>Ga0163148_10000135_pt1 | contig 89892 bp, 71 predicted proteins | sample OliLakLV19MP7P2_FD_148606 | JGI IMG/M metagenome (GOLD analysis project Ga0163148, IMG submission 148606) | Freshwater microbial mat bacterial communities from Lake Vanda, McMurdo Dry Valleys, Antarctica- Oligotrophic Lake LV.19.MP7.P2 | ecosystem: Environmental > Aquatic > Freshwater > Lake >...
ATGTCCGCGCGGCGCATCCAGTTGCGCAGCGAGGTCTCGACGATGTCGAGATCCTTCGCGACCTGGCTGATGCCGCGGTCGCCGACTCGGCAGAGGCGCACGGCCTCGGCCCTGAACTCCTCGGAGAGCGTGCGACGCTTCCGACGCTTCACCTTGAACTTGTCCATGGATCACTCCTGGCGAGCATTCTCGCTAAGTTGGGTGTCCACGGAAGTGAGGCAAGCTCACACTGGCGCAGCGTGCTGCGAGGTGGCCACGGATGAGTGCTGCAACGAAGCAACAGTCTGCGACGAGGGTGAGCACGAGCGCGACGATGAGAACGGTGCGGTAGTCCTGACTCGCGATCGTGATAGTCTGAAGAATGAGTGCGAGAATCATCAATGGCACTCCGACTCCGAACAACCAACTGAAGCGCAGAGAAGTGTGCATGACATGAGAAGCGGCGTAACGTCCCAAGCGTAGCCTCGGCGGCCACGGGCGGGCCGATTGCAATCGCGACGGCCCGCCGCGGTTCGCTGCAGCGCATGGTTATACGGGCCGCAGTTGATCCGTGCGCTCGTGGTGCGATCTCTGTCGGGAGCTGCCGCTGCTGGCGTGAACGCCTCGCGCGAAGGTCAACTGTGATCCGTATTAGGCGTTCTTATAAAGTTTATTGCAATACTATTTCAATGGCCTTCATGAACTGCCTGAATTGCCTTCATGAATTGCCTTCATGGACACACGCCATAACCTTTAATGACCTTTAATGAGGACCTTTAATGGACACACACCATAACCTCCTCCTTAATGGACACACACCCTCAACAGTACGCCGCATCGCACTTTTACCGATCCGAGCGTCGGGTACGAGTTCGAACTGCGGCAGTTTGACGACGAATTGAGTCGCACGGAGCGAGCGGCCTCGCTCGGCGACGGACGTGCGGCGCGCAGACGCTCGCTCCGCGCACGGTATCGCCGCCGGTGTGTCCGGCTCCGCCTTGATCTGGTCGAAGGTCTACACGGCGGTGCTGCCGGCTACGTGAGAGCCGCAGGCGCCGCGGCCACCGCGCCTGCTGCGCCGTCGTCGTCCTCCGGCGCAGCGCGGATCCTCCGCCCCCTGCCGCCCGGCCAGCCGGCGATCGCCAGCGCGAACCGCTTCTTCATTTTCCGCGCATGCTTGGCGATCGACTCGGCGCTCCCGCTGAAGTTGCCCCAGATCGTGAAGCTTTCGTCTCTGATGAGATCGTCGATCTGCGACACCATCGCCCGCGCTGTCTGCATCAGGGTCGAGGTCCTTGTCTCCTCCGCGACAGACGCCGCAAGCTCCGCGTCCAGCATCGCCAACACCCGCGGCGTCGAGTCCGGAATGCAGCCCGCCTTGCCGATCGCCGTCTCGCGCCCCTGTGCATCCGTGTCGTGCAGAAACGCCGCGAGGCACGATCCCTCGATGATCGACGGAACGCGGCCGCTAAACCACGGGTTCGGCGCGCCGCCCTTGAGCGTCGGCTTCGCGCGCAGCTCTGCGCCGGGATCGCACGGCATCGCAGGGACCAGCCGGACGCTGCGGAGCCGCTCCCGCGCCGCGGCGGCCTCACATGCGAACTCGCCATCGGCGATGCGGCGCTTCAGCTCCTCGACACGCTTGGCGATCGTCGCGACCCTGTAGTCGTCCAGCGACGCCGCGAGCTCCGCGCGGACCGGGTTGAGCGCGACGTACAACATGTGCGCGACGATCGCCTCGTCATCGAGCGCGACGATCGACTTGAACCGTCCCTCCCAGAAGTGTCCTGTGACCTTGTCCTGGCGGTTGAACGCCCAGGCGGCCGTCTGCTTGAGCAGCTTGTGAAAGAAGGAGATGCTTGCAAGTTCCTCGCGCCACTTTGTGATCACTGCCGGATTCGCGAGCGCCGCGGCGATCTCCTCGTCCGACACCGGATCCTCGCGCGGGATCTTCAACTCTTTCCGCAGCGCGTAGTCCGGGCAGAGCGTGCGGAACCGCGTCGCGACCTCGACATCACTCCAGTTGCGGGCCATCTCGGGACTCGTCGAAGTGACGAGATGCAGTTGGTTGTGAAGGACGGCGGCCTCGAGCACGTCGACAGCGAAGAACTGCGTGAGCCTCCGCAGACGGTTCATCAGCGTGGTCCGGCGTTCCTCGACCGCCAGCAGCGTCAGCCGCCGCACGCACCGCGAGATGCAGTGACAGACGTTGGTCTCGGAGGGGTCAAAGAGATATTTGCGGGCGAATCCCATGGGACAGCGGCGATGATGCCGTCGTGAAAGGGGCGACCCCTGAAAAACTATGTCTTTTCCTGCGGATTGGTGCGATTGTGGACAGGGCCGGAAGCGGCCCAGCCGCGAGGCTGCGGCGAAATGGTGTGTCCATTACGGGTCCATTACGGGGTGTCCGGCGAAATGGTGTGTCCATCACGGTGTGCATTACGGTGTGGCCATTACGGCGTTGATAGAACGCTGCTGCCCGGCAGCACCGCGCTCTACTCACGCGACGTCGACGCCGGAATGCGCCCCGTTCTGCCCCGGCATTGCTGCTCGTGTCCACCCACCCGCCGGTGTGTCTTCACCCCGCCGTCAACTCGCGCAGCCGCGCCACCAGCGGCATCACTTCCTCGTGATCCGCTCCGGTCACCGTGATATGCCCGAGCTTGCGCCCCGGTTTCGGCTCCTTGCTGTACAGATGCAGCCGTGCACCGCGCAGCGCGAGAATCTCCGCGATCGGCGGCACTGTTCCGATGATGTTGACCATCGCCGCGACACCGCGCATGCCGGCGTCGCCGAGCGGGAGCCCGGTGATCGCGCGGAGGTGGTTCTCGAACTGGCTCGTGATCGCGCCTTCGATCGTCCAGTGACCGGAGTTGTGCACGCGCGGGGCCATTTCGTTCGCAATGAGCGAGTAGCGATCACCGTCCGCGACCACGAAGAACTCGACAGCGAGCGTGCCGACGTGATTGAGCGCTTCGGCGATCGCGCGGACGTATCCCTCGGCGGCATTGCGCAGCGCCTGGTCCGCACCTGGATCCGGCGCGACGGAGACGCGGAGGATGCCGTCGCGATGTTCGTTTCGCGTGAGCGCGTGCGCGACGAACTCGCCTTGCCGTGAGCGCGTCGCCACGAGCGAGACTTCGCGCACGAACGGAACGAACGCTTCGTAAATGCACGGCACACGATCGAGCGAGTCCCACCCGGCGCCGGCCCCTTCCGCGCTGCGCACGACGGCCTGGCCTTTGCCGTCGTATCCGAGTCGTCGCGTCTTCAGTACAGCGGGAAAGCCGACCGAGTCGACGGCAGTACGCAGCTCCTGCGGAGAACTCACCGCGCGATACGGCTGCACCGGAACGCCGCACGCATGGAAGAACTGCTTCTCTTCGATGCGATCCTGTGCAACGCTGAGGGAGCGCGGTCCTGGTCCCAGCCGTGTGTGGCTATCGAGAAACATCGCTGCGGCTGCCGGCACGTTCTCGAACTCGTACGTCGCGCACGCGGCGCCGTCGATCAGGCGCGCGAGCGCCGCCGTGTCGTCATACGCGCCGCGGATCATCTCGCCGGCTTCCGCGGCGGGGCAGTTGTCCCCGGGATCGAGAAACCGGAAGCGCATGCCAATCGGCAGTCCGGCAAGTCCCAGCATGCGCCCCAACTGTCCGCCTCCGACTACACCAATCAGCATCGCGCGTCCTTCAAAGTGTGGTGATGGGCACCGATGCAGTCGCGGCGCTACTCCGGAATCTGACGAGCCAGCACCTGATCCGTCTGTCCGCGCCGAAACAGCTCATACGCGCGGGCGATGTCGGGATGCGTTGCGGCGAGAATCGACGCGGCGAACAGCGCCGCATTGACCGCGCCCGCCTTGCCGATCGCGAACGTCGCCGTCGGAACACCGCCCGGCATCTGCACGATCGAGAGCAGGCTGTCGAGACCGTGAAGCGTTTTCGATTCGACGGGAACGCCGAGAACCGGCAGCAACGTTTTCGCGGCGCACATGCCCGGGAGGTGCGCTGCGCCGCCGGCGCCGGCGATGATCAGCCGCAACCCCCGTTCCACGGCCGTGGAGGCGTACTCAAACAGCAGATCTGGAGTGCGGTGGGCGCTCACGACGCGGCATTCGTGCGCCACGCCCAAGTCCGTGAGGGCGTCCGATGCGGCCCGCATCGTGTCCCAGTCGCTCTGGGAGCCCATGATCACACCAACCAGCGGCACGACACCGGAGGGCGGCGCCGAATGGGCCGCGTGCGGCGGGGGGTTATTGGAAGCCTGTGAAGTCATCGGATTCCTCACGAAAGATCCCATCGTAGCGACGCATGCCATCCGATAGGATGCTTGACCTTTGCTCGCGTGACCCTTTCGTGGTCGACAGCGGGTGTGGAGCCTCCCTATGCCATCGATCGAAATCAACGGTGAAACCGTTCATCTGCATCAGACGACTCTGCGCGACTTTCAGCGCTTCACTGAAATCGCGTTCGCGCGCCTGCGGCCAGCGGTTTCCGTCCGCGAGACCGTCGCCGGCATCCTCTTCGATGCAATGCGGCAGGGACAGACGCCCGCGGAGCAGGTGGTGCAGACCGTCCTCTGGGCGCTGCATGATCTCGGCGTCGGCGGAATCAGACTCGACTTTGAAGCGAAGTCCGTGCAGCTCGACAACGTGCGCGATACTGACGCGAGCCGCGGCGACTCGGGTGCGATGGGCGTTGCTGCTGTCGAAACCGGTCGCGCGTACGTCGCGGCGCTAGCCAACGTGCAGGCGCGGACGATCCTGCTCAACGGCAAGCCGATACGGGCGTTCCCACAGCCCAAGGAAGTGCTTCAGCGCATGTCGACGCAGATGCAGGCGAACCGTCTGGTCAACGAAGATCTCACGTTCACTGCCGCCCGCGCGGTCGGCGCGATGATGAAGCAGGGCAAGACGATCGAGGACGAAGAGTTTCGCGGGGCCGTCGAGATCGCCGCATCGCTCGGCATCTCGTCGCTCGTGGTCGACCTGGAGCAGCAGAAGCTTGCGATTCGCGACTTCAGCGAGAGCAACGCCGCTTCCGCAGCGCTCCTGCAGGGTGGGGACACCAAGCAGGTGCAGATGGTTCGCGAGCGGATCACGAAGGCGCGGTCGCGACTCGACGACCTCAAGAAGCAGCTCGCGGACGGAACCGCGAAGCCCGGCGTGCCCCAGCGAATGTCCAATCAACGACTCGTCCTGCCGCCGGTGATCGGCGGTCGCCGGTCGACGCGCCGGCGCGGATGAGTGCGTCGGACCAACGCTCGCGGCCACGGCGTTTTCCGAACCTCTACGACCACGCGGCCAGCAGAATCGCCAAGTCTCCGGCGCCGACCAGTCCGTTGTGGTCGAAGTCCGCAACGCATCCTCTGCACGGCCCCCACGCCGCCAGAAGCACGCTGAGGTCGGCCGCGTTCACGATCCCGTCGCCGGTCAGGTCGCCCGTTGTGGAGCACGACGTGGAATCGCACTCATCGGGAATGCCGTCGCCATCACAGTCGTTGATGGCGCGCTCGCATTCATCGATCAGTCCATCCGCATCGCAATCACCGGCCAGTCCGAAGAGCAGCTCGATGAAGTCTGGAATCGAGTTTGCGTTGCAGTCCGGCTCGCAGGCATCGGGCACGCCGTTGGCGTTGAAGTCCGTCGCGCCAGCTGCGATCTCGCACCCATTCGGAACGCCGTCACCGTCGCAATCCTGGGACAGCCCGAAGTCGATTTCAATGAAGTCCGGAATTCCGTCTGCATCACAGTCAGGATCGCAGATGTCGGGCACTCCGTTCTCGTTGAAGTCCGAGAGTGATCCGTTCGCGATCTGCAATGCGTCATCGATTCCATCGCCATTGCAGTCGATGAACGCCAGCGGCGCAGCGACGACGGAGCTCGCGAGCAGGACCGCGAGAGCGGGCAGTCGCATTCCAAACGATGTGCGTGCGTGAGCGAGCGGAATCATGGAGTCACCGTCCAGCTTGCGAGAAGGAATGCGAGGTCGAACGCTCCGACGGTACCATCAAGATTGAAATCGGCGCCGCACTCGATGCACGGTCCCCATGCACCAAGCAACGCCGCGAGATCAGCTGAATTGACGATCCAGTCGCCGGTCAGGTCGCCGGTCGGAGTCTCACCGGGCTCTTTGCAGCTGTCGGGGATGCGGTTGGCGTCAGCGTCCGGTTCACCAAAGAGAATCTCGATGAAATTGGGAACTCCGTCATCATCGCAGTCAGGCTGACAGCCGTCGGGCACGCCGTCGCGATCGATGTCTCTTGACGTGCCGGCAGCGATGTCGCAGTCGTCGGGGACACCATTCGCATTGCAATCGAGCGCACCGCCGTCGGTGATCGCGCATCCATCGGGCACGCCGTCCGCGTCGCAGTCCGCCGCGCGTCCCACCGCAATGTCACACTCGTCAGGAACGAGATTGCCATCGCAGTCTGCGCTGAGCAGCAACGCGAGATCGACGAAGTCCGGCAGTCCGTTCTCGTTGCAGTCGACCTCGCATGTGTCGGGCACGCCGTTTTCGTTGTAGTCCGGCGCGCCGTTCGCCAGGTCGCACTCGTCCGGAACGCCGTTCTCGTCGCAATCGGTCGAAAACCGGCCGGCACCGGCAATGTCGCAGGCGTCCGGGACACCGTTGCCATTGCAGTCAGGCGCGGTGCCCTCTGCGAGTTCGCACACGTCAAGCAGACCGTTTTCGTCACAGTCGCCGCCCGCGGCACTGTCGCATGCATCCGTCACGCCGTTCCGATCGCAGTCGAGCGTCAGATCAATGCCGTGGTACTGCAGTGCGAATCGCTCGTACGCAGTCGCGCACGACGGATATGCAACGCTGGCGGCCACCGCGAACGTGACTGATCCGTCTGCATTTGCTGCATTAAATATATCGGCCGGAACGAAAAATCCCGTCGTCAGTTCGAACTCCGTCGAACAGACGTAGGAATAGCCCGACCACGTCACCGTCTTCACGGGAGTGCCATCGAGTGAAATGATCAGCGTCACGAACGGCAGCGTCATGATGTGCCGGAACGTGAAGGCGACGTGCACAGGCTCCTCGGCGCTCGCGAGGTCGTTCACGGTCCACGTGACGGAGGTCAGTCCCGCGATGCTAGGCAGATTGGGCGACGTCACTTCCACCAGCGGCGCGAGCAGTTCACACGTGTCGGGCAGGCCGTTGCCGTCGCAGTCGACTTCACAGCTGTCCAGTATCCCGTCGCCATCGCAGTCCGTCGCCACGCCTGTCACAAGTGAGCAGGCATCACTCATCAGGTCGCCGTTGCAGTCGTCGAAGTAGGGCGATTCGTCCCAACCGATGTCAGCACGACATTGCAGTACGAACGGATCTCCGTCGATGTCCGGGCCGCGAGGCCCGCGCTCGTTCTCCAGCGTGCCTTGATGCACGGGGAATCGGCAAGGAGATGTGTGTTGTCGTCGATCGTTCCAAGCACGTTGTCCGCACCGTCGACATCGACGAAGCGCGGGTCGGCATTGACGATTCCGGGTGCAAGAAACTGACCGCTCCAGCCTTGAATCAGAGAGTGGTCAAAGCTCAGGACGGACGGCGGCGCGGGAGGCACGACCAAGGGAGCGCCGGGGCCCGCCGCGGGGTTGCCCGTCAGAATGCAGTCGCGGACTGTCACCGTCGCGCTCCAGCTCATATCGAGCGTGCCGTAGGTCGTGTTCCCCGATCGATTGCCGACACCCGTCGAGCGCTCGAACGCAGCGGTGCCACCTGAGATCAGCGCAATCGGCCCCACCAGGGAAGGAGGCGAAACAAGGAGCGGGTACTGGCCGATGAACTCGCACCCCGAGACGAGCAGTGCCGACGTGGCCGACGCTGTACGAATGGCGCCGCCCTCCTTGCTCTTGCTGCGGCACGCGAGAAATCGCGAGCGGAACAGCGACATGGTACCTGACGAGTGCACGGCGACGCCACTGGGCGAGAAGCATCGCTCAAATGTGCAGCGGTCCGTGATGAGCGTGGTGCCCGCTTCCACAGCCAACGCGCCGCCGATCGTCGCACCGCATTCGATAAAGCGAACATCAGTGCACACAACGGAGCCGCTCACGAGCCGGATCGCTCCGCCACTCCCTGATGTGCTGCCGTGGGAGATGGTGAGGTCGCGCACGCCGACATCGAGCGGCGCGTAGTTGTCGATCGAGAACGCGCGGCCGGTGCCGAGGAGATCGATGATGTACTTGTCGGGCCCGTTCGCGCCGCGGATCGTCACCGTCTTGTCATAGATGAGAATTTCCTTGTTGTCGATTCCGGTGTAAATGCCATCGGCAAGAACGATCTCGAAAAAGTTCGGGGCCACGTCGATGGCCGCCTGGATCGTGGGGGCGTCCTGCGGCACACGGAGGATGCCCGGCGTTCCTTGGCACTCGTCAGGAACGCCATCGCGGTTGATGTCTGCAGAGAGTCCGCTCGCGATGTCGCACGAATCAGGATTGCCGTTGCCGTTGCAGTCGAGCGTCAGATCTGTCGTGCGGTAGTCGAGGTGAATCGAAACGAACGAGGTGCCGCCGCACGGGTCGACGCCAATCTGCGTGCCGCCAAAGCTGAGATTCGCCTCAAGCATGCCGTCCTGGATGGCGTCATTGAAGGAAGCAGCGCTCATCTCGAACACGGCAACATCAGGAAACTCAGGACAGTCTGCGTAGAGGAGTGGGCCAAAGAACGGACTGTCAGGAATCTCATGCGTCTGGAAGCTTCCGCCCATTGAAATCGTGAGTGGCGTGGCGTGCCACGGCACCTTGACGAAGATGGTGCCTCGCACCACCGTCGCCGCGCGCGGAAGGTCTGCAATGGACGTGGACCAGTTGTACCCCTGCCCGGCGGGACCGAACGGTCCGATCTCCACAGTCACCGGCAGCGACGTGTCACACACGTCAAGCGATCCGCTCGCATCGCAGTCGGCGGCACCGGCCGCAATGGCGCAGATGTCAGGGACGCCGTCGAGATCACAGTCAGCCAGCTCGCCTGCTGCGATCTGGCACGCGTCACTGATCTGATCGCCGTTGCAGTCGATGCCCCAGCCGGGTCGTTCGTCGGGTCCGATGTCCGTGCGGCACGACTGCAATCGAGGTTCACCGTCGATGTCTGTCGTGCCGTCGGCCGAGTTCTTCCACGGAGATCCTGCGTCGATCGCGGGCGAGTGTTCTGCCAGGTGAAAGTCATCATCGAACGTACCCGCGATCCCGTCGGCTCCGTTCACGCTGATCCATGCGGGCCAGGCACCGGATGAACCTTCGGGCCTATCGCTCTCGTCCGAGCCGAACGGATCGAGGATGAAGTTTTCGATGAGGCAATATTCCGGCCACTGCACGATGAGCTGCGACGCCAGGCTCGTGCTGCCACCGGCGCTGTTCCCCCACACGATGGAGTTCCGCATCAACGGTCCGACACCGACGACTGCAACGGCGCTGGTCGACACATTGGCATAGAAAACGCAGCCTTCGACCAGCGATATCGCGGCGAGGGCACCGAAACTCTCGGCTGAATTGCCGGTGAAGATGCAGTTCTCAAACCAGATATCCGCCCCGGGCAGCACCATCATTGCGCCACCCTGCGTCGTCGCGACGTTCGCCGTAAATCGGCATCGATCGAAGTGCGAGTTGATCTGCGCATTGTCGACGCCGACGCCGCCTCCCTTTCCGGAACGGTTGGCGTAGAAGTGACATCGAACGACCGTCGGACCAGTGCCGGTGGTGATGGTCATGCCACCGCCGACCATCGATGCTGCGCCGTTCGCTCCAGTCACAAGAAAGCCGTCGATGCGGGCATTCGCATCGACACCGCCGCCGTCGATGATGGTGAAGCTGTTGTCGCCCATCGTGGCGGGCGCTCCGCTGTCATTGCCAAGGAGATCACCGCTCAGGATCGTGGGCGTGCCATCGATGTCCCGCGCGTCGGGATCGCGTCCCTGAAGACCCGCGAATCCCCCGCAAATGGCCACGTTCGGAAGAAGCTTGAAACGCGTCGTCCGACTGCCGTTTCCGTTCGGTGCCACCGAACTCTCGTCGGGCCGATGCGTCCCTTGTGCGACGCGCACTTCCGCTGCACCGGAGCTCTGCGCCGCGGTGAGGCCGTTCTGCAGATGGCGAAACGCGGAGTTCCACGTCAAACCGTTTCCACCGGCCGGTGCCGTCCCGTCGACGTAGATGATGCCGCCTGCTCCCGCAGCGGCGGTGACGGCGAAGGCCAGGCCGCAGACGAGCGCGACAGGTGACGCGCGGAAGCGTGATGTGTGCCGCTGCATTTAAGTCCATCCGGAAAGAAGAATGGCGAGATCAGCTGCATCCACGCTGCCGTTGCCGTTGAAGTCCGAGACGCAGTCCTTACACGGCCCCCACACGCCGAGCAGGATCGAGAGGTCCGCGGCGCCCACCACGCCGTCTCCGTTGAGATCACCGGGCTGCTCGCATTCGTCAGGACGCCGTTCTGGTTCGCGTCCGGTGTCGTGGCCGGTCGCACGTAGCTCACGGTCGCCTGCACGTAGGAGAGTGCGCACTGGGTCGCGGAAACTGAGGACGACGGGTTGAACGACAGTGCGATGGCGCCGTCACCGATGTGCGTGTTCCATGTGACGACCGGGATCGTGATGGTGACGGTGTCCGCAATGACCGGACAATCGGTGCCCGTCGGACCAAAGAGCGTCATGACGAACTGGCCGTCGAGCAGCAGCGCGACTGACTCAACGCTGCTGCTGAGATCGCTCACGGCCTGCACGGTGATCGACACCGGCTCCGCGGTGGGAAACGCCGGATCAATGATGATGGTTTGCGGACTGGTGAAGCCAAATGGCGAGAGCTGAGGAGAGACCGCGACGAACGGGAGACCGACTTCGCAGCTGTCGAGCTTGCCATTGTTGTTGCAGTCCGGCGCGCCGGCAGTCACCTGGCATAGATCCGGGACGCCGTCGAGATCGCAGTCCACCGCGCCGCTTGCGATGTCACATGCATCAGGGATTCCGTTGCGATCACAGTCGGGCGCACCGGCCTCGAGATCGCAACTGTCGGGCACTCCATTGCTGTTGCAATCAGTGGCGGTGCCGAAAACCAGATCGAGAAAGTCGGGCAACCCGTTCCCGTCGCAGTCCTGTTCGCACACGTCAGGTGTGCCGTTTCCGTTCAGATCGCGATGTGTTCCGGTCGCGATATCGCAGCCGTCCGGTACGCCGTTGCGATCACAGTCGTCGGATGCGCCGTCGGCGATGTCACAGTCGTCGGGCACGCCGTTGCCGTTACAGTCGAGCTGGCATTCATCGGGGATTCCATCGTCATTGCAGTCGAGCGACGTGCCGAACAGGATCTCGAGAAAGTCAGGAATGCCCGAGTTGTTGCAGTCAGCCTGGCACACGTCGGGCACTCCGTTGCGGTCGAGATCGCGCAGCGTGCCGGACGCGAGATCGCAGTCGTCTGGCGTTCCGTTGCCGTCACAGTCGGGCTGGCACGTATCGAGCACACCGTCGGCGTTGCAGTCGGATGCGCCGTTGGCGATGTCGATCACGTCCAGCACGCCGTTTCCATCGCAATCCCTGCACTCGTCGGGCACGCCGTCTCCGTCCACGTCCGCACTGCTGCCGCTCGCGAGATCACACGAATCAGGAGCACCGTTGCCATTGCAGTCAGGCGCGCCCGCGGCGATGTCGCAATCATCGGGAATGCCGTTGCCGTTGCAGTCCGGCGCGCCGCCGCGGACCGCGCAGACATCGGGCTGTCCGTCGCCATTGCAATCGGGCAGCACGGAACAGCCGTCGAATACTCCGTTCGCGTCGCAGTCAAACACAGGTCCGCGGGCCTCGCAGAGGTCAACCATACCGTTCGAGTTGCAATCGCTCGCGAGCCCTGTCGCAAGCGCGCAGGCATCTTCGCGGTGATCGCCGTCGCAGTCGGGCATGGGTCGCGCACCGAACTCGTACGCGCCGCGATCGATCGTCCGGCCTGCAAAACGTGCGGCGTAATCGAGATCGAGTGTGCAGCTCGCCGGCAGGTCGGCGCCAGTGTCGACGCATGGTGACGCGGCCGTCAATCGCAAATTGTCGTCGGTCGTGCCAATCAGGCCGTCACGTCCCGGCATCTGAACGAACAGGGGGTCCGACGAGATGTTGCCGGTGCCGCCGAGCTGATCGTCCTGGCCCTCGGCGGACGACTCGTTCATCCAGAGGATTGCGTTCGAAATCAAGGCAGGCGCTGTGCCGATCTGCGTGATGCCTCCGCCCGCACCGTCATACGCGGTGTTGCCGACGATTGTGAGATTGACGAGCTGCGATGGGAGAGGTGTCGGCCCGTTGGACTGGATCGAAATCGCGCCTCCGCTTCCGTCAGTCGTGTTGCCGACGAAGCGACTGTTGCTCACGGTCGCGACGAGCGCTGCCTGGCCGAGGATGTGCAGCGCGCCGCCGTGGATCGGAAACGCAGCGGACCCCGTCGCCACCGACTCGTTGCGGACAAAGTCACATCCCTCGATGGAGCCTTGCAGGTACAAAGTGGAAATTGCGCCGCCGCGCCGCGCCGCGTTGCGGAAGAAGGAGCAGTTCGCGATACGTCGCTCGCCCGCGACCGCCGACGCACCGGCGCAGAAGATGGCGCCTCCCTCGGCAAAGGCGAAGTTGTATTCGAATTCGCAGTCCAGCACGGCCCATGGCGATCCGGCCGGCAGCATCAGCGCTCCGCCACCGGTCGACTCGGACGTTCCATTGCTCCGGTTGAGCGCAAAGCGGCATCGCTCAATGCGCGTCATGCCCTGCGCGCCTGAACCGATGGCGCCGCCCGAGCCGGCGGAGACGTTGTCGATGAACTCCGAGTCAAGCACCGTGAGGTTGCCGGCACCGACAGCGCCGACCGCGCCGCCCCCGCCGGTCAAGCTTTTGTTCCCTTCGAATGTGCATCCGGCAATGACGATGGAGCTTCCATTCGTGCAAACGGTGCCGCCCGGGCCACTCGGGGTGTTCCAGCGGAATTTCGAGTTGGTGATGACGGCTGCCGGACCACCGTTCGACGAGGCGAACGCCACTCCGCCCGACGTGTTGTGCTCAACGACACAGTCATCCATGAGCAGCCCGCCGGAAGCCCCGTGCACGTAGACGGCGTGGGTGCTGGATTCCGTGCAGATGTTGAAGCTCACAGTGGACGATTCGATGCGCACAACCGCGAATGCCCCGATGATCGCGGCACTCGAGTTGGCGACGTTGCCGATGAAACGGCACTGTCGGATATGCAGCGTTCCGTTGGACCAGCGGGCGCCGGCGCCAAGCGCATCGATGCTCGCAGCGATGGACCTGACTTCGCGTTGCCTGCAGTGACCGTAAAGCCATCGATGACCGCGAGCCCGGCGCCAGGCCCGTCGCGCAGCACGTGGTGGGTGTTCTCGTCGCTACCCACGCCGCCAGGCTGATCGTTGCCGGCAAGATCGCCCGTCAGCACGGTGGGGTACGCGAGCACATCGCGATCGTCCGGATCGGGCGCGCCCACTCCTGCGAAACCGCCAACGAGTTCGACGTGATCGACGAGCACGAAGCTGGCGGTACGGCTGAGCGATCCAAGCGAATTCGCATTCGACTGGTCGGGGCGATAGCTCCCTTGCGCCACGCGAACTTCACTCACGAAGCTTCCCGGCACTGCCGCGCTCGCCAGCGCGTCCTGCACGGAAACCGAACGCGTTCGCCCACGACAGACCGTCACCGCCCGGCGACGCAGAGTCATCGACATACAGCACTGTTGCGGACGGACCGACGGCCGCAGCGGTTCCGCTCAGGAGCGCGAGAACAGCAGCGAGCAGCGCGGCTTGTGCCCGCACGGCGACTGACGACGAATCACGCGGATGGGCCATCGCTTCTCTTTCGCTTTCGCTCGCACTGTTCATCAGAAAAGGGGAAGTGCGCCAGCTTGACGGCCCGCGCCGCGCGCGTCAACGGAGCAACGCCACTTTGGGCTGTGCGGCTGCGAATGGTTTGCGCGCTGACTCGTTATCACGGGTGACGATGCGTCGTGCGGTCCCGGCGCCTCAGAACGACCGCCGCGCCAGCTCGGCGATCAACAGCACAAGCGAGATGAGACACGCGATCGTGTTCGTGATCCACACGGTCGGCTCGCGCCACGCGCGGCCCACGGCGGCCCAGACGGCGCAGTTCAGGATGAGCACGACGGGAGCGAGCGGCCACTTGTTCATGGCGGCAAGCACGGTGCCGGACACGCCGAGGATCATGCCTGACCACTTCAGAAAGACGACGAGCTGTGAGTCGTTGCGCATTGGCGGCGCCTCCATGCACCGGTGGATCTCCGGGCGAGTATACGAGTGCGCGCCGGATCTTCGGCGAACGGCAAAGACCGCTGCGCCATCGGTACAATCCGCTCCGTGACCAGCATGAGATCGCAACCGTCCGTCCGAACATACGAGGAACTTTGTACCGAAGCGAAAGCGCGGATCCGCGAAGTCCAGCCGCGCGAGCTGTTCCTCGAACTCGGCGCGAAGGCGCAGATCGGCGAGAGCCCCGTTGTGATCGATGTGCGCGAGCCGGAGGAGTATCACGCCGACCGACTTCCCGGTGCCTCCAGCCTGCCTCGCGGTCTCGTCGAGAAGGGCATCCCCCAGGTCGTCTCGCCCGATCAGCCGTTTGTCGTCTACTGCCAGACGGGCAAGCGCAGCGCGCTCGTCGCTGATGTGCTGCAGGGGATGGGTTACACCGGCGTTCGCAGTCTCGGCGGCGGAATCGAAAGCTGGCTTGCCGCGGGCCTGCCGACGGATCGAGGCGGCGCGGCGGCGCTCGGCGCCGTCGAGGAACGCCCGCCGGTCGACCACGCAGACTGGACTTCGATCCGCGCCGACTACGGCATCACGAGCCGCATGGTCACCACTGCGGACGGGCTTGAGAAACCGCTCGTCTATCTCGATCACGCTGCAAGCACGCACCCGCCGTCAACCGTCGTCGCTGCGTACGCGCGGTTTCTTGAACACGAGTATGCAAACGTGCATCGCGCGACGTATGCGCTGGCGCGCGCCGCGACCGATCGATACGAGGCTGCGTTTCGCACGTGTGCGGAGTTCGTCGGCGGAAACCTCACCTCCGGCTGCGTTGTCTTCACGAGCAACACCACGCATGGATGTGATCTCGTGGCGCACTGCACGCAGCATCTGCCCGGACGTGTGCTCGTCACGGATCTCGAACATCATTCAAACGACCTGCCGTTCCGCAAGCGCGGCGAGGTCGTGCGGGCGCGCATCACGAGCGAAGGCCGTCTCGATCTGGATCACGTTGAAGCGCTTCTGAAGCGCGAGCAGATCAAGCTGCTCGCCGTGTGCGGCGCCGCGAACGTGACCGGGTGGATGCCGCCGCTGCGGCGCCTCGCCCGCATGGCGCACGAGCACGGCGCGCTCATCGCTGTTGACGCGGCGCAGCTCGTGGCGCATGTCCCGATCGACGTCCGCGCGAACGATCCCGGCGAGTCCATTGACTTCCTGATCACTGCGGGCCACAAGGCGTATGCGCCGTTCGGGATCGGGTTCGTGTACGCCAAGCGGGCGCTGCTCGACGCCGCGGAACCTTATCTCCCCGGCGGCGGAACCGCGGTCAGCGTGACGGAAGACGGCGCTGTCTTTCTCGGCAGTCCCGATCGTCATCAGGGCGGAACGCCGAACATCGCCGGCGCCATCGCCTACGCGGAGATGCTGCGGTATCTGTCGGCGATCGGCATGGCGCGTGTCCGCGAGCATGAGCTGGAGCTGATGCGGATTGCGTGGCCGGCGCTGCAGCAGATGAGCGGGATCACCTTGTACGGCCCAGATGCGCTGCAGGAGCGCGTCGGCATCATCACGTTCAATATTGACGGCGTGAACGACATGCTCGCGGCTGCCGTGCTCGGTGAAGAGTTCGGCATCGCCGTGCGCAACGGCCGCTTCTGCGCCCACGTGCACGCTGCGAATCTCATGCGCAATCAGGGCGGATTCACTGCATCGGGCGACGCACCGCCAAGTGCGGTGCGTGCGAGCTTCGGTCTCTACAACAACCGCCACGATGTTGATCGGCTGCTTGATGCGATCCGCGCGGTGCGCGACCGGCGCTGGAAGGGCAACTACCGCCTGCGTGAAGGCGGCATGGTGTCCGATCGGCAGTGGGGGGGACGCTGCGCGGACGCGTGGATGGAAGGCGATCCGGCGTAGCCAGTACGTGTCCCCAATCAGGCCCTCCGATCAGACCTTCCAATCAGGGACAGCTGCCCCAGTCACCAAGGATCAGCATGAGATCCTTGCTGTCGACGATGCCGTTGAGATCGACATCCCCGTCCAAATCACCGGGACATGCGCTCTCTTGGAGCCAGTGCGCCAACAGGAACGTGAGATCGCTGCCGCCGACGATACCGTTCCCGTCGATGTCCGATGGGCACGCGAGAGGGGTGACGCCGTCCGGATCGTTGAAAAGCAGCGTGAATGTTGCGGTGACGGAGTCGAGTCCGGTGAGCATGCAATGCAGGCTCGTGCCGATCTCGCTGATCGTTTCGGGACCGGGCATCACCGGTCCCGGCAAGCCGAAGGTCGCGTTCGAAGACAGGTTTCCCGAGCCGGTGGTCGCCATCGCGATGGGGCACAGAAACAGCGAGTGGAAGCCTTCGCCGTCCGCGGTGATTTGCATGATGCCTTGGCCGAGGATTGCGTTGTCGGGACAGACGAGACTCCCCGCGCCTGACGTCGTGAGGGTCAGCGTGACCGCGCCTCCGGTGAGGGAGCCGCCATCGATCATGGGACAGATCGGCACCGCCATGCTGCAGAACAACTCGCTTGCCAGCGCCGTGTTGTTCGTCATCTTGATGTTGCCGATCAGCCGCGCCGTCGGATCGGTGCTGTAGTCGCCCAGGACGGTGACGATCACGGTCCAGCTGCTGTCGGGCGCGGTGATCGTCTGGAAGTAGAGCTGGTTCCCTTCCACCGTCGGAGTGCCGACAATCACCGTGTTCACCGGCGTGTTGTCGTTGGATCCAATTGTCACGATTGCGCCGGGCCCTGCGGGAGGGACGGCGCTCGCCGTGGCCGTCACCGACAGCGCGATTGAGCAGCACACAACAGCCACAGAATGGGTCGATCGGCAGGTTCGCATGATTTCACTCCTCAGGCGAAGCTGATCGGATGATCGTGGTGTCGTCCGAAGTTCGAGAGCCACAAAACCCGGCAGCGGGTTGGACCTGTTCCGGCGACGCATGGGCGTGCGTGGGCGCTCGCGCCCCCTATGTCGTTGCGCAGTTGGCAGTTGCGTAGTTACGCCAATCATCGCGCAAGAACGTGCGCTGCTGCGTGTGTGCTGATGGTTATGCCCCGCACCGTGTCGGGGGCGAAGAGGCGAAGCGCCGGGCGATTTTCGAATGCGTGGCGCTCTGCACAAAAAACTTCAAAGGCACCACACAAGCAGCTGCGACGACTCCACCGTTGGCGATGTGTTGGCGATGTGTGAGTTTTATCCTTATCCTCCGTTCAGAGTCCGTGCCGTCGTGGCGCGGTTTCATCAGAACTTGAAGGAGATCCGTGCATGAATCGAACCGGCATGTGCTGTGTGCTGGCGGGCGCAGCGACCCTTGGTCTCACGGGAGCAGTTCTCGCTGCAGACAGCGGCGACGACGCACTGCAGCAGATTGAAGAGCTGCGGCGCGAGAACCAGCAGCTCGCGGCAAAAGTGTCCAAGCTCGAACAGGTCGCTTCTGACGACGGCGTCTGGCTGACGGAGGCGCGCGCGGCAGAGATCAAAGGCCTCGTGACCGACGTACTTGCCGATGCCGACGCTCGATCGAGTCTGCAGGCCGACGGCGCGACCGCCGGCTGGAACAAGGGCTTCTATCTTTCAAGCGCCGACGGGAGTTTCCGCCTGAACATCAAGGGGCAGGTGCAGTTCCGTTGGGCTGCAAGTTCCCGCGACATCCCCGATGGAGCTCTTGCGTCAGGCTCAGGGTCCGGCAAGGAAGAAAACTGGGGCTTTGAAAATCGTCGCACAAAGCTCACGTTCAGCGGCAACATCATCGATCCGTCGGTCACGTTTGAGGTCAAGCCTTCGTTCAATCGGCAGAGCATCGCGCTCTCGTCCGGTTCACAGTCCCTCAGCAGTTCGGATGTCAACGCGACCGTCGAGGACATCTGGGTCCAGAAGGCATTTGATGGCGGATTCTCGGTACGGGCCGGCCAGTTCAAGGCGCCGTTTCTCCGAGAAGAGCTCGTGTCCAGTTCATCACAGCTCGCTGTCGAGCGCACACTCGTGAACGACGCGTTCTCAACGAAGTTCTCGCAAGGAGTCCAGCTTGAGTATGAGCAGGACACGTTCCGCCTGCAGGGGTTCTATGGCGACGGCTTGCGGGCCAACCGAGTCAATCCGGTAGCGACCGCGGGGTCAGCGGGCAGCTACAGCGGTTCGTATCTCAGCGACTTCCAGACCAACAAGACGAACTATGCGTTCGCCGGTCGTGCGGAGCTGAAACTTGCGGGCACATGGAAGCAGTTCCGTGATCTCACAAGCTTCCGCGGCGAAGAATTCGGTCTCTTGCTTGGCGTGGGCGGCATGGCGCAGAGCCTGCGGCCGACGCCGACCAGCGACATGAGCGCGAAGCACATGTGGGGAGTTACCGGCGATGTCACTGTGGACTTTGGTGGCGCCAATCTGTTCGCGTATGGCGTGCTGCGCGAGGTCAGTCTCGCAGGCCCGGTGGTCGTGCGCGGTGGCGGGACCGAAGACAGCGTGACGCAGTGGGGATTCGCCGTGCAGGGCGGATTCTTCGTAACGGACGACATCGAGCTGTTCGGCCGATACGAGTATGGCGATCTCGATACGAATCAGTTCCGCACAGCCGCGGGCAGCCTCGGCGCGGATCTCGAGAACGCCAGCATCATTACGATCGGTGCGAATGTGTATCCCCTCGGCGTCTCGAACAGAGACTTCAAGTGGACGACGGATGTCGGCTACGCGCTGGATGCCGTCGGTGACTTCAACTCGAGCGGCGCTGACTGGCTGCCGGATGCGACGGCCGAGGACGGCAGCAGCCGCGACGGGCAGTTCGTCATTCGCTCGCAGATTCAGCTGACATTCTGAAACGCTCGTTCAGGCGGATGCCGCCCGATCGATGGAACAGGTCCTCGGTGGGGGATCCATCGGTCGGGCGGCATTTCAATGCTCAATAGCGCAGCAGTCGCAGCGCGTTGAGCACCACCACCACCGTGCTGCCTTCATGCATGATCACGGCGACGGGCATCGGCACCAGGCCCATGCTCGCGAACACCACGAGCATGAAGACGACGCCCATCGCGATCGCCACGTTTTGCATGATGATGCGGCGGGCGGCACGGCTGAGTCCGATCGCGAACGGCAGCTTGCGCAGATCATCATTCATCAGCGCGACATCGGCCGCCTCGAGCGCGACATCAGTACCGCCGGCACCCATGGCAATACCGACTTCGGCCGCGGCCAGTGCGGGTGCATCGTTGACTCCATCACCGACCATGGCGACAGCGCCGAACTTCCGGGAGAGCGCCCGTACGAGCTCGATCTTGCGCTCGGGCATCAGTCCAGCGTGAATCTCGTCGACGCCGACTTCGCGGCCGATCGCTTCCGCGACTGTGCGATTGTCACCAGACAGCATGGCCACGCAGCGAATGCCGAGGGCGCGCAACGCGCTGAACGACTCGCGCGCTTCCGGGCGCGCCGTGTCCATCAGTCCAAGCAGCCCGACGAACCTGTTGTCGACCGCGACCACGACGACCGTGCGAGCCCGTTCCTCGAGCGCATTCGCAGCGGTCTTCACCACGTCGGTCAGGCGCGGGGCGTGAATTCCGTCAAACGCGCGGGTGCTGCCAAGCGTCACGCGTTGTCCCCCGACGATCGCCGCGATGCCGCGCCCTTGGCGCTGATCTGGCGCGGTTGCCGGCTGCGGCTCAATCCCGCGCTCACGTGCCGCGCGCACCACGGCGCGCGCCAGCGGATGGGTCGACAGCGCTTCGACGTCCGCGGCGATGCGCAGGACATCACGTTCGGTCGCGCCTTCGAGAGCGACCACATCCAAGACGGACGGCGCGCCGCTGGTGATCGTGCCGGTCTTGTCCATCGCGATTGCCTGCACGGTGCCGAGGCGTTCAAGATGCGCGCCACCTTTGATAAGCACGCCTGAGCGTGCGGCGCGCGCGACAGCCGCGAGAATTGCCGCAGGTGTGGACAGCGCGAGCGCACAGGGCGAGGCGCCGACGAGCAGCGTGATAGCGCGCATGAACGCCTCGTGCGCCGTCAGCCATCCCATCTGCGGAGGAACAATCGCAACGGCCACCGTCACGATGATGACGACTGGCACGTAAAGCCGCGTGAATCGCTCGGCGAGGCGCTGCGTGGGCGCCTTCTGCGACTCTGCTTCGGAGACAAGACGCGCCATCCGCGCCATCGTGGACTCGCTTGCCAGCTTGCGGACTTCGATCACGAGTCCGCCGTCGCCGTTCAGCGTTCCCGCGAAGACATCGTCGTGCACGTCCTTCGGCACGGGCGCGCTCTCGCCGGTGATGGGACTTTGATCGACGTCGGACGTGCCTTCGATCACCGCACCATCCGCGGGCAGGCGTTCGGTCGGCCGCACGACGACGAGATCGCCGACCGCGAGATCCTCGACCGGGACTTCGGATTCGATGCCGGCGCGCCGCACCCGCGCGGTCTTGGGAGCGATGCGTCCAAGCGCCGAGATTGCGTTGCGCGCCTGACCCATGGCATGCTCCTCGAGAGCGTGCCCGATCGAGAAGAGGACGAGCAGCAGCCCGCCTTCGGCGACCTCGCCGATCAGTGCAGCGCCGAGCGCCGCCGCGACCATGAGAAAGTCGACGTCGAGCCGCAAGCGAAGAAGAACGCGAAGCCCTTCCAAGAGCGGATGCATGCCGGCGAGCACGAAACACACCACGTACAGCGGCAAGCTTACCCATGCGGGCAGTCCGGACAGCTCTGCGATAAAGCCCGCGAGCAGCGCCAGCGCGCTGATGACCGGATTGCGCAGCCACGCGTACCGGCGCAGGAGGGAGTCGGGCGCGTGGTCGAGCCGGACGCCGTTGGTCATTTCGGGACTGCCGGCGATCGAAGTCATGTGCTGCGATGATATCCGCGCTTCAGTCGAACCAGCGCCGAAGCCAGAGCGCGGCGTTCAGCATCGGCCATGCGAGGCGCCACTGCTGAGCCGGTTGGGCGCGTACAAACGCCCGCGCTTCCGCGCTGAACACCTCGCGCGCCGACGGGCTCGTGTCAAGCACGTCGGCGACTTGGCCGACCCAGCGCTCAAACGGCAGCGGGAAACTTGCCTTCGGGCGCGTCAGGGCTTCCTCTGGAATGCAGTCAGCAAACGCGTGGCGCAGCATCCGCTTGGTCCTCGGAAGCGTCGCGAGGCCGACGCCGCCACCGTGCTCGGTTTCGGCTGGCGCGTAGAGAAGGTCCATCGGAATTCGAGCCGCGAACTCGGCGACGCGCACATCGGCGAAGGGCGTGCGTCCCTCGACACTCGCGAGCATGGTGGCTGTGTTGAGCCGCTGCAGAAGCGACGCAAGATTGAGACGGCGTTGCACGTCGAGATGCGTCCGGATGTGCATCGGATCGCCGGCCAGCGCGAACTCGGCGCGAAGCGCTTCGACACCCGCCGCTCCATGATCGCAACGTTCGGCGACTTCAGGTGTCAACACGGTGCCGAGGAGTGCAGGCGCGACCCACGCGAAGGTGCTTGCGTGCCACGATTCCACACTTTGGCCACGGTGCGACTTCTGGCCGCTGATCCATGCAGCGCACTGATCAAGCACGGGACCGTAGCCGGCGAACAGTTCGTCGGCGCCTTCCCCTGAGAGCGTGACCTTCGCGTGCGGGCGAATGACATCCGCGACCGTATAGATGGCGACTTCGTTTGGCGTGCTGAGCGGCATGCCGAGTTCGCCCACCATGCGCTGCCAGCGCTCGATGAACATCGACTGCGTGAGTTCTGCTTCGACATGACGCGTGCCCAACGCCGATGCGATGCGGCGCGCGACGGCGAGATCGCCCGTCTCGTCAACGCCTTCCGACGCCCCGACGCAGAACGACATCAGCGTCGGATGCGAACGTCGGGCACGCCACGCGATGATCGTGCTGTCGAGTCCTCCCGACAGTAGTGTGCAGACAGGGACATCGCTGACCAGATGCGTATCGATTGTCTGTTCGAGCAGTGTCCGCAGGGCGACTGATGCGGCTTCTGCGTCCATCGTGAGGTCTTCGCGCGGCGCGCGCCACCATCGGGTTGTGTGCACGACCGGCGCAGCACCGGAGAGTGAACACGTCATCACCTCACCGGGTCCGACAGCGTTCACACCCTCGAAGAGTGTTCGCGATCCCATCGTGGTGCGCAGCGAGTTGAGGTAGTTTGCAAATGTGGGCCAGTCCGGTCGAACGGACATGGCCGGATGCGCCAGGATTGCGCGCGCTTCACTCGCAATCACAATCTCGCGATTGATGATCGCGTAGAACAGCGGCACCACACCGAGTGCATCGCGTGCGACGATGAGCTCTTCGCGCTGTGGGCACCACGCGACGAAGGCGAACATGCCGCGAATGTGATGGACCGCCTCGCGTCCCCAGACGGCAATGGCGTGGGCGAGCAATTCGGTATCGGTGCAGGTGGCGAGAGGACGGCCGACAGTGGAACGTCCCGCGTTGCGCAGCGCGGCACGGAGCTGAGGCAAGTCATACAGTTCGCCGTTGAACGCAAGCACGACTCGTTCAAGCCCGCCGGACGCATCAAGCACCAATGGCTGCGCGTTCTCGTTCGGTGCCATCACCGCAAGCCGGCGGTGGCCGATATGGACTTGGCCGTCGCTCCACAGCCCCGCGTCGTCCGGCCCGCGAGCGGTCATGGTGTCGCGCATCGCCACGACGACAGATTCGTCAACGGAAGGCGTGCTGCCACGTACTGCTGCGATCGTGACGATTCCACACATGGATGGGTCTCATCGACATCGTGAGACTGCGGGTTGGAACTTTCCGTCAGGTCCGCAAACATCTCTCGAAGAACACGGTTGCCGCGGGCGGGCGACTCCCGGATGATGGGGCGATGCGGCATGCCTTTGTCCCTCTCTGCTTGGCTGGATCAACGATCGGGGCGCTGCTGGGGCGGCTGCCGGGCCCCGAGGGCGTTCGCGCTGCTCCGAACGATCCGCAGGAGCGCGTCCTGACGGTCGCTCCTGACCTCGGTTGGAGCCCCGTGAAGGGCGCGCTGGAGCGCTACTGCATTCGCTGTCACGGTGATGATGCACCGAAAGCCAAGCTGGATCTCCGTGGGGTGACCGACGATCCGCACGCCGCACCGCTGAAGCTTCTGCGCGATGTGCGCAACCGGTTGCATCGCGCCGACATGCCGCCGGAAGGTGAGCCGCGTCCGCGTCCGGACGAGTACCGGGCGGCGATCGCCGGTCTCGACACCGTGCTCGATCGGCGCGCGACCACGGTCGGTCCGGGCCAGCCGGGCTTGCGACGATTGAACCGCACCGAGTATCGCAACACGGTCCGTGATCTCGTTGGTGTCGATCTGGATGTGGCGAGGCTGCTCCCGGCGGACGACGTGGGCGAAGGGTTCGACCACATCGGTGACGTGCTGTCGATGGCGCCGGTGCTCCTCGAAAAGTATCTGGACGTTGCCGAGCAGGCTGCGGTGCAGGCATGGCCGGAACCCGCGGCCGTTGCTGTTCAGACTTTTGCTGGCCAGCAACTCTCGCTCAACGGCGGCGGGCGGGTGACCGATCAGGCGGCCATCGTGTGGTCCGCCGGCGAGGCGTTTGTGCGATGCGAGCTGCCGCGCGATGGTCGATACCGCGTGCGGATTCGCGCGTTCGGGGATCAGGCCGGCGAGGAACCGGTCAAGATCGCCGTGCGAGATGGCAGGGAGCGCGTCGCATACTTCGATATTCCGGAGACCCGCGCAGCGCCCGGCGCACGCGCGTGCGAAGTGCATCTCGCCGGCGGAGTGCGTCACATCGGCGTCGAGTTCCTCAACGACTTCTTTGACGAGCAGCGTCCGCAGGGGCAGCGGGACCGCAATCTGCATCTCGCGTCGATCGAAGTAGAAGGCCCGCTTGACCGCGTGACGCCGACGGCAGAAGCGCAGCAGCTTGCCATCGAAGGCGACGAACTGGAACCGTTCTCGCGGCAGTTCCTTCGTCGTGCCTTCCGCCGGCCTGTATCAGGCGATGAGCTTGACAGGTTCGTCGCGCGAGTACGGTCCGCTGTCCCGCCTGAAGCATCGTGGCCGACGCTCGCGCGCACGGCGATGACCGCTGCGCTGGTGGATCCGCGATTCCTCTTTCGTGTGGAACAGAGTGATGCCGATGTGCGCACGCTGGATGCATACGAACTGGCAACGCGCCTCTCCTACTGCCTTTGGAGCACGATGCCCGATGACGCGCTGCTGGCCGCGGCTGAGCGCGGCGATCTTGCGCGCGATGACACGCTGCTGCGCGAAGTGGATCGCATGCTCGCCGATCCGCGGGCGCTTGCGCTGGCGGAGCAGTTTGGTCAGCAGTGGCTCTTGATTCGCGATGTAGAGGAGAAGCAGCCCGACGCCTCGCTGTTTCCAGGCATTGACCGTTCGCTGCTCGCCGACATGAAGGCAGAGACAACGTTGTTTCTCGACGCGATGATCCGCGAGGATCGCGCGATCTCGGAACTGATGAGTGCCGACTGGACGTTTCTGAATGAGCGGCTCGCAACGCACTATGGCATCGGCGGTGTGGACGGCGCATGGATGCGACGCGTCCGATACGGCGACCGGCGAGTGCCGGGACTCCTCGGCCATGGCAGCGTGCTGGTGGCGACGAGCAATCCTTCGCGCACGAGTCCGGTCAAGCGCGGCAAGTGGGTGCTCGAAGCCGTGCTTGACGAGCCGCCGCCTCCGCCGCCGCCAGGCGTTCCGCAGCTGCCTGAAGGACCCGCTCAGTCCGGGGGGGCCACCGTTCGCGACCTGATGGCGCGCCACCGCACCGATCCCGGCTGCGCTGCGTGTCATCGACGCATGGACGCGATCGGTCTGGCGCTTGAGCCGCTCAACGCGGTCGGCCTCATGCGGACCCATGACGGCGACACCGTGATCGATGCGATGGGCGACCTGCCGGACGGCCGCACGTTCGACGGTCCGCACGAGCTTGCCGCGATGCTTGCCGAGGATGGCGCGCTCACGCGATCCGCAGCGCGTCATCTCTTCGTGTATGCACTCGGTCGCGGACTCGTCGACGACGATCTGTTCACCGTCGATCGCATGGCGCGGCAGTGCGAGAACAAGCCGACGTTTCGTGCGCTGCTTCACGCGATCGTTCTGACCGACCAGTTCCGCAAGCGCGCCGGCTCGGAGCGCAAGGAGTCCCACCCATGAAACCGCTTTCTCGCCGCGCGGTGCTGCGCGGCATCGGATGCGCCATTGTCTTGCCGTCGCTTGAAGCGATGACGCGGCGCGCTGGCGCTGCGGTGCTGGCGACAGGTCACGCATCCGCCCCGAAGCGGATGGCGTTCGTCTTCTTTCCGAACGGCGTGAATCGCACGGCGTGGTTTCCGAACGCCGTTGGCGCGCTCGGCGAGACCACGGACCTTCCAAGCAGCCTCGCGCCGCTCGCTCCGTTCAAGAATCGCCTCACCGTGCTAAGCGGCCTCGCGCATGTGAATGCGGAGGCGCAAGGCGACGGCCCAGGCGACCATGCCCGATCTGCGGCGTGTTTTCTGACCGGCGCGCATCCGAAGAAGACGGCGGGTGGCGATATCACGAACGGCATTTCGATCGATCAGGTCATCGCGTCGCGGATATCCGGCCGCACGCGGTTCGATTCGCTCGAGATCGGTCTTGAGCCGGGCATGACTGCAGGGCAGTGCGATTCAGGCTACTCATGCGCGTACTCGGCGAACATTTCCTGGCGCACGCCGCACACGCCGATGGCCAAGGAACACGATCCGCGCGTGCTGTTTGAGCGGATCTTCGCAGCAGGACCGGGGAGCGAAAGCGCCGCGGCACAGGCCGCCCGCATTGCACGCCGCAGGTCGATCCTGGATGGCGCGCAGCAGGAAGCGGCGCGCCTGCATGACGCGCTCGGTGCAAACGATCGGCGCAAGCTCGATGAGTATCTCGAAGGTGTGCGCGCGATCGAGCGGCGCATCGAGCTGTCGGAGCGCAGCGCCAGCGAATCGCCCGCGGAGGGACTGCCGCCGAAACCGGCCGGAGTGCCGGCGACATGGCACGAACATGCGCGGCTGATGATCGATCTGATGGTGCTCGCGTTTCGCACGGACAGCACACGAATCGCGACATTCATGCTTGCGAACGAAGGCTCGAACCGTCCGTACCCTGCGATCGACGTTCGTGACGGTCATCATGATGTGAGTCATCATGGCGCATCGGAAGACAAGCTCGGCAAGTTCGCCGCGATCAACCGGCACCACACCGAACAGTTCGCGTATCTGATGCAGCAGCTCACGTCCGAGCGCGACGCAACAGGCGCGTCGCTGCTCGACGCCACGATGCTGGTCTACGGCGGCGCCATCGGCGATGGCAATCGTCATGACCATCGTGATCTTCCGGTGATACTTGCGGGCGGAGCGCCTGACGACGCACTGGACAATGGACTGGGAGCGGCGCATGGAAGTTTCCGGGCGCTGCGTGCCGATACGCCGCTCTGCGATCTGTATCTCTCGCTAGCCCGCCGGATGGGCGTGAGCCTGGAACGCTTCGGGGACAGTCGCGGGGCACTCGCGCTCTGACGTACAGTGCGTGCATGACCGAGCGTCAGCCACGCGATCGTGAAGAACTTCCAGCGGCAAAGAAGCAGTTTTTTGCCCCGCGCGATCCGAATGTCCCGCGCGAGAAGCCCGGCCCCAAGAGAGGCCCGGGACTTGCGGCCCGGCCGAAGCTCGGCATCTTCACAACGACGCTGTGGGAGTACCCCAGCCAGCACTACACGTCGGATCGTCAGCCTGCGCCAGAGGAGGTCGCGGAAGGCCGCACGCGCTTCATGCAGGGAGACAAGAACTATGCGGGCGCCACGCCGTCGTGGGTGATCTGGCAGCTGCTGATGCGCTACACCGAGCCCGGCGAGCTTGTGGTTGATCCCATGTGCGGCAGCGGTACCACGATTGATGTTGCGCACGATCTGAAGCGCAAGGCCAAGGGGTTCGATCTTGCGCCGACGCGCAAGGAGATTTCCAAAGCCGATGCCCGCGCGCTGCCGCTTGCCGACCGCAGCGTCGACTTTCTGTTTGTTGATCCGCCTTATTCGACGCACATCGATTATTCCGACGATCCGCGCTGTATTGGCAAGCTCGATGCAGCCGGTGATGACGGCGGCCGCGCGTACTACGCGGCGATGGAGAACGTCATCACGGAAATCGATCGAGTGCTGCGCCCCGGCCGGCACATGGCGATGTATGTGAGCGATTCATGGCGCAAGGTGCGCGGCGGCGCTCCCGGCGAAGGCACCTTCATGCCTATCGGATTTGAACTGTTCGCGATGATGCGGAAGCACTTCGCGCCGGTCGACATCATCGCGGTGGTGCGCCACAACGACAAGCTCGCGCGCGGGAACTGGCATAAAGCCGCGGAGGAACAGAACTTCTTCCTCCGCGGCTTTAACTACCTGTTCATCATGAAGAAGGACTGAAAACGAGCGTCTCGCTACTTGATCGGTTCCAGCGTCAGCGGATCGCGCAGCGGCAGGTGGGTCACGTCACCGTTGAAGAAGTCCTTCATCGATGCGCGGTCGTTGCCCTGATAGATCTCATCCCAGTTGCCGACAACCATGACGGCCATCTTCTTCGGATCGAGGTACTTGTTGGCGACCCGCTGAATGTCCTCGGGTTTCACGGCCATGACCTTCTCGCGGAACGTTTGCCAGTAGCCGTCCGGCCGTCGCGTCATCTCGTCACTGACGAAGATGCCGAGCATCGCTTCCTTGCTCGCGAAGTTCTGAGGGAACGTTTCCACGAAGCTGTTCTTCGCCGTTTCGAGCTCTGCCTCGGTGACAGATTCACGGCGAATGCGATGGAACTCGTCATCAATCAGCTTGAGCGCGAGTGCCACTGTTGCATTTTTGCTTTGGAACAGTGCGCGAAACTCGCCCGGATACCACGGGTTCGCATTGCTGCGCGAGCCGGCGGAGTACGCGAGACCCTCGTTCGAACGCACGCTCTGCATGATGCGGCTCGTGAATCCGCCGCCGCCAAGAATGTCGTTCATCATCAGCATCGGAAAGAAATCGGGATCGTCGCGTTTGATGCCGCGCAGGCCGATGAACACCTTGCCCTGCGGGATGTCTTTCGCCACGTGATAGACGCCGGGCGTCACCTGGACGGTCGGTGCCGGGGGATCCTGGTTTGGCGAGCCTCGTTGCCAGCCTTCGAACGCCTTGTCGAGACGAGCCATCATGTTGCTCGGATCAAAGTCACCGCTGACGGCGATGATGGCATTGCCCGGGTGGAAGATCTTTGCGTGCATCGCGCGCAGGCTGTCTTGCGTGATCGCCTCGATGGACGCCTGCGTGGGTTGGCGCGCTTCGTGGTGGTCGGAACCGTAGAGCATCGATGACCACTCGCGATCGATGATTGAATCAGCGGAGTCGTTCCGCTGTTTCATCGACTCAATCGCCTCGCCCTTCTGCACATCGAGGCGCCCCTGATCGAACCCGGGATTGCGCACCACATCGAAGAAGAGATCCATGCTCGTCTCGAGATTGCTGGTGAGCGTGTTCAGCGTGGCGGACGACATCGTGTCCCGGACCTGGACGCCGACGCGCGTCGCGAGGAAGTCGAGTTCCTCGTCGAGGTCCGCCGGCTTCAGCGAGGTCGTGCCGCCGGAACGCATCAGCGAGCCCGTCATCGATGCGAGCCCGGGTGAATCCGCGGGATCGAGATACGAGCCGCCCTTGAACGACATCGAGATGGTGACGAGCGGGAACTCCTTGCTCGGCGCCATGTAGACGGGCGTGCCGTCCTTCAGCGTGTGTCGATAGTCTTTCGCTTCCGGCGGAGTGAACGCGAGCGGTGCGAACTTCAGATCTTCCGGCCGCGGCGGGATGGCGGCAGTCGCGGCCAAAGTCGTGGCCAGAGTCGTGGCCAGAGCCGTGGCCAGAGTGGCGGCGGCTGCAAACGTGAGCGTCAAGCGCGTCATGGTGCGCATAAAAAGTTTCCTTGAGTCGTCAGTTGCTGTCGTAGAAAAGAGCGACGCATCGGCTTACTTGGCCGCAACGTCCAACTGCTGAATCCGCTCTTCGATCTTCCGGCGGATGTAGTCGACGGCAGGCTTCATCGGGGACGGCGTCATATCCCCCTGCTGGTCCATGCGCGCCAGCGCCTCCTTCAGCTTCGCGGAATCCGTCTCCAGTTGCAGCTTCTCGATCGCCTGTCGCACCATGGGCTGCATAGCGGCGGGCAGTCTGGCGAACTCGGGATCATCGGCCACGGTCGCGGCGACCCCGCCGCGCGACGCGCCGCTGCTTTGCTTGCGAAGGTACGTCGCGACGGCGCGGTTCTCATTCTTGAAGTAGGTCTGCGCCACACGCTGCACATCAGCGGCCGTGACCGCCTGAATCTTCGCGTTCTCCTCGTTGATCTCTTCCCATCCGCCCATCGATTCGAGGAAGGCGAGCTGGATCATGAGAAAGAAATTGCTTTGCAGACGCCGATACTGCTCCGCCGCGTTCTGATTCTTGACCTTCTGCAGTTCACGATCGGTCACGAGTTCTGTCTGGAGTCGCTTGATCTCCTCGTCGATCGCGGCCTCCAGCTGATCGGGCGTCGCGTCACCCTTCGTCTCCGCGCTTATTTCGAACGCCCCCGCGTACTTCCGGATGTCGGTGCGCGCACCTGCGTTCGAGGCGATCTGCTTGCCCTCGACCATCGTCTTGTAGAGGCGCCCCGTGCGGCCGTTGAGAATGGACGACATCACATCGAGGGCGTAGCTGTCGCGATGACGAAACGGCACGGCGTGCCAGCGGATCTCGACGGACGGCTGCGCCTCGACCTCGGCCTTCATGCGCATCTCGGCGACCTGCTTGTGCTCAAGCGTGATCACCGGCGGCGGCTGCTGCGCGCCGGACTTGAGCCGACCGAAGTATTCGCGAATCACCGGCTTGATGTCGGCCGCGTTGAAGTCGCCGACGATGATTCCCACGAGGTTGTTCGGTCGGTAGTAGAGATCCCAGTAGCGCTGGGACTCCTCGATGGTGTAGCTGTTGAGATCACTCGACCATCCGATCACCGGCCACGAGTACCCGCTCGAGATCCAGAACATCGAATCGAACTGTTCCTGGAACGTGCCTGTCGGCGTGCTCTCGGTGCGCAGGCGCCGTTCCTCATGGACGACGTCGCGCTCCGAATAGAACTCGCGGAACACGGAGTCGTTCAAGCGGTCCGACTCCATCCATGCCCACAGCTCGAACTTGTTGGACGGGACGTTGATAAAGAAGAACGTGAGATCGTGGCTCGTGAAAGCATTCATGCCCGAGCCGCCAGCCTTGGTGTAGACCTGATCGAACTCGTCCTTCACGATCGACGCGCCCGCACTCTGCTCGGCTTCAAGTGATGCGATCTTCGCGGTGATCCGCTCCGTCGTCTCCTTGGCGCCCTCGCTGTCCGGCCCGACCTGGGCGAGTTCGGTCTTCAGTTTGGCGATCTCGTCACCGAAGGCTTTTCCCTGCTGTCGGTCCATCAGCGTCTTGAGCTCGGCGCGCAACTCCTTCAGCTTCGGCGTGTCGTTGACTGGATTCCAGGGGTCATCAATTTCGCCGCGGAAGTAGCGGCCATACTGGTCCGTCCACGTGAGCATGTTGATCTCATCGCGCACGCCCTTCTGCTGGGCGCGATAATCGGCGTCGCGCTTCGCATCACGGGTACCAATGGTGTTGGTGCCCTTGAACATCATGTGTTCGAAGAAGTGGCTGATGCCGGTGATGCCCGGTCGTTCGTTGACCGAGCCGACCTTCGCGAGCCAGCCCGCCGCGATGGTGTTCGGCTGATCATCGCGGGGTACCAAGAGGAACGTCATGCCGTTGTCGAGCGTGACGGTGTCGACCTCCACCTTCTGAGCGAGCGCGGTCGATGTGACTGATGTCACGATGGCCGTGGTGATCGTCACGGCTGCGAGAATGCGCATTCGATGATTCCTAGGAGTGGGGCTTCTGCCGGAGTTGGCACCGAGCCAGCGTTGGCCGTGCAGCGAACTGTGACGAAGTGAAGGGACGAAGTGGAGAGTTATACCGGACCGTTTCTGCACGGATGTGAGTCCAGACGTGTGTTTGGTCTTCCTGACATGGTAAAGGAGAGCTAGATTTGCACGATGGCAGGGTTCGGATCAGCGAAAGGGACGCTCCCAGTGACAGTGACAGCTGGTAACAGGATCACAGCGCTCGCTGCAGGAGTGGTGGCAGTGGCGCTGGCCGCGCCGGCGCTCGGGCAGCTGCGGATCGTCAACTACAACACCGCCGGGAACCAGGGCGATCCGAATGCGCTGATTGCGGTCTTCACCGCGATCGCTGCCGACGACAAGCCGGGCTTCGCGGTGGCTCCGCATATTGTCGTGTTTCAAGAAGTGCCCTCCTCAAAGATCAATGAACTCGAGGGTCTACTCGATGTCGCGGTGGCTGGCATCGACTACACGCGTGGCACCTACACGTCCAGCGGCGCGGAAGATTCCGCTGCGGGGGCTCAGGCGGTGTTCTATCGCAGCGACATGGTGACGGAACTCGTCGCGGGACATATCGACCTCGACACCGGTGGCGGCCGCAAGACCGATCGCTGGCAGTTTCAGCTGCTCGGATACTCATCGCCACACGCCAAGTTCTATATCTACGGATCGCATTTGAAGGCAAGCCCCGGCGGCGCGAACGAGAGCGAACGCCTCGCGGGCGCGCAGACGATTCGCGCGAACAGTGACAGTCTCGGCGCGGGAACGCACATCATCTACTGCGGCGATTTCAATCTGTACGACAATGGCGAGCCCGCGTACATCGAATTTCTTTCGCGTGGCAATGGCCAGGCATTCGATCCGCTCGGTACGGGTTCGTGGGCCGGTTCCTTCAACGCGATCAAGCACTCGCAGTCACCTCGCGATATCACCGCGGACGGCTTGGTCGGCGGCGGCCTCGATGACCGGTTCGACTTTCAGATCTCGACCGCGGAGTTTCAGGACGGGAGCGGTCTGTCTTTAATTGGCGGCACATATCGCTCGCTCGGAAACGATGGTCAGCATTACAACACCGGGATCAATGTCGGCAACAACTTTTACTACCCCGGTCAGCTCGCGCGATCGAATGCGCTTGCAGACGTTCTCTTTGACGCATCAGATCACATCCCCGTCATCGCTGACTATCAGATTCCCGCCGTGCTGAGCGCCGCAATGCCCAGCAGTTTCGGCAAGGTGATGCAAGACCATCCGTTCACAGTTGCCGTGACAGCACAGAACATCGCGGCGGGACTGGTCGTCGGCATCGACGTTCTCGATGTGCAGATCAATGGCACCGGCGCGCTGACGGGCGTCGTGACGACGTCGGCGGCGTTCGCTCCCGCGTTGACGCAGGTCCCGCTTGCCGTGAACACCGCAAACGTCGGGTTCATCAGCGGAGGCGCGACGGTGTCTGCACTTTCGCAAGGCGCACAGAACAGCCTGTTCCTCCTGTCGACGGGCGGGCAGATCGTGCGCGCATCGAATGCGTCGTTCAGCGCCGTTGCCGACACGGATGCAACGGTTGCATCGGTGAGCGCGCCGGCCGGCAGCGCCAGCGTCGTCATTGGCGTGCCGGTCCACAATTTCGGCTTCGATGCGAATCAGGCGCTGCTCGACCTCGACACGATCCTCAACCTCGGCGGCGGATTCTCGCTGCGTGGTGGAATGCAGAACGCCATCGGTGGCACGCCCGCGATGCTCGAGTTCTCCTACGACGCGAGTTCGTCCGCCTCGGGCGTCTACACTCGTGACGTGACCATCAACGTGAGTGATGAAGACATTCCCGGTGCGGGCGCCGCGCAGCTTCAGTTGCAGCTCGAGGTGATGATCGAATCAAGCGGCAACGCGGCTGATCTGGACGGCAGCGGCGCGGTGGACGGTGCTGATCTTGCAATTCTGCTCGGTCAATGGGGGACAGCCGGATCGGCGGACCTAGACGGCGACGGCTTGGTTGGCGTGGCTGATCTTGCAATTCTTCTCGGGGCTTGGAACTCATGATGCGCAGAACTGGATCGATCGCCGCGGTGACTCTGTGCATAGTGTGCGTCAGCGCTGCTAACACGACGCGTGCGGACACGCTGACCGTCACGAGCATCGATGACAACACGTTGTATGAAACGGCGAACGGCGAGGTGTCCGGCGGCGCGAGCACCACGTTCTTCGTCGGGCGCGTCGGAGTCAACGGCGAAGGAAAGCTGCGCCGAGGCGTGATCAAGTTTGATCTTTCGGCACTGCCCACGCATGCCGTCGTCGAATCGGTGTCGCTGAAGCTGCATTGTTCGGCCGCCGGTCTCTCGACGCCCTTCACGATTTCGCTGAAGCGGATGCTGAAGAGTTGGGGCGAAGGTGTCTCCTTCGCATTCGGTGGCGGCGGGGCATCATCGACACCCGGTGACGCGACGTGGTTGCACCGCTTCTATCCCAACACGCTCTGGTCATCGCCGGGCGGCGACTTCAGTCCGACCGTCAGCGCCAGCACCAACGTGGGCAGCTCAGGCTTCTATACATGGGCGACCACACCTACTGCTGTCGCTGATGTACAGGGCTGGGTGAATGTCCCGGTGTCCAATTTCGGCTGGATGGTGCAGGGCAACGAGATCACGCTCCAGTCTGCGAAGCGGTTCGATTCGCACGAGTCGGCACTGTCGACGCGCCCGCAACTCACGGTCGTCTACACCGTCGGGCTGTTGGGTGATCTCAACGGCGACGACAAGGTCAACGCGGCCGATCTCTCCATCCTGCTTGGAGCGTGGGGTCAAACGGGACCTGCGAACATCGACAACCTCGGTGTCGTCGACGCGGGCGACCTTGCATATCTCCTGTCGAAGTGGACAGGCTGACCACCAAAAGAAAACGCGCCGCGCGAAGACCCGGTGGTCGTCGCGCGGCGCTGTGCGTTGATCGCGGCGGTACGAACGCTCAGACGTTCGGCGTCATTCGCGCTTCCAGCCAGCTTCGCAGTCGAGCTGCCGCGAGACTTTGCTCGCCCGCGCCTTGGGCAGAGAGAATCGCGAAATGCGCTTCGGTGTATTTGTTCTGAATCGCGCGCCATGATGCGAGCAGAAAGAGCGCATCAGTTGCCGTGCTCGCCTGTCGGGATGCGATTTCGGAGGTCTGCTCCAAGAGTCGCAGACGTTCCCCGAGCTCGGCAGGCACCGGAAAACTTGCAAGAGCACCGGGGTCGATCGCGAGCGCCTGACGCATCACCGTCGCAGCGGCGGCAAGGTCTTCGAGCGTCGCGAGGGCCATCGCATAGCCGACGAGCGGCCGCGGATTTGCCAAGTTTTCGTCGTGGCTCTGCGCAAACAGATCGGCGGCACTGCGCGGGAAGCCGGTCGAGAGCAGTTCCCAGGCTTGGGACTCGCCAGTCGTGAACGCCGCAGTGGCGGCGGGCGACGGGGTTGAGGTCGGCGCCGCGACGGGCGTATCGACATAGACAACCGCAGGCGTCGTGTAGTAGCTGTCGACGTAGGCGACGGACGGCAGCGCGACGACCGGTGTGTATGCGTACACCGGCGTGCACCACGCCGCGGGAACGCCCGAGTACACGAAGTAATTCGAGTACCAGACACCGGTCGGTGACCAGCACGGACGTGACCATCCCCAGGACGGCGGACGGTAGACGCTCACGTAACCGCAATAGCCATTCCACCACGGATTGCAGTAACTCGCGCACAGCGGCGTGTTGTACGAGCTGTAATAGAGGCCAAACGAGAATGCACCGCTGCCGAAGCCGAGGCCGAACGAGAAACCACTGCTCGATCCCCACGAGTTCCAGCACGAGTTGTAGCCGTAGACCGGCGGATACCAGGAGTTCGGTGCCCAAGATGAGTTCGACGCGGAGACGTTCGTGACGTAGTTGACCGTGCTGTTGTTATTGATGATCGTCGTCGCGCGGCTGTTGTTGACGACAGTGGCGCTGCCGTTGACACCCGTGCCGTTGACGCCGCTGAGCGGTCCGCCCAGTTGTCGTCCGCCCAGTTGTCCCCCGGATTGTGCATCGGAAGTGCCGGGCGTCATCCGCACGCCACCAACGATGTTGTGGACCACTTTCGTTCCGGGGCGGCTCGCGTTGCCGTCCAGCAAGTCACGGCGAGTGACGCCCGGTGCCGGCCGAGCGGGCGCGTCGTTCACGAGGTTGAAGTTGCGCCGACGCCTGATCGCGTCGTCGCCCGTCATGCCCGGTCCGCTGACAGCGTCGCGTCCGATCGGACCTCCTCGTCCGCTTCCACTGCCCGCATCGCGCACGGGCGTGCGCCCGCGATTGGGACCGGTGTCGAACGTCGGCGGAACCGGCGGGAGCGTCGGTCGTGCGGAAGGAATGTCTCGGTTGCGAGCGGGAGGAGTCGACGTCGGCCGCGCCGGCGGACTCGGTCGATTGGTGGGCGGTGCCGCAGTGGGCTTGGAGCCCGGATTGGCGCCCGGATTGGAGCCGGGATTGGTTCGGGGATTGGTGGCGCGCGGATTGGTAGGGGGTTGCGAGCCCGGCCGAGCGGAGGGCGGCGGCGCCTTCACCGGCGGCAGCGGCGGCAGTTTGCCCGGATTCGTTGGGCGAGCCGGAGGCGGTGCCACGTCGCGCGGTTTCGCCGAGGGCGGGGCGACAGGTCTCGACGGCGGTCGGGCGGCTGGAGGCGCAGAGGGTCTTGAAGGAGGCGCGACCGACGGCGGTGTGGTCTGGCGAGGTGCCGGCTGTGCAGCCCTGGTGGGAGGCGCAGCGGGAGGCCGGGCGGCCGGGCGTGTGACGTGCGGGGGCGTTGAACGGGGCGGGTTCGCGCGGGGAGCGGCGACCGGGTTGGACGGTCGCGATGGGGGGGGTGCTGTCGCCCGTGGCACCGAGCTTCCACCACCACCGCGAGGGGCGCCGGCTCCAGGGTTGCCACGCGGCGCACCTCCGCCGCCCTTTCCACCATCACCCGGGCGCGCACCCGGACTCGCACCCGGACGCGACTGAGGTGCCGCCGCCGCGACGGCCTTGCCGAGGCTCTCCTTTGACGATCGGCCCTTTGCCGTCCGTTCCTCGGCGGCCCCGGGCGATGGGCTGACGGGCGAAGCGCCTGCGTAGGAAGCGATGAACGGCGGAGCAAGCAGCGCGAGCAGGAGCGAAGCTTGGACAACGCGCGACTTTCCAGCAAATAGACGACGACAACCGGCAGTAGTGAACGATGTCACGGGAGAAGCCCTCTGCGATTGGGACGCGGGCAGAGCGCCGCGGACGAGCGCGGCCCCAGAGTCAATCTATGACGCTTACGTGCCGGACTCCATTCCGGACTTGCATGTTGCCCAAGAAAGTTCGCCGCTGAGACGCCGCGAGGAGTGGACCGTACGAGAACAACGCGACCCGATGAGGGGCCGCGTGTTCTTCGTGCGGGGGATTGTGGGGGCGAGGCGATCCGCTCGGTCGATGTGTGATGCCTCGCGATGCTTGCGTTACCGCCGTTTGGGGTTGCGGTCCGGACCCCGATCAGGCATGCGACGCTGCGGTCCGTGATGTCCTTCATGCCGCGGGCCGGGGCCACGGTCGTGGTTCATGCCCGGATGCCGTGGCGATCCCGGCATCGGCCCCTTGAACGCACCGGGACCGCGCTGGTTGAAGCGATCCGCCCGTCGATCCTGCTGCGGAGGTGCCGCGCGGTGGTGCATCGCGCCGCCGCGGCCTTCGCGATGAGCGGGCCCGCGCTGGGGAGCTTTCGCCGAGTCCCGTTGGGCCTTTCCTGATTTCCGATGGAGTTCCCCGCGCCGCTGCCCGGCTTCGGCTCGATCGCGTGCCTTGGGGTGCGCTTTGGCCCCACGTCGTTGCGGCGCGTCATCTGGACCCTTGTCATCTGGGCCCTTCGCCTTCGGACCGGCGTCACGGCGATTCTCGCGTGCGTTCGCCTGGCCAGATGCGTCGAACCGTTCCTGAAGACGCGGTGGCAGCGAGTCACGAAGGGCACTGCGCACCTCGTCCGGTGATTTTCCGGACTGCAGCTGTCCGCGCACAAATGCGAGAAGCTCGTCGCGCAGGCCTTCGGGCAGCTGGCCGCTTGCGTTGTTGGCGTGATCCTGCGCACTGTCTCGCGGAGCGCGATCGTCGCGCGGTCGGCGCATCTCAGCCTGCTCACCCCGCTGTGGGGGCCGCTGTTCGCCGCTCGCGTGCGGAGGTGGCGGTGGGGGCGGTGATGCAGCGCTCTGCGCGGCGGACGCTGCCGGCACGGCGTTGATCGCGAGCGCGAGCGTGCTCACTCCAGACAACTGCAACAGAATGCGACGGATCGGTCTCATGCGAATGACTCCTGATGCCGCACGCTCTGACTCGATGAAGCATGCATCGGGTCCGGTCGTCGAGTGACGCAGAACACTCTGCGGTGACGGGCGGAGCACATGGCATGCTGTGCGTGCAACGGCTGCGAAGACGACGTATGAGCGGTACCGGATCTTGCGATCAAATTGCGAAACCGTGACGGACGCGATGGGGGCACCGTCCGCGGACTCGACGTGGGATATCGGCGAGGGGGAAGCCCTTGGAGCCGCGAGCCCAAGGGTCTCCCAACGAAAACCCCTGCAGCTCCAGCACGTTCGTGCAGGGATGCAGGGGGTCTTCCGTCAAAGGCCGGAGCGGGATTTGAACCCGCGAATCACGGATTTGCAATCCGTTCCCTTAGGCCACTTGGGTATCCGGCCGAAGTGAGTCGACGGAGCTCGTTCGAGGTCCGATCGAAGGAAGGCTCCATCTTGGCAAACGAGCGAACATGCGTCAAACGGCTTGGAACTGAATCGTGCAAGATCGTTGGATCGTGCGGTGCTTCTCCACCGGTCATGCGCAGCGCGGGCGCGCTCTTTCGGACGTGGGCAGGTACGCTGCTTGCCTCCTCTATGACCTACCGGCTGCGATTCTCGATGCAACACCATCTCGCGCTCTTGGCGGTGATTGTTCTTTCGCCAGGCGCCGCGCAGCGGTTATCGGGGCAGAGCACCGAGCCGGCCCCGACCGCTCCGACGGTCCCTGTCCTCGTCCGTCCGACCGGCGATGACGTCGGCACGATTCCCGGAACGACCGTCGCGGAACGAAAGCGGCCTCCACTCCTTCGCGAGGGGAGCTTCCTCGCGCGCGTCGCCGGGCGTATCCGCGCCGACGAAGAACAGCACGAATGGCTGTTCGTGCCCAACGCCATCGACGCCAGCGGACTGGAGCGCGAGATCGTCCTCCTGCCGAACGACACGCTCGGAGAGGCGACGCGCATCGCCCATCTCTCCAGTACTCCGGTCGACTTTGAAGTCACCGGTCAGCTTTTTATTTATCGAAGTCGCAATTATCTGCTCGCATCGCTGATGACCCCGACCGTCACCGTGGCGCCGCCGCCGCCGACACAACCCTCGGAGTCCGGGTCCACTGTCGAGCCGCCGACTTCTGACGAAGAGCTGGTCGCCGACGAAATGGAGCGACGCCTCGCCGAGCGCATTGCGACGCTCCCGCGCGCGCCGCTGAGCGCGCCGGCAGTGCGCAGAGACGTGGGAAGCGACGCCGCGGATGGCGCCAAGCCCGCAACCGTTCCGGGCGCTGGCGATCCCTCATCATCGCGTCGCGTGCTGGCCGGCGACGTCCGCATTCTCAGTCGGCGTGGTCAGCTCGTGCGTGACACCGCTACGGGCGGCTGGCGTTTCGTCTTCGACGGTCAGCTGGCCGATGGCGGCGAACCGTCGATGATTGTGCTGCCGTGTCTCGCACTTGAACGTATCGAGAAGGCGATGCGTGAGAGTGACGGCGCCGTCTCGATCGTGGTCAGCGGTTCGACGACGCTGTTTGAGGGCAGCAACTATCTCATGCCGACGTCATTCCGGGTCGCCACCGGCGGTCGAGGCCTGAACCCGTGAGCGCGATCGCGATCCGGCTGCGACCCGTCGAGGATCCCGACTTCGCAGCCATCGCGGCTCTCACCAACGTTTACATCAACACGACCGTCGTGCACTTTGGCTATGAGCCCGTGAAGGCGGACGAGCTGCGTGATGCATGGCGGGCAAAACGGACGCTCTATCCCTATCTCGTGGCCGTCGACGACCACGGCGATTTCCTCGGTTACGCGAAGGCGGGTCCGTGGCGCGAACGTGCCGCGTATCAGTGGAGCGTGGAGACCGGCATCTACGTCGTCGAGCGCGCACACGGCTGCGGAGTCGGCCGCACGCTCTACGCGGCACTCATCGACGCATGTCGCGAGCGAGGCTTTCACTCCGCGATCGGCGGCATCACGATGCCGAACGACGCGTCGGTTCGGCTGCATGAGGCGCTGGGATTTCAGCAGATCGCGACGTTCCGCCAGGCAGGCTGGAAGTTCGGCGCATGGCATGACGTCGCATTCTTTCAGCTCACGCTGCGCGACGGGTCGCATGTTGCCGCTGCGTTGTGAGCGACTCACTCGTTCGCGGTCACCTTGATCATCTTCGGCGCCTTGCCCTTCGGCGATCCGCTGCGCGCTTCGACGGGCGTTTCCGCGATCTTCTTCACCGCGTCCATGCCGCTCGTGACTTTGCCGAACGCCGTGTACTGATTGTCGAGATGCTGGCAGTTCTCGCGCGTCAGGCAAACAAAGAACTGACTGCCCGCGCTGTCCGGGGCCGCTGAACGCGCCATCGACAGGACGCCGGGTTCATGCTTGCGCTCGTTGAATTCTGCCTGCACCGTCCAGCCGGGACCGCCGGTTCCGTCACCGCGGGGACATCCGCCCTGCAGCACGAAGCCCGGAATGATGCGATGAAACGTGAGTCCGTCGTAAAAGCCCTTGCGAGCGAGCTTGAGAAAGTTGTCCGCGTGCTTCGGTGCCACGTCGTTCCAGAGTTCGACCGTGATGGGGCCGTGCTCAGTCTCAATCGTCGCGGTGGGATATGCCGGTGAGGGTTTGGTGCTCATACGTCGCGGAGTGTAGCAATCGTCGTTGCACCGATCGCCGCGCCGCGCCGGCGCACCCAGATTGCGAGGAGCACGCCGACGCTCGCGGTCATCCCCGCGAGCACGAGGAAGATTCGTTCGCTCGGCATGGACATCTGCCGCAGGCCCAGGAACATCAGCGATGCGACGACGCTCATGGCAAAGGACATCGCGTTTGCCGTGCCGAGAAAGCGCCCGCGCTGGTCGTCCGGCGACAATGCCTGCAGCATCGACTGCAGCGGGATGATGTAGAAGCCCGCGACCATGCCCATCGTGAAGAGCAGTCCGGCGATGAGCCAGTACTGTGCAGGCACGAGCCCGAGCAGCAGAAATGCCAGTGAAAGCCCGAACGCCCCCCAGGGCGCAAGACGCGGTCGAAGCCGCTTTCCCGACACCCATCCCGCCGTCACGCATCCGATGCCGATGGCCACCCCGACGATCGCGGTGAGCCAGCTCACTTCCGTTTCGTTGATCGTGAGCACGGTCTGGTAGTCAGGCAAGATCATCAACACGACCGTGGCGAGAAAATAAAAGAACGTCCACGCCAGGGCGACGACAAGCAGCGGCCCCTGCGCCATGCCGCGCAGCGCCTGCCCATATGTCGAGAACGGATTTGGATCGAGCGGCAGATGCGGATTCTGCGCTTTCAGCCGCGGCAACGGCAGGCACGCGAGCAGACCTCCGATCACGAGCACGAGCATCGTCAGTCCGGGCAGCCAGAGATAGATCTCGTCGACGCCCTCGCGCGCCAACCGGAACTTCATCGCGACCACGCCAGCGATGATCGTGCCGGAAATGACCGCGAGATTCGTGGCCATGTTGATCACGCCGTTGGCGTGACCGATTTCGTCGGCGTCGACCAGCTCCGGAATCATGCCGTACTTCAGCGGACCGAAGAAACTCGACACCGAGCAAAAGCCGAGCAGCGCCACCATCGCGAGCAGATGACTGTCGGCATGAAACGCGAACATCGTGAAGAGCGCGACGCCGACGGATGCAAGCTTCAGCACGAGCGTCGAACGATTTTTTGGATAGCGGTCTGCAAGCCGCCCGCCAAACGCGGAAAGGAAGATGAACGGCACGGCAAACGCCACGCCGACGATCCACTGTCCGCCCGGTCCGAATCGATCACTCCATGGTCCGTTCGCAGCGACGGCGAAGGTCAGCACGCCCTTGAGCACGTTGTCGCTCGCCGCTTCAAAGAACTGCGTCACGAGCAGCGAGATGAATCCCGCGTTCCAGAGCGGTCGTCGCGAAGCGGGAGGGGCCGTGCGGTCCATGCCGTTCTAGCGTACCGTCAGCGATCAGGCTCGGTCGGCAGTTCGCGCGGCGCGCCGTTCGGCGCATCGACCCGCCCATCAGGTCGCCCGCGGCCGGGGATGCGCGGTGGCGCGGGAACGAGTTCCGCTTTCGTGATGCGCGGCATCAGTTTCGGCCGGCCTGTGGTGAGGTCGTCAATCTCGGCGTCGGCGATTGCTGCGATGACGTCAGCACCTTCGACGGCCCATCCAAACGCGCAGTACTGGCCGTCGAGCCGCGCGGTCCCCTCGCGCGAGAGGCAGAAGAAGAACTGCGACCCGGCGGAGTCCGGCGGGTCGCTCCGCGCCATCGAGATCACGCCGAAGTCGTGCTGCAGCGCGCTTGGTTCAAGCGGCAGGTCGTACCCGGCGCTTCCGTCGCCGGTCGCGGTCGGATCGCCCCCTTGGATGACGAACGGGCGTCCATCGCGATCAAACTTGACGATGCGATGAAACGGCGTGCCGTCATAGAAGCCGCCCTCGGTCAGGGTGCGAAAGTTCCACGCGGTGTTCGGCGCGAATTCGGGCGCGAGCGCCACGCGAATCGTCCCCTTGTCCGTCGTCAGCACCACATCGCGATCCGCGTAGATGCGCAGTCCGCTGCGCGGTGTCGGTTCACCGGAGGGCCATGTCACTTTCAGCGCCGCGTCATCCACGCTCGTCGGATCGAGGAGCCGATCGCCCCAACCGATGATTTTCGTATACGACGTCTTGCCGTCCGGACGCATGGCGCGAGTGGTGCGCACAAGCGGACGGTTCACGAGCGGCTGCGCGATCCACGGTGTGCCGATGGGCGTGCCGTCCTTTGAGATCTGCAACCAGTGGGTCGTGCCGATGTCCCGCAGCGCCGGGAGTGCTTCCGTGAGATTGAAGGCGTCGCCGGCCGCGACGGCGGCCTTCCCTTGCTCCGCGCCCTGTGCGTCGAGCAGAAGAATGTCAAACTGCTGATCATTTGCTGCCCCTTCGATCACCGCCGAGATCGAGCGGCCCGAGCTGTGCAACAGGCCGTTGACATGCAGCGACAGCCCCAGCTGACCCGGTCGCGCGGACGCCTGTGCGGCGCTCGACATCGTCAGGGCAGCGAGGATCGTGAATAGGACCATGTCGAGGACCACGCTGGGGACGAAAGGGCGGGCGACAACATGCATGCGCAACTCCTTAGAATGCCGTCCATGACGGCAGCTCATCAGACTACCGAGATCGCACGTGTTCAACTCAAGGTCGGTTTGGAAATCCACGTCGAGCTCGCGACACGAACCAAGATGTTCACCCGCGTCGCGAACGTGGCGCACCCGGACTGGTACGACGCGGCGCCGAATTCGCTCGTTGATCCGGTCGTGGCGGCGCTGCCCGGCGTGCTGCCGGTGATGAACAAGCGGGCGGTGGAGATGTCGATCATGGTCGGACTCGCGCTCAGCTGCACGATCGCGACGTATTCAAAGTGGGACCGCAAGAATTATTACTATCCCGATCTCCCCAAAGGCTATCAAATCTCACAGTACGACCTGCCGCTCTGCGGTGACGGGGCGATCGACATCCCGACGGCGAACGGCACGAAGCGCATCGGCATCATCCGCGCCCACCTCGAAGAGGACACGGGCAAGCTCGGTCATGAGCTGCCGGGCGGCCACGCATATGCAGGCTCGCTCGTCGACCTCAATCGCGCCGGCACACCGTTGCTCGAGATCGTCACGGAACCGGACTTCGATGCGGCGGACGACGTCGTGGCGTTCGCCCGCGAACTTCGCAACATCTGCCGCTTTCTCGGCGTGACGCAAGGCATCATGCAAAAGGGGCACATGCGCTTCGAGCCCAACATCAACGTCATCATCGAGACAGTCGACGGACATCGATACATCACGCCGATCGTCGAGGTCAAGAATCTCAACTCGTTCAAAGCCGTCAAAGGCGCGATCGAGTTTGAGGCGGTCCGACAGGTCGACGAGTGGAAGAAGACCGGCCGCGTGATGGGTGCCGGACAAAAGAGCACGCGCGGCTGGGACGACGTGCGGATGGCGACGGTGCTGCAGCGCGAGAAGGAGGACGCGCACGACTATCGCTATTTCCCGGATCCGGATCTCGTGCCCGTCGTTGTTGACGAAGCGTGGCTCGCAAGCATTCGCGCGACGTTGCCCGAACTGCCGATTCAGCGCAAGGAGCGTTATCAGCGCGACTACGAACTGCCTCCAAAGGATGTCGCGGCGCTGGTGGACGAAGCGGACCTCGCGTTCCTGTTTGACGAGGCGACGCAGGCGGCTGTGCTCAGCGGCGCGTTCGCCGGCGCGCGCGACGCCGGCTATGCGATCGGAAAGATGCTGCTGAACAACGTGGCGAAGCTCGCGAACGCGCTCGACGTGGCGATCGCCGACCTTGGCCTGAGCGCGACGCAGATCGCGGAACTCGCCGCGATGCGTGAGCGCGGGGTCACCGGCCCGCAGTCCGTCGACCTCATCATCGAGTCGATGCGCACCACAGGCGCATCGGCGCAGTCGACCGCTGAGTCGTTGAACTTGATCCAGGTCAAAGACGACGGACAGCTCGACAGCTGGTGCATCGCGGCGCTCGAAGCGCACCCGCAAGCTGCAGCGGACCTCGCTGCCGGAAAGGAAGCCGCGATCGGCCGCCTTGTCGGTCATGTGATGAAGCTGTCGGGCGGCAAGGTCGACGCAAAGGACGTGCAAAGCAAGCTGCGGGCGAAGGTCGGGCGCGCATGATCGCGTCCGTCGTCGGTTGAACGAACGCCGGGGTACTCACTGGATGGACCGATCACACCGCCGACCTGCCGGTTCCGTTGACAAAGACATCGAGCACGTGCTGCTTGGTGCGGATGTCATTGCGAGGCGTGTGCAGGAACTCGCCGACGCGATTGCGCGTGACTACGCGAGCGACGAAGGTGCACGATTGGTCATCGTCCCCGTCCTCACGGGCGCGTTCATGTTTCTCGCCGATCTTGTTCGGGGCCTTCCGCACAAGATCCGGATCGAGGTGGTGACGGTATCGAGCTATCCCGGTACCCACGTCGTGAGCAAAGGCGCCGCGCTGGTGGGCGTGCTGCCGACCGATCTCGAAGGGCGCGATGTGCTGGTGCTCGACGACATCTTGGATTCCGGCCAGACGCTCGGCCTGTTGCAGGACGAGATTCATAAGCGCCACCCGCGCAGCGTGCGCACCTGCGTCTTCCTCAAGAAGGATTGTGCCCGGGTACGCGAGGTGGAGTGCGATTACGTCGGCTTCGAAATTCCCGATGCGTTTGTGGTCGGCTACGGACTCGACTTTGACGGCTTTTACCGCAATCTGCCGTACGTGGGGTTATTGCACCAGGAACCAGCATCATGAGCCTGCGACTCATCGAACCGCCGGCGCTGCCGCCCAGCCGTGACCGCATCAACGCGGCGGCGCAAGCGGTCGAGGCGGCCGACGGAAGTCTGCACGGGATCGCTCAGCTGCTCCAGCCCGGTGAGGCAGTGATTCTGCTTCTGAAGCCGCATCCGCTCTTCATACTTCTGTCCTCGCTGTCGTCGCTGCTGAGCATCGCGCTCGTGACGTTTTTTCTCGCGTGGGTCGATCGCCGCTTTCCGGGACTGCCGTGGCGCGACAACACCGTTATCGCGCTCGGCATTTTTGTCGGCGTGATGCGACTCGTATGGCAGGCGCTCGAGTGGACCTCGCGCGTCTACATCCTCACCGACCGCCGGGTGATCCGCCGCAAGGGAGTCATTCGCGTGAGCGTGTTTGAATGCCCGCTGTCGGCATTGCAGCAGACGACGGTGTATCAAAGTCTGCGCGAGCGCATCTTCATTCTTGGCACAGTCTGCTTCGCTACAGCAGGCGCGGCGAGTTTCATCGCGCTCTGGGAGTACGTGGCGCGGCCGTTTCATGTGCAGCGCACGGTGGCGGAGGCGATCGAACGGTACGGCCGGCGCTGACAAGAAGGAGAGAGCGATGTCAGTCGCGCGGTCTATGCGGACCAGCGGAGGCGATAACCGACGATGCGCATTCGGCGCTGGCGATGTGTCCTTTTGAAATGGACGATGATCCTTCCCCGCACCAGCACGCGGGATCACGAAAGGTCCTCTATGAATCATCGTCGACTCTGCACTCCTCTGGTCGTCGCGTCGATTGCATCTTTTCTCGCGTGCTCCAGCGCCCATGCCGATGTTGTTTCGTTCAAAGGGAAGTCGAGCGCGACGTCAACCACGATGATCGGCGGTGACCGGCGACTCGACACGCTCGGTTTCACGGGAACTTCGAGCGTGTTCACTGACGCCGACTTCACGCGTTTCACCAACGGGTCGCTTACCAACAACGCCGGCACGTTCGGCTGGAACGCCACGGTGACGCGCGACATCAACACCAGCGGGAACTCCATCTGGGCGAACCCCGACCGCGCCGACAATGCGACGCCGTTCGCGGGCGAGCCCGGGGCGGTCGGGACAATCGGCGAAGTCTTCGGATCGTCGATGGGCTTCAAGAATATGAGCTATCTGATCGACGCCGAAGACAACCGCGGCTGGACGATCGACCTGCTCTTCGGTGGCCACTCCATCATTTCCGCGGACAGTGACGCGTCGACGGCCGAGGTGGCGTTCATCGAGCGCGGCGGCAACAGCGACTTCAAGGTGTACGGTCTTCTCGCGGATCAGACCACGACGGCGGCGCTCTTCGTCTCACGGAAGATGATGGGTGCGACGGGCTGGTCGTTGAACTCGCTCGAGATCGGCAGCGCACAGAAGGTCTACGCCGTCGGTATCAGCCTCGACGCATCGTGGCAGAATCTCGTCGGCCTGCGTCTCGAAGCGGTGGCCAGCAACAACGGGCCCGACATCCTCGGGGTCGGCACCATCGCAACGATCCCCGCACCCGGCGCGGTGTGCGCGCTCGCACTCGCGTTCCTCACCTTCGGTCGCCGCCGTCGCTCACACTGAGCTGCTCGACAGCATCAAAGTCCTGCACACGGGTCTGCATCCACTGCACGATCGACTGGCGTCCCACGATCACGTACTCGTGAGCGGGAACGACCATCACGGTGGGTGATGTTCCGTCGCTCAGCACCGCGGTCTTTGCATGGATCGCGCCGAGCAGCAGACTGCTGCTCGTCTCCGCATCGGATGACACGAACATCACGATCACGGGGCGATGCAGTCGACACCCGTCGATGATGCCGTTGCTCGCGGCGAAGCCGGTCCAGGTGGCGAAGCTTGCGACGAATCCGCCTGCAGCAGCGAACGCGATGGCGACGCGCGGAAGTGGAAGGCGCAGGAGAAGGACAAGCCAGAGGATGCACGCGCACAGCGCGAAGGCATCGAAACCCGCAGTCACGCTGACCGCGCCCAGCCACGCGTCGAATGGGAATGCGTCGCCCGACGCGAGCGTTGCCGCCGCCGTACCGTTGATGGGCGCATCGCCAAGCGTGGCACGCCGGCCTGGCCATGCGATCCAGCCAATGAGCGCGACGAAAACCAGGCACGCCGCGATGAGCCCGAGATGTGCAAATGTGACCGCGAGTGGTGACGCGGGCGGACCGCCGGGGACGCGCGGGCGCGCGACAGAGAGCCCTGCGGCCGGAATCGCGGTGAACACAAACGCGACAGCGAGCCAGATCGGGTCCACCATTGTCATTTGGAAGACGCGGAGCGGGACCGCGAGCACCATGCGGATGCCGGTCGCGAGCCCATGGTCATTGGAGCACACGAGCTCCGGCACGCCCAGCACGTGTGCGAAGCCGAGCGATTCGCCGAGGTGGCCGGTCAGCCACACAAACACGAGCAGGCCTGCTGCAATGGCCGACCAGAATCCGACCAGCGCACCGAACCGGCTCGGCTGATCATTGGCCCGCACGCTGCGCAGCACGCGCTCCGCGCCATCGCGCACGACAATCACGCGCGTCGTCCGTGCATCGCCCCGTCTTGGGTGCGACGAACCTGAGGATGGCGTCAGATTCGGCATATGCCAGCTGCTTCCTTCGGTTCCAGCTCGGACGACACTAGAGGCCAACCTCGCCCGCCCAGCGCGTTGATGCGCGAGGATTCGGAAGTCGCGCATTCATCTCGTCGAGAAGGACACGCTCATCATCAGTCACCGACTCGGGTGCCACGATCTTGATGGTCGCATAGAAGTCGCCCGCTTCGCCCTTGGCATCGCTGATGCCTTTGCCTTTCGCACGGAGACGGGCGCCGCTCGACGTCCCTGGCGGCACCTTCAGTTTGACGCTGCCTTTCAGCAGCGGCACTTCGATGACCGTTCCAAGCGCAGCCTCTGCAATCGTGATCGGCACTTCGAGCGACAGATCGAGGCCATCGCGCCGGAACCATGGATGCTCGCCGACCTGCACCGTGAGAATGAGATCACCGGCCGGACCCCCGCTTCCACCGGGCTGTCCTTTGCCCTTGACGCGAAGCTTTGAACCGGGCTTCACGCCTGCGGGAATTCTGACTTCGATTGACTGCGTGGCGCCGTCGGGCAACGTGATACGGATGGACTCGCTGCCGCCGAGAGCGGCAACCGCGAACGGCGCCGTGATGGTGTGCTCAATGTCGTCCCCGACGCTCGGCGTCGGCGTGCGACCCGATGCGTGTGACCCGCTGCGACCGGGTCGTCCGCGCGAACCGAAGAGATCTCCGAAGATCGTTTCGAAGTTCTCGGGATCGATGTCGGTCCACTGGCCGCCCTCGCCGCCCGCCCATCCGCCGGAACTGGTTCCCGGGCCGGACCTCGTGCCAGGCCCGCCGCCGGAACCTGAACCGCGGGAGCCGCCCCGACTGCCTGCTCCGCGAAACGGTCCGCCGCCCGCATAGGGGTCAGTCGCACCGTTGCTCACGCCTGCGTGACCGAACTGGTCGTATCGCTTGCGTTTTTCCTTGTCCGACAGAATGTCGTAGGCCTCTTGCGCTTCCGAGAACTTCGTCGTCGCATCCGTCGCTTTGTTGACGTCGGGGTGGAATTTCCGTGCGAGTCGGCGATGCGCCTTGCGGATGTCGTCATCGGAGGCGCTGCGAGGGACACCGAGAATCTCGTAGTAGTCGCGTGGCATGAGACCAGCGGAGGAGTATACGGCGGCGGCTCGCCTCTACACTCCGCACGACGCATGAGTTGCGATGTCAAACACCCGGCGCGCGACAGTTCCCATGTGAACCAGTCGATCGCGCTCCCGATCCTTCACGCGGACGGCCACGCTGCGACTGGCGGGCGCGGTGCAATGCCGCATTCGAAACCACATTCAAAAATGGGGTGGAAGCGGGCGGTCGTCCTCGGCTCGATCCAGTTCCTCATGATCGCGCACATCGTCCAGTGGCTCTGGACTGGTTCGACGACCTCGCCCATCGAACCAAGCGAGTCAATGACGGCGGTGAAGGACGGCATCATCAATGCCGGTACCGTCGTGTTCGCTCTCGCCCTTCTCTCCACGGTACTGCTGGGGCGATGGTTCTGCGGATGGGGCTGTCACATCATCATGCTGCAGGATCTGTGCGGCTGGATGCTGGGCAAGGTCGGCATTCGCCCGAAGCCGTTCCGTTCGAGGCTGCTTCTCTTTGTGCCGCTCCTCCTCGCGAGCTACATGTTTCTCTGGCCACTCGTGTATCGGTTCGCCATCGCGCCGTACACGCGGCCACAGTTGTCCTGGCCAGGGTTCACGACCGCGTTCGTGGTGACGGATTTCTGGGCGACATTTCCCGGCGTGCTGATCAGCATTCCGTTTCTTCTGGTGTGCGGATTTCTGACCGTGTACCTCTTAGGGGCGAAGGGCTATTGCACCTACGCCTGTCCGTACGGCGGCTTCTTCGCGCCGCTCGATGAGTTCGCGATCGGCCGCATTCGTGTGACGGATGCGTGCGAGCAGTGCGGTCACTGCACATCGGTGTGCACTTCCAACGTGCGCGTCCATGAAGAGGTGCATGACTTCGGCATGGTGACCGATCAGGGCTGCATGAAGTGCATGGACTGCGTGAGCGCCTGTCCGAACGACGCGCTCTACTTCGGATTCGGCCGTCCCGCTGCGGCCCGCGTGCAGCGCACGGTTGAGCCTGCGGCGCCGCGCCGGTTCGATCTGACGTGGCGCGAGGAGATCGCGTTCGCCGTGCTGGCAGCGCTCGCGTTCATCGCGGTACGCGGCACGTACGGAGTGACGCTGCCGCTCCTGTTTGCTTCGGGAACGACGGCGTGCGTCGTCTACGTCGTGTGGAAGGCGTATCGCGTGCTGCGGGATGACAACGTGCGCCTGCATACGTTCCAGCTTCGGATGCACGGGAGACTGCGGCCGGGCGGCGCAGCGTTCGTGGGTGGTGGCGTTCTTCTCACGCTCTTGGTCATGCATAGCGCTGTCATCAACGCGATCGGATTCCGGGCGGCGATGCTCGATGACCGCGTGACGATTCCTCCGCAGGTCGTCTTCGCCGACAGTCCGCTGGGAATGGATCAGCGGATGGCGGTCCATGCCGAGCGAGCGCTCGAGCTCTATGGAGTTGTCTCGACGTTCGGCCGCGGCGGATATGGCATTTTTCCACCGGCGCAACGCAGCATCGATCAGCGACGGGCTTGGCTGCAGTCAGCACTGGGGCGCTACGACGACGCCGAGCGCACGCTGCGAGACGGTATCGAGCGCGACGGACTGAACGAGGTATCGGCCGCAGGGATCGGCCGCGTGCTTCGGGGCCAACGCCGTCGCGACGACGCGGAGCAGTGGTATGAAGCGACAACGGCGGCGCACCCGACGTGGCTCGCGCTGCACGACGAGTACGTGCAATGGCTCAGTGACGACGAGCGCAGCGATGATGCGATTGCTGTCTCGCGCCGCGGGCTCGAACGCAATCCCGACGACCTGTTTCTCATGCGTCGCCTTTCGCTGCTGCTGGTCGAGGATGGCGTCGGTGATCAGATCGACGAAGGCATTCGTCTCACGGAGCGGACACTCGAGATCGCGCCTGACAATCCGTTCGCGTACCGCGCGCTCGCGATCGGCCATGCACGGCGCGAGCGGATGGATGAAGCGGAAGTAGCGCTCCGCCGCGCGATGGAGCTTGCGCCGACCGACTGGCGGCTGCGCCAGTCACTGGGCGAACTGCTGATCGGCATCGGCAAGGACGAGGAAGGCGCGGTGCTGCTGAAGGATGCGACGATGCAGCGCGAGCGTGAGGCGCGGAGGTGAGAAGGATGTAGGAAGAGTCACTGGCCTTGGCGAGTCGCTGGCTTCCACGAGTCGCTGGCTTCCACGAGTCATTGCGACCAATTGCCGAGGAGAATCGCCAAGTCCGCCGCGTTGACCACGCCGTCGCCGTTGAGATCGCCGGTTGGTCCGGGCGGGGTCGGCGGCGACGATGAGAACACCACGTTGTCGACAGTCGCCAAGTTCGAGATAGTCGTCGCCTCGCTCGTCTCGCCATCCATGATCATGAGGCGATCGTAAACGCCGTCGTTGGGCGTCCAACCGGGAATTCCGTCGACACGATCGACAAGCAATGTCTCGCTTGCCTGATTCCAGATCTGACTGCGAACCTGACCGGTGGCAGCGATGAGGTCCACCTGAACGCGGTACCAGACGCCGAGTTCTGCGGCTACGCCGAGGTCGATGTCGGCAACGGCGAGATAGCTGTTGCCAACGCCGTACAGCCGCCAGCCTTGCGTCAGAGCGGACGCGTAAATGCCGACTTGCGGGGTAAAGGCAAGGTCGGTGGTGCCGTCGAGCTTTCCTACGCCGATCTGCATCGCCCAGTCTTGGGTGGGCGATTCAGAGTTGTCGCTGTAGCGGTCGACGCGGATGTCGGCGGCGACGCTGTAGGCGGAACTCACGGGAACAAGCGCGTAGATCCCTTGCGAGGGCGCGATCGAGTCGACGATGCCAAGGCCCTGCGTGCGAACCCCGAACGCATCAGTGGTGTTCACAATGGCCGCGGAAGGACTGGGCGGATTCGGGGGCGTGGGATCGACGAGGCCGATGTCGAGCCATGGGCAGAGCGGGAGTGATCCGAGGACGCCCTCTTGAAAATCGTCGCTTCCGATCGATTGCGCGGATGCGGACGTGGTCAGAATGAACGCGGCGAGGCAGGCGGAAGTGAGCGAATGGTTCATAGCGGTTCCAGCGGGATTGGTGCGTGAGGCGCTGCGGGCGACCTCTCCCCTTGTGAGGCGCAGTCTGCCGCTGGAGCGTCCGGTGCTCATTGCAACTTTTTGTTCACGGATCCCTACGTCGCTCGCGCGTTGCCAGTCAACCGCATCGCCAGTCACGCGCGATCGAGGTTCAGCTCGACGCTTGCGCCGTGCTCACGCCTTCCGCGCGCCGGAACAGTTCGTACAGCTCGTTGGAGTTCGACGCTTCGTAGCACGACGTGCGGAACTGCGGATTCGTCATCAGTCGGCTGACTTTGCCCAAGGCCTGGATGTGCTCGGCGATGCGCTCAGCGGGCGACACGAGCAGGATGATGAGCCGCACCGGCTTGCGGTCAATCGAGCCGAACTCGATCGGTTCGGCCGGTTTGCCGATGGCCATCGTGAGTGCGCGGGCGCTCGACGATTTGCCGTGCGGGATGGCGAGCCCTTCGCCGATTCCCGTGGATCGCTGCTGTTCGCGCTCCCACACTGCGCGCTTCAGACTCGGTCCGTCGGTGACGATACCGCGAGCGCTGAGCAGATCGATGAGTTCCTCGATTGCCGCCTGCTTATGCGTGCCGTCGAGCGGCACCTTGATCGCTTCGGGAGAAAGAATGTCGAGGATGTTCATCGCAACGCCGAGAGGTTTCAGGAAATCGTGATCGTACCAAAGAGAGGATTGCTTCAGCGCTCCGCAGCGCCCTCCGGGCGCACACTCGCTCCTTCCCCGCGGTCGCCGCCGAGTAAATCGGCGGCTGCGGGCTGAGCGCTTGGAGGACTCACCCGCGGCGCACGGCCAGGCTCCAAAAGCCGCCGTCCGAGTATTGCGTCGACGGCTCGCCCGGGACGCCGGTTGGAAATCGCTGCCGCTCACCGCGGGGCAGGAACCCGAAACGCTTGCGTATGGCGTCCGCTTGCCGCGCGTTCTCGGTCGGTTCGAGACTGCATGTGGAATACAGCATGTGGCCGCCCGGCTTCAGCAGCGGCATCGCACCGGTCGCGACTTCGCGCTGCTTCGCGATCAATTTCGCGAGGCGCGCCGACGAGAATCGATAGCCCGCCTCGGGTCGACGCGGCAGCACCGCAGTGTTGGAGCATGGCACATCGAGCACGATGAGATCGGCCGACTGGAAGTGCTTGGTGAGCTTCGCGGGCGTGGAGACTTCGATGTTCGGATACCGCGCGGCGGCAGCGGACAAATCGCGCGTGCGGCCGGCGTCGGGATCGCTCGCGATGATCTGCGCGTTCGGAAACGCCAGCGCGAGCTGCACCGTCTTCGTGCCGCGTCCGGCGCAGAAATCGACGATGACTTGCGGCGACAGCCCTGCCGTCGTCACCGCAGCGACCGGATCGCCGCTCGCCGGATCCTGCACGCGCATCCCGGGATTGGCCTGCAGAAACGCGAGCAGTCCGCTGCGATCGATTGTCGCCGGCCCGCCGGAATCCGTTGCAGGGAGAGCGTCGGGCGTCTCGGAGGACGCCTCACTCACCGCGTCGGGCGTCCAGACATACCAGCCCGCTTGCGCATGCGGAACGAGCGCGGCACTCGACAGCGCCCCAGGCTCTGCCAGAACGCCCGTCAGCAGCGTCGGCGGATCGGCGAGCCCGTGATGCGCGAGTTCCCGCGCAGTTTCGAATCCGTGGGCTGCGATCCAGTGCAGAAACAGCTCACGGCCGAGACTGCCGACCTGCGCGATGCGCTCGACGGCAGGATCGGCAAAGATCTCTTCACGAAGCCGCCAAGCGCGCCCATCGGGGAGAACGATCTCATCTCGCCGGCTTGCGAACACGCCGGTCTGCGCGGGCAGCAGTTCATCGCGCAGCACCGCAACCTTCCGGAGCACGGCGTTGACGAATCCGCCTGCCTTCGCACCGCGCTGCTCTTTGGCCCAGTTCACGCTCTCGTCAACAGCGGCATGGTCGGGGATGCGATCCATGAAGAGCAGCTGCGCCGCACCTGCGAGCAGCGCGGCCTGCAGCGGCGCTTCGACGCGCTGCCATGGACGTTCGATGCGGCTTTGAAGGAGCGCGGTCAACGTCAGCCAGCGTCGAGTGACCAGTGAATCGATCGCACGGCACAGCGCGGCATCGCGGCCGCTCAGGCCTGACCTGTTCGGGGCATCGAACGGAAGCTCGGGAAACAGCTCCGCCTTCGCCGCGATGGAGGCCATCGCGGCGCCGCGAGCGGTGAGCGGACCGGCATCGTGCGACGACGCGCTGGAAGGATGGGACGATCGACTCGACATGAACTGCACGCGAGACCGGCGTTGCACGGAACGAAGGCGCATCAGGCAGGAAGCAGCCGAGGTTTCGCAGCAGGCTTCTTCTTCGTCTTTGCCGCCGCCTTTTCCGCAACCGATCCGGCAGCGCGGACCATGGCTGCGGCGTCGGTCTTCAGTGCCGCAGCCTTGTCAGTCTTCTCCCACGAGAACGTGCCGGGACCGCCCTCCCCGGGATCGCGACCAAAGTGGCCGTGGGTCGCAGTGGACTTGTAGATCGGCTTCAGCAGGTCGAGCGACTCGATGATGCCGCGCGGCGTCAGGCGGAAGTGCTTGAGGACGAGATCCGAGATCATGTCGTCCGCGATCCTGCCGGTGCCCTGTGTGTCGATGAGCACCGACGTCGGTTCCGCGACGCCGATCGCGTAGCTGAGCTGCACTTCGCACACATCCGCGAGATCCGCAGCGACGACGTTCTTCGCGATGTAGCGCGCCATGTACGCGGCAGAGCGATCGACCTTCGACGGATCCTTGCCGCTGAACGCGCCGCCGCCGTGACGTCCTCGGCCGCCGTACGTGTCCACGATGATCTTGCGTCCGGTGAGTCCGCAGTCGCCGTGCGGGCCGCCGACTTCGAACTGGCCGGTGGGATTGACGAAGACCTTGATCTTCTCGTGCCACCACTTGCCAAGCACCGGCTTCACGATCTTCTCGATGACTTCCCCGCGGAGTTCCTTCTGCTTCTTGGCGCCGTTCCACTCCGGAGCGTGCTGCGTCGACAGCACCACCGTGTCGATGCGCACCGGCGTGTGGCCTTCGTACTCGACTGTGACTTGGCTCTTCGCATCGGGGCGGAGGCCCTTGATCACGTTCTTCGCGCGGACTTCGGCCTGCTTCTTCACGAGGAGATGCGCGAGATCGATCGGTATCGGCATGAGTGACTTCGTCTCTTTGCACGCGAAGCCGAACATCATGCCCTGGTCGCCCGCGCCCTGTTCCTTCTTCTTGCCGTCGGCCAGTTCGTTGACACCGCGCGCGATGTCGGGGCTCTGCCGACCGATGCACACGCTCACGCCGCACGAGTTGCCATCGAAGCCCTTCAGTGCGTCGTCGTACCCGGCCGCGAGGACCGTCTGGCGGACGATGGCCGGGATATCGACGTAGCCGTTGCACGTCACTTCACCGGCGACCACCGCGAGACCCGTCGTGACCAGCGTTTCGCACGCGACGCGCGAGCGGGGATCCACGGTGAGCATGGCGTCGAGAATCGCGTCCGAGATCTGATCGGCGAGCTTGTCGGGATGCCCCATGGAGACCGATTCGGACGTGAAGAGGTAGCGACGGTTGGACATAAGGGCCAATGGGGAGTGGGGTCGGGTGCGAGGAGCTTCGGGGCGGTGAGCGGAACGCAGATGGGCAATGGAACCGCCGCGGCGAAAGTCTCGGAGTATAGCGGGACGTTCGTTGCGGTTTTCCGGCTGCGGCATGATTCACCCGCGGCGCCCTTCCCCTCCCAGACTGCACGCGTGGAGCAATCGACGGCTGAAATTCGCGGCTTTCTCCCTCTGCGAAGCTCGCACGGAGCATCCACCGAAAGCGTGGGGTAGGCTGGGAACCGACGGTTCGTCCTCTCCCGATGCGGCACACGGCACGACTGGAATCCCCGATGAAGAGAATTGTGGCGACGGGACTGTTGATCTCTCTGGCGATCGCGCATGCCGCGCTCGCTGGCGGCGCGCAGCCTGGGCAGGCGGGAAACAAGCTCGCGATGTTCGATGTCGAAGGCGGCTACGCGAGCGGCCACGTCCTCGTCCGGCTGAAGCCGGGCGTGCGACCCGGGAAGCTCGCCGACGGACGGCTCACGTTCACCGGCGGTGCCGGGAACCGAATCGTGGCAGGCGCCGCTTCGGCGGCAATGGCGCAGACCCTGAGCGCCGCCAAGGCGAGTGCGGTCACGCGGCTGATTCCCCAGTTTGCGTATCCGCAGGTCGCGGCGCGCCTCGGTCTCGATCGCGTCTATCGCCTCGAGGTCCCGGCCGGCACGGACACGCCTGCACTCGTGCGTGCCTTGGCGAAGGCGACGGTGCTCGTGGAATCGGCTGAACTCGACGGCATCGGCGGAGTGGCTGGTGCGCTGCCGAACGATCCGGAGCTCGTCAACCAGTTCGGCATGCACAACACCGGACAGATGATCAGCGGGACGCCTGGCCTGGTCGACGCCGACATCGACGCGCCGGAAGCCTGGACACTCGTCGCGTCACTGGGCATCGACACCTCAACGGTCACGATCGCGGTCCTCGACAGCGGCGTCAATCAGCACGTGCAGCTCGCCGGACGGATTCTCCCAGGCTTCAACGTGCCGCAGAACAGCAACGACACGACGGACGTGTGTCAGAGCCACGGGACGCACGTCAGCGGCATACTCGCGGCGACCGGGAACGACGGCGTCGGCACGGCCGGCTGCGCATGGAGCGCGAAGCTGACGCCCTACGTGGTGGTCAATCCGTGCACCGGCTTCGAGAGCTGGGTCGCAACGGCGTTGACGCTGGCGACCGACGAGGGACATCGGCTCGTCAACATGAGTCTGCAGTACACGTCCGGAACGCAGGCGCTGCACGACGCGGTGCTGTACGCCGCGGCTGCCGACGTGATCATGGTCGCGGCGACGGGAAACGCCGGCAGTGGCAACGTCGCCTATCCAGCCAAGTGGCCCGAGACGATTGCTGTCGCCGCGCTGACGAACACGGACTCCGTCGCGAGCTTTTCGAACTTCGGACCAGAGGTCGAGTTTGCGGCGGCGGGGCAGAACGTCCGTTCGCTCATCGGCACGACGTCGTATGGCGACAAGAACGGAACGAGTCAGGCGACGCCGTTTGTCACGGGGACGATCGCGCTCATGCTCGCGCGAAATCCCAATCTCACGGCGGCGGAGGTGCGGGCGATCCTGCAGGCGACTGCGGTCGACATCAATACTCCGGGCGTGGACGTGAAGACAGGCTACGGTCGCGTCAATGCAGCCGCGGCCATTCTGGCGACGCCGTCACCGATGCCGGCCGATCTCGACGGCGACGGCAGCGTCGGGGCGGCGGATCTCGCGCTCTTGCTTGGCGCGTGGGGACTGTGCAGCGGTTGCGATGGCGAGTGCGCTGCCGATCTCGACAATGACTGCATCGTCGGTGCCGCCGATCTCGCGATCCTGCTTGGGAGTTGGGGCTGATCTGAAGTTGGTTCCAACGGTCGGCGGCGGGAGCGATATCCTCATCAAGCATCCCGGAATTCACGCGTCGGAACAGCGCGGTTGCTGGCGTCACATTGGAGGAGGCTTCGCATGCTGGTGCGCATGGAACTGTCGCGGATCTTCATCCGCGAGCTCAGCGACATGCAGATCATCGAGCTGACGGAGGTCGACGGCACTCGGACATTTCCGATTGTGATCGGCCTGCCGGAAGCATTTGCAATCGAGCGTCGCCTGAAAGGCACCGAAGTCATCCGTCCACAGACGCATGACCTGCTCGCATCGGTGATCCGGCATCTGGGAGGCAAGCTCGCGCGGATCGAGATTCACAATCTCGCCGAAGGCACGTTTTACGCGAATGTCGTGATCGACCGTGACGGCGAAGAGCTCACCGTCGACAGCCGTCCGAGCGATGCGATTGCATTGGGTGTGGCCGAACGCGTGCCGATCTTTGTGGCGGAGAAGGTGCTGTCACAGGCCAGTGTCGACGCGAGCGCACTGAACGGCAGTGCAGCGTTCGATGACATCGGGGGTTCGATCGTCGATTTCGACGAAGCAGAATCCGACGACGAAGATGATCAGTGGTGAGCGCTCCCGACATGTTCGACCCGCCGTTGGAGTCGCTGCCGGCCGATGATCCGCTGCCGCGCCGTCGGCTGCTGTCTCCGCAGTTCACCGCCGGGCTGGCAGGCGGCGTGATCAAGGAGCGCGAGGAAGATTTTCTTGTCGATGAGCTGCCGCTCTACGAGCCCGCCGGGACGGGCGAACATGTGTACATCGGCGTGCAGAAGCAGGGGATGCCGCACTCGGAGATGCTCGAGGTGCTGACGCGCCACTTCAAGGTTCGCGAAGAGGCGATCGGGTTCGCAGGGATGAAGGACAAGGTCGCCGTGACGCGGCAGACGCTGTCCGTGCATCTGCCGGGGCGCGAGGCGGCCGCGCACGCGCTGCAGCACGACAAGATGGCGATCCTCTGGCACACCCGGCACACGAACAAGCTGCGGCGCGGGCACCTTGCGGGCAACCGCTTCTCCGTGCGCATCCGAAAGCTCGACCCGACCAAAGCGCCGATCATCTGGCGCTCGCTGCAGATTCTCGAGCGCGACGGCGTGCCGGATTACTACGGCGCGCAGCGCTTCGGGTATCGGCGTAACACGCATCGGCTCGGCCGTCACATGCTGAACAATGATCCGGATGCATTTCTCACTGAGCTCCTCGGCGCGTCATCAATCTTTCCCGAGCATCAGCGGCGCCAGCGCGAGCTCTTTGATCAGAAGCGCTACGAAGAATCGGTGCCGCTGTGGGGACGCAACGACCGCGCCGAACGCATCGCGCTGACCGCGCTGGTGCGCGGACAGTCAAGCGGCGCGGCGATGCGCGCGATCCCCGCCCACGTCCGAATGTTCTACATCAGTGCGTATCAGTCCGCGGTCTTCAACCGGCTGCTGGACAAGCGGCTCGATGACGGCCTGTTCGCGCAGCTGATTGTCGGCGACGTGGCGTACAAGCACGCGTCGCGCGGCCAGTTCACGGTGACGGAGGAGATCGTTGCGACCGAGGATCTTCAGGGCCGAATGCGGAGCTTCGAACTCTCACCGAGCGGACCGATGCTCGGACGCGGCATGATCGAGCCGCAGTCGCCCGTGCGCGAGTGGGAGTTCGAAGCGACCACGGCGCTGGGCGTTCATCCTGAAGCGATGCTGTCGAAAGAGCTGGACCTCGAAGGCACGCGCCGGCCGTTCCGCGTGCCCGTCACAAACACGGAGCTCGAGGCGGGGTTCGACGAGCACGGGCCGTACATCCGCCTCGCGTTCGACCTGCCGCGCGGGGCGTACGCGACGGTTCTCTTGCGCGAGCTGCTTGGCGATGCGGTGCCGGCGGATGACGAGGCTGCGCGCGAGCAGACGTGAGCAACAGGAAGGGACTGCTACGTCCAGTCGCCGAGAAGAGTCGCCAAGTCCGCTGCATCGACTGCGCTGTTCAAATTGAGATCACCGAAGCATCCGGGCGCCGGGGCCGATCCCCACGCGCCAAGCAGCAGCGCGAGGTCTGACGCTGTGACCGCGCCATCTCCGTCGAAATCAGCAATCGACCCGTCGATCGCTCGGGACCAGAGCAGGGCCTCGTTTCGTCCTGTCTCGTCATTGATGCCGTCGCCGGACACGAAGAGCGTCTTGCCCTCACACCAGACTCCGGTCGCGACACTGTTCAACCAAAAGCCCGGAAGAGGGATGTGGAGATTCTCCCACGACTCCGGCGAATCCTGCTAGTACATCACCTCTCCCGTATCTGCGGGTAGAGCCGAAGGTGCGCGGACGCCTCCGACGAGGATCCGGAAAACCACAGAGAACGCAGAGCGGGCACAGAGGATCCGGTGAGGAGTGTTGATGAGCTGCGTTCTGCAGCTTCGGGCAGAAAATAGAAGAAGGGTTGCAGACGATCGATTGCGCATCTGGAACCTTCCTTGAAATCAGCAAGCTCGCGCGCTCGGTGCAGCATCCCAGCCGATTTCTCTGTGCCCTCTCTGTGTTCTCTGTGCTCTCTGTGGTGCTCCGGATGTAGCGGATAAAAGCGCGCACGATGATGATGCTCACCACGGCTGCGAAGGGGCGCTGTGGATGCCCGCGGAGGACGAGGCCGCGAGCGAGCAGACGTGCGGGTGCGCTGACTGCGATCCGCCGAACGACACTGAACACGACGCGCTCAAAGGAGCGGAAGGCATGAGCCGTTCCTACCCAAACGCCGCAACGTTCCGCGAGGTACTTGAGACGGGGATTCGCACGGTGGCAGAACAGCGGGGCGTTCATTGGCGCGGCGTCCCTCGCGCCCGATGAGGGGGCCCGCGCGCTCAACTGCTACGCTCCTCGCCTTTCATGAGCGGTCAGAATCGTCGACGTGACCTTTTCCTCGTGCTGGCGCTCTTGGCGCTTGGCTCCGTGCCTGACGGCATGGTGTATCCCGCGCTCAAGGCGTTGACCGTTGACCGTTTTGACATCGCGATTGAAAGAGCGTCGTGGTTCACCCTCGTTCCGACGCTCGGGGCGCTCGCGTTCGCATTTGTCCTGCCGAAGCTGACGCGGCGCTTCTCGCCGCTGAGCATGCTGCGGGCGGCGTCGGTCATCGAAGCGGCGTTTCTGCTTTCGATCGAACTGCCGATTCCATATCCGGCGGTCATCTTTCTGCGGTTTCTCTCCGGTGCATGCGATCTCGCGGGAATCGCGGCGACGCTGCGCATTGCCGCGCGCGTCGCTGCCAGCGCGGAGGGCGAATCGCATCGCGGACGCTCGATGGGCGCGATGGGCACGTCGATCATGCTCGGTCTGCTGATCGGTGTCGGCATCGGCGCCGTGCTGTCGGTGCCGCTCATTCTCCCGGTCGCGGCGGCGGCGCTCGTGGTGCTGGCGCTGGCGACGTATCTCGTTGAACGAAGTGCGCCGAGCGTGCACGACGCCGATCCGCAGACGATTGCTGACGACGTCCCGGCGCCTGTCGTGCGGCGGGAGCAGATCACGGCCTCGCTGATGTTTGCGTGCGATCGCGGACTGTCGGCGGTGCTCTCGCTCGTCGTGCCGCTGGCGTTCGGCGGCGCCGATCCGTCGTCGAAGCGGCTCGTGGGCACCGTGCTCGGACTTTCTATGCTCGGCATGGTGCTTGGCGGCCCCTTCGGCGGCCATCTCGTCGACCGGTTCGGGGCGCTGCGCATGCGCGTGATCGGATCGGTGCTGTTCGGGCTCGGGACGCTCGGCATTGTGCTGGCTGCACCGCTCGGCGGGGCCGTGATGATCGTCATGGCGACGATCACCGGGCTCGCGGCGGCGCCACTGTTCGCGTCGGCACTGGCGATCGGCACCCAGCACCGTGGCGCCACCGGCGTCTTCGGCGCGATCCAGGCGGCCGGTCAGGCGGGCTACGCATTGGGCGGTGCGAGTCTGCTGCTTGCGAAGCCGGCCTCACTCGGCGCGCCTGAAACGCTCGCCGCGAGCGCGATCGTGTACGTCGCGTTGAACGTCGGGATGGCGTACGTGTTGCGCGGTCGAATCACCGGAGCTGCACACCGCGCGCAGTGAGTGCGGCACGTACCTGCTGCGCCGTATTTTCCGCGTGATCGATGAGCACCGCGTCCCAGCCGATGCCCCGCGCTGTCGCAACGTTTTCGAGCAGGTCGTCGAAGAACAGGATCTCGCTTCCGCTCACGCCAAGCTCGCGCTCAAAGCGGCGGTAGATCGCCACATCCGGTTTGGCCAGGCCCCACAGGTGCGACGCGTGCCGTGCATCGAGCGCCTGCAGTGCGGGCATCGCCAGGAGCGCCGCCCAGTGGTCGTCGTTGGTATTGGACAGGCACGCAGTGCGGAGGCTGGCGTGGCGGATCGCGCGAATAGTGTCGGCGATGCCGTCGTATTCACCGAGCAGCACAGCCGCGTGAATGCGGCCGATGTCGTCGCCGGTGTAGGCGCCGCACGAGAGATCGCTCACGCGCTCGCGAAACTCGTGGCCGTTGATCGCGCCGAGCTGATGCTGTGCGGCGAGCGCGATGCGAGCATGCAGCAGTTCCGAGTCGTCAGGCGGCGGCAATTGCGGCAGTCCGGCGTTGAGCACCGCTTCGTCGAACGTGCGACAGATGCGGATGACCACACCGCCCAGATCAAAGCAGACCATGCGAAGCGACATGCGGCGCGAGTGTAATCACCGCCGCCGCAACGCCCGCTGCCTGCTGGCGGCGAGCACGCCGGCGATCAGGACGAGTGCGGCGCTCGGTGCCGGGATCGGCGGCGTCGTCACGGTCGGTCCAGGGCCCCGCGGTCCGCCGTCGGGCGAGACCGGGCCGCCGCGCGGGAACGATGGGAAATCAAGTGGCGGGAGCGGCAACCGTAGACGGCCGCCGCCCCCGTACTTGCCGAACCCTCCGCCCACATCGCCGAGGTTGACGAGCAGCTCGTCCACGTTGCCGAGCGGCTGAATGGACGGGTCACCGAGTCCGAAGACTTTGCATGTCATCGAGACTCCCGCCGGCACTTTGATGCGGTATCCGATCGCCGTGCCTTCGTGCGCACCGAGATCGTCGAGATCGAAGCCGAGCATCGCGATGGGCGACGCGCCGCTGCCTCCGGCCCAGAGAATCGACACGCCGCTGCGGCTTCGATCGAGCGTTTCGGCCGTGATGACTGCGGACTCCGACGCCAGCGACGGATCATCGATGTCGCCCGCGAGAATTGCCGTGAGCGTGTACGCGCCGCTGGGAATCGGTCCGACGACAAGCACCTCCGGAATGCGGTCGGATGTGCCGGCGGCGTTGTCCGTGACCCCCAGCGGGAACAGCACGTCGATGCGCACCGCGGAACTTCCGTCGGTGCTCAGCATCGTGCTGATCGAGAAGCCGCCAATGGTGTCCAGTGCTGTCGTCGGAACGGGATGAAGATCGCGCGCGGTGACGATCCGGACGGGAGCGGAACCGGACGCCATCTCCTCATCTCCCAGGACACGCCAGGTGCCCGTCGAGTCGGGATCGCCGACCGCGCTGCGAGCTTCATCCCGAACCTCTTCGCCTCCATCAATCGACACCCGCACATCAACGCCGCTGTGGATCCGGTTCTCCTCCCGAGTGAACGTGGCGTCGCCGACGGTCACAGCATCAAGCACAAGATTGCGCGCGAAGACGCCGTGCGCCACCCGCATTCCGTTGTGTTCAAGGCGAGCGTTCTCTACGAGGAGGCCCGGCGTGCCCGCGACCTGCGCGACTGTCGCGCCGAGCAGTCCCGCGACCAGCATGCCTGCACCGCATCGGGTGCCGAATCGGGCTGCAGATCTGGTACGCAGTGCGTCTCGCGCATGTGACAGCATTTGGTGCCTCCTCCACGAACCGCCTTTGTGCAGTGCACACGGACAGTCCACCGGGATGCTCCGGTTCCTCTCATCGAACGCAAATTCGTTCTCTCTGCAGGAGAGTTCGCAGTGAAGTTGAAGCTGTTGCGTCCACGCGCGATCGGTGGACAGAAAGCGCAGCTGTTCGTGCGCTTCAGGCTGCGTGGTTGGCCGCGTTATGGGCGGAATCAACGGGACCGAGGGCACTGCGCTTCTGTTCGCGTCGATCCTTGCGGAGCTTGCGGAAGAACTCGCGCAGCACTTCCGCGCACTGCTCGGCCATCACACCTGAGTGCATCGTCGGACGATGGTTCAGCCGTTCATCGCTCGTGATGCGGTACAGCGATTCGCAGGCGCCCGCCTTGGGGTCGGGAGCGCCGTACAGCACGCGGCCGACTCTGGCATTGACGATGGCACCAGCGCACATCGGACAGGGTTCGAGCGTCACTGCCAGTGAGCAGTCGTTCAGCCGCCACTCCCCAAGCTTGTGGGCGGCTTCCCGGATCGCGAGCATTTCCGCGTGACCGCACGGATCTCGCGAGGATTCGCGGGTATTCGAAGCTTCGGCGATCACCTCGGCACCGCGATAGACGACGGCGCCGACCGGCACTTCACCAGCCTCTGCCGCGCGACGGGCGAGCATGAGAGCTCGTTCCATCATTGCGACGTCGACTTCCGTGACGCCAGGGGTTCGCGCGTTGACTAACCGCAGTTGGGCCATCTTTCTGCTCCGCCTCGTGCTGGACCGAGAACAGCGCCTTCCAAGGCGCTTCCACCAGGCTCCCGTTGCAACTCGAGTTGACCGGCGCGGCCTCACTGTCGGCTGCCCCCGGCGCTGTCTTCATCGGCGTCACCGTCGGGCTCTCCGGTTGGTCTGTGCGTGTTTTTACGAGTGGGGCCTTCACTCTGCACCGTTCGTGTCGGCCGTTCCGTCTGCGCCGCTCCGGCCGGCCGCTTACCGGACGAACGGGCTTGGCGCACGCGGCGAAACAGGCCGCTCATCACGTTGCCTTGCGAGACGGCCTGCGGGGGGACCACTGTGAGCAGGAAGATGCCGAGCTCGTACAGCAGATACAACGGAATGAGCATCAGGAGCATCGACGTCAGATCGCTCGTCGGCGTGACGACCGCTGAGACGATCGTGATGACGAAGATCGCGTACTTGCGGTTCTTGCGGAGCGTCTCGTTGCGGACGATGCCGGCCCAGCCCAGCAGCAGAATCACGAGCGGCATCTGAAACGACACGGCCACGCCGAGCATCATGAGCAGAACGAAGTCGTGGTACTCCGCGCCGCGGTAGGACTGGAGGTAGGTGCTGTCCTTGGACAGCGCCATCGTCCAGATCTCGATCCGCGTGCCGTCGGGCGACATCGGAATGCACAGCAGGCGCTGCGGCACGAGCACGTACGCCTCACCGGGCCGCACGGTCGCTGGCGCCTCGCTCAGGAGCGGAATGGCCGGAGGGGCCGGTTTCTCAGGATCGATCGCCGCGGTATTCAGCGTCGGTACCGGGCCGCCGCGCGGCTCGACGCCGTAATCCACCAGCACAGCGAGCGAGAACGGCAGGAGCACGAAGTAGAGCGTCAGGATGCCGGCAATGGTGAGCAGGATGGAACCCGGAATCAGCAGCCGCGCGAATCGGCGCTCGTATTCGTACAGACCGGGCTCGATGAACTTCCACAGCTGCCACAGAATCCACGGACTCGACACGACGACACCGAAGACAAACGACAGCTTGAGGTCGACCGCCATCGCTTCGGTCACGCCGAGAAACTGCAGCTGATCCGGCAGTCCCGCCGCACGCATCGCGTCGCGCAGCGGACGCTCGAGAACGGCCCGCAAATGGTTCGCGAAGAAGAACGCGAGGATTGCCAGTGGAATCGGCGCGGCCAGCGCGCGAAACACGCGACGACGCAGTTCATCGAGATGATCACCGAAGCTCATGAGGGCTTCGGTGTCTTTCGCACCGCTGAGTTCGCGTCTCGAATCGGCCATATGGAAAGTCGGGAGCGGGGACTGCTACGAACGTCGAATCGACAGGCCGAAGAATCGTTCGGTGTTCAGGTCCAGCTGCTCGGCGCACGCCGCGCTCTCTTCGCGCCGCAGCTCTGCAAGTCGCTGCACGATGTGGGGGATGTAGCGGGGCTCGTTGGGTCGAACAGTTCGCAATGGATCAGGGGTGAGGAAGGGGGCGTCCGTCTCGACCATCATGCGGTCACGCGGAACAAGTTGCGCGGCTTCGGCTACGGATTTCGCGTTGCGAAACGTGACAACGCCGGTGAACGAGATCCACGCTCCGAAGTCGAGCACGCGCCGGGCTTCGTCGGCCGTCCCAGTGAAGCAGTGAAAAACGAATCGGTCGGCAGGGAGACCGGTCGCGGCGAGCACCGGAACAAGATCGTCGAACGCTTCGCGGCAGTGAATAACGATCGGTTTCTCGATGCCTTGGCGGCGCCAGTCGCAGATGACGGCGAGCTGCGCGTCGAGCACCGATCGCTGCTGCGCCTGCGGAGGCCGGTCGTAGTGGTTGTCGAGCCCCAGTTCTCCCCACGCGACACATTTCGCGTCGAGGCCGCAGCGTCGCATCTCGTCCCACGCAATCGGTTCGTCGCTGTGCAGGGGGTGGACACCTGCCGTGCACCACAGGTCAGAATGGGTTTTCGCGAGTTCCAGGCTTCGAACGGCATCGCTCGTCGAGGTCGAAACCGTGATCGCGCCGTAGACGCCCGCACTGCGGGCGCTCGCCATGATTGCGTCGAGACGGCCGCGAAACTCGGGAAACGTGAGGTGGCAGTGGGAGTCGAACATGAGGGCTTCGGTCGGATCGGCAGTGGCGGGGGATCCATTGTCGTCCGGCCTCGCTGTCGTGCAGCACCGGAGGCGGCTCCGCTGGTCCTGATGAAGAACGCATTCGGATGTAGCATGCCGCACACCCCGGCTTCACCCCTCGGAAGCGTCCCCCGGGGGAACTCAATCGGACTGCACTCTCCATCGTTTCTTTTTGACTTTGTGGGCGGCTCGCGTCGGGGGACTTGCGCCGTCGCGTTGACGCACCTCGACTGCTGCTCTAGTATTTGCCACGCAAGTTTGTGAAAAAAAGCACAGACTTTGCCATCCGCCTCGTTCCCGAGCCTCGCACAGCAGCAGGCGGGCGGGCGCGTGGCACGACTTCGGAAGGCACACCGGGTATCCCATGAGCCGATTCCTCTTTCCCAAGTGGTCCAATCTTCTTCTGCCCACGCTCCTCCTGGTCGGTGCGATTTTGCCGATGTACGCAGTGTTTTTCGTTGCGTATGGCTTCAGTCCGACAACGCTCGAAACGGGGTACCAGCCCGTCCAATCCGTTCCGTACAGTCACGCGCTGCACGCGGGCGAGCTTGGGATCGACTGCCGGTACTGCCACAACACCGTCGAGTACTCGTCGTTCGCAGCGCTGCCGCCCACGCAGACGTGCATGAATTGCCACACGGCGATTCGGCCGACCAGCCCGAAGCTGGCGCTCGTCATCGAGTCGAACGAGTCCGGTAAGCCGATCGAGTGGATCAAGGTGCACAAGCTCGGCGACTACTCCTACTTCGACCACTCGGCGCACGTCAACCGAGGCGTCGGATGCGTCACCTGTCACGGACGAGTCGACCGGATGGAGATCGTTCATCAGCATTCGTCGCTCGCGATGGGCTGGTGCCTGAACTGCCATCGTGATCCGGTGGACAACCTTCGGCCGGTGAGCGAGATGACCAACATGGCCTTCGATCCAATGGCTGCGTTGACCGCCGAGGAACGTGAGAGCCTCCAGCGTCAGTACCACATCAGCCCGAGCGATCAGTGCTCGACTTGTCACCGCTAGTTTCGCCGGAACACACGCGATGCACGAGCGCCCGATGAATCAACAGCAATCACAGCCCGACCCGTCCGAACTGCACGAAACGCCTCGTGGATGCGGCGCGGAACAGTCAGCGGAACTCCCGCCGCCGGTCTCGAAGTCTCCGACCGCTATCTGGCGCAGCCTCGATGAGCTGGAAGCGTCCCCGCAATTCTCGCGCTGGCAGCAGAACGAGTTTCAGGACGGTGCTGCCGAGGCGACCGACGACGAACGCCGCATGTTCCTCAAGCTGATGGGCGCGAGTGCCGCGCTCGCCGGCTTTGGCGCGACGGGCTGCCGGCGCCGTCCCGAAGCGCATCTGCTTCCGTACGCGCATCGACCCGAAGGTCGCATCGACGGAACGCCGGTGAAGTACGCGACGGCCTACGAGCTCGGCGGTGTGGGATTCGGTGTGCTGGTCACCAGCGTCGATGGACGTCCGACGAAGCTCGACGGAAATCCGCGGCACCCGACTCTCGCGGGGCGCTCTGATCTGCTGACGCAGGCGCGCATTCTTGAGCTGTACGACCCGCAACGCAGCCGGGCGCTGCTGAAGCAGGGCAAGCCGAGCGATCTCGATGCTTTCCGCACTTGGTGCGCATCGCTGCCCGCGGGCGGCGCCGGTGTTGCGGTGCTCAGCGAACCATCTTCCAGCAGCACGTTCAACGATCTCGTGGCACGCGTTCGGACGAAGTTTCCGGCGCTGAAATGGTTTGAGTGGACACCCGTCAACGACGACACAGAGCGCGTCGGCACGACGCTCGCCTTCGGCAAGGCGATGCGTCCGCTGTACGACTTCGCGAAGGCCGACATCGTGCTCTCGCTCGACAGCGATTTCCTGTTCGCGCACCCGAGCGCGGTGAAGCACGCCCGCGACTTCGCGGCGGCCCGACGCATCGACAATGCGAATCCGCAAGAGCAGACGATGAACCGTCTGTACGTGATCGAAAGCGCGCTCAGCGTGACGGGCATGGCGGCCGACGAACGTGTCGCGACGCGCAGCTCGGACGTCGCAGCGGTCGCGGCGCAGATCGCGGCGAGCATGGGTGCGGAGATCACGTCCGGACTCGATGCTGCACTCGGCGCGCTGGCTGGCCCGGCACTGGCAGGCGACGACGCGAAGATCATCGAGGCGCTCGCGAAAGACCTCGTCGGCGCCCGTGGCCGGTCGTTGGTCGTCGCAGGCGCAACGCAGCCTCCCGCCGTGCACGCGTTCGCTGCATTGCTCAACCAGGCGCTCGGCAACGTCGGCTCGACTGTTTCGTACGTGGCGCGGACTGGTCCGGCCGGCGAGAAGGATCGCACGAGCGCTGGAGACATTACGGCGCTGGCAAGCGCCATCGGCGGCGGCGAGGTGACGCACCTCGTGATCATCGGCGGCAATCCGGTGTACGACGCGCCGTCCGATCTTCGCTTCGGCGATCTGCTCGCCAAAGCAGGCACGGTCGCGCACCTGTCGTACTACCTGAACGAAACCAGCCGGCACGCGGCATGCACGTGGCATGTGCCGCAGGCGCACTTCCTCGAAACGTGGGGCGACGTCCGCGCCGCAGATGGAACGATGTCGCTGCAGCAGCCGGCGATCGAGCCGATGATCGCCGAGGGCCAAGGGGGATTGAGCTCGATCGAGTTTTGTGCCGAGCTTCTCAACAGCGATCCGCGCGATGGTTACGCGCTCGTGCGCGGCACGATGCAGTCCGTTGCGAAGCTTGAAGGCCCGGCGTTCGAGAAAGTCTGGCGCACCGCATTGAACGACGGCATCGTCGGCGGCACGGCGTATCCGTTGGAGAAGCCGCAGGCACAGGTCGCAGCGGTCGCAGCGGCGCTGCAGACGCTGGGTGCGTCATCGAAGGGGCCGGAGGTCACGTTCGCGCAGGACTCGAAGGTCTACGACGGCCGCTTCGCAAATCTCGGCTGGCTGCAAGAACTGCCCGAGCCGGTGAGCAAGATCACCTGGGACAACGCCGCGTACATGGCGCTCGGCACCGCTGAGCGGCTGAGCGTGCGGAACGGCGACATCGTGACGATCGATGTCGGCGGCAACAAGCTTGATATGGCGGCGTGGGTTGTGCCCGGCATGGCCGAGGATTCGGTTCGCGTCCATCTCGGCTACGGACGCACGGCGGAGGCAGGGGGCGACATCGCGGGCGATGCCGGCTTCAACACGTATCGCCTGCGCACGACGGCCGGCATGCAGATCGCAACGGCCGCGTCACTGACCAAAACCGGCGGCACGTATCGCTTCGCTCACACGCAGGATCACGGCGCCGCGGACGCGATCTTGCCGGCGGTGCCTCTTGAAAGCATCGACAAGCGTCTGCCCGCACTCGTGCGCGAAGACGACCTCGGCACCTATAAGAACGAGCCCGGATTTGCCCGCAAGCGCAGTCACGTGGCGCACAGTCTTTCGCTGTGGGAGGAGTCGAACCTCGACGGTGCGCGATTCCGCTGGGCGATGTCGATCGATCTGACGTCGTGCATCGGCTGCTCCGCGTGCGTTACGGCGTGTCAGGCCGAGAACAACATCCCGGTCGTCGGCAAGGAACAGGTGATGCGCGGCCGCGAGATGCACTGGATCCGCATCGACCGCTACTTCAAGGGGCTCGATCCCAAGAAGCCGATCGGCGTGGCGCTGCAGCCCGTCGCGTGTCAGCACTGCGAGAACGCGCCGTGCGAGCAGGTCTGCCCGGTTGCCGCCACCGTGCATGACAATGACGGCCTCAACGTCATGGTCTACAACCGCTGCATCGGTACGCGGTACTGCAGCAACAACTGTCCATACAAAGTCCGTCGATTCAACTTCTTCGACTGGCACCGCAAGGATCCGGTGCGCGACGCCGGCTTCATGATGGTGAAGCCTGAGTACTACACGAACGAAGGTCCGGACAAGTGGCTGCAGATGCAGTTCAATCCGGACGTGACCGTCCGCACCCGCGGTGTCATGGAGAAGTGCACGTTCTGCACGCAACGCATCCAGCACGCGAAGATCGTGCACAAGAATGAATGGGCAGCGGCCGGCGGCACCGAGAGCAGCCCGGACTGGGCGATCCCGGACGGCGCGATCACGCCCGCGTGCGCTGACGCGTGTCCGAGCGACGCGATCGTCTTCGGTGATCTCAATGATCCCAAAAGCAAGATCACGCAGCTCTTCAAGGACAAGCGCTCCTACCAGCTGCTTGAGGAACTCAACACGAAGACACGGGTGCGGTACCTCGCGAAGGTGCGGAATCCCTCCGTGACGTTCGATCATCGCGGCCACGACCATGATCACGACCATGATCACGACCATGATCACGACCATGATCACTCGGCCGCGCCCGCTGTCGTCGGGAACGGGGAGGTGCAATCGTGACCACACTTCACGCGCATCAGCACGACGGTGATCCCATCGACAACACGATCGACGTGCCGGGCCGCCGCGCCCAGCTCGTCCTCAACATGGAGAAGTTCGGGCAGATCACGACGACCGTCTGTCGTGTGAACGAAGCGAAGAACCCGCCGATGGCGTGGTACATCGCGTTCGCGCTGAGCCTCGGACTGCTCGGTCTGCTCGGCTTCTGCGTCCTCTTCCTGATCTTCACGGGCGTGGGCGTGTGGGGTCTGAACAACCCCGTCATGTGGGCGTTCGACATCACGAACTTCGTGTTCTGGGTCGGCATCGGTCACGCCGGCACGCTCATCAGCGCGATCCTCTTCCTCTTCCGGCAGAAGTGGCGCACCGCCATCAACCGCTTCGCTGAAGCGATGACGATTTTCGCCGTCATCTGCGCGGGCCTCTTCCCCGGCATTCACGTCGGCCGCGTGTGGTTCGCGTACTGGCTCTTCCCGATCCCCAACCAGATGGAGTTGTGGCCGCAGTTCCGATCGCCGCTTCTCTGGGACGTCTTCGCGGTCTCGACGTACTTCACCGTGTCGCTGCTGTTTTGGTACACGGGCATGGTCCCGGATCTCGCGACGTTGCGCGACAGAGCCCGAGGCACGCTGCAGCGACTCGGCTACGGCCTGTTCAGCCTCGGCTGGCGCGGCTCCAACCGTCACTGGCACCGATACGAGCGGGCGTACCTGATTCTCGCGGCGCTCTCGACGCCGCTCGTGCTGTCGGTGCACTCGGTCGTGTCGTTCGACTTCGCCGTCAGCCAGGTCCCCGGCTGGCACACCACGATCTTCCCGCCGTACTTCGTCGCGGGTGCGATCTTCTCCGGCTTCGCGATGGTGGTGACGCTCGCCGTGCCGGCGCGTGAGATGTTCGGTCTCAAGGACATCATCACGCTGCGGCATCTCGACAACATGAACAAAATCATCCTGGTGACAGGATGCATGGTCGGCTACGCCTACTCGATGGAGTTCTTCATCGCGTGGTACTCGGGCGCGATGTATGAGAAGTTCGCGTTCGTGAACCGTGCGTTCGGTCAGTACTGGTGGGCGTATTGGATCATGGTCAGCTGCAACGTGATCACGCCGCAGCTCTTCTGGTTCAAGGCGCTGCGCACCAGCATTCCGATCATGTTCATCCTGAGCCTGGTCGTGAACATCGGCATGTGGTTCGAGCGCTACGTGATCATCGTCTCGAGTCTCGCGAACGACTACCTGCCCACGTCGTGGGACAAGTTTGTGCCCACATGGGTCGACATGGGCACGATGGTCGGCGCGTTCGGACTTTTCTTCACGCTCTTCCTGCTGTTCTGCCGCTTCCTCCCCATGATCGCGATGGCCGAGATCAAGGCCATCATGCCCGCGGCAAATCCTCACGCCGATCATCACGCTGCCAACCATCGTGCAGATGGTTCCCCTCACGGATCCGAGGGAGCCCACTGATGACCACCATCACCACTCCAACAACGTCTCCACTTCGCGGTGCGGTCAAGACTGCGCCGCGTCTCTACGGGCTCATCGCAGAATTTGAAACACCTGGTGCCGTGATGGCCGCCGCTGAAAAGGTGCGCGGCGAGGGCTACAAGTGGTGGGACGTCTGCACGCCGTTTCCCGTGCACGGCATGGACAAGGCGATGGGCGTCAAGGCGACGCTGCTGCCGTTCCTCGTGCTCGGCGGCGGCATCACCGGAACGCTGCTCGCAACGGGTCTGCAGATCTTCACGAACTCGACCGACTGGTCGCTGCCATGGCCTATCCCGGTCACCGGCTATCCGTATCAGATCTCGGGCAAGCCGATGGTCTCGCTGCCGGCATTCATCCCGGTCATCTTCGAGCTCACCGTGCTGCTGGCGGCGCTGACCGCAGTGTTCGGCATGTTCCTCCTGAACGGACTGCCGCGGCTCTATCACCCGCTGTTCCGCAGCCCGCGGTTCGCACGCGTGACGAACGACCGTTTCTTCGTTGTGATCGAAGCTCGCGATCCGCGGTTCCTCCGCGGTAAGACCGAGGCATTCATGAAGTCCCTGAACCCGATGTCGGTGGAGGCGATCGAGGAATGATTCCACGTCCCCTCATCTACCTGACCGGCGTCCTCGCATGCCTGCTGCTCGTGCCGCCCGCGGTCATCGCGCGCGTCCGCGCGACGCCGAGCGCCGGACGTCCGATCCACATCGTGTACGACATGGACATGCAGTCGAAGTTTCGGCCGCAGAGTCCCAATTCGCTGTTTGAAGACGGCCGCGCGATGCGCCCGATCGTGCCAGGCACGGTTGCGGTCGGCGAGGCGCATCTCGACACACATCGCACCGAGGGAGTCGTGCAGCAGTCGGACGGCACCGTCGGCTGGGCCGCAACGCTTCCGTCCGGCATGACTGCTGACACGGCGTTTCTTCGCCGCGGCCACGAGCGGTTCGACATCTACTGCTCCGTGTGCCATGGCTACGCCGGGTTCGGCGACGGCATGGTGAACAAGCGGGCTAACGAACTCATGAACAGCGCCAGCGGCGTCCCCGACGGCACAGCGTGGGTCGTGGCAAAGAATCTGCACGAGGACTTGATCGTCGTGCAGCCCATCGGCCAGATCTATCACAGCCTGACCTACGGCATCCGGAACATGGCGGGCTACGCCTCGCAGATTCCGGTCGAAGATCGCTGGGCGATCGCCGCGTATGTGAAGGCGCTGCAGCTGAGTCAGAACGCGCGGCTGCAGGACGTTCCTGTTGAGCGTCGCACGGGCCTCGTTGCCGGCACACCGATCAATGTGAACGCGGGAAATGTTGATGCGACGCCCGCGACAGCACCAGCGACACCACCCGCGACACCACCCGCTGGGGGGAGTGCGAAGCCATGACCAGTTCGCACGCACCTGATCTTTCGGCTCGCAACCTCATGCTTCCCGCGTGGGTCGGCGCGCTGCAGCTGCCCATCGCCGCGTTTGGCGTTGTCTGCATCGCCGCCGCGGCTGCATTGGCATTCACGGGCAACGTCCCCTCGGACGCGTTCTTCTGGAAGGCATATCTCCAGAATCTCATCTTCCTGTTCGCCATCTCGCTCGGCGGACTCTTTTTCGTCTTTCTGCAGCACCTGACGCGTGCGGGCTGGTCTGTCGCGGTGCGCCGCCCCGCAGAGATCCTCGCGAGCAATCTGCGCTGGCTGTGGATTCTGTTCGTCGTCCCCTTCGGGATCCTCTGGCTGCAGAACCGCGCCGGGCTGGTCTGGGAGTGGGCGGACATGGAAACGCTTGCCGCCAACAAGCCAGAAGAGGCGCACCTCGTCGAAGGGAAAGTCGCCTTTCTGAATCCGACGTTCTTCTGGATCCGCGCGATTCTGTACTTCGTTATCTGGGCGAGTCTCGCGCACTTCTTTTATAGCCGCAGTCTTCAGCTCGGAGTGACGGGCGACATCCGCGAGTCGAAGCGGATGCAGCTCATCGCTGCGCCCGCAGCGATCCTCTGGGGCGTGTCGATCTCGTTCGCTGCGGTGGACTGGATGATGTCACTGTCTCCGGCGTGGTTCAGCACCATGTTCGGTGTGTACTTCTTCACCGGATGCTGCACGGTCGGCTTCGCCGGCCTCATCCTCGCGTGCGTCGCTGCCCAGGCAAGTGGCGTGATGAAGGGAATCATCAGCCTCGAGCACTATCAGGATCTCGGCAAGATGCTCTTCGCGTTCGGCATGGTGTTCTGGGCGTACATCGCCTACAGCCAGTACATGCTGATCTGGTACGCGAACATCCCCGAAGAGACAGGCTGGTATCTCGCCCGGCAGATCGGCGGCTGGCGCGGCATGAGTCTGCTCCTGCTGTTCGGCCACTTCCTCATTCCGTTCTTTGCATTCATGTCCAAGTGGCCGAAGCGGATGCCGCATCTGCTGGCGGCCGGCGCGGGATGGATGCTGCTGATCGGCTGGATCGACATCTACTGGCTCGTGCATCCCGTTGTCCCGCACGACATCGCTCACATCGGTTCGTACCCGGAACTGCAGGCCAAGTACGCCGACGAGCCCACGCACGTGTTCCATCCGGTGAACTGGCTGCTGCTCTTTGGAATGCTCGGTCTGTTCGTGTCCGGGAGTCTGAGCCAGATGCGGCGTCACCCGCTGCTCTGCGCGAAGGACCCTAGGCTCGCCGAGTCGCTGAACTTCGAGAACATCTAAGAGCGAAACTTCCTCCTCATGTCACACGCTCACGAAATGCATCCTGAAGACCCGAATGTGAATCCGCCGCTGGATGATCCGGAGCCAGGTTCCACCTGGTTCTTCTCCATCGTCAGCATCATCGTGTTCACCGCGTTCGTGCTCGCCACGTGCGTGCTCTACTTCAAGAACCAGCAGGACTATCTGGACGCGAACGTCGTGAACGTCCCGGTGATTGAACTGGAACGGCTGCGCCTCGAGCAGAAGGCGAAGCTCGCGGAGTACGGCAACTACACCGAAGAGTTCCCCGGCGCGGAGCCTGAGAAGCCCGTCACCGTGACCCGCCTGCGCATCCCGATCAATCGTGCGATGGAAGTCGTCGCAGCCGAGCTGTCCGGCGCCTCTGTTGCGGGAGATCGCAAATGACGCATCGACCCTCCCTCACATCGTCGGCTCTTCGTGCATGCGTGACACTGGCCGCCGTGCTTACGGCAACTGTGCCGGCCGCGGCGCAGCTGATCAACACCGGCGTGCCTGCCGAGCTCCAGGGCGTTGACATCATCGACATGCCCAATGCGCAGCTGCCGCTGGACACGCCGTTCATCGATGAGGACGGTCGCGACGTCATGCTTCGCGACTTCTTCAAGAAGGACGCGAACGGCAACGAGAAGCCGGTTCTCCTGCAGCTCGGCTATTACAAGTGCCCGATGCTGTGCGGCCTTGTGCTCAACGGCCTCGTCGACGGACTCGAGGGCGTCGACTGGACTGCCGGCGAGACGTTCGAGGTCGTGGCCATCAGCATCAATCCACGCGAAACGCCGGAGCTGGCGCGGGTCAAGCGCGACGGCTACCTGCTCGAGTACAACCGGCCCGGCGGCGTGAAAGGCTTTCACTTCCTCACCGGCCCAGCGAGTTCGAGTCACCTGATCGCCGAATCCGTGGGATTCAAATTCCGCGAGCAGGACAACGGCGAGTACTCACATGCCGCTGCGGTCTTCGTCGTGACGCCGGATGGCCGCTTGTCGCGGTGTCTGTACGGCAACAAGTTCGAGCCGAAGGATCTTCGGCTGGCGATCCTGGAAGCGTCCGAGGGAAAAATCGGCAGCACGCTCGACCGCTTCATCCTGTGGTGCCACATGTACGACCCCGACTCCAAGAGCTACGTGCCGTTCGCACGCAGAATCATGCAGATCGGCGGCGTCATCACGCTGCTCATCCTCGGCACCGGCCTTGGCTGGTTTCTGCTTCAGGACGGTCGGAAACTGCGCGGACGCGCGGGCGCACACCCGGTGTAACTGAACTCTTGACTGGGGCCCTGCACTGGCCTTTCGACCCGCTGACGCGTCACGACTGGCTACGACGAATGGGATACGACGAATGAATGCCCTCTTCCTCAATCTCGCTTCCGCTCTCATTCAGGGAGGTCTCGCGACCGCGGCGCCGGCGGCTGCGCTGAACGAGCGGACGTTCTGGATGCCGAAGCAGTCGTCCACCGTGGCGCCGTCGATCGACGCCATGTTCATGGCCATCACGTGGGTGAGCTACTTTTTCTTCTTTCTGATCGTGGGCATCATGGTGGTGTTCATCGTCCGCTATCGCCAGCGCGGACGCGAGATTCACGCCCACGGACCGACGCATCACACGCCGCTGGAAATCACTTGGACGATCGTTCCGCTCATCATCGTCGTGATCATTTTCTTCGGCGGTTTCAAGGGCTACCTCGCGCTGGCGACGCCGCCGGCGAACTCGTATCAGATCGACGTCGTCGCGCAGCAGTGGTACTGGAACTTCAAGTACCCCAACGGCGCCAAATCTACGGATCTCTACGTTCCCGCCGGACGGCCGGTGAAGCTGGTGATGCGCTCGGAAGACGTGCTGCACAGTCTCTTCATCCCCGACTTCCGCGTGAAGAAGGATGTGCTTCCGTCGCGCTACACCGTCCTGTGGTTTCAATGTGACCAGCCGACAGGCAAGGATCCGAAGGACGACAAGATCGACCTTTTTCACATCCTGCATTGCACCGAGTATTGCGGCAAAGATCACTCGCGCATGAATGCGAAAGTGATTGTCCTGCCGGAGGCCGAGTTCAAGCTCTGGGAAGACAAACAGGCGCGATGGCTCGATGAGATCCTGGACAAGGATCTCTACTGGGACGCCGGACCCAAGCTCTTCGCCCGTTGCCAGAGCTGTCACACGCTGGACGGCACGCCGAGCACTGGCCCTTCATGGGGACCGCACGACGGACTCCCTGCAATTTGGGACCGCACGTCGAAGGGACTGACGAAGTTCGCAGGCGGCGGCACCCTCGCTGACATCATGGGGGAAGGCAAAGAGTTCACGACGCCCGAGGATTACCTCACCAACTCGATTCTGATTCCGAACAAGCACCTCGTCGAATCATTCGGTCCGGCGATGCCCACGTTCCAAGGGCAACTGGATTCGCGCGGCATCCGTGCGCTCATCGACTTTATGAAACATATCGACGAGTTTGACTCCAAGGCGAAGTGGTTGAAGACGCCGCCTCCCGAGGCTGACGCGGCAGCTGCTCCCGCCGCAACGCCGTAAACCCGTTCCATGCCTCACGCCATCACAGCCTTCCCTTTCGATTCCAATCCAGCGCTCTGAGCGCAGGTGATTCAATGACGACCCTTGACGCGCCAGTCCCGCTGGACACCCGGCACTCGGACGACAACTACCTGACCCACACACGAGGTCTGCTCTCGTGGATCCTCACGCTTGATCACAAGCGCATCGGCGTGATGTATCTGTTCTCGGTGCTCACGTCGTTCTTCGTGGGCGGCGTTTTTGCGCTGGCCATCCGCACCAAGCTGCTCTTCCCGGGCGAGGTCAGCTGGATGACGGCGGACATGTACAACCACCTCTTCACTCTGCACGGTGCGGTGATGGTGTTCCTCGTCATCATCCCGAGCGTTCCGGCAGCGCTCGGCAATTTTGTGCTGCCGATCATGCTCGGCGCGAAGGACGTCGCGTTCCCCAGGCTCAATCTCTTCAGCTACTGGTTGTGGCTCGGTGGGGCGCTGTGCGTCGTCATCAGTCTGCTGGCCGGCAGCTTCGACACGGGCTGGACGTTTTACACGCCGTACTCCGTGACCACCACGTTCGGCGGCGTGATTCCGGTGCTCACGGGCGTCTTCATCCTCGGGTTCAGCTCGATCTTCACCGGGATGAACTTCATCGTCACGATTCACAAGCTGCGGCCGCCGGGGATGACCTGGTTCAGGATGCCGCTGTTTCTGTGGGCGATCTATGCCACCGCGCTCATCCAGGTGCTCGCGACGCCGGTGCTCGCGATCACGCTGTCGTTGCTGATCGTCGAGCGCATCTTCCACATCGGTATCTTCGATCCGCAGAACGGCGGGGACCCGGTGCTGTTCCAGCACTTCTTCTGGTTCTACAGCCATCCCGCCGTCTACATCATGATTCTCCCGGGCATGGGGATCATCAGCGAGATCATCGCGGTTCATTCACACCGCCACATCTTCGGCTACCGCTTCATCGCGTTCTCGTCGATCGCCATCGCGATCTTCTCATTCCTCGTGTGGGGTCACCACATGTTCACGTCGGGCCAGTCGGGCCTGATGAACGTGGTGTTCTCAGCGATCACGTTCAGCGTCGCGATTCCTTCGGCGATCAAAGTCTTCAACTGGCTCGGCACGCTGTACAAGGGATCGATCAGCTTGAACACGCCCATGCTGTACGGCCTGGCGTTTCTCTTCCTGTTCACGATCGGCGGGTTGACGGGCCTCCATCTGGGGACGCTGAACACCGACATTCATCTGCACGACACGTACTTCGTCGTCGCGCACTTCCACTACGTCATGATGGGCTCGGCGCTGATCGCGATGATCGGCGGCCTGCACCATTGGTGGCCGAAGATGTTCGGTGTGATGTACTCGGAGTTCTGGGGACGGATCGCGTGCACGCTCGTCTTCGTCGGATTCAACGTCACGTTCTTCACGCAGTTCATGCTCGGCAGCCAGGGCATGCCGCGCCGTTACTACAGCTACGACCACTTTCCGGAGATGGCGGAGACGTACAAGATCTATCACCACATCTCGACCGGCGGCTCGTACATCATGGCCATCGGGTTCTTGATCACCGCCGCCTATCTGCTCCACTCGCTCTTCCGCGGCAAGCCCGCGCCGGCGAACCCGTGGGGCGGCCGCAGCCTCGAGTGGCAGTGCCCGTCGCCTCCTCCGCATGACAACTTCGCCGTGACGCCGCGCGTCGGCGACTGCTACGACTTCTCGGCCGTGCGCTGGGATGACGAAGCCAACGGCTACATCGTCGACCGCAGTCTTGATCCGGAACTGAACCCCAACGCACCGAAGCGCACCGGCCACTGAACCCGCGCGTCGACTCGTGGCCGCGCCGCAGCCACCGTCGTCAGGAGCATCTCCGTTGACCGCAATCGATTCCAAATCACCCGGGCACGACCACGCTGGGGCTCACACGGCCGGGCACGCCCCTGCTCACGGCCAGTACCCGTTTCTCGCCCATCACTTCGAGACGCCGGCGCAGCAGTTCGACAGCGCCAAGCTCGGCATGTGGCTGTTTCTCGTGACCGAAGTGCTGTTCTTCGGGGCGCTGTTTGCGATGTACGCGATCATGCGCTACCGCGAGCCCGAGGTCTTCTCGTTCGCGAGCCACTACCTCAGCACGAACATGGGCGCGGTCAACACCGGCGTGCTCATTCTGAGTTCGCTGACGATGGCGATGGGCGTGCACTTTGCGCAGCGCGGCAAGAAGGGTCCGCTCGTCACGTGTCTCATCCTCACGCTGCTGGGCGCGGTCGGATTCCTCGTCATCAAGTTCTTTGAATACGACCACAAGATCCGCGCGAACCTCGTGTGGGGCCCCGGCTTCTATGAGCCGGTCAAGGATGCCAACGGCAACATCATCGGCGCCCCGTCAGCGCACGCGGATGCGGCCCAGCCTCCCGCCGCTGTCGCCAGTGCGATGCCCGCGGTTCGGATTGATCCGCTCATCGGCAAGGCGCTCCCGGGCGAGGCTTCGGTGGTGAGGCCTTCAGCCCGTGGCCCCGCCGGAATCGCGCCGGCCGCAGCAGTGGACGCGACGGCGGCCATGCAAGCGGACGGTCACGTTGCAGATGGGCACGGTGCCGAAGGCGAGCACGGTGCCGGTGGTCACGACGCGGACAAGGCGCATGTGTTCGATCCCAATCTGCCGAAGATGACCCACCGCTTCTTCGCGATCTACTACTGCATGACGGGTCTGCACGGCATCCACGTCGTGATCGGCATGTTCCTCATCGGGTGGCTCACGATCCGTGCGATGCGTGGTGAGTTCACGTCCAACTACTACACGCCTGTCGATCTCGTCGGGCTGTACTGGCACATCGTCGACTTGATCTGGATTTTCCTCTTCCCGCTGTTCTATCTGATCCATTGACGGCCTTCAGGACACTTCGATGTCGACGCACACGCCTTCACATTCGCCCGGTCACGCCAGCGGCGGCCATGCAACCGGCGCCCATCCCCATGGCGACCACCCACTCGTCGGTCATCTGGTACCGCTGTGGATCCTCTTCGCCACCGGCACCGTGCTGATCATTCTGACGGTGGTGACGGTCGCTGCGCATGCGATCGATCTTGGGGAGTTCAATATCGTGATCGCGCTGGCGATCGCCGTCGTGAAAGCGACGCTCGTCGGCATGTTCTTCATGCACTTGCGCTGGGATCGGCCGTTCAATCAGCTCGTGTTCGTGGGCTCGGTCATCTTCGTCGTCCTGCTGATGTGGTTCTGCATGATGGACACCAAGCAGTACCAGCAGGAGCTCGTGGTCGGCAATCCCAAGCTTTCGCAGGCAGTCCTCGACACGCAGGCACCGACAGCGCCGATTGCCGCCGAAGCGCCGCGCTATCGCTGAACGCATGCGCGAGTTTTTTCGAACGCGGCGCGTCACACCCTTCACCGACTCAACGGCCCGCTTTGCAGCGGGCCGTTTTGGCATGTGGCTGTTCCTCCTGACGCTCACGGTGATTTTCGTGTCGACGCTGTTCGCGTACGTCATCGTGCGGCTCAGTCCGGTCAACGCCGCGCAGTGGCCGCCGCCCGATATGCCGCCGCTGCCGAGTTCGTTGGTGTATTCGACGCTTGCGCTCGTTCTGTCGAGCATCACGATGCAGGTAGCCACGGTCGCCGCGCAGCGCGGCGAATCGACTGTCGGCGCCTGGATGGCAGCGACGTTGGCGCTCGGTTTCGTGTTTCTCGCATTGCAGGGATTGGCGTGGATGCACGCGGCTGCGGCGAACATGAACTTCGTCAAGCATCTCTATGCGTGGACGTTCTACGTGCTGACCATCCTGCACGCGCTGCACGTGGTCGGCGGACTGATACCGATGATCGTCACGACGCGCAACGCGCTGCGCGGCGCGTACGGACCGCAGCGCCTGAGCGGTATCACGCTCTGTGCGATGTATTGGCATTTTCTTGATGCGGTCTGGCTCGTGCTGTATGCGACACTACTGTGGGGATCGCGCCGCTGAGGGCGACTTCCCCGAAGTCCAAATCCACCGGCGGAGAGATTCCCATGCGTGCAGCCACGCCGCTCGCCGCCGGATCATCGGCGCGCAGTTGGTGATCTCGCAGCGCTGATCCGAATGATGACGGTGTGGTCACTGCGGCGAATCTGGCGCGTCATTCGCATTCGCATCCGCTTCCATCGCCCGCGACTGATCCGCAAGCCGCACGACGCGCAGCACCGGCCGCCCCTCGGCGCGCGATGCGTCCATGTCCACCGCCCCTTCGACGAACCACTGGCGATCGTCCTGCGGATCAAGAATCCACTGCCGCACCCGGCCGGTGACCAGATCAAAGTCGAAGAACTCCGGTCCGCGGGCATCGGCCGTGATGAGCACGGCCTCGTACTCCGCCCAATATGGCTCGGACTGGGCGCTTGCCGTCCCCGCGGTGTAGCCGGGCGACGCAAGCCGCGCGTAGTCCTTCCGCTCCAGCGCCCGCACCCACTCGAATGCCTGCGTGCGCACCATGCGCCGCAACAGTCCGTCAAGCCGCGCGGCGCTCGCGCGCGCCGTGACGCGCGATTCGGCCGCGGCCCGCGACGCGCTCGCCGCCGCCAGGAGCGCTGCATCTGGTTCGAGACCGTGGCGGCTCCATTCCTCGGCAACGCTTGAGTCAATCGTCTCGACCAGCGCCGACAGATCCTCGAGCAGTCGCGCGATCGCTTCGCGGCGCGCTGTGGCCTTCGCTTCCTCTTCTGGATCGGGCGTTGCAGTCGCGAGACTCGCCGGCGGCGCCGCGATCGCGCGGGCGATCACCTTCTGCACATCCGACAGGTAGTAGTACAGCGACTGTTCGTGATGAATGAGTCCGTGGTCGCTGACGTAATCGCTGAACGACATCCCGCGCTCCAGCAGATCGCGGGCGACTGACTTCGCGCTCGGCTCGCGATCGGCGATGAACGGATGCTTCGCGTCCCAGTGCTTGAACCACACCTCAAGTTCCTCGGCCATCGGCTTCGGGTGCGTGATGGCGTCGAGCTCGTCTCTCATCGAAGCTGTCTGGTCGAGCGACATGCCCGGCATCCATAGCTCCTGCCGCCGCGCATCCTGCAGTCGGCGGCGCTGCGCGTTGAGCACTTCCTGCGGATCATCGACGATCGACTCCGCAATCGTGAGCACATCGAGATCGTGATTGGGATCAGCAGGATCAAGCTGTTCCATCGCAAAGCGCACGAAGGGAACGAGCGGCCGATCGAACGACTCCATGCATTCCTGGGCCGCTGCGAGGTCGTAGAGACAACCCTGCGCGTCAGGCTGCGCGAGTTGCTTCGCCAGACCCGCCTCCTCGAACGCCGCGAGGATCGTGTCGGCCTTCTCGCGATACTCCGCCTCCTTCGCTCCGACGGAAGCGATGAGCCGTTCCAGCGCCGCGCGACCGTCACCGCTTCGCCGCAAAATCTGCAGGACGACCGGGCCGGTGATCGCAAAGCGCGGCACGAGCCGATCGAGCGGCGCATCGCGCAGGCGCTCGAGCGTCTTCTCGTTCCACGCTTTAAATCCCGGCGGAGGACTCTCGGCGTAGAACTTCTTGCCTGAAACTCCGGTCTTTCGCTTCTTGCGAATGTTGTTCACTTCGTGCTCGGGAGGCTGCACGATGACCGTGCCCATCGTGTCGTGTCCCTTGCGGCCGGCGCGGCCCGCGATCTGCCGAAACTCGCCGGGCTTGAGCGTGTGCATGCCCGCCGGGCCGCCACCTTTCGACAGCTGCGTGAAGAGGACGCTGCGGATTGGCATGTTCACACCGACGCCGAGCGTGTCGGTGCCGCTGATGACGGAGATGAGTCCCTGCGTCGCCAGCCGCTCGACGAGCCGGCGATACTTTGGCAGCATCCCGCCATGATGCACGGCGAGACCGTGCGGAAGCAGCTCTTTCAGCGTGCGGCCAAATGGCGTATCGAGGCGATGCTGCTCCAGCTCGGCGTGGATCAGTGCACGGCGCTCGCGGGCCTTCTCGTTGAGGCCGGTGCTGCGAAGTTTCGGCGCGAGCTCGGCTGCGTCGCGGCGCCGGAACGAAACAACATAGACCGGCACCAGTCCGTCGCGCAGTACTTCTTCGATCGTCTCCATCAGAAGTCGATCTTCCTTATATCGATACTCAAGGGGAACAGGCCGGTCCTTCGAAGTCACCGCCACCGCATCGGCGCCGGTGCGGCGGCGAAGATCCGCGCAGAGCGCGTCGGGCTCGAGGTCATGCAATGTCGCCGACATCAGCAGAAAGCGGGCGTCGGTCATCTCTAAAAGCGGTACGAGCCACGCCGACCCGCGCTCGGGGTCAGAGAAGTAGTGAAACTCGTCCATGACGACCCAACCGAAGGGCGCGCGCGTACCTTCCCGCAATGCGATGCTCTCGAGAATCTCTGCGGTGCAGCACATAATCGGCGCCGCAGCATTGACGGTCGCGTCGCCGGTCATGAGGCCGACGTTCGCAGCGCCGAACGCGTCGCACAGATTGAAGAACTTCTCATTCACCAGTGCCTTGGTCGGCGCGGTGTAGACCGAGCGGCGCAGATGCTCGGGAATCGACGGATCCAGCCCCGCGTGACCGCGCCAGTACGCCGCGAAGTGCGCGGCGAGCGCGACCAGCGACTTGCCCGAGCCGGTGGGCGTGGCAAGCACGACACTGCGATGCTCGAAGATCGCTTCGAACGCGGCGATCTGCGCCGGATACGGCTCGATCTTGGCCGCCTCGCAATGGGTTATGAAGGCGACCAGGCAGTCGCTCGCCTCTGCCGAATCGGGACGATGCTGAAGGAGCGGAGGTGCGGGAATCACGATGGGCACCATACGGGATCGATACGGTTGCTGAAGGAGGCCAGTGGCCCGAGAAATGACATTGTCGACTGTGATGCCGTGCACTCCCGCGGCGAATCATGGAGCGAATCCCGCTACCAACCGCTGAACTGCACACGATGGACGTTCCTCAATTCACCGATCTCCTCCGGCGCCATGCCAGGCTGATCCACAAGATCGCCTATGCCTACTGCCGGGACCCGACGGATCGCGAGGACATCGTGCAGGAGATCGCGGTGCAGCTCTGGCGTTCGCGCGATCGCTATGACGATCGCTTCAAGGAGACCACGTGGATCTATCGGATCGCGCTCAACGTGGCGATCTCGTTCCATCGCCGTGAGCGGCGCCATCGCGCGGGTCGGCTTCCCATCGATCTGCACGCGATCACCATTTCGCATGCACCAGGTTCGCCCGACGGCGACGCGCCCGGTGAGGACGTGCAGCTTCTGCTGCGATGCGTTGACGAGCTCACTGCGCTCGATAGGGCACTCGTCCTTCTCTATCTCGACGACAACGACCACGTGACGATTGCGGACGTGCTGGGGATCTCCGTGTCCAACGTGGGCACGAAACTTTCGCGCATCAAGAACAGGCTGCGCGCGGCGTTCGAGGAACGCTCGCGCACGGACCACAAGGAGGAACGACATGCAGCTCGATGATCTGAAGGAAGCGTGGGCCGCGCATGGCGCGGTGATGGAACGAAGTCTCGCGATCGACGAGCGGCTTCTGCGCGAGGTGCTCCTGCGCAAAGTCAAGTTTGCCATCGCGCCGCACGTCCTCTGGAGAGCACTGGAAGTTGCGCTCGGCATCGCCGCCATGCTCGCGGTGGTGTCGGTGCTCGTCGCGCACACCGCGGAACCGCGGTATCTCATCGTGGCCGGCGCGCTGGCCGTATTCACATTCGCGATGACGGCGATGACCGCGTACCTCTTGGTGCGCAGCCTGCAGCTCGACTATGACGGTCCAGTGGCGACGATCCAGCGCACTGTCGAGCGCATCAAGCTCGCGGAGTATCGAGTCTTCAAATGGGCGTTGCTGGGCGGCGTGGTGATGTGGCTTCCGGTTCTGCTCGTCCTGTTCGAAGCGCTCACAGGCATCAACGCGCTGGGGCGCGTCGACCTGGTCTGGCTCGTGTCGAATCTGCTCTTCGGCGTGGTGTTTCTCGCGATCGGTCAGGCGCTGTCCAGGAAGTACGTCGAACGACGTGACCTGAAGCCATGGGCCCGCCGCCTTGTCGACGCGCTCGCGGGTCGACCGTTGCAGCGTGTCGCCGCTCATCTCGCGGAACTGTCGAGGTTCGAGCGCGAGGAGTCGCCGCGTTCATGATCGCGATGCGCGAGACGATTTCTGCGCTGAAGACCGTCACGTCGCGAGGTCGAGTGTTGCCGTTCTCGAAACGTGTGTGTCGCGTGCTGCGCCGGAAGTGAATGCGCGTATCCGGAGCTCACAATGCGCGCACGATGCGGGCGGGATTTCCCACGGCGACGACATTTGCCGGCAACGTGCGAATTACGACCGCTCCAGCTCCCACGACCGTGTTGTCGCCAATCGTGCCGCCCATAGTCGCAGCGGAAGGGCGGCCGGATCACCGTGCCGGCCCCACTCTCCCAAGCAGCTCACGCAGAATCAGATCACGACCGGCGTCGTCATCGGCCGCAGCGCCGTTGAACTGCGCGGCGAGCCCCGCGGCGCGGCGGCTCTCCCGCGCCATGTGCGGGTCGTCAGCGATGTACTGATCGCCGTCGAGCGGCTCGCAGGAGTGATCGGTCCGCGTCATCGTCGTCGACCTCGGTGCGCACTATGCCGTCCTTGATCGCGCGCCGCGCGAGGATTTGTGTCGCCCTTTCAGGGCTCGTGAACTTGCATGCGCGACGGACCCAGGGCGTTTGCCCTGGGCTCCTGTTGGAGTGCCCCGTTGGGGCGGTCGGAGATGACGTCACTGCGGGTCATGTCGTGCCGGCGCGCGTGGACGCGTGGACGCGCTCAGTCAGGTCGGTGCGCGTAATGCGGTCGAGCAGTCCAACCCGTCAGAGGCAACCCGTGTGACGCAACGCGTTGAAGGTCACGCCCGCTCACGTCAGTACGGCGGTAGCAGTCGACGAAACTCATGCGCGAGAACGACAAGCCGAAATACCAGATTGCGAACGGGAACGATCGGCCAGGCAAGGCGCGGAATCGTCGCGCGACTGCCGTCTCCGCCGACACGCGCGCATCCACGGCACCGAGCGCGGCCACGCCCACAATGAGCGAAGTGTTCCAGCGCCGATCACGACGAGGTCACGAGGCGGCCAGCAATCGCGCTCAGCGACGCCATGCGCGCCTGTGATCGCACCGCCTCCTGCATCATCCTCCGTGTCCTCCAGCCCCCCGTGTCTTCAGCGGCGAATGCGATCTGCGCGCCGCCGGCAACCCGAGAAGGAAGCCGCCATACGCAAGCCGCACTAGTTGCACGAAACTGCGACGATCAGTGCGAGCAAGCCTCGATGCAGAGATATGCAATGGAAGCGACGACGATGCGCGTTGACGTGTACATGCTGATCCCGCCGCTACGGCAGCGCTTCGCGGACGCCGAGCAATGTGTTCGCGGCAAACCAGAAGCACGGGCGGACAACGATCGGTTCGCCATTCGGTGCCGAGACGCGCGCGACGGCCATTGGTTCAGCGGGAATGTCGAACTGCAGCACAACACCTCCGAGCGTTGCGATCACTTGCCCGTTCGATGCGGCCGCTCGGAGGCGTTCGATCGCATACGCGCCCCGCTCTCCGTTCGCATCGACGACGACGACCGGCGCCTTCAGTTGCAGCACGGCACTCGGCGACGGTGTCACCGGGAATTCGATCGTCGGATCGACGTGCGAGCGCTCGTACGAGATGCGCCGATAGAGCTGCACGTTGCCCTCGTCGCGCCGCGGAACGTCGCTGTCCGGATGCGCGGCGATCCAGTCGGCCCACGTCGTGATGCACGTACCGGCGATCGGAGTGAGCTGTGCTGCGGTGCCTGCGTGCGGTCCGGTGATGGCACGGCCGTCGAGCTGCTGCCACAAGCTAGGCTGCGCGCTGCCGCGGTCATACAGCAGCGTGTTGGCATTGCGGAGGAGCCCGCTCACGCCGAACGAGAGTGTCGTGCCGTTCACACGCCGGTCGTAGACAACAGCTGCGTCGCAGAACGGACTGTACGTGACCGCGATGGGGACGCCGTTCAAAGTGTCTTCGATGATCTCGTGGCCATTGAGCACAGATAGCGCGTAGGCACGCGCGGCCCCATCGATGACCACGCCGACGACACGATCCTGCGTCAGGAGATACCGCTTGCGCGTCCCCTGATTGAAGTCGGCCATCGCGCTCGCGGGCATCACCTCGCGCACAGTCAGCGCGCGGAGAAAGTCACGCGGTTGCCCGCTGGGAATCAATTCCGCTTCCGGCACGAGGCTGTTCGTGAGATCAAACTGATACGACGCCAAGTCATGGCCGCCGATCGGACGTTTGCCAAGGACGGCGCTGCTCAACCCCCACACCGCGACACTCAGCGAGAGCAGCGCCGCGAGCACGAGCACCCAGCCGCCGTCGCGAAACGTGAGCTTGGTCGAAGGGCGCTTAGTCAAGGCAACGGTCCTTGCGCCGCGGTGTCGAGCTCCGCAGGAAGAGCTGGCGCTTCACTCACGGATTCGCGACCGGAGCGCAGCCAAGCTTCTGTGGTGACGGGACCGCGATCAAGGACAAGCACCGCCATCACCACCGGCAGATAGATGATGCTCGCGAAGAACGCCTGTCGCGCCACGGCGTCCGAGCGATTGAGATAGAAGCGCCACGCCATCACGGCCATTCCAACCGCGAGCATCGCATTCACGATCGCCGACCACCAGCCGGCGACACCGCCCAGTGTCAACGTCAGCCCGAGCGGCACCAGCATGAGCGACGAGACCACCATGACGCGCGACGTGATCTCGCCGTCGGGATCGACGACCGAGAGCATGTTCATGCCACCGAGTCGATAGTCCTCGCGATACATCCACGCCAGCGCCAGAAAGTGGGGGATCTGCCACACGAAAAGAATCGCGCCGAGCGCCCACGCGCCGGGTTCTGCACGGCCGGTCACGGCTGCCCAGCCGATCATCGGCGGAATGGCGCCGCAGACTGCGCCGACGAGCGTGTTCAGCGTTGTGCGCGGCTTGAGCGGCGTGTAGATCAGCACGTACAGGAGAATGTTGAGGAGGGCCAGCGCGGAGGCGAGCAGCGTGGTGCCGTACGCGAGTACCGCAACGCCCGCATAGGCCGCGACGATGCCGAGCACGAAGACCGGCAGGCCGGTGATGCGTCCGCTCGGGAGTGGCCGGTCGGCCGTGCGAGGCATGAGCGCGTCGCGGCGGCGCTCGAGAAGCTGGTTCAGCATCGCCGCGCTTGCAGCCGCGAGCCCGGTCCCGAGGAGCATCCACGCGAGTCGACCCCAGTCGATCGTCCGCGGATCCGCGAGCAGAAATCCGACGGCGGCAGTCACGAGCACGAGTCCGTTCAGTCGGGCTTTCGTGAGATCCATCCAGAGATTCGTGCGCCGTGCGCGCATCGGAGTCTGCGCGTCACCCTTTGGCACCTCGGGCGCGATCGTTGGCGCCGAGTCTGCGTGCAAGGTTGGACTGGAGCTGGGCATCATCGGAGCGTCATTGGGGGCATCATCGGACGGGAAGCATCGCGCTGCGCGACCGGCGAGGGGACGCGAGCGACTAGTATAGGAATTGCTCAGTGTTTCCTCGTTGTCGGGAGTTCTTCCGTGCCGAGTCTCTGTTCTTGGGCCGATGCATGGCCCGTCACTTCGCTTGCGTTCGCTGTAAACGCGCCCGAGGCGGTCCCGCTCGGTCCCGCACAGGTGCGCTCGTGGACAGCGATCGTCGTGCTTTGTGCGGTGTTTGCCGGGGGCGCGGCGCTCGTGCTGCTATGGGCACGCTTCGCGCGGCCGGTGCATCTCGCGCTCGGGTTTGCGGCGACGGCAACGTTGTGGGCGCTGGGGTACGTCGCGATGATGCAACCGGGACTGATCGCGGGAGACGCACTCTTCGCAATCATGCTCGCCGTGGTCTTCGCAGCGGGCTTCATTGCGGGCCGCTTCGGCGGCGACGATGTGCGCCCCGTCTCGGTGGGACTGGTGTCGGCAACTGCGAACCTGCTCGTGCTCGGCGCGTTCATCTTCGATGAAAAAAGCCGCGCATTGTTTACGCCGCTGCTCTACGTCAGCGGACTCTTCGCAGCGTCCGCCGCACTGAGCTGGCTCGGTGGATACGTGGGCCAACGCGTGCGCTCGCGCATCGGACTGCCTGCACCGTCCGCGATGTTCGCGGCAGTTGCGGCCATTACGGTCTTTCTGCTGCTGATCACGGGCGGACTGGTGACGAGTCTCGAGTCCGGTCTCGCCGTTCCGGACTGGCCGAATTCATTCGGTCACAACATGCTGCTGTACCCGATCAGCGAGATGAAGGGCGGCGTGTACTACGAGCACGCGCATCGGCTGTACGGCATGCTGGTCGGCGTCACGTCACTCGTGCTCGTCTCGGTCATATGGCGCACGGAACAACGTGAATGGCTGCGCGCGCTGGCGATCGTCCTTCTCGTGATGGTCTGCTATCAGGGATATCTCGGCGGCACGCGCGTCACCGGTCATCTGACACTCGAACAGGATCGCGGCCTGCTGGCACCGAGTACACAGCGGGCGATTGTGCACGGCGTATTTGCCCAGCTCGTGTTCGCGGCGTTCCTCGTGATTGCCGCAGCAACAACCCGGACGTGGCGCACGACTGAAGCGCGCATCGGGCTCGTTGGGAGCAGCCTCGATCGCGGCGCTGCGATGATTCTGCCTGTGGCGATGTTCGTACAATTGATTCTCGGCGCGCTGTATCGCCACCTGCAGTCGACGGAGGGCGGCGCGTCGGCCCCCGGCCATCCCATGTGGGCGATCCTCGCGCACATGATCATGGCCGTCGCGGTGACGGCACTCGTCCTTCTCGCCGCGGGCCGCGCATGGGGACATTCGTACCACCCGGTGTTGCGACGACTTGGCATTGCACTGCTTGCCGGTGTCGTGCTGCAGTTCGCGCTCGGCATCGGCGCAGTCGCCATGGTCTGGTCGCGGACCGGCACGGACATTCCGCTGCTTGAAGTCCTTCTGACGACCGCGCACCAGGCCACAGGTGCCGCACTGTTCGGGGCGACGGTCCTGCTTGCCGCGTGGAGTGGACGTTTGATCAGTGCGGAAGAAAGTGATCGAATTTTGCCGGTTCCTGAGTGACGTTGACCTGCTCCCCAAAATCTGAGCCAGTTCCTATGAGAGTCCCGATGAGCCCCGGCCGGGCTTCGGAGACTCTCGATGAAACGGACACGACACTCACCTGAGCGAATCATCAACAAGCTGCGCGAGG
>Ga0163148_10000140_pt1 | contig 88663 bp, 79 predicted proteins | sample OliLakLV19MP7P2_FD_148606 | JGI IMG/M metagenome (GOLD analysis project Ga0163148, IMG submission 148606) | Freshwater microbial mat bacterial communities from Lake Vanda, McMurdo Dry Valleys, Antarctica- Oligotrophic Lake LV.19.MP7.P2 | ecosystem: Environmental > Aquatic > Freshwater > Lake >...
GATCACCCGCCGATGGTCGCGTGGGTGATCAAATCAGGCACGACACTTTTCGGCAATACCGAATTCGGGGTTCGAAGTGTCGGTCACATGCTGATGCTCGCATCAAGTGTCGTTATCTACCGCATCGGTCGGACGTGGTTCGGGCGAACAGAGGGACTTCTCGCCGCGTTGGCCCTGCAGATATTGCCGCTCTATTTCTGCACCGGTTTCATCGCCACGATGGACTCGCCTCTCATCTTTTTCTGGCTGGTGTGCATGCTCGGTGTGACACACGCTCTGAAGAACAACAGCCCCGTCGGATGGTACGTTGCCGGCTTCGGCCTGGGTGCGGCCATGCTTAGTAAATATACCGGTGTAGCGCTGGGCGGCGGGGCGTTGGCGATGGTCGTGCTGCATCGCCCGTGGCGTCGGCATTTGTGGAGCGTGCATCCTTACCTCGCGGTGCTGCTCGCTGGCGCGATGTTCAGCCCCGTCGTTATTTGGAACGCACACCACGACTGGGCGAGCTTTCGCTTTCAATTCATCGACCGGTTCGAAGGTCACACGCTTAACTTTCGCGACCCGGCGGTATTCATTTTTTTCCAGCTTTTGGTTCTCACCCCCGTCGTGTTCGCGCTGCTGCTGCTGTTGCCGGGGTATTTGGCGCGACGACTGCGTCGAATTCTGGTGCCGCGGTGGCTTTTCAGCCTGGCGTTCAGCCTGCCGATGCTGCTGGTCATGGTACAGAAATCATTCCACAGCGAAGTGCACATAAACTGGACGCTCCCGCTTTTCCTCAGTCTGCTCCCGGCCCTGGCGCGACTTTCGCGCGTTCGCCTGCGGCAAGCGCGCCGCAGGCTTGCCTTCCGCCCGGCAGCGCCTTTGCTCTGGACGGCGAACATCTGCCTGGTGATCAACATCCTCACGGGGTTTTACCTTCTGTTCGTGCAACCGCGCACGGGATGGCTGCAGGCGTTCGGCCCGTGGCGCGAGCTGGCGGCCATGGTGGAAACACTGGAGGACGAAGTTGCCGCCACCACCGGCCAAGAGCCGCTGATAATCGCCGAGGGAAAGTATCGACTCGCCAGCGTGCTCGCCTTTTACCGAACACCCCTTGAATCCGATTCGCGCGCCAGCGACTACACCAGCTCCGAGTGGATGATCAGCGGCGAAGGGCTGGGCTACGAGTATTGGATGTCGCGGAAGGATTGGGTCGGCCGGACTTGCGTCGTGGTTTACGACGACCCGCTTGCCCGGCCCGACCGCCGGGGGTTTCCATCGCTGAAGCTCATTAACGTCCGCTCGATTTCGTTCGGCCACCGCCAATACTCCGCGGCAATCTGTATCGATCCGCTGCGCGATCTGGCGTCGACGCAGTGAATCAATCTTCGCTCAAATTTCCCCCTCCCTGAGTACATGGAGGAAGAGAATCCGGACTGTGGTTTACGGCTCTTCGCACCGGCGTGTTCGCTTGCAGCTCACAGGGCGGCGTGGGTCGCGGGCTCGATCACGGCGACCAGATCGTCAACCCTTGCTGCAATCGATCCATCAGCGACTTCATATAACCCATCGAATACGCCATGCCCGCGTGCCAGGGGGCGGCGCAGGAGAGCAGCGGGGTGTGGTCGGGGATCAGCACTCCGTCGAAGTTATTTTTGTTCAGGATGGTGAGCACGCGGGCCATGTCCAGGTCACCGTCGTCGATAAACGTCTCTTTGTAGTTGGGCACCACGCCGCGGACGTTGCGAAAGTGGACGTACGCGATCGCATTCCGCCGGCTGTGGCGGTCGACGGCGGCATAAATGTTCTCGCAGTTCTCGCCGCGGTCGGTCATTTCCGTCAGCGTGCCCAGGCAATATTCCAGCGCGTTGCTGCGATGTGGAAGAACATCAAGCAGGCGATCGTACATCGTCGGTTGATACACCAGCCGAGGGGTGCCGCGCACCTTGGGCAGCGGGGGATCATCCGGATGCGCCGCCAGCCGCACGCCCGCCTCGGCGGCGACAGGCACCATTTCTTTCATGAATGCCTCAAACCGCCGCCATAGTTCGTCGTGAGAAATCTGCCCGACGGCGGCCGGGCCGAGGTTTTCGCGCAGGCGCATGTTCCACACCATGCCTTCGGGCAGGGGCGTTTCGTCGATGAACCCATCAAGCCCGACACTGATCGCGTCGCCGCGCGCCCACTTGCCCTTCTGCCGGCCATAGACGCCGGCGAGCGAAAAGTTGTAGCCGATGACCGGAATGCCCGCCGCGCCGATGTCGCGCACCAGCGTCTTGAGATGGGCCATCTGCCTTTCGCGGCTTGGGCCTTCGAGCAGAATGTCGCTCCAGAAAGCGGGATCGAAGTTTTCCAGCGCGTGAAGCTTCAGACCATGCGATTCAATTTTCTCACGCAGACCTTGCAGCTCATCGCGCGTCCAGAGCGCGTTCGGATCGCCGGCCACGCCCCAGCCGTATTGATCGCCGGTGGGTTGATCGCCGCGCGCGTTGCCCGATTGGTCGCCTTGCTTGAAGTAGTCGGTGTAATGCACGACCAGGTGCGTCGCGCCGCATTGGCGGGCGAACTGCAGGTGATCGCTGTCGAGCTGATGGCGGTAGAGGCCGAAGCCGAGTTTCATGGCTGGTTCTTTCTGCCCAAGAATGAATTCTGCCCACGAATTTGCACGAAGAGAACACGAATTGGAGAAGAGGCGTCTCAATAAACCGACGCCGTAGTTTAAGAGAACTCATCGGTGAAAGAAATCTGTAGAAGCGATGGGCTTTCAAATTCGTGTTTCATTTGTGTTGATTCGTGGGCAGTCTTTCGTCGCGGCGCGGATTGTCGAGCGGATCGTCATGTTCCATCGCGATTGGCAGCGCGGCGGTGGGGGCCGGCCATGATCGTGGCTTCGCGGCGGGGGATGTTGTTGCGGTTTTTGTATCGATCGATGAACCAGTGCGGGTCGCGGCGGTATTCTTCGATCACCTGATGATTGCACGGCTGCCCGCACTCGGGGCAGGCGTGCCCGTCGGGAAGGCCGGTCAAAGAGTAGCCGCAGTGGATGCAGAACGGATCTCGGCGGAGGCGCAACGTGTGCCGCGCCGCCTGCGCCGCTGCGCCCAGCGGGAGCGCGACGGCCATCACCCAGAGTTTCCACCACCCGATCGTAATCTGCCAGAACACCGGCCAAAACCAAGGCACCAACAGCATCGTGGCGGCAAGCGCCATCGAAGGAATCCATAACAAATTCCGCCATCCCATGAATCGAAGCCGCTCGCGCCACGTCGGCAGGTACCAGCGCAGTTCAAGATCAGGCTTCAGTTGAAGATCGCTCGGTGAGCCGTGAGTACGCGGCGCGGGTTTGGCGTAGTTGGGCCGGGGGTCTTTCTCATCATCGGTCGGCGGATTGGCGGGGGCGTCGGCCACGGCGGAGATGATACCGTAACCTTGGATGGGCGGATTGGCGGGGGCGTCGGCCACGGCGGAGATGATACCGTAACCTTGGATGCGGTTGGGGGTTGTCGGCGGGATGGTTGACAGGGCTTGACAATTCGCGCCGCGTTCGTCGAAAGAATTGTGATTTTATTAAGGATTTTGCGCGCGGAGCTTGAAAACGCGCGATTTCTCGTTATTTTTTGCAAACATCTCGATCGGATGTCGCGTTTTACGCGAGAAATCGATCGCGGCAAGAGGCACGCCGGTAGGGCTCTTGTGTCGAAGCGGATTCGACGCACGCCGGCGTGAGTCGACGGGGATTAATCCTCTCCCGTCGCTCGCCCTCCAAAGACGGATGGTCCGCGGCAAAAAACGCCTGCAAAGGCGGCCGCGCACCGAAAGGAGTCACTGCAATGGCCAAGGCCATGACAAAATCGGAAGTCGCCAACACGATGGTCGACATGCTCACCAAAGCCGGTCACACGTTCAGCAAGAAAGCCGTCGGCGCTTTCTTCGAAACGCAGGCCGCACTCGCGTACAAGCAGGCCAAAAATCAGTTCGTTCTCCCGGGCATCGGCAAACTTGTGCTGGTGAACCGAAAGGCGCGCAAGGGCCGCAACCCCGCCACCGGAGAAGAAATTCAGATCAAGGCCAAAACAGTCGTAAAATTCCGCGTGGCCAAGGCCGCGAAGGATGCGATCCTGGGCGTGAAGAAGTAAATCAGCTTCTTCTGTAAACTCTGCCAGCAAGCCCCGGATGACTTGAGCCATCCGGGGCTTGTTGTGTTAGTAGCTGATACCTGATAGCAGGGCGGCAAAAATGGTCGGCGCAAAAAAAGCCCTGCGCGGCGCGCAGGGCTTTCAAGAATTCTATCAGCTATCAGCTATCAGCTATCAGCTATCGGCTCTCCGCTCCGCTCTCTCCTCACCCAATCGCCGTCACATACGGGAGCAGGCTCATGTAGCGGGCGCGTTTGATGGCGGCACCGATCATGCGCTGTTCCATCGCGGTGGCGCCGGTGCGCTTGCGGTTTTGAATCTTGCCGTTGCCGGTCATCATCTTTCGAAGGCTTTCGGTATCCTTGTAATCGATGTAAACAACCCCCGCGGCGCTGATGCGGGCGACCTTAATCTTGGGCTTGTTAAACGTCTGAAATTCGCGTTTTTCTTTGCGTTCTTCGCGTGCCATGGTTCGCTTTCTGCTATGGTAAAATCGAGCCGAGCACTATACCAATGTCACGCCAGTTCGCAACGCCCCCCGTTGTTGAATAACGAGGCGGCGGCAGTGGGGATGCTTGGATTATTTCCTAAGTCGCTATTGAAGCTGTAGTTAAAGGGTCGCCGGTGCACTGACGGGAGCCGACCCACTGCATTTAACGAGCGGCGAGCGTCAGCGACCCGCTTCCCGCAGCAAAGCAATTCGACCCAGGGCAATCGCATGTGCCCAGATTTACGAGCCGCGAGCGTCAGCGACCGGAGTAGTTCTGCGGGAATCGGTCGCAGTGCTGCTGGAATCGGGTCGCTTACGCTCGCCGCTCGTTACATGCGATTGCCCTGCAATTCGACCGGTCACTGACGCTCGCGGCTCGTCAATCGGGTGATGTGTGGATACGCCGGCGGTGGGCGCCGACGGTGCCGACTTGTCCTGCCGCCCTCGTCAATGTTATAATATGTGTCGTGATCGGCTCTGTCGGCCGATTAAATGCGCCGGCGGCGGCAACTTTCGCGACTGCGGCGCATTGGAGCATCGGGCAGACATATATTCTTAAGGAGCAATTTCATGCGAAGTATCCTAATTTCTGGCGCGGCGATGATGGCGGTTTCGGCAGGCGCGTGGCTGTTTGCGGGCGGCGGGCAATGTGCTCAGTCGGCGGCGGCTTGCGATGCGGCCAAGGCAGCAAAAACCTCGCTCGTCAGCACCGACGCCAAGGCTTGTGATACGACCGTCGCCACCAAATCGGCTTCCTGCACCGCCGACAAAACCTCGCTCGTCAGCACGGATGCCAAGGCTTGTGATACGACCGTCAGCACCAAAGCGGCTTCCTGCACCGCCGACAAAACCTCGCTCGTCAGCACGGATGCCAAGGCTTGTGATACGACCGTCAGCACCAAAGCGGCTTCCTGCACTGCAGACAAAGCTTCGCTCGTCAGCACGGATGCCAAGGCTTGTGATACGACAGTCGCCACCAAATCGGCTTCCTGCACCGCCGACAAAGCTTCGCTCGTCAGCACGGATGCCAAGGCTTGTGATACGACCGTCGCCACCAAAGTGGCTTGCTGCACCGCAGACAAAGCTTCGCTCGTCAGCACGGATGCCAAGGCTTGTGATACGACCGTCGCCACCAAAGTGGCTTGCTGCACCGCAGACAAAACCTCGCTCGTCAGCACGGATGCCAAATCCTGCGAAGCCGCCGCCACGGTGGTGAAGGCCGATGTGAAGGTCGATGGCGCGTGCTGCGGCGACAAGGCGGACAAGACGTCGCCCGTCAGCCTCGAGCCCGCCGAAAGCGGTAAGGTTGCAAAACCTCTCGATGCGCTCAAACCCCTGGCGGGCAAGTAAAAAGTGATCGGTGAAACACCAACGGGCTAACCGGGAACGATGGAATTCAAAGTCAGCTCTGCGGGCTCAACGGTGGTTGAAACCATGTTGCCCGGAACCGCTCGCGAGATGACCAACGTTTACATCATGGACGGCGACAACCTGCTCGTCACCCATTACTCCGCCGGCGGAAACGCGCCGCTCATGAAGCTGGCAAAGAACGAGAACGGCAAGGTGGCGTTGGAATTCCTCGACGCCACCAACGTGCCCGACCGCAAAATGCCCTACATGGGCGGGCTGGAACTTACCGTGTCCGGCGACGATAAGATCATGGAAAAGTGGACTCACTTCAAAGACGGCGCCGCGGCGGGTGAGGTGGAGTTTGCATTGGAACGGGTGAAGTAATTTTGGCGCTAAATCGCGATCGGTGCTTGTAACGATTGACGATTGACGATTGATAAGACGAAAGAGGGTCGCACCATCCAAGGCGCGACCCTCTTTGCTTTCTCTTCTCAATCGTCAATCGTTAATCGTCAATCCTAACGCCTCGCCGTTCACGGGTTAATCTTCGTCCCCACATCTTCCCCGCGCAGTACGCGCGCCAGGTTGCCCTGCTTCTTGATGTTGAACACCACCAAGGGCATTTTGTTTTCCATCGCCAACGTGATGGCGGTCAGGTCCATTACTCGCAACTGGTCGCGGTGAACCTGTTCGTAGCTGATGCTTTTGTAGAGCTTGGCCGCGGGGTTTTTCTTCGGATCGCTGTCGTAAATGCCATCGACCTTGGTGGCTTTAAGAATCACGTCGGCCCGGATTTCCACCGCCCGAAGCGCTGCGCATGTGTCGGTGGTGAACCGCGGGTTGCCCGTGCCGGCGGCGAGGATGATCGATCGACCCTTCTCAAGATGCCGAATAGCCCGGCGGCGGATAAACGGCTCGCACACGCTGTAAACGCTGATGGCCGAAAGCACGCGCGTCGGCTGGCCGAGGGCTTCCATGGTTTCCTGAAGCGCCAGCGCATTGATGACGGTGGCGAGCATGCCCATGTAGTCGGCGGTATCGCGCGGGATGTGGCCGTCTTCGGCAAACGTCGCCCCGCGAATGAAGTTTCCCCCGCCGACCACAATCGCCAGTTGCACGCCGGTGCGGGCGGCTTCGACGCACTGCCGGGCGATCAGTTCGAGCTCTTCGGCTTCAAGGCCAAAGCCCCCTTCGTGACACATTCCTTCGCCGCTGATTTTAAGGAGGACGCGTTTGTATGCAGGCTTTTCCGACATGGCGGGCCATTATACGGACGGCGGAACGATTGCCAGTGCCCCATTGGATTTCGCGGTGCGGCCATCGCGCTTTGGCGGTTCAGTGCGGTGGTGCAACTTGCTCCGGCAGCAATTTGACCGGCACGAAGGCCCCATCCGGCGGGGTGTCGGCGAAGGTGACGACCACCCGGCCGTCGCTCGGAAACGCTTCTTCTATCCGAACCACGACGAATCGGCCGTCGGCGGATTGTGCGGTCGGCGCGGGCGTGTCACGCATGAGTTGCCGCACCAGCCACAGCGCCTGCGGCGAGCCGACCATTTGCGGGTGATTCACGTAGCCCATCGCATCAGCGCGCCCGCGCACGGCGGCGGCGATTTGTCTGAGGTTGCCCACCGTCGGCCCATACACCCCGCGGCCGCCGTGCGATTGGTGGATCAGCCCGAGCATCAGCCACGTGCACGCGAGCGTTGCGATGGCGGGCACGATCACGATCATCCGGCCGACGAGGCCGCGTTTCCATAAATGGTCGACACCGATCCAACAGAGACAGAGCATCGCCGCGAAAACGCCGTTGACGTAATGCTCGATCCACTGCGCGCCAACCGATGCGAAGATTCCCGCGAGCAGCACGATTGCCGAAACCGCGGCGCAAGCGGTGTGCGTTCGCGCCGCTTGGCGGTGTCGCCGGATGAACAATCCGCCGACGCCCACGATTGCGCCGACCGCCAGCCACGAGTGAACTGCATGGCTTGGGAAAGCGGCGTAGGAAGCGATCCGCGCCAAGGCCAGACGGTCATCCAGATCAAAAACGCGCAGCCGCCCGTTCAACAGCACCGCCGCCCTGAGCGCGTGGGTGGCCGATCGAAGTCGTCCCGCGCGCTGTGCCTTCCGCCAGGCGTCGGCCTGCACGGCGTCGGCGGGCGCGGGGTTGTAGCCGGCAATTTGCATCGCGAGCAGATCGACGCGCTGCCGCGCGGTCATCGCCATATAAGGCACGCTGGTTGAACACGCGACGGCAGCGCCGAGCGCCATCCAGCCGATCGATCGACGAAACTGCGTGAACCGGAAAATGAGCGCGCAACCCAACAGCGCCGCCGGCATGGCGACGGCCGACAGGTGTACCAGCGGCATCGCCACCGCCGCCGCCGGCCAGAGCGTGGCGTTGAAGCGCGAGGGCTTGGCGAGCCACCGCGCATAGGCCGCGACGGCGATGCAGCCGAGCGGAAGGGTGAAGGTGTTGTCCCACAAGTCGCGATAGAAAAACCACACCCACGGGCAACACACCACAAACCCCACAAACCACCGCGGCAGCGAAAGCGTGCGCGCCAGCGACCACAGCGCGATGACGGTGACGGCCACGAACACCGTCGCGCGGATGCGGATCATCGTCGGCAGATCGTGCGTGAACAGAAGCAGCAGTTGATAAAACTGCGTGGGCAGCGGGCCGTAGGTGGCGTTGTGTGTTCCCCCCAGGCCGAAGTCGGCCAGGCGATGATCAGCGTTGGCCTTGAGGGCGTTGCCGACCAGGCTTACCTGATCATCGAAAAAAGGCAGGTCGCCGGGGAAGGTGTTGGCCAAAACAAAAGCCGCGGCGATCAGCACGACGGCGAGGACCCTGTCGCCACGCGATCGGCGCGGCGGCGGTTGGGTCGGCCCGACTTCGCGCGGCTCAGGTTCAGTCGTCGTCGCGTGCATGGATGGGCGAAGAATAACCGCCCGGCGAACAATCGTCGTGATTTACCGATGACGAGTCGCGGATTCGACCCGATGCCGAAATATTCCTTAAACCGTAACCTGCTGGTTTAACCAATAGGAGATATCGAGACATGAAAAGAACATCAAACCTGAAACGAACCAAAGCTCCACCCGTGGCGGCCGCAGCATCGCATCGCTGGACCGAGAACGAGCACAAAACCCAGGCCGCCCGCCCGGTGAGCAGCGGCGCGGGCCCGCGTCGCGGCGACCGACGCGACATGAACAAGGCGTACACCGGAAACACCCAACACGCCGCCCGCGGAAATACGCCGCGGGTCAACGTATCAACGCGCAAAAACTGATGCGCTGAGCGTTGTTGGCCGAACGCTGTCATTGAACGACGACTTCATTTGCGCGTCAGGCTTGGACGTCAATTGTGGCACCGAGCTTACCTGCCGGATCGGCCGGGCGTTGCGAAGCCTGATTTGTGCCATCCCCCGTGAGCTGGATTGCGCTGATCTTGGACATGAGCCGCTGAACGGTTTTCGTGCGCTCGGCACGAAAGCGGTTCATGGCCTCGCGCACGTTCAAACCTTGGGCTGCATTCAACAATGACGTGACCGATTGCATCCTTCCTTCTCTCACCGGGCGGGGCAAAGCCCGGCAGGAGTGATGTCCAATTTAGAATTGGGGCGAGCAAGGATGATTAGCGGGTTTTCGGATTATCGGAACCCAGACGCGCCGAATATTGGGTCTGATTATTACCCCCAACGTTGTCATCCCAAACGGTACTCCGGAGGGAACTGTCCGTTGTATTGTTCCATTTCACCGAACCATTCGTTGAAGCAACGTACTCAGACAGGTAGGTCGCTCGTGCGTACACTCGGGATGACAAATGGTTTGTCATCCCGAATGTACTCCGAAGGGAACGGCTTGTGGTTCGCAAAAGATTTTCAAAAACCTTCTATTCGTTCGACGTCACATTCCTTGCCTTCAATGCTGCTTGAGCTGCAGCAAGTCTTGCGATCGGAATTCGATACGGTGAGCAACTGACGTAATCGAGCCCGACATTGTGGAAGAATTCCACGCTTTTCGGATCACCACCGTGCTCGCCACAAATTCCCAGTTTGATGTCCGGGCGGGTTTTGCGACCGCGTTCGACGGCGATTTTTACCAGTTCACCCACGCCGCTCGGGTCGATTGATGCGAACGGGTTGCCTTTGATAATGCCCGCATCGATGTACTTCGGTAGAAATGTGCCGGCATCGTCGCGGCTCATGCCCAGCGTGGTTTGCGTGAGGTCGTTGGTGCCGAAGCTGAAGAACTCGGCCTTCTGGGCGATTTCATCAGCGGTGAGGGCGCCTCTTGGCACTTCGATCATCGTGCCGACCTGGTACTTAATCTTCTGCCCCGTTTCTTTCATGGTCGCGGTTGCCGTTTCGTGGATCAGCGCCATCTGGTTTTCGAATTCCTGATGGTAGCCCACCAGCGGAACCATGATCTCGGGCTTGACCTTGATGCCCGATTTCTGAACCTTTGAAGCCGCAAGGATGATCGCCCGCACCTGCATCTGCGAAATTTCCGGAAAGCTGATCCCCAACCGGCACCCGCGGTGGCCGAGCATCGGGTTGGCTTCGTGCAGCGCGTGTACGCGCGTATGGATGTCTTCGACGTTGACGCCCATTTTCTGCGCCAGGTCGGCCATCTGGCTGTGTTCGTGCGGCAGGAATTCATGCAGCGGCGGATCGAGCAGGCGAATGCACGCCGGCCGGCCGTTGAGGGCGCGGAACAGGCCTTCGAAATCGTCCTTCTGATATTCGATCACTTTATTGAGCGCGGCCTTACGTTCCTGCTCGTCCTTGGCCAGGATCATCATCCGCACGTCGTCGATTCGCGTGCCTTTGAAGAACATGTGCTCGGTGCGGCACAGGCCGATCCCTTCAGCGCCGAACGCGATGGCGGCGACGACCTGATCCGGCTCATCGGCGTTGGTGCGCAGGCCGAGCGTGCGGTGCTTGTCGGCCAGCTTCATGATGAAGTCGTAATACTTGAACACGGCGCTGTTGCCGGGCTTGAGGGTTTTGGCGACGAGCACCTGCTTGAGTTCGCTGTCGGCGGTGGCGATTTCGCCGGCGAAGACTTCGCCCGTCGTGCCGTTGATGCTGATCGACTCCCCTTCGCGAATCGTCACACCCTTGCAGGTGAGTGTGCGCCGGCCGTAATCCATCACGATTTCACCCGCGCCCGCGACGCACACCTTACCCATCTGTCTCGCGACCAGCGCCGCGTGCGATGATACGCCGCCTCGGCTGGTAAGAATTCCGGCGCTGGCGATCATGCCGCGCAGGTCTTCGGGGCTGGTTTCGATTCTACAGAGGACGACTTTGGAACCCTTGTTGGCCAGTTCTTCGGCTTTGGCTGCGGTGAAGACCGCTAAGCCGCAAGCGGCACCTGGGCCGGCGGGCAGGCCGGTGGATAACAATCGGTCGCGTGCGGCTTCGTAGGCTTTTGTGTCGAAGATGGGTTGGAGGAGTTGGTTGAGGGCTTCGGGGTCGCCCGACAGGATCGCATGCTCGGGCTTCATGAGTTTTTCGCGCACCATGTCGTGGGCGATCTTCACGTAAGCCAACGCCGTGCGCTTGCCGTTGCGCGTTTGAAGCATGAAGAGCTTTTTCTTTTCGATGGTGAACTCAAAATCCTGCACGTCGCCGAAGTTCTTTTCCAGCGTCTTGCGGACTTTTTCCAGTTCCTTGTAGGCCGAGCCGATGCCAGGATCCTTGGCCATTTCCTGCACGGGCTTGGGCGTTCGCACGCCAGCCACCACGTCTTCGCCTTGTGCGTTCACGAGGTATTCGCCGTAGAAAATGTTCTCACCCGAAGCCGGGTCGCGCGTGAAGGCGACGCCGGTGCCGCAGTCGTCGCCCATGTTGCCGAAGACCATGCTCTGCACGTTGACGGCGGTGCCCCATTCGTCCGGAATCTTATATTTGCGGCGATACAGAATGGCCCGATCGTTCATCCAGCTTCCGAACACCGCGCCAACCGCACCCTTTAACTGCTCGATCGGCTCATTGGGAAACTGCTTTCCCGTGCGCTCTTTGATGAGCGCCCTGTATCGCTTCACCAATTCCATCAGGTGGGTTTCGTTTAGATCGGTATCTTCTTTTGCGCCCACTTCTTGCTTGAGATGATGCATCACTTCTTCGAACGGATCATCTTCGTTCTCGTGCCGCTTCTGCACGCCCATGACCACGTCGCCGTACATCTGCACGAACCGGCGGTAGCAATCCCAGGCGAAGCGGCCGTTCTGAGTCGAAGTTTTGAGGGCTTCAACGGTTACATCGTTGAGGCCGAGGTTGAGGATCGTATCCATCATGCCCGGCATGCTGTCACGGGCGCCGGAACGGACGGCGACGAGCAGCGGGTTGTTTCTATCGCCGAACTTTTTCTTCAGCAATTTTTCCAGCTTGGCGATCGCATCATTGATCTGGCCCATCAACTCCGTGGGGAATGTTTTGCCGTTGTCGTAAAAATAAGTGCAGACTTCGGTGGTGATGGTGAAACCGGGGGGCACGGGCAGATTGATGCGGGTCATCTGCGCCAGGTTCGCGCCCTTCCCGCCGAGCAGGGGCTTCATGGTGCCGTCGCCGTCGGATTTGCCGTCGCCGAAGTAGTAGACGTATTTGCCCTTCCGAGCACCACCCGATTTTGCGGGCAACTTCTTTGCTGGCTTGGCTTTAGGGGAATGTGCTTTGCGGATCAACGTGGCCATGAAGGCTCCTGAAAAGTGCAATTGGAGAGTCGATTGAAGCGGCTGGAAAGCAACCGATCGAGCGACGCAAAATCTCACGTGGTTTGCGCGAGAAGGCGCGGGAATATAGAGACGGGTGCGCGGAGTGTCAATTTGCCGTCAGCGGTTGGGACCAGTGCCCCGGCTCTGCGAATTACACACGGCGTTCGGTATAATCCATCGAGAGTCACAATGTCGTTGCTTCAAGCCCAACCCACTTCACCCGATGCTTCGCCAACGCGTGATCGTCGGTGGATGCTTTTGGAGGGTGTGAGTTGGGACACGTACCAGCGCATTCGACATGAGACGGATCGCGCCGGGCAGTTGCTGCAAATAACGTTTGACTGCGGGAGGATGGTCATCATGTCGCCGTTGCCAGTGCATGAAAAGTGGAAAAAACTGCTCGCCCGGCTGGTTGAAACACTGGCGGAACACCGGGGAATGGATATTGAACCCTTCGGATCCACCACCTGGCGCAACAGCGAATCGCTTAAAGGGCTGGAGGCCGATGAATGCTACTACATTCAGCGCGCCGGCGACGTGATCGGCAAGTCGGAGCTTGATCTGGATATCGACCCCCCGCCCGATCTGGCGATCGAAGTGGATGTGACGCATCAGCCGATCGACCGGATTTCAATTTATGCGACGCTCGGCGTACCCGAAGTGTGGCGATACGACGGCAAAGCTGTGAGTGCAATTGCCCCCAAACCGGGTGGGATGCATGTGAAATTGAATGAGAGTCTGGCCTTCCCGGGCTTTCATCCGGCCACTCTGAATCGTTTTATGGATATGCTGCACACGCAAAGCAATCAGGCCGTGGTGAACAGCTTCCGTGAATGGCTGAAGAATCAGGGTTCCTAACGACCGAGCAACCTAACTGTCGATAGCAGTGGAAACGTGATTAAATCCGCCATCATTTTCGTGCTGCTGATCCTCCTCGTCGGCGGGGCGTTTGTCTCCCGGCCCACCAAACAGAGTTTTGAAACTTACGTGCGCGAACAGATGAAGCTCAACAGTTCGAACCTGATCGCCAGAATGCTTTCGAATTGGCAGATTGATGGCTATTTGAATTCGGTCGAATTCAAAGATCGCTACCTGTGGGTGGAAGTGACGCAAAACGGCAAGACGCAGTTCGTCGGCGCGTTTTCAAAATTCTTCTCGATGACGTCTGACAAGCCGCAAGAGGCGGCCAAGCCAGCTTCAACCGAAGCGAAGAAAGAGAACGACGCCAAATTCCCCGGCGGGAATTAGGCCGCTCGCGGCTTAGCTGCTAAGGGTTGAAGGTGCGGTGGGTGGCGGCGCCGCTCGTTTTACGCTCTCACGGCGCGCGATCAGAATCACCGCGATGATCACCAGGATTATTCCGAGGATTTGCCAGAAGTTGAGTTTCATATCCCTGTCTCTTTCGCGCGCCTGGTTCCCTGGGTGGAGGTATGAGAGGGCGATTTTGCGGTCTCGCGCACCCGGGCGTTCGACCCTCCCCCGGCCCCCACCCTGAGTAAAAGGAGGGGGAGATATCTTCTTAAATCTAGGCCGCCTTACGCATCGCCCGGTGCACATTGTACTGCGGAACCGATTCAATTTCCTCTTCCACCACGGCCGCCGAAACGCGTTCGCGGCAGGCTCGGCTTAGAAGCAATCCGGCGATCGCTGCCAGAAACAGCACGGTCAGGTTCACGCCGCTGTCTTTGGCTAAGCCGGGGTTGATGATCAGCCATAAGTACATGCCGGCGGCAATTTTGGTAATCAGCCGGTCGTGTGCGTGCACCATTTCATCGGGCCGGCGCAGTCGCTCGACGGCGAGCAACGTGAACGGGATCGCCAGCAGCAACAGATCGTAATCAAAATAAAATGGCATCAGCAGCGGCATGCATGCGATGGTGGCGGCGATGAGTCGATCGCGCTGCACGGCGCGGGTGTGCCCGCCGAAGGCGTCGTCGAGCTTGGTTTTCCAGGTGTTGCGGACCGCCATGCAAATGCCCATCGCCACCAGCACCGTTGTGCCCACCCATGCCGATAGCGCCATCGTCGAAAGCTCGCCGGCTTCGCGGCCCTGCAGCAGCAATCGCCAGAACGCTTTGAGGGTCACGTGGCGTTCCCACAGATAAGTCGCATCGACCTGCATCACCTGTAGATTGATCGGCAGTTGATGCAGATACATCGCGGTGCTGCCGGGCAGAACCAGTTCCTGCACCATCAGCATGTTCATGCCGACAAACACGATTCCCGCCAGCGCCCGCCAGCCCATCGTCAGCGTAAGCATCGCCGCGACAATCGCGGCAAGCTGCGGTTTGTAGAACAACAGCCCGCACATAAATCCCGCGAGAAGCGGCTTCTGGTTTCGCCAGAAAACGACGGTGGCGGTCAGAATCAACAACGAAATGAACGTGTTCTGCCCGTGACTGATCGCCTGAATGAACGGCATGCTCACGCCCACGAGCAGCGGCACCAATAGCCAATAACGCCAAGGTTGGACGAATTTTCCCAGCGACTGCGATTCGTAAGTCGGCCACGGGTGGGCGGCTTTAGCGACCATCCTCGATAACAGCATCACCGCGCCAATTGCCGCGAAGAGGTTGATCGCGGTCCACGTCGCCATCGCGTAGGGGTAAGGCATCTTCGCGAGTGGCGCAAACACCAGCGCGAAGAACGGCGGATTCCAGTACGGCCCGAAACTTGCCTCGGCCAGATCCAGATCAAACCATCGCCCGATTTCGTGTTGAAACGTGTTGGCGTAGCTGAGGCTATACAAATCGCCGGTGTTGCCATTATTCACCACCGTGCCGGCGGTGTAAAAGGCGAGAAAGTCGTGTCCCAGCATCTCCCCGCCGACGCTTTTCTCCGCCGGCAGAAGTTGATTGAGCACAACAACCGTCAGCACGATAGCCGCGACCAATCCGCCGGCCTGCCAAAGACGCGTCGAGGTGGGTTGGGGCCGCAAAATTGCGAGTGTGTATGCCATGTCCGTAATTTGGATATCGGACGTGGGCGGGCATAACGATTAACGATTGACCATCATTGCGTGCTGTGGAGGGCGAGGCTCCCGCCGAGCCGTTTGCAAATGAGCGTCGATTCGTGATTCCGACACTTTGCAGATACGCCCGTCCCGGGCGGTTTTCTTGGTTCACCAACCAGCAAAGGGTGGCACAGACATTCCTGTCTGTGTCTCCGATTCAAACCGCATCCAACCGCATCAATGATGAGTACGCCATCACGGCCGAGGCTGGATATCGGAAGTGGGGGGCATGACGATCAACGATTGACGCCTCAACAACGAGCGGCGAGCGTAAGCGACCGGATTCCTGGTATTCAGCTTTGTCCAAGGATGACCGCGCAACTGTAAAGGGGAAAATCCGGTCGTTTACGCTCGCGGCTCGTTCATACGCCGATACGCCGCCAGCAATTCGGTGACTTTAATGCCGTCGATCGTCATGCCGTCGACATTCGCGTTGCTCACCACCACGCGCATTCCGCCGCGCAGCAGCGCAAGATTGTAGCCACGGGTGAAGCGCAGCGGAACCCGTGGAAGTCGTGCGCACATTCTCCCGCGGCGCAGCGGCGGACGAATCGTTCTCGTGTCGAATCCCACTCCCGTGCGAAATGGGCGATCGAACGCAAAAAATGACGGCCGGCTAACGACCGCGCTGCAGAGGCATCGAGGCGTCAACAGGATGCCACTTCGTCCACCGCTGCGCGGCGGTTCATGCTCGCGGCCTTCCACGGGTTGCGCTTAGGCTCCACCCGTGGCTACAACCGCCTGCCGCTGCGCGGCGAGGATGAATGCACTGTCGGAGTCAGGCTTGGAACGACACTTCAAAGCAAGGCCGATCGACGGCACTCAGACGCTCGCTGGAGCGGGAAGGACCCATCAGGCCCCCACCTTCGTTCCTGCAATGTTCTTCTTGCGCGATGATCTGCAACCCCCGCGACGCCGCGAGCCGTGCGGTTACGTCGGTCGGCACGAGCACCCGCTTGCGGCTTCGCGGGCTTGCTTTGGGGTTCTGGTTCAAAACCCCAACAAAATGCAAATTTTAGTGTTGACAAATCTTCTAAATTATGTTAGGTTTTTGTTTTATCGCAAAATCGCGGGATTCTGCGCGGTCTGGCTTAGTTTTGGAGGAAAGACATGGGACTGAAGAGCCGAACCATCGTCACCCCAACCCCAGCCCGGGCGGGAAAATGTCGTGTCGGCCGAGCAGGAACTGACGAATTACAAAAGGTATTTAACTCCTTCGAAAAGGACCGATTGAGGCACCCTTTGGGCACGAAAAGGACCCGAAAAGGATCTTTCTGGACCCCAGTGGGACGGGGTTGGGACGGGGTTTTGCGGGCCGAATTGACGCGCGTTTCGGCGCGCAACCGTCGCTCGATAAGCCGGTTACGAACTTCTGCGCGGATCGGCGGCGGAGGTTTAACATCTTTTTTTCAGCGCCACTTGGGTCCGGTGGCACAGACATTCCTGTCTGTTTTTCCGATTCGGACTCGCGGTGGGGTGGGTCATGCACCTGTAGCGACGCTCATCTCGGGCGTTCTTTGTCAGTCGAAGCGGCCGGGACGGGCCGCCGCTACAAAAAGTTGAAATGAGCAGGAGACACAGACAGGAATGTCTGTGTCACCAAGTCAGCCACGCAGCGATCGGACAATCGACACCGTCTTGGCGATGGCGGCATCGATGTCCGCCTCGGTGGTCATTCGGCCCAGCGAGTAGCGGACGCTGGCGAGCGCCAAGTCGTCGGGAACATCGATCGCCTTGAGGACGAAACTCGGGGCCTTGATGGCGCTGGTGCAGGCCGAGCCGGAGCTGACGCAGATATCATCAAACCCGGCGAGCAGCGGTTCGCCGTCCACGTTGGCGAAGCTGAGGTTGGTGCATTGGGGCAGGCGGTGGTCGATCGAGCCGTTGATGGTGACGGCGTCGAGCTGATCCTGGATGCCGTGCTCCAGACGGTCTCTAAGATTCGCCAGGCGCGGGGCTTCGTTGGAGATTTCTTGTGCCGCGACGCCGCAAGCGGCACCGAGGCCGACGATGCCCGGAACGTTGAGTGTGCCCGACCGCATCCCGCGCTCGTGCCCGCCGCCGTCCATTTGGATTTCGATTTTGGTTCCGGCCCGCACGTATAGCGCGCCGGCACCCTTGGGGCCGTAGAGCTTGTGGGCCGAGAGGCTCAGGAGGTCAATGTGATCGATGCCGACATCAATCGGAACTTTGCCCACCGCCTGCGTGGCATCGGTATGAAACGCCACGTGGCGCGCGCGGCAGAGTTTGCCGATTTCGCGCACGGGTTGAATCGTGCCGATTTCGTTGTTCGCCCACATGATGGTGACGAGCGACGTATTGGGCCGGATCGATTCAGCGACCTGTGCTGCTGCAACGCGCCCTGTTTTGTCTGGCTTGAGCCACGTGATTTCCCACCCACGATCTTCAAGCGTCGTGCACGTATCAAGCACAGCCTTGTGCTCGGTCTGCTGCGTGATGATGTGCTTACGATCGGGATGGGCTTGGGCGATCCCTTTGATGGCGAGATTGTTGGATTCCGTCGCGCCGCTGGTGAAGACAATTTCCTCCGCCCGCGCCCGAAGGATCGACGCCACCTGCGTGCGCGCCCGCTCCACCGCCATCTTCGCGGTAATCCCCGCGGCGTGATTGCTGGCGGCGTTGCCGAACTGCTGGGTGAAAAACGGATTCATCACCTGCAAAACGCGAATATCCATCGGCGTGGTGGCGTTGTAGTCGAGATAGATGAATCGGGAGGGCATTGGGTAAGAGTGTCATTGGTCAATGATCAATCGTCAACGTCATTGGGCCGTGACGATTAACGATTGACGATTGAGAGGAGGTGTAATTAGAGCCTTTTCGCGACGAACGTTTCCGGTTAATCGTCAATCGTCAATCGTCACCACGCCGTAACGATTGACGATTAACGATTGAGGAGAGCGCGTTTCGACGCTACTGGTTAGCCAAACGAAACTGTGGCGGTTGATCCAGGCGCAGCGACGCCAGCTCCGCCTCGCCGGCTTCCCCGATGACGAATCGCCTTACGATCTCGTCTTCGCTGGCCTTCATCTGCTCGACGGTGCCGTCGAAGACGATCTTGCCTTCGTGCAGCATGACGATGCGATTGGCGACTTTGAACGCCGAGTTCATGTCGTGCGTGACGATGATGCTGGTGACCTTCAACTCACGCTGAAGTTTGAGGATCAGTTCGTTGATGACGTCGGAGCGAATCGGGTCGAGGCCGGTCGTGGGTTCGTCGTAGAGAATGACTCGGGGCGACAATGCGATGGCGCGCGCCAGCCCCACCCGTTTGCGCTGTCCGCCGGACAGTTCGGCGGGCATTTTGTTGCCGACCTCGGGCAGTCCGACCATCGCCAGCTTGTCCTGTGCGATGGCCTGAATGTCCTCTTTCGGCTTGCGGGTGTGCTCAACCAGCGGGAACGACACGTTGTCGATCACGCTGACCGAGTCGAAAAGTGCGCCCATCTGGAAAAGGAATCCGAAGTTTTGCCGAACGGCCTGAAGATCGCGCTCGGGCAGCTTATCGATCCGCTGCCCGTCAAACCAGACCTCGCCACGATCGGGTTTAAGGAGGCCAACGATATGTTTCAACAGCACGCTTTTGCCGGTGCCCGATGCGCCGATGATCACCAGCGCCTGCCCCGACTCGACGTTAAGCGTGATGCCGTTAAGCACGACGAGTCGTCCGAACCGCTTGTGGATGTTGCGGAGTTCGATGAGGGCCATGGTGGATTGTTGGTTGTGGGTCGTGGGTTGTTGGTTGAGGGTCGTGGGTGGCGACTTCTGCCAACCAACAACCTGCAACCTGCAACCAACAACTTCCTACCCAAACAAACTTCTCGATCCGAAGAGCAGCAAGTACCAGTCTTTCGCCAGTTTAGCGGCGAGAAAGTTGAGGATGATGATGGCGATGAACGACGTCACAAAGCTATCCGTGCAGGCCCGCCCCACGCCGCTGGCGCCCGCGCCGCAGGTGAAGCCTTTATAACAACTGATCAACCCGATCGCCGCACCGAAGAAGAGGCTTTTGACGAGGCCTTCCATAATCTGCCAGGTGTCTACGCCTTGCGCGGAATACTGCCAGTAGGGGCCCGACGGCACGCCGAGAAATTTGGTGCTGACCAGCCAGGCGCCGACGACGCCGCAAAGGTCGCTGTAAATAGTGAGAATCGGCGTGAGAAGCACGCACGCCAGAAATCGTGGGACGACCAGGTAGCGGATCGGATCGGTGCCCATCACGCGCAGCGCATCAAGCTGCTCGGTCACGTTCATGGTTCCGAGTTCGGCCGTCAGCGCGCCGCCGATTCGGCCGGCGAGCATCACCGCGGCCAGCACCGGGCCGATCTGCTTCACCACGCTCACATTGATGATGCTGCCGATGCGGTTCTCCTGTTCCACGGTCTTGAGCTGCGTGATCGATTCGATGCTGAGCACCATGCCGATGAACGCGCCGGTGATGCTCACCACCGGCACGCTGCGCGTCCCCACTTCATAGGCTTGCGGCAGCCAGAGGCGGAAGGTCTTCCATCGCCAACCGTCGCTGAACACGAATCGTATTGCTCGAGCCACAAACAACGCGAAATCGCCCAGCGCCGCCAGCGCGTTGTTGGTGTTTCTCCCGACCTGTTCGACCATTCCCACCGGCATGGCGAGGGATCATACGGGCAAGTGAGTCGTGGGAGAAATGAAGCCAACGGCGACGGCCGCCAATCATGTGTGATAATCGGCGTTGATGGTGACGTATTCCTTGCTCAAGTCGCACGTCCACAGCGTGTGGCTGGACTTTCCGTGGCCGCAGTCGAGTTTCACAACGACTTCCTTCGCGGCCAGCAACTCGCTGACGGTGGCCGGGTCGAACGGCACAGGCTGGCCGCGGCGGAAGACTTCTACGCCTTGAAGCGTCAGCGTGGCGCGGTCCGGGTCGAAACTGGCGCCGCACATGCCGGCGGCGCTGACGATCCGGCCCCAGTTGGGATCATTCCCGTGCATGGCGCACTTCACCAGCGGGCTGTTGGCGATGGAGCGGGAAATCAAGGCGGCGTCGCGATCGGTTTTGGCGCGCGTGACGTCGATGCGAACGACCTTCGTCGCCCCTTCGCCGTCGGCGGCAATCTGCTGGGCGAGGCTTTGGCAGAGTTCGGTCAGTGCTTCGAGAAAGGCTTTCGCTGCAGCGATCGTGTTGATCTTTCCGCTCGATGCGCCCGACGCCAGCAGCACGGCGGTGTCGTTGGTGCTGGTGTGATCGTCGATCGTCACAGAATTAAAGCTTTTGTTAACCGCAGGCTGGAGCAGCTTCCGCAACGCCGGCGCGCTCACCTGGGCGTCGGTAAGAATGTAGGCGAGCATCGTGGCGTGCCGGCCTTGGGGCTTTACCCCACCAGAGCGGCGCGCTTGTGCCAGCGCGAGGCGCGGGCCGATCATGCCGGCGCCTTTGCAGATGCCGGTGAGGGTGATCGTCTGCTTCCCAAGCTTCAATCGCGCCGCGGCGAATTTGCGGCGGGTGTCGGTGGTGAGGATCGCATCGTTGAAAGCGATGGAGTGTTCCGATGAATTGCCGAGATTTTGCGACGCTTCGACGATTCCCCGGCGCACTTTTGCCATCGGCAGATGATGGCCGATGATGCCCGTGCTGCCGGGAAGGATGTCGGCGGGTTTGCACTTCAACTGTGCGGCGGCGAGGGCGCACATTTCGTTGGCGTCTTGTAAACCCCGCTTGCCGGTGCAGGCGTTGGCGTTGCCGGAGTTGATGACCAAACCGCGCAACTTCCCGTCGGCGGCGTGTTGACGCCCGACGGCGATGGGGGCGGCGAAAACCTTGTTGGTGGTAAATGCCGCTGCGGCGGTGGCGAGGGTATCACAGGCGAGCACGCCGACGTCGTTAACCTTGCGGGTCTTAATTCCCGCATACGCGCCCCCGGCGCGGAAACCTTTTGGACTGAGCAGATGCAGTTCACTCATAGAAGTAAAGGGTAGGAAGTCTTGTTCGCGTTGACCAGTACTCGTGGCACTTGGAATAATGTGGCAGTCATTCTCGCCCCTCACTTTATGTTGCCGCCGCGCGGCTGTAGGGTGTCGCGAGAGTCTGCCGCAGCCGCACGCCGGTTGAGTGTTGCAAGGATGTGCCGTTAACCATGTCATCGACGCCTGTATTGAGTGATCCACCTGCCGCAGAACCCCGCCCCGGTGAACTGCGCCGCTCGATGCGACTTGTGACGCTCAGTTGGGTGTTCGGATCGGTGTGGGTGACGATGGTATCGGGCGCGCCGATCGCCATTTTTGCGCGCCAGCTCAACGCCAGCGAGTTTCAGTTCGGCCTGCTTACCGCCATGCCGTTTATCGCGTCGCTGATCAGCATGCCGGCCAGCGTGTTGATCGAACGCACGGGCAAACGGAAATTGATTTTTCTCATTTCGCTGTTCATCCAGCGATTTCTCTGGTTTGCGATTGCCACGGTGCCGGTGTGGATCGTGAAAGCCGGCGGCGAGAGTTGGGTGGGGGCAACGACGATCATTTTTCTCGTCCTGGTGTTTTTCATGCACGCCGGCCAGGCCGTCGGCGGGCCGGCGTGGGTGAGCTGGATGGCCGACATCATCCCCGAGCGCCTCCGCGGGCGGTATTTTTCGCGCCGGCGGCAGTTGGGCATTCTCTCGGCGATTCCGGCGGCTTATCTGGTGGGGTACGCGCTGGATGCTTTCGCGCACGGCCCGGGGGTTGATCGGGTGGGGATGCTTGTCGTCTGCAGCATCATATTCTGCATTGCGGCGGTGTTTGGCATTGTGGATATCGCGCTGTTTATTCCCGTCGACGAGCCGCACCGCGCGCCGGCGGAGAAGGCGCCGCTGCACCACATTTTCGCATCGCCGCTGCGCGATAAGCAGTTTCTGATCTTCGCCGGTTTCGTGGGCACGATGACGTTTGCCATCAGCTTCATGGGGCAGTTTGTCACGCTTTACATGATCGAAAAACTTCAGATCACGGCGAAGGCGACTCAGATCATGCTTCTGATCGCGGGCGAAGGCGACTCAGATCATGCTTCTGATCGCGCCGCTGATTGCCACGTTTCTGGTGCTGGGGCATTGGGGTCACGCGGTCGACCGAATGGGCAAACGCCCGGTGATGGCCATCGCCGGGCTGGGCCTCGTGCCGGTGGGGCTTGGGTGGATCTTCGTCAGCCCGGCAAACCCGTGGCTGGGTTACGTGCTGTCGGCGGCGGGGGCGGCGCTGTGGGCGGGGGTTGAGGTGGCGAACTTCAATTTCGTGCTCGAGTTCAGCGGCAGCGACGAAGGCGATTCCGGCCAGCGCGGCGGGAGCAATTATGTCGCGGTCAACAGCGTGATCATCAATATCGCCGGATGCTTCGGCGGGCTGGCGGCGGGCATCATTGCGCAAGTGCTCCGCGAGTGGAAGTGGGAACACGGCATCGCGTTTATGCAGACGTTTACGTTCTACGAAGTGCTGTTCGTGCTCAGCGGCGTTCTGCGTCTGGTGGCGGTGGTGGCGTTTCTCCCGCTCATCCACGAACCCGCGGCCCGGCCGACGCGCGAGACGCTGGTTTACATGACCGCGAATATTTACAACAATTTAGCCAGCGCCGCGCTGCAGCCGCTGCGGTTTGCGCGGTTGATTAAGAAGGCGACGTATCGTGAACCGTAACGTAGCATTGGCGTCTCGCCAGTATCGACGGTACGCCGTCGTGCATTTAAGCCGGCGTACCGGCTTCACGGCGGGACGCCCGCGCTACGAAGCCAGTTGCTCCGCCAGCACGCGCTTGAGCACCTTGCCCGTGGGTGAGCGCGGGAGGTCGGCGGTGACGATGACTTCTTTCGGCGTCTTCCATGCGATCAAACCTTGCGCGCGGCAATAATCGCGGATTTCCTCGGGGGTGATTGCCATGCCTTCTTTCGCGACGATAAACGCCACGACCACTTCGCCACGCGATTCGTCGCTCTTTCCGAGCACCGCCACCTCGCCGACGGCTGGATGCTGGGCGAGCAGGTCTTCCACCTCACGCGGGTAAACCTTTTCACCGGCGACAATGATGAGGTCCTTCTTTCGGCCGGTGATGGAGAGATATCCGTCGGCGTCGAGCATGCCTAAATCGCCGGATTTGAAGAAGCCGTCGTGCGTCATGGCGGCGGCGGTTTCCTGGGGCAGGTTGTGGTAACCCTGCATGATCATCGGGCCGCGCATCCACACCTCGCCGATCGCGCCGGTGGGTTGCGCGGCGCCGTTTTCGTCTACAATGCGAACTTCGGCGTTAGGCACGACACGACCCACTGTTCCGGGTTTGTGGAGCTGCGGCGTGTTGAAGCAGACCGGGCCGCAGGTTTCGGTCAGGCCGTAGCCTTCCATCAGATGTTTTTTGTAGCGATTGAGGAATGCTTCGCGAATGGCCGGCGGCAAAGGTTCGCCGCCGGAAATGGGGAGGTACAGGCTGGCCATGTCGTCGGCGGTGGCGTCTTTGAGCCGAAGCAGCGCGCCGTACATGCTCGGCACGGCGCCCATCACGCCGATCTTCTGATCGCGGATGGCTTTCATCGTGGCGACGGGGCTGAACCGCGCGATGTAAGTGACGGCCGACCCGAGTTGCATCGGCGCGAGCATCGTCGCCAGCAGACCGGTGGAATGGAACAGCGGAATGATGCCCAGAAACCGGTGCTGATCGTTAAACCCGGCGTGGGCGATGGAGGCGTCGATGTCGCTCTGCAGATTGCCGTGCGTGAGCACCACGCCTTTGGGCAAACCGCTCGTGCCCGACGTGTAAAGAAACGTGGCGATCTTCAGCGACGGCGTGGGGCTTGCACCCGCCGTCGCGAGAGTTTGCCGGACCACGGTGCTATCGGGCGCGGGGAGCTGGGTCAGGTCGATCACCTTCAGGCCCGTGTCGGCCAATCGAGCGGCCAGCGGCGGGGCGGTGAGAACGGTATCGATTTCGCTGTCTTTGATAATGTGGGCCAGTTCGCGATCGCCCATGAGAAAATTGATGGGTACCGCGATCTTGCCAGCCAGCAGCGTCCCGTAGAAACTACTGACGAACCCCGCCGACGCCGGAAGCAGAGGTCAGGTCGATCACCTTCAGGCCCGTGTCGGCCAATCGAGCGGCCAGCGGCGGGGCGGTGAGAACGGTATCGATCTCGCTGTCTTTGATAATGTGGGCCAGTTCGCGATCGCCCATGAGAAAATTGATGGGTACCGCGATCTTGCCAGCCAGCAGCGTCCCGTAGAAACTACTGACGAACCCCGCCGACGCCGGAAGCAGAATGCCGACGGCATTGGCCTGCGTTTGCGTTGAGAGTGTCGCGGCGATGTTGGCGGCGGAGGCGACAAGCTGCCGCCAAGTGACGGCCCCGCGGTCGTCGGTAATTGCAAGGGCAGATTCGGGCTTGTTTGCGGCATGTTGGAGCAAGGGTCGGACGAGCATGGGTCACCGGTCTTTTTATTGTTCGTGTTTCAATTAAGGTAGTAAGATTTTACTCATCGAGAGGCAAGGATGCCACAGAACACGCCTGATTTTCGATTTTCGATTTTCGATTTTGGATTCATCGGAATGAAGTTGCAGCACATTTTCCGAAATCTGCATTCTGGAATTCGCAATCGATGCGTTCGGGTATACGCGCTATTTCTTATATCGATAGCGGCAACCGGATGCGTTACCGATCCCGCGACGAAGATGCTCCCCACCGGCTGGCAGCAGCTTGCGGCGGGCCAAGCAGACCAGGCGCTCACGACGGCGGAGAATATTCTGGCCGAAGCCCCGACATCTCCCCGGGCGGCGGAGGTTTTGTATCTCAAAGGCCGTGCGCTCGAGGCGAAAGTGGCCGCGTCGCCGTTGGCGCAGCGGATGAACCTGTCGAATGCCGCCGCCGCCTATGCCGCGGCGCTGCGGGCCAATCCGACGGCCGCACTTTCCGGGCGAATTTATTCCGGCATCGCCAACACATTCTACTGGCAGGACGATTACAGCAACGCCTGGCGCAATTGGGTGAAGGCCTACGATCTCGCCGTCGATGACGCCGACAAAGCATACATGCTCTACCGCATCGGCCTGTGCCAGCAGCGGCTGGGCCAGTTCGACGACGCCGACCGCACCCTGGCAGCGGTTGGGCAGGAATATCCGTCAACCGACGCCGCGAAACGCGCCGCGCAAAAGCGCGGCGCGAAAGCATTCGCGGTGCAGGTGGCCACTTTCGCATCGCCACAAACGGCCGAGAACGCCATGAACACCCTCCGTCGCGAGGGGTTTATTCCCAGCAAACTCGGGAATTCGCAGGGACAGACCGTGGTGACGGTCACGCCGTTCAACAATTATCAACAAGCGCAGGCGGCGAAGGCGCGGTTGGCGGGCTTGTTTCCCGATGCGGTGGTGGTGCCGTAGGTCCAGCAGCGAAATCGACATGGGGTCACCATTTTCGAGGCAGGCGGCTGACATACGTGGCAAGGCGGGATTTGCACACGCCAAATCCGATCGGCGAAATGGACAGATTTCTGTGAACGATCCGGTTGCGCAGCTCCCGAATCTGATGCACGGATTCAGAACGGACTCTTCCATTCGCTGGCGACTCGCGATCAGGTTGATCACATTCTGAATACGCGGAGGGCGGACACCCGCGCGCGGTCATCCAGAGCTTTTGGTCATAACTCGTAAACGAACGCTGCCCAGCGTCAGCCCGTTTGTCCGTAGCGCTCCTTGGGTCAGGGTCCTGCCAAAGTACCCCAACTTATGTAATCTACGCAAACTGTTGAGTGTCGTGCCCGCAGCCACTTGGTTACCTATCGAAAGCCGGGGCGGCGCTGCGCTCTGACCTCGCGTGGGGGGTGAGAAGGTGATTATTCGGCACTTGACAACTCACCGGAACCATCCAACAATATATCCGGATGAACGGATGGATTGCGGCTGGTTCCAGTGGGGAATCGTAGCGGGTCCGGACAACCTCAAGACGGAGCAAGACTCACATGTCTACCGCAGTAGCAGAACGCAAAATGCAATCGTCGCAGCCCAAAACCGGGTTTGAATACAAGGTGGCCGATCTTTCGCTGGCCGAGTGGGGCCGCAAAGAAATGATGCTGGCCGAAGACGAAATGCCGGGGCTGATGGCCTGTCGCAAGGAATTCGGCGCGTCCAAGCCGCTCAAGGGCTTGAAGGTGGTCGGCTCGCTGCATATGACGATCCAGACCGCGGTGCTGATTGAAACTTTGGTGATTCTTGGCGCGGACGTGCGCTGGTGTACCTGCAACATCTTCAGCACGCAGGATCACGCCGCCGCCGCCGTAGTGGTGGGTCGGCCGGAGACGGGCGGCACGCCGGCCAACCCCAAGGGTGTTGCGGTGTTTGCGTGGAAGGGTGAAACGCTGGAAGAATACTGGTGGGCGACCGAACGCGCGATGGATTTCGGCAACGGCACCGGTCCCGACCAGATCGTCGACGACGGCGGCGACGTGACGCTGCTCATCCACAAAGGCGTGGAGTTCGAAAAGGCCGGCAAAATCCCCGGGCCTGAGACCACCGACAACAAAGAGTACAAGGAAATCCTAAAGCTCCTGCAGAAGTGCTTCGCCATCGACCCGAAGCGGTGGACCAACGTCGCGGCCAAAATCCGCGGGGTGACCGAAGAAACCACCACCGGCGTGCATCGCCTTTACGAGATGCAGAAAGACGGCTCGCTGCTGTTCCCGGCGATCAACGTCAACGATAGCTGCACCAAAAGCAAGTTCGATAATCTCTACGGATGTCGTCACTCGCTGATCGACGGACTGAATCGGGCGACCGACGTAATGATCAGCGGCAAGGTCGCGGTGGTGTGCGGTTACGGCGATGTGGGCAAGGGCTGCTGCCAGAGCCTCAAAGGCCAGGGCGCCCGCGTGATCGTGACCGAAATCGATCCCATCTGCGCCCTGCAGGCCGCTATGGAAGGCTTCCAGGTCGTCCCGCTGGAAGACACGCTCAGTTACGCCGACATTTATGTCACGACGACCGGCAATTTCAAGATCGTCAGCGTCGAGCAGATGGCGAAGATGAAAGACAAGGCGATCGTCGCCAACATCGGCCACTTTGATAACGAAGTGGACATGGCCGGGCTGGAAAAGCTCGAAGAAACCGGCAGGGTGAAGCGCACCAACATCAAGCCGCAGTACGACATGTATACGTTCAAAGATACCGGCAACAGCGTGCTGATCCTCGCCGAAGGTCGTTTGATGAACCTGGGCTGCGCGACGGGTCACCCGAGTTTCGTGATGAGCGCGAGTTTCACCAACCAGACGATCGCACAAATCGAACTTGCCACGAACGTAGCCAAATATGACAAGGCTGTTTATGTGCTGCCCAAGCACTTGGATGAAAAAGTGGCGCGCCTGCACTTGGACAAGCTGGGCGTAAAGCTCACGAAGCTTTCGTCGGAACAGGCGAAATACATCGGTGTTCCGGTCGAAGGACCGTACAAGCCGAATCACTATCGGTACTGATTCAAGTGTGAGCGCTTCGGGGTGGCGACTTAAGTCGCCACCCGTTAGCCGCGAAGCGGCGAAAGATGATAGCCCAAGGCGCAAGCCCTGGGTTTTTCTGAATGCGCCGTATCCAGATTGCCACGCGAACCGGGAATGCGCGCCTCCGAGACCATGCACCCACTTCGACGAATTGGCCTTCACCACGCGCATCAATTCCGACACTCCGATTTTCGGATTGAGTGAAATGAGCATGTGAATGTGATCATCCATGCCGTTGACTTTGTGCGGGATGCATTCCAGTTCGTTCACAATCCCGCCGAGGTAAGCGTGCAGCCGCGACGCGAGTTCCGCGGAGATCATCGGCTGACGCGACTTGGTCGAGAAGATGATGTGAACATGAATTGCGGTAAGCGTTTGGGGCATCGGTCTTACGCCCCTTCGAGGCTTTTGGTGCTTTGTTGCAATCCTGGGGCTTTCGCCCCAGGCTATCGTCTACCGCCGCTTCGCGGCTACAATCAATCTCACGCCGAAAATTCTAACTTCACTCACGCAATCAAGGGATTTTTTCGTTGCCGCTTTCCAAAACCCATGTATAATTCTATAACCAGTATAATTCTTTCGATCATGGCGAAGTTCGTGGAGGTTTAATGTCGCAGATGAAGGCAAAGTTGCGCGGGTTCACGCTCGTTGAGTTGTTGGTAGTGATCGGGATCATTGCGCTGCTAATTTCCGTTCTGTTACCGGCACTCAGTGGGGCTCGCGCGCAAGCGGACAAGGCGAAGTGCTTGTCGAACCTCAAATCAATCGGTCAAGCGTACTTCCTCTACGCCGGCGATAACAAAGGTTATTGGCCGATGGCAACCCACCAGTATGCAGTTACGGGCGGTTCGCCGGTTAATCGTGATAAAAGGTGGGTGCATTTCATTTCCCGCTACGTGGTCAAATCAGTTGATGGGGTCGGACTCAATTACGATGGTAAAAATGCTGCCGAACATGGAACGATAAAAGATGGAAACAACGTGCTGTGGGGCTGCCCTTCGTGGGCTCGCGTGGGTTGGGTTGCCGGCAGTCCAACCTTCAACAGCGATTTCCACAACGGTTATTCGATGAACATTTACACGTTCACTCCGGATACAGTTGTTGCTCCATCGGTTAGTAAGAGGCCCTACACGAACTGGGCGATACGATTTCTCACCGGCACTGAAACGCAAACCACCGGTTGGTATTGGAAGCAAACGCAGTGGGAGCGACCCGCTGAGCGAGCGTTGGTTTACGACAGCATTCACGTGAACACATCAGTGTCGCCAACGTGGCCCTGGTGGACCCCCGTAACAGCGCCGATGCCGGCTGTTCCTGATGCGAATGTGTTTACCCCGGATTTCAACCGTCACGGCAAGCTCAAGAAAGCGAACGCCCCAAAGAATCCTGCGATCAACATGTTGATGTGCGATGGAAGCGCCAAGGTTGTGAGCGCGAGAGAAGCGTCTCGTGCGATTCGCTTTAACTGAGTCCACTTTTTGTTGGGGTCAATCCCGATCGGTCCGAAACGGCACCGCCGGCAGACCGTTTTTGTTGTACAGCGTCGCCCGCGGGTTGTTCGCCCATGCATAACGCACCGCCTTGGGCGATGCGACGTTGGTATTGCTGACGACGATCGTAATACCTTCAATGATCGCGTCGCCGACGTGCCACACGCCGTCGTTGCCGGCTATGGCGAAGCCTTCCAGGTTTTCGCCTTTGGCCACCAACCCCGCGCCGATGTGGTCGAAGCTCAACACCGCTTTATTTCCTTCGACGCGCATCGATTGATACGCCGGCCCGCTGAATACGACATCGCGGCCGTAAGCCAGCTTCTCGGCGGCCAACGCGAGGCGCTTGCCGACGTCCTGCTTGTTGCGCGGGTGAATGTCTTGGGCGTCGCCGATATCGATGATGACCGCCTGCGCGGTGTTCGGAACCGTTTCGGTCGTCAGGGTCTGCGCTTCGCGAAGCAAGGCCCACGCGCTATCAGGCTCGGCGGGCTGGGTGGCGGGTTCTCTCCAATTGGCCAACTGAACGATGAGGAAAGGAAAATCGCCCTGCCCCCATGCCTTGCGCCAATTGCCGATCATCGCGGGCAGCAGTTTGCGGTATTGCTTCGCCCGCGCCGCGTCGCCGGCGTTGGATTCGCCTTGATACCAGATGGCGCCGCGCATCGCGTACGGAATGATCGGATGGATCATCCCGTTCCACAGTGCCGCCGGCGCGTTGGGCGAATCCGGGCCGTAGGGCACGCCGGGGCGATTCGGCGCTTTCTCGCCTTTTGCTTCGGCGATCTTCCTGGCTTCTTCCCAGGCGGTCAATTTCTTTTCGTACTCGGCGAAGGTTTGCGGATACATCGTCACCGCATTGGCGAATCGCTCGATGATGTCTGCGAACGCATCATCGCTGCGCAGCGTTTCCATATCAGCAAACGCCTCGGCGGGCATGCCGCCACAGCTTACGTTGATCAGGCCGATCGGCACATTCTGCCACTCCCGGTGCAAATGCCGGCCGAAAAAGTAGCCCACGGCGCTGAAGCCTTTGGCGGTTTCGGGCGTGCAGATTTGCCACGCGGCATCGACATCGGCGGCGGGCTCGCGCGCCGGCTTCTTCTTGGCGCTCACATTGAAAAACCGAATCCGCGGCCACAGTGCAGCGGGCACTTCCGTGGCGGCGTCGTTGGAATTATCCAGCCGCCATTCCATGTTGGATTGACCCGAGCACACCCACACTTCACCCATGACAATGTCGGTGATGGTAATCGTGTTCTTGCCCGCAACGGTCATGGTCAATGCATCAGTGGTGACCACCGGCTCAAACACCACCCGCCACTTGCCGTTGTCGTCGGCGGCGGTTGATCGGCTCTGGCCGGCGAGCGTCACGGTCACTTGCTCACCCGCGTCGGCGTTGCCCCAGACAGGAAGCTTCGCCTCGCGCTGCAACACCATGTGATCGGTGAAAAGTTTCGGAAGCGTTACATCGGCCCAAGCCAGCGCTGAAAGGGTCTGTACCGCCGCCACGACAAAGATTTTGCTGATCGACTTCATGTTTTCCTCGTTCCGGGATCGATGCTACAGAATTCACAATCGAGTACAACTTTGCCGATGGCTGAAGACGAACTGCCGGTTGTCGTCGTGACAGAAGGCTCCGATGTAGGGCCGCTGAACTGGCTGAAGGAGCGCGCCCGGGTGATTGAAACGGGTGCGACGGACGCGGACTTTGGCGCCGCCATCGCCGAAGCGCGCGGGCTGGTCGTTCGCACCTATACCAAAGTCAACGAGGCTCTGCTGACCGCCGCGCCACGGTTGCGGGTGGTCGGCCGCGGCGGGGTGGGGTTGGAAAACATCGACGTTGCCGCGTGCCGGCGGCGGGGGGTTGAGGTGGTTTACACGCCCGATGCCAACACCCACGCGGTGGGCGATTTCGTCTTCGGTTACATCGCTCAGTTGCTTCGTCCGTGGTGTTTCTTTCGTGAGACGGTGTATTCGCCCGCCGAGTTCAAACGGCTGCGCGATACGGTGCGCGGGCGACAGTTTGATGAGCTGTCGATCGGCATTCTGGGCATGGGCCGGGTCGGGCGACGCGTCGGGCGCATTGCGGCCAACGGCTACGGCATGCGGGTGATCTATAACGACCTGCTCGATGTGCGAAGTCAGATCGATTTCCCCGCGAAGGCGGTCGGCAAGAGCGATCTTTATCGCGGCTGCGACATCCTGACCATTCACGTCGACGGCCGGCCGGAAAACCACGGCTTGGTGAACGGCGAGGCGATTGCGCAGATGAAGCCGGATGCGATTCTCATCAACACCAGCCGCGGCGAAGTGCTCGATGCCGCGGCGCTGGCAATAGCGATTCGTCAGAAAAAGCTTGCCGGCGCCGCGATCGACGTGTTTTCCCCCGAGCCGCCCGGCCCGGACTCCCCGCTGCTGGGATTAGACAACGTGCTGCTCACCCCGCACTTGGCCGCGCGGACAACGACTGCGCTGCAGAATATGAGCTGGGTGGTGCGCGATGTGATGAGCGTGATCAACGGCCAGCCGGCGGGTTATCCCGCACCATGATGGCTCACGCTGCGGCGGCGAGCGGTTTGGGCGTAAAGACCTTGACATTGTTGCGGCCGGAATGTTTGGCGTGGTAGAGCGCTAAGTCGGCGGCTTTGATGAGGTGCGCGGGCACCTTGATCGGCAGCCCGGGTTCGAGGCACGCCACGCCGAAGCTGGCGGTGATCGCGATGGTGGCGGCCGGCGTGGCGATCGGTTTTGCTGCCAGCGCCCGGCGGATGGTTTCGGCCATCGCTGCGGCTTTTTGGCGGTTGGTATCCGGCAGGATCAGCGCCATTTCTTCACCGCCGTAGCGGGCGACCAGATCGGTTGGCCGTGCGGCGACTTTGACCAGCCGCGCCACCGATTGCAGCACCGCGTCACCGGCGGGGTGGCCGTGCGTGTCGTTGACGGATTTGAACTTGTCGATGTCGACCATAATCAGCGCCAGCGGCTTGCCGGCGGCGACGGCCAAGGCAAATTTTTCGGCAAGAAACTCATCAAACCGCGAACGGTTGGCGAGCTTGGTCAGCCCGTCGGTCACCACGCGCTCCTGCAGGTTTTCATTCTGCTGCCGTAACTGCGTCGCCTGCATCTGGCTTTGGAGGGTGATCTGAACCAGCGTTTCGTTGGCCCTCTTTAATATCGCGTCGTAGCCGACGGCAGAACCAATGTTGATCTCGAACAAGCCGGCCATTTCCTTCGTCCGCTTGCCGATGTCGGCCAGCATGGCATCGCAGTCGGCTTCGGTGAGCTTGAACAGGTCGTTGGCCAGCTTCCGAACGGTGACGATTGCGGCGGCGGATTCGGGGTCGGCAAACACGTCGGCGCAGCGGCCGGCGAGCGCGACTAAGTTGGCCAGCTTCCGCAGGGCCGGGTCGGTTACCGCTTCAACATTGTGGTGGTTGCGAATCGGCACCTGCAAAAGCGGAGGGAGCTGCCATTCCTCAGCGAGCAAGCCGCCCACGTCGGCGTGCGTCATGCCGAGTTCGGTGAGTTCGATTTCGGCCAATGCCGGGTGCGATGCCGCCTTGGCAAACAATGTGCTGTATTTCTCGCCGAGCACCTGGTCGAACACCATCATGCCGATGTCTTTGAGCAGCCCGCACAGGAAGGCCTCTTCCTGCTGCACCATCGAAATCTTTGAGGCGATGACTCTTGCGGCAGTGGCGGCGTAGATCGCGCGGCGCCAATAGGTGATGTGATCAAACCCGCGCGATTTGGTCTTCGATATATTTGAAACCAGCGAGAACCCCAGCACCAACGTTTTCACCGACTGCAGGCCGAGTATCACCAGCGCCTGGCTGAGCGTACTGACGGCTTTACTCCGCGCGTAAAAGCTGGAATTGACCGTGCGAAGAATCTTGGTGCTCAATGCCGGATCTTTGCTGATGAGCCGGGCGATCTCGGTAATGTCGACATCGGCTTTTTGCGCCATGTCGAGCACCTGCACCGCAATCGCCGGCAGCGATGGAAGTGTCGGACAACTCTTTATTTGTTCGATCAGTTGCGCGTTCATTTTCTTTCCCAACCCGGTCAAGCGGCCACCGCCGATTTTCGTCGGCGGAATCAATCTCGCGCCCCGCTAGTTATCGGTGGGAATGCTGAATCACTTTCGCGCGTTCCAATCGAAATTGTGCGCTTAGGTGCTTTCCACAGCAGGATTTTCGATTCCGCAGGGCAGGGCACAATCCGGCGCGTTAAACTTTGCCGAATACGCACATAGGAGCCAATCGCGCGGCAATACCGGTCGGCGAGGCGTTTCTCGGACGTTAGTCGGAGCGGTTTCAAAACCAATCTTTGTAAGCACAGATTACGCAGATAACGCAGATTTCACTCAATTTTATCTGCGGGACCTGCGTGATCTGCGGTTTTGAAATGGGTTCTAAAAAAAAGTTGGTTTCAGGCGCAGCGATCTATCAATCAAATTCGTCCCCGCGGAACGTGTTGCCCAGATAGGCGGCGCGGACGGCGGGGTCGTTAATGATCTGACGACGCGCGCCTTCTTTGAGAATCCGACCGTCATTGATAATGATGGCGCGATCGACCACTTTCAAGGTTTGCGCGACGTTGTGATCGGTGATCAGCACGCTCTTGCCGAACTCGTCGCGCAGCCGAATCACTTCCCGTTGCAGGTCTTCCACCGCGATCGGGTCGACGGCGCTGAACGGTTCATCGAGCAGCACCAGTTTGGGTTTGGTGATCAGCGCGCGGGCGATCTCCAACTTCCGCTTCTCGCCGCCGCTGCACAGGATGGCCTTCTGGTTGCGGAGTTTGGTGAGACCAAACTGGTCCATCAACTGCTCCGCCTGGCGCACGCGTTCACGGCGGTGGAGATTTTGTGTTTCGAGGATCGCCATCAGGTTATCGTGCACGCTGAGTTGGCGAAAAATGCTCTGTTCCTGTGAAAGGTAGCCGATTCCGCGCAGCGCGCGCTTGTACATCGGCAGGTGGGTGATGTCTTGCGCATCGAACGCCACCGCGCCGGAATCGGGGGCGATCATGCCCAGGATCATTCGGAAGATAGTGGTTTTTCCCGCGCCGTTACGACCCAGCAGCCCGACAATTTCCCGCTGCGCGATGACAAAACTGACTTGATCAACGACCACCCGCCCGCTGTAGCTTTTGACGAGTTTGGTGATTTCGAGCAGGTTCATTTCGTGCTTTGGCCGGCGGACGATTGCCCATCGGAGGAGGCGTTGCGGAAGTTTCGACAGGGGGCTGCGAAAATCAAGTCGAGCCGGCAACACGAATGTGGATAACTCGTGGATAAATCAAATTCCCCCACCGCAGAACAGATCGGTCGGAAGCGATCGCCGATCGCCCGTCGTCGCACCGCCAATGGCCTTCACGATATCCGAACAGAACGCTAATATGTGAATCGTCTGTAACATTATATCGCGAAGGACTTTATGAATCATGGTGAAGCCGTCCGCTCAATCAACTGTAATGTGCGACGGTGGTGTCAACGCAAATTACTTCGATATTGAGAATCTGCCGCGCGCATCGAGCGCCTCGGTGGCACGACATGTGGATAATCCGTGCATGTCGGGGACAAGATAGATTGCCAAACCATGAATTTCTTGCGTTAAGAGATGGTGAGCCGTTAACTTGTATTTCGCTAAGTCATTTCCCTCGGCATCAGGGAGTGCAGACCGTTCGGGGAAGGACTCGACGGGTCCGCGTTTTGTGCCGTTCTCCGGAGGCGCTATGCGCTTTCGCACGTCGGAAAGGAGTGGCTGCTATGGCCACCGGAAAAGTCAAGTGGTTTAACGACCAGAAGGGTTTCGGGTTTATCACCAGCGACAACGCCGGCAAGGATGTCTTTGTGCATCACTCCGTCATTGAAGGAGAGGGTTTCAAGACGCTTCAGGATGGTGAGAGCGTCGAGTATGAGTTTGAGGACGGAGCCAAAGGCATGAAGGCGACAAAGGTCCGCCGCATGGCCACCGCAGCCAGTGCCTGATCAGGACGACAGGTCGTAAGAAATCAGCAAGACACCCGCGAACGTTTATCGTTGCGGGTGTCTTGTTTTCGTGGATGGCAACGATTCGCCATCATCCGGCCGCCACGGTCTGCCGCTGGTCGGCATGAATGATGGCAGCGCGAACCAGACCCATGAAGAACGGGCTGGGCTTGAGCGGCCGGCTGGTGAGTTCGGGATGCGCCTGCGTTCCGATAAAGAATGGGTGGACGTCCTTCGGCAACTCGACGATCTGCATGATCGGCTGGTTCGGATGCTTGCCGCTGAAGATTAAGCCGAACCGTTCGAGCGCTTCGATGTATTGCGGATCGACTTCGTAACGATGCCGAAACCGCAGCCGGATTTTGGCGGCGTTTTCGAACAGTTCGGCGGCGAGGGTGTTGGGTTTTACGTCCACTTCTTTCCCACCCAGCCGCATGTTTCCGCCCAGGCCCTCAATTTTCTTCTGCTCGGGTAGAATATCGATGACCGCGTGCTGGCAGCCGGGCTCGAATTCACTTGAGCTTGCACCCTTAATGCCGCAGACGTTTCGGGCGTATTCGATAACGGCCATCTGAAAACCCAGGCACAGCCCAAGGTAGGGCACTTTGTTTTCCCGCGCGTAGCGAATGCACTCGATTTTCCCCTCGGTGCCGCGGGCGCCAAACCCGCCGGGGACGATGATGCCGTCGCAGCCGGAAAGCCGCTTATCAACATTGCCGGCATCAATGGCGGCGGTATCGAGCCAGCGGAAGTTGACATTGGCATTCAGGTGCACCGAACAATGTTCGCCGGCCTTGATGATGCTGGCGTAGGCGTCGCGGAGGCTGGTGTATTTGCCGGTGACGGCGATCGTTACGTCTTTTTTGCCCTTATTAATGCGATCGATATACCACCGCCACTCGCTGCGGGCGCGGTCTTCCATTCGCTGATCGACTCGGTCGTGAACATCGAGCAGCGTCAGCACCTCGCGATCCAAGCCGGCTTCGCGGAGCATCTCGGGGACGAGGTAGATGCTGTCCACATCGTGCATGCTCATGACGCGCTTCATCGCCACATTGGTGTACATCGAGATTTTCTCGCGTACTTTTTCTTTGACGGGATTGGTCGCCCGGCACGCGACGATGTGCGGCTGAATGCCCAGTTCCATCAACCGCTTGATGCCGAGCTGAGCCGCTTTGGATTTTTGTTCGCCGAGCGTGCCGGGTTCGAGGATGTACGTAAGCGCGACAAACACCGCCGAGTTTTCGCCTTCTTCGTAGGCAAGTTGGCGGCAGGCTTCGAGGTAAAACGAGTTTTCGTAGTCGCCGACCGTTCCGCCGACTTCGACGAAGATCACGTCGGCGTTGCTTTTGACGGCCAGTTCCCGCAGCTTCAATTTCACCTCGCCGACCACATGCGGAATAACCTGCACGTCGCGGCCGAGGTAGCCGCCTTCGCGTTCTTTTTTGAGCACACTCGAGAGGATCTGCCCATTGGTGGTGAAGTTGGCGGCGCTCAGGTCCATATCGAGCAGGCGCTCGTAGGTTCCCAGATCCATATCGGTTTCCATGCCGTCATCCAGCACGAACACTTCGCCGTGACGGAAGGGGTTGAGCGTGCCCGAGTCGATGTTGAGATAGCCCTCCATCTTGATCGGCGCGACGTTTAAACCCTTGTCTTGCAGGAGCTTGGCGAGCGACGACGAGAAGATGCCCTTGCCCAGCCCGCTCATCACGGTGCCGACGACAAAGACGTATTTGTGCCGGCCCTTGCGATAGCCGGTGGGCATCGGCGTGTAGAATTCGGTCTCGTCCTGTTGCCGACCGATCATTGCCAGAAGATCGTTGGTTGCCATGGTCGTCACCTCTTCAAACACGCGCCACTCGAAACATTGGCCGGAACAGCCGTACAACAACACAAACAAAAACCGGCAGTCGATGCTGCCGGTGTCACTTCCGCTAACTCTGCTGCCGCTGAATAAACGCCTGATACTGCTGCGGCGTGTCGATGCCGTGCGTCGCACGCTTTACTTTTATTACGTGCAGACATTCGCCGTGTTCTAGCGCGCGAAGCTGCTCGAGCTTCTCCGTTAATTCCGCCGGCGTTTGCGGCCAGGTTGCGTATTGCAGCAGAAACCCGCGGCGGAAGCCGTAGATTCCTAAATGCAGCAGATATGGCGAGTTGCCCGCAAACTGCGCTTCGCGACGGTAGGGGATGGGAGCCCGCGAAAAATAGATCGCCCTGCCGTCTAGGCCCAACACCACTTTAACCAGATTCGGATCATTCGGGTCCGCCGCCGACGGATAGTCCGTCGCCGCCGTCACCATCTGCTCTTTGTTCTGCTCCAGCCGGGTGATCAAGGCATCGACCAACTCGGGTTCGATCTCCGGTTCGTCGCCTTGTACGTTGATGATGATCTCATCTGTCAGCGTGCGAGCCACTTCGGCGATGCGATCGGTGCCGCTCTGATGGGCCGGCGAGGTCAGCACGCACTTGGTCTCAAACGGCCGCAGGGCATCGACGATCCGTTGATCATCCGTCGCCACAATCGTTTCACGAACCAGCGCGCAGCGTTTCACCCGGTCCACCACATGCTGAACCAGCGGCCGACCGGTTTCGCTGGCCAGCATTTTGGCCGGGAAACGGGTAGACCCGTAGCGCGCCGGGATGACCACGACTGACGACAATCAATTCTCCCAAAACGGAATTTACGACGAAAAACGACGACTCAGGTATGGAAAAATAATTTAGAGAAATGGGCACGCCGTGTCAAATTTGGATGAGGATTTACTTCTAATCGAGTGATTTCTTCCGCAAAACCGCAAGCGCGGTCTCATGCCAACACCGCGCCCGATGCCGCTTGCGGCTTAGCGATGCGATCAAATTGCCTCAAAATGACTATGCCGCGCATCGGCAGCTGCAACCACAATGGCCGCGATGGAACTGGGTTTTCCCGCGCGGATGCAGCGCCCAAAGCTCTGAAGCGTGGCGGCGGTGGTGCGGACGTCGTCCACGATGACCACGCGCCGGCCGGCCACCCGCGACGGATCGAGCAATCCGAATGCGTGGCGCAGGTTTTCGATCCGCTGCGACTTAGAGTGCGTTTCGGTCTGCGCCTCGGCCGGCGTTGGCCAGCCGCACCGCCACCGCTGCCACCCTAACGCGCGCCCGCCGGCCGAGGCGGCGGGCGATCACTTTTGCCTGATTGTAGCCGCGCTGCACCTGGCGCATCGCATGAAGCGGAACGGGAACGATCAGGTCGGCATTCTCAAGCAAAGTTTGCACCGGCGGCCGGGCAAGGAGGCGATCGGCCAGAAACTCGCCGATCGGCCAGGCGCGGCGGAACTTCAGGGCGTGGATGAGATGCTTAACGGGATCGTCGTAGTTACACAACCGCAGCACACGATCAAAAGGAAACACCCCTTCGCCCAGACAATGCGGGCAGGGGGCGGCGTGCTCGGACAGCGGCAGACCGCACAGTTGGCAATACGGCTGCGCTTCCAACGCTTCTAACTTGCTGCCGCACGCTTCGCACAACGGCCATTGCGCGGCGCGACTGTCGCAAACACGACACGTCGGCGGAAAGCAGAAGTCAATCGCTTCCTGGCCGGCCTTGACGATTTGTTCGAGCAGCAGCACGACATGCCAATGATAATCGTCCGGTTCCGAATTCAGAAAAGTTAACCACGAAGGCACCAAGGCACGAAGGACCTATGGGTCGTCCAATGCGAATTGACGAAACTTCATTCTAAAGATCAATTTGTTCCTGTCTGAGCTCTCCAGGAAAACGACAAAACCACAACCTCGCAAAGCATCATTTGTAAGCGGGTGCAATACTTCTACGTGCCCTTGGTGCCTTGGTGGTTAATTTTGAATTTGTATTGGTCCCGGTGCGCGAGAGGAGAGCGTTCGGCCCGGACCGAAGATCGGTTGGCCCGGCAACGCGGCGGTGAGTTTGCCATCGTTCACAACCAGTTGACCATTAACGATCACGTAATCAAACCCCTCGGAATAAGCGTGCGGGGCATCGAACGTGCTTTTATCGATCACTTTATCCGCATCAAAGATGACGACGTCGGCGGCGAAGCCCGGTTGGAGCAGTCCGCGGTTGTGGAAGCGAAATGCTGTTGCGGGGAGGCCGGTCATTTTTCGAACCGCGTCTTCGAGCGTGATGAGCTTCAGCTCGCGCGCGTAGCGGCCCAGCACGCGAGCGTTGGTGCCGTAGCCGCGTGGGTGCGGCTGGCCCGACCCGAACTCGCGCACGCCGGCATCGGAGGCGATGGCCACCAGCGGATGTTTCAGGATGTTGGCGACATTTTCTTCATCCATTGAATGAAACACGCAGCTCGCACCCCCATCAAGAAAGATAGCAATTGCGGCGCGGTATTGGTCTTCCATCGTCACTGCTTCGCCGCTTGCGGCGTCGCGCAATAATTCTGCTTCTTTGCCATATTTGCGAAGGCGCGCAACCTGCTCAAGATTCTTCCCCACATACTCCGGATGTTTCTCCTGCGACGCGATGACCGCATACTTCATGCTCGTCTTCCCGCGGCGGGTTTCATAAGTGTCCTTCATATCGGCCAGGACTTTTTGCAATTGCGTCTCATCCGAGAGGATTTTCACCGCTTCATCGTTCCCCTTTTCAAGCACCCAATCGGGCATGAGCGTGCTAAGGGTGGTGCTGCTGGCGGTGTAGGGATATTGATCGACCCACACCTCAACGCCGGCGTTGCGGGCTTCCATCACGCGGGCCAGCGTGGCATCGCTTCCGCCGACTTTTTTCGCGTAATCGCTGGCGATCTTAAAATGGCTGATCTGCACGCGGCAGCCGCTTTCTTTGCCGATGCGCAGGGCTTCGTCGATCGCTGCCATGATCGATCCGCCTTCGCTGCGCATGTGCGAGGCATAAATGCCGCCGTATTTGGCCGAGACTTTGGCCAGTTCGATGATTTCTTCGGTGCTGCTCCATTGGCCGGGCGTGTAGATCAGGCCGGTGGAAAGGCCGACGGCACCGTCGCGCATGGCTTGATCCAACAGCGCTCGGGCCTGCTCCATTTGATCGGGCGTGAGGTCGCCGCGCACGTTGCCTTTGACGGCGCGCAGAATGGTGTTGTGCCCGTACAGCGTTGCGACGTTGACCGCCACGCCGCGCGTTTCGAGATTGTCGAAGTAGGTTCGGACATCGCGCACGCCGTAGCCGCAGTTGCCGACGACGATCGTGGTCACGCCGTCGCGAATAAAGTTCTCGGCGTGCGGGAGTTTGTACAGATCGTCGTCGGCATGGGTGTGGACGTCGATGAAGCCCGGGGAGACCACTTTACCCTTGGCGTCGATCAATAACTTGGCGGTCGATTGACCGAGGTTGCCGACCTGCGCGATCTTTCCGGCGTTGATGGCGACATCACCATAAAACCACGGCGAGCCAGTTCCATCGACGATCTTCGCATGGGCGATAATGATGTCGAAAGACGCAATGGCCGATGGCGGCGGGGCCGCGGTTGTTTGAGCGCGTTGTTGAGGGTCGGCTGCGCACCCGACCAGCGCGATGGCAACTAAGGAAGCAAGGAGCTGATGAAACATGCCCCAAAGGATAACGGCCGATCAGACAGTAATCACCTCGGCCGACAGGTTCACACACTCCCGCTCGATCAGGCACGGCCAATAAGCAAAGGCCTCGCGCACATTGGGCCGGCCTTCGGCGTAGCCGGTGGTTCCCTGCGGGCCGGAAGTGACCAGGGGAATCATCTGTTTGCTGAAGTAGTCGACGACGGGTTTACGGTCGTCGGCGACCGAAATTCGTAAGACGGTTTCGAATAAGTCTTCTCGTATTCCACCTAAGCCGCACGCGGCATCGCCGGAGCCGAGGCATTCGACTAAGTGTCGCGCGGGCATCATGCCGTCGCGCTGCAGTTTTTTCAGTACTACGTCGGCGGCGGCGCGGGCTTTCTTCACGGCATCGCGGCCGACGATGGTGAGCATGCCCGCTGCGCGAAAGCCGGCCGCATAGGTGGCGCTGACTTTGAAAAAACGTGTCATCGGCGAACCCGTGGCACCACTGACGCGCACGCGGTTATTGTCTTCCTGCTTCACGTTGAGTGTCAGGAACGACACCGTCGCATCCGGCGAAAGATAATTTCCCGGGTCGCCGATCTCATAGAGCAGTTGTTCCTTGACCGTTCGCTCGGTCACCTCGCCGCCCGTTCCGGCGGGCTTGGTGACAATGCACGAACCGTCGCTGGCCACTTCCACAATCGGGAAACCGATGTTGTGATGATCGATCTCCATCCAGTGCGAACTGATCCCGCCGACCGACTGTGTGCCGCACTCGATCAAATGCCCGGCGATCGTCGCGCCGGCGATGTTATCCCAATCGGTGCTGCTCCAGCCGAAATGCGCCATCGCCGGTGCGACGACCAGACTCGGATCGGCAATCCGCCCGCCGACGACGATCTGCGCGCCTTGTTTCAGGCACTCGACGATCGGCGCCGCGCCGATATAGGCATTGGCGGTGACGAGTTTCGGAAACACGCCGGCGATCGGCGCGTTGGATTCGATGTGCGAGAAGCGTTTGGTTTGCGGATTTGATTCACACTCGCGTTTCAATTCCGGCAGCACATCGTCGCCGGTGACGATGCCGAATTTCAATCCCGTCAACCCCGCATCCGTCAATAGCTTCGTCGCCGCATCGGCGCAGGCGCGCGGGTTAAGCCCGCCGGCGTTGGTAACGAGTTTGCCGCCGGCTTTAAGGAATGGGACGAGTGACTTGAGCACGTCAAGAAAATCGCGCGCGTAACCGAGCGATGGATCGCGGCTCTTCTGCTTGGCGAGGATCGACATGCTCACTTCGGCGAGGTAGTCGAGCGTAAGCACGTCAACCTGCGCCTGCGCAACCAGCCGCGCGGGAGCGTCGTTGTCGTCGCCCCAGAAACCTTGAGCATTTGCGACTTTAAGTGAATTCATTGAATGGCCGCGGATGAACGCTGATGGACGCGGATAAGAAAGAGGACTGGTGGTGTGGATCGTTGGTTCACTTTGATACTACAGAAGTGTCGCTCGCTAGCCGGGGATGACGACGAGTGAACCCAAACTTTTTCAGGCGGTGAAAAACGCTTGGGGGGAGTTGAGCCTTTAGTCTTCATCTGCGTTCACCTGCATTCATCTGCGGCCAATTCTAGACTTGAAAAACGCCCGCCCGAAACCCACCGGCCGGCGGAGGGCGGCAGGCGGCTTCTAATGCGGTGATCAGCACTTGGCGCGTTTCGTGCGGTGCGATGATCGCATCGACCCAACCGCGGGCGGCGCCGTAGCGGATATCGGTTTTGCTCTGATAATCGCTCATGATTTTTTCGCGCAGCATGGCAATGTCGGCATCCACGAGTTTCTTCCCGAGTCGATCGGCCTGTCGCTGCTCAAGCTGCAGCAGCGTGTTTGCCGCCTGCGCGCCGCCCATGACGGCATATTTTCCGCTGGGCCAGGCGAAGATAAACGTGGGGTCGAACGCTTTTCCGCACAGGGCGTAGTTCCCCGCGCCAAAGCTGCCGCCGACGATGATGGTGATCTTTGGCACTGTCACATTGCTGACTGCGTTCACCAGTTTTGCGCCGCTTCGGATGATCCCGTGTTGCTCGCTGTCGCGGCCGACCATGAAGCCGGTGACGTCCTGGAAGAAGATGATCGGCAGGCGCGACCATGAAGCCGGTGACGTCCTGGAAGAAGATGATCGGCAGGCGCGTCTGCTCGCAATCCATGATGAATCGGGCGGCCTTGTCGGCGCTATCGTGATAGATCACGCCGCCGATCTGCAGTTCGCCCAGCCGCGACTTTCGACGCACGTGCTGGCTGGCGACGATTCCCACTTTCCGCCCGTTGATGGCGGCATAGGCGCAGACCAGCGATTGGCCGTAGTCGTGCTTGTATTCGTGCAGGCTTTCTCGATCGACGATGCAGCTCAGGACGTCGTGGACGTCGTACTCTTTTCTTCCGTCGAGGCTCACCAGTTCGTAGAGGTCGGTGCCCGGACGTGCGGAATCCGGGGCTGAAGCACCCGGCTTGTGGGGTTCGGGGAGCAAATCGACGAGCGCGCGCAATCGCTTCAAACACGACGGGTCATCGGGTTCGAAGAAATCGACCGTGCCGGAAATTTGTGCGTGCATCTTCGCGCCGCCCAGTTCCTCGGCGCTCACCTGCTGGCCGATGGCGGCTTTCACGAGCGCCGGGCCGGCCAGATAAAGCTCGCTGCCGGCGGTCATGAGGATTTTATCGCTCAGCACCGGCAGGTACGCGCCGCCAGCGACGCAATTGCCCATGACGGCGGCGTATTGCGGGATGCCCATGGCGCTGATGACGCTGTTGTTGCGGAAAATCCGGCCGAAGTCGTCTTCGTCGGGAAAAATTTCGTCCTGCATCGGCAGATACACGCCGGCGGAATCGACTAGATAAATTAACGGCAGGCTGCAGCGCATGGCCACGCGCTGGGAGCGCAGCACTTTTTTACAGGTGGCGGGGAAAAACGCGCCGGCTTTTACGCTGGCATCATTCGCGACGCACATGACGAGCCGGCCATGCACGTAACCCACGGTGGTCACCACGCCGGCGGCGGGCACTTCGCCGACTTCGGGGTACATCGCATAACCGGCCCACAGGTTCAGTTCGATCTGTGGCGCGTTCTCATCGAACAGCAGGTGCAGCCGCTCGCGCACGGGCAGTCGGCCGAGCTTGCGCTGGCGAGCCTGGCCCGATTCGCCGCCGCCTTCGCGCAGGCGCGATTGCTGCTGCGCGATGAGATCGGTCATCTCGTGCAGCGTCTTCGGCTCGGCGGCAGTGGGTTTTGCTTTGATGCTCATTGCTCGGGAACCAGTTTGAACCACCCTTTGCCGTCTTCGCGCACGCGGACCAGCGGCGTGTTGGGTTCGTGATCAATCACCAGCAGCCAATCGCGCTGCATGGCTTCGCTTAAGAACCATCGACGCGAAATGAGGCTGGTGTACGGCTCGACATCGTACGCCATGCTGTACGCTGCGCCGACATGCCAGACGGTGGGCATTACATCAGGCGTGAAAACGACCGTTCGCCCGCGGTCGTCGCGGAACATCACCGCCTGCTGGCCCCAGGTGTGGCCGGGGACGATGAAGACGAAGACGCCGGGCAGTATCTCGGTCAGACGGTCTTCGAGGCGAATTTTTGGCAGATTATCGCGGTCGGGCGTTACGCCGATTTCGAATGCCCGTTTTGACGCATGCAACTGCAATCGTTCGCGGATCGGCTCCAGGTTCTCGGATAAATAGGTGCGCGTCATGACGCTTCTATTGACGATCGCATCATCCCACTCGCGCTGTTGGGCGTGAATGTGTGCGTTCGGGAAAGTGAGCACGGGTTGTGAAGACAGGGCCGATGAATCGACCCGTGCCGCGCGCGTCAACCCGCCGGCGTGATCGAAGTGCAGGTGCGTTACAATCACATCTCTCACATCGCTGAGCTTCGTTCCCGTTTCTTCAACCGCCTGGATGATGGTGCGATCGGTCAGCCCGAAAATGTCGCGATTTTTGGCGTCGAACTTATTGCCCGAGCCGGTTTCAATCACGACGGGGCCGGACGGATGATGCAATAGAATGCAGTTGTGATTGAGGCGGATTCGGTGCTTCTCATCGGGCGTAACCAATTTTTCCCAAACGATGCGCGGCACCAGCCCGAACATCCCGCCGCCGTCGAGCCACAGGGGGCCGGCGTTAAGAAGTTGCCATGAAAACGGTGGTGAGGTGGTGGGGTTGTGGGGTGGTGGAGTAGTCATGTTGGTGTGTCGCCTACTCCATCACTCAACTACTCCGTCACTCCACCACTGCTTGACGTCACTCTGCGGGGATGAGTTGATCCGGCGATTGCAGCAGTTCGATGATGCGCGCCAGCAGCAGCGCCGCCAAACCGCCGTCGACTACGCGGTGATCGCAGCTCAGGCTGAGCGGAAGCAGTTTGCCGACGCCAATCATTTTGCTGCGGACGACCACGCCATCGCGCGCCCGGCCGACGGCGAGAATGCCAACTTCGGGGTAGTTGATGATCGGCGTGGCAAATCGACCGGCCAGCGAGCCGACGTTGCTGATGGTGAATGTACTGCCGGCCAAATCTTCGCGCGCAATGGTTCGGCTGCGCGCGGCGGCGGCGATGGTGCCGATTTGCCGCGACAACTGCACCACGCCCATCGCGCCGGCGTCGCGAATCACCGGGACCATCAGCCCGCTTTCGGTGTCGGTGGCTATCCCTAAGTGTACGCTGCGGTGGGTGATGATCTCCTGGTTCGGATCATCCACCGTCGAATTCATCCGCTGATACTCCGGCTCACGCAACGCCATGCAAACGGCGGCGGCGACGAAGGGGAGATAGGTCAGTTTTTCGCCGGTTGCGCCGATCAAACGTTTACGGAAATTATCGAGCTCGCTGATGTCGGCCTCATCCATAACGGTAAAATGGACGGCGGTGCGGACCGACTGGCTCAACCGGTCGGCGATCACACGCCGCACGCCTTTGAACGGGGTGCGCAACACATCCTGGCCTGCCGGGATGTTGGTGGTCTGACGCGACGGAGCCGGGCCGGCACGGGCCGGCGTGGATGCGGGGAAATCTTGCAAATCGAGTTTCGGGGGTCTGCGAGAGGAGGGCGTGGAGGCGGGTTTAGCGCCGTTGCCGGCAGACTCGACATCGCGAAGCGTCACCCGCCCGCCGATGCCCGTTCCGCGGACGTTTTCGATATCCACGCCCATATCGCGCGCCATGCGTCGCACCGCGGGCGCGGCGCGCACTTTGCCTTCGACGGCGCTGTAGTCGGCGCCGGAGAGTGAACCCACTACCGTTCCGGCGTCGGTGTGGTCGACTGTGCGGTCGTCTGACTTTTCAGGGTCATTGTTCCGCAAAACCGCAAGCGGCTGTTTTTCGGCTTTGCCGTTATCGAATTTTTTTGGCTCCGGTGCAGAACCCGGGCCGCCTTCGAATGTGACGAACACGGCGTGAATCTTGATCGTTTCGCCGGGCTTGCCGTGGAGCTTGGCAATCACGCCGTCCCGCGGGCTGCAGATTTCGGTGAGCGCTTTGGCGGTTTCCACCATCGCGATGATCTGCTGCGACTCGACCTTATCGCCGACGCTTACCTTCCACTCGATTAAGTCGGCGGATTCCAAGCCTTCGCCGACATCGGGAAGGAGAAACTCGTTCGGATTTGATGAAACCTTTCCAGCCATTCTCAACTCCACTCTATTTTTCCGCAGATTAACGCAGATTAACGCAGATTAAAAAAAGCAAAGAAAAGTTGGTCTGATCTGCTTTCGATTCGTTGCGGAGTTTTCATCTCACAATGAAAACTACTTCGCGACTCAACGAGAATTTTCTTGCTCTGCTCAATTCCCTTTAATCCATTCGAGTCGCTGATTGACGCAGCCTTTCAAGTGTTGAGAAAAATCTGCGTTAATCTGCGGTTAAAACTCTTCATCAATATGCCAGACAATCCGAAATTGCCTTCCCGATTTTTTTTGCATCCGGGAGGTAATCGAGCTCAAGCTTGTAATACGGCATGCACGTGTCGTAGCCCGCCACGCGCTGCACCGGGGCCTGCAGTTGCAGGAAGCAGTGTTCCATGATGAGCGCGCTGATTTCCGCGCCCAGACCGCAGGTTTTTGGCGCTTCCTGGACCACTACCGCCCGGCCGGTGCGTTTCACGCTTTCGGCGATGGTATCGATGTCGAGCGGGTAGATCGTCCGCAAGTCGATCAGCTCAACGCTGGCGTCTTCCGGAAGATCGTCGATCGCTTCGAGGCACTGGAACAACATCGCGCCCCACGTGATGACCGTGAGATCGCTTCCATCCTGAACCACTTTGGCCTTGCCGATGGGAATGGTGTATTCCTCCTCGGGCACTTCTTCCTTGTAGGTGCGGTAGACGCGTTTAGGTTCGAAGAAGATGACCGGGTCGTTATCGCGAATGGCGCTGATCAGCAGGCCCTTTGCATCGTAGGGCGTCGCCGGCATGACTACTTTCAAACCTGGGGTGTGAGCGTAAATGCTTTCGGGGGAATCGCTGTGATGTTCGGGCGCATGAATCCCGCCGCCGATGGGTACGCGAATGGTCATGGGGCAGGTGAGGGCGCTGCGCGAGCGAGATCGCACCCGGGCGGCCTGCGTGGTGATCTGGTCGTACGCGGGGCCGAGAAAGCCTTCGAACTGAATTTCGGGGATCGGCCGTAGACCGGCCTGGGCGAGACCGATGCTGGTGCCGATGATGCCGCTTTCGCTGAGCGGGCTATCCACCACGCGGTGCTCGCCGAAGCGCTTCTGCAGGCCGTCGGTCACGCGAAATACGCCGCCGTTCTTGCCGACGTCTTCGCCGAGGATGATGATGCGTTCGTCGCGTTCCATCTCCTGCCGAAGGGCGAGGTTGATGGCGTCGACTAAGTTGAGTTTGGGCATGGTGGTTGTGGGTTGTGGGTTGTGAGTTGTGGGTTGTTAGTGGTTAGCAGGGTCTGCATTCCAACCTACAACGAACAACCTACCACCTACAACCAACGTCCTCTCCTAGTGCGTTGCTTCTTCGTGCTGAGGCTTCAATCCAATTTCTTCCGGACTCAAACCAATGGAATGCGTCTGCCGGGTGTCGCGCTGCTTGAGCAGGTCGGCGGGCATGTCTTCGAACGTGTGGTTGAAAATGTCATCCGAATCCGGCGGCGAAACGTTGTCGGCCTGCGCGATGACGTCGGCAATCGTGGCCTTGGCCTTGGCCCAGGTCTTTTTTTCCAGTTCGTCGTTCCAGAGTTTTCTGTTTTCCAGGAACTTGCGCGTGCGGATCATTGGATCGAGCTTCTTAGCGCACTCCAGTTCACCGGGTGGGCAATAGCGCCGCGCGTCGTCGGCGGTGGTGTGGTCGGCGATGCGGTACGTGACCGATTCGATCAACGTCGGTCCGTTGCCCTTGCGGGCGTGTTCAATCGCGTCGCGGTGCGCCTTGTAAACCGCGAAGATGTCATTGCCATCGACCCGGATGCCCGGCATGCCGTAGGCGATGGCCTTTTGCGCAAATGTTTCGCTGCCGGTCTGCTTGCTGGTGGGCACGCTGATGGCCCAGGCGTTGTTGATGCAGGAGAAAATGATCGGCACCTTGAGCACGCTACCCCAGTTTAGGGCCTCGTGAATATCGCCGGTGCTGGTTGCGCCGTCGCCGAAGAATGCGACGACCACGCGATCTTCCTTGCGATATTTGAACGCCCACGCGTGCCCCACGCCGTGCAGGCCCTGCGTGCCGATGGCGATGGTGAGCGGGCTCATGCTGACATTGCGCGGGATGGCGTTGCCGCGTTCGTCGCCGCCCCAGAACATCAGGATATAGTGCATCGGCAGCCCGTGAAAAAAGCTCGCCGGGTTTTCGCGGTAGTAGGGGACCAAATAATCCTGGCCCTTGCGCATGGCGCGGGCGGCGCCCAACGCCGTGGCTTCATGGCCTTTGCACTGCGGAAACGTGCCGAGCCGGCCCGACCGCTGCAGGCGGAAGGCCGATTCGTCGTATTCACGGTTGAGAATCATGTGCTCGTAAAGGTTTTTCACGTCAGCATCGCTGAGCGTGTCCTTGGCGAGCGATTCGTCGAGGTTGCCTTGCGGGTCGAGAATCTGAAGATACGGAATCTCGCCTTTATAGGCAGTCGTCAAAGGCATGCGGGCCTCCTTGTTGGAGCAGTGGTTGAGTGTTTGAGTGGTTGTGTGGTGGAATATTCTTCACTCCATCACGCCACTACGCCACCACTCCATTACTCTTTTGAATCACACACCAGGGATCACCCGGCGAGTGCCGTTCATCGCCCGTCGGCGATACCGGCCGGCTCTTCCGCGGTGGCGGGGAACTGGCCGTTTCCATTACCGGCGGCGCGGCCGCCGCCGGGAAATTGCTTGATACCGTCCTGCCGATTGACGCGCCCGGTGCCCTGGGCCACCGGCGATCGTTCCGGCATGACAAATTCGCTGTTCGGAAGCGTTGCGGTGTATCGCAGCGCCGCCTCGGCTGCCGACAGCATCGTGTTATCGCTGTTTTCATGCAGCGTGTGCATCGCGGCATGAATCTCAACTTCGGCCATATCAAAGTAATGCTCGGCCGCCTTGCGGTCGCGAGCGCCTTTTTCGCCGGTCAGCTCGCCGAGGCGAATCTGCCGATCGAGCTTGCTCAACACGGCGGCGTAACCGTGCATCCAGACGGCGGCGTCGGCGATGCGGGCCTGTACGCACTGACGGTCGATTATCTTCTCTTCAAATCGCTTGGAAGCAAGTTTGAACGCGTGACTTAAGTCGCGCGCGAAGCGCGCCAGCTTGCCGGCGTAGCGCGCGAAGCGCGCCAGCTTGCCGGCGTAGGCATACAAGCTTGCGTCGACCTTCGGCGCCGCCGGGACGCGCAGCTTCATTCCCAGGAAAATCTCCAGCCCCAGCGGCAAGGCGGCTTTCAACACGTCGCCGCGGAAGCCGTTTTTGGCGATGCGCGACATGTTGGCAAAGAAGCCTTCATCGCCGTCCCAACCCACCAGTTCTTTCACCCCGATCATCTTCTCGGCCAGTTGTTTGCCGCCATAGGCGAAGATGAAGCTCTGCATGACTTCGTTAGCGCCTTCGACGATCAGATTGATGCGGCTGTCGCGAAAGATGCGTTCGATTTCGTTTTCGGTCATGTACCCTTCGCCGCCCATGATCTGCATGGCATCATTGACGGCGCGCCAGCCCATCTCGCTGCAGAACACTTTGCAGACGGCGGTTTCGAGCATGATGTCGTCGTCGTGACGATCGAGCATGCCGGTAGTGAGGTAGAGCACCGCGTCCATGGCGTAAACCAGGGCGCTCATGTTGGCGATGCGTTTCTTCATCAGTTCAAAATCAGCCAGCGCTCGGTTGAACTGGAAACGTGTCTGTGCCCATTTGATGGATTGATCCATCGCCCGCCGCGCCCCGCCGAGCATGCCGGCCGAAAGGGTGCACCTGCCGTAGTTCAGGCAACTAAGCGCGACGTTAAGCCCTTTGCCTTCCACATGCAGCAGATGTGCCTTGGGCACGCGCACGTTATGGAAGCGGATCCGCGCCTGCCATGTTCCACGAATGCCGCATTTGCTGCGGTTTTTCTGGAAGATTTCCACGCCTTCCATATCGGGGTTGCACACCAGCGCGCTGATTTTGCCTTTGCCGTCGGCGCGTTTTTCACGCGCCATGACGGTGAACAAGCTGCTGATCGCGCCGCTGGTGGCCCACTTTTTCTCGCCGTTGATGATGTAGAACTCGCCGTCGTCGGTCTTGGTGAACGTGGTTTCCTGCCCGCCGGCGTCGCAGCCGACGTTGGGCTCGCTTAAGCAGAAGGCGCTGAGCCATTCGCGCGCCAAATGCGGGAGCCAGCGCGCCTTCTGTTCTTCGTTTCCAAAAAGCATCACGGCTTTGCAGCCGATGGATTGGTGCGCGCTCACCAGCACGGCGGTGGAGCCGCAGCTTTCGCCGATGCGGTCGAGCACGCGGTTGTACGACGTGATGCCCAACCCCAGCCCGCCGTATTCTCGTGGGATGGTCATCCCCAGCACGCCGAGGCTGAAGAGTTTATCGATGACCCAGCGGGGGATTTCCTGGTCTTGATCGATCGCGATCGAAGGATGTTCGTCTTTGAGATAGCGATCGAGACGGGCCAGCAGTTGATCGCAGCGATCGCGTTCTTCGGCGGGGTAATCGGGGTATGGAAACACCAGCTCTTCCCGGAGCCGGCCCCAGAACAGATTTTTGACGAAGCCCATGGTTCCCGGTTCGGGCCCCAGCAGGGCTTCAGCGTCGGCGATCATGTTTCGATCGCGCTCGGAGACGCCCTTAAGGTTTTTAAGGTCGGCCATGTACGCAACCTCCGCGTATGTGCGTAGTTAGAGACTTGGGCTGGTGGCCCGTGATTCTATTCTACAACCGAAATTTCAGGAGTTGCCTGCAAATCCGGCGAGACAAAAAACCGATCCGCCCGCAGCATCGAAGGTCATTCGATGAAGCGGAACTTTGCGCAGTATATCGGAAATAAGGCGGCGGGAGCAAGTGTGATTTGTTATCCCATTGGCGCTAGCCAGGAAACTTCATCCGGATCGACCGATAGGCTTCCTTCGCATCGCCGGTGACCGAGCCAACGTGACCGTCTGCGTACAGAATATTGAACTGCACTTTCCCACCTTGTGTGTCAAACACTGTTCCCTTCGGCATTGGATATTTGCCGTGACGCCAGATGTCGACCGTCGTCGAAGAAGCGCTGCCAAAAAAGGCGCCGGAGTTGATGACCAGCGGTTGAGGCGTGACACAGTTCGGGTACGTGCTGGCGGCGGGTACCTTGCCCGATTGAGCGAGCCAAAAGCGCGCGTCGGCCAAAAGCATCCGCTCGGAAGAGCGCGACCAAGTCTTGCCTTGCAGAAAGTTCCCCGTCGGAAACTCTTCGACCGCATCGATAACAGCGACTTCGCGCGGTCGATCTTTGCTGGCTTGGGGCGGTTGATCGACCGATACGGGATACCTTTCGGAGAACGTCGGGAAAATATTCATTCCAAACCCGGGCTGCACAAGATTGACGTCGCCGACCGGCGTGAAGCCGTCTTTGTAGTATCCCTGCCACGATGGGCAGCCATAGAAGATCGTTCGTGTCGATAGCTGCGCATTCACCCTGTCGGTGCCGGCGGTGTTTCCCATTCGAGACTTGGTGGCGTATTTTTGCAGCAGGTTAAAATAGTAACCTTGCCCGACACCGGTGGAGTTGTTGATAAATTTGAAACCGTCAACGTCGTACGGGCGTATGCCAGCGTTGTTGGGACCGCGAATGCCGTTTAAGCGGGCGACGGGCCAATAGCCTTTGTATTCGCCCTCGTAGAGTCGAAAGCAGTTGCCGATTTCTCGAAGCTGGGTCTGACATTTGACGAGATTGGCCTGCTGCTTGGCGCGGCCCAATGCCGGAATCAATATCGAGATCAGCACCGCGATGATGCCGATCACCACGAGCAACTCGACCAATGTAAATGCGCGTCGACGCATCAGAAGCTCCTGAGAAATGCACGCGGCTGACCGAAGTGATTGTCTACGTTAACATCGCCCGTGGGAGCGTCAAACGAAATTATACAAGATTATAGGAGACATAGTCAGTCAGACGGCATTCGGTTAGGAATCCCACCACTGAAATGGTGACCTGAAATACGTTACAGGGCACGCAATATGCGGTCATATTCCGCATGAGTGCCGATCCAGACCCAAAGAAAGGTTTGTTCCGTACGTTCTGCGAGTGCACGATACCTGAGGCTAACCCGTGCCGACCAAAGTCCGCGAGCAACCGATTTGAATTCCAATGATGGATGAGTCGGGTCAGTCTTGAAGAGATCGAATTGTTTCTTAGCAAGCAATTGTGTTGCAACCGGCAATCGAGCCAGCAATTTACGAAATTCCGGCGTCGTATGTGAAATCACTATTCCAACGGGAGAACCTCGCCCGCCTCCCTCGCCCGACGCGCTTGTTCGAGCAGAAAATCCAAACGGCCGGAGGATGCATCCTGCTCGACCTGTTTATCCCACGCGCGCCAATCTTCTTCTGCCAGACGCTGCTCAAGTTCGGCAAACTCGTCGGTGCTGAGTTGCTCAATCAGGTTGAAGATTTCGTCGACGCGACTCATCGCAATGATTGTATCCAGCAAGTTTCAGTTTTACACGTCAAAACTAACGCCCTGCGCCAGCGGGAGTTCGCGGCTGTAGTTGATGGTGTTGGTGGTGCGGCGCATATAGGCCTTCCAACTGTCCGACCCTGATTCGCGGCCGCCGCCGGTTTCTTTTTCGCCGCCGAACGCGCCGCCGATTTCGGCGCCGCTGGTGCCGATGTTGACGTTGGCGATGCCGCAATCGCTGCCGGCGGGGGACATGAATAGCTCGGCTTCGCGCACGTCGCCGGTGAAGATGGCGCTGCTTAGGCCCTGGGGCACGTTGTTGTGGATGGCGATGGCTTGTTCGAGGGTTTCGTAGGGGAAGACGTAGAGAATTGGCGCGAAGGTTTCGTGCTGGACGATCGGCGCATCGGGTTTGATTTCTACGAGTGCGGGTTTGACGTAGAACGATTCTTTGCGCGACGAAAAATCCGACTCTTCGCTACGCTCAGATGTCGGCTTGTGGCGTCCTCCTCCATGGATGGTTGCGCCTAGTTTTTTGGCTTCGCTCAGCGCGTGCTCGTAACCCTTGAACGAGGCTTCATCGATCAATGGACCGACGAGGATGCCGGTTTGCCGTGGGTCGCCGATTCTCAATTTGGCGAAAATAGTGCTCACGCGTTTGACGATCTCGCCATAAACCGATTGGTGCGCGATGAGGCGGCGCAGCGAAGTACACCGCTGCCCGGCCGTGCCGGCCACGGCGAAAACGATGGCTCTTGTGGCCATTTCAAGGTCGGCGGTGGGCGACAGAATCATGGCGTTGTTGCCGCCGAGCTCGAGCAATGTGCGTCCCAATCGCGCGCCGACGGTTTTGGCGACTTCTTTGCCCATACGCACCGAACCCGTTGCGGAAATCAGCGGCACCTTTGGTGACTGCGCTAATGCTTCTCCCACATCGCGCGCGCCGATCACCACGCACGAAATGGCTTCGGGGATGCCGGGATCATTCATCTCGCGAATGGTTTCAATCAACAAATTATGACACGCCACGGCGGTGAGGGGCGTTTTTTCACTCGGCTTGAGAATGACGCTGTCGCCGCAGACCAGCGCGAGCATGGCATTCCACGCCCAGACCGCAACGGGAAAGTTGAACGCGGTGATCACGCCGACCACGCCCAGCGGGTGCCACTGTTCCATCATGCGATGGCCGGGGCGTTCGCTGGCGATGGTCAGCCCGAAAAGCTGCCGCGAGAGGCCGACGGCGTAATCGGCGATGTCAATCATCTCCTGCACTTCACCGGCGGCCTCACTGGTGATTTTTCCGGCTTCAAGGGTGACGAGCTGAGTGAGGTCATTTTTGCGGGCGCGCAGTTTTTCGCCAAAACGCCGAACAAGCTCGCCGCGGCGTGGGGCGGGGACGACGCGCCATTTGAGAAACGCTTCGTGCGCGGCATCGACGGCGCTGTTCACATCCTGCATGGTCGCTGAAGCGATCACGCCGAGTTGGGCGCCATCGATGGGACATCGCGCGGGGATGGGCGCGCCCGACGTCTTTCGCCATACGCCCCCGATCGCGCAGCCGGATTGGGTTTCGTGGATGCCGAGAGAGGCGAAAAGGTCTTTGCTCATGGAGGTCCTTGTGAAGCGTCAAACTCAACGGACGCCGGCGAACGGATTTAGCCGCGAAGTGGCGAAAGATGATAGCCCAGGGCGCAAGCCCTGGGTCAGCGCCCGGGGAAAAGCCCCGCAGGGGCGAAAGAACGTTCGTCGCGATCATCCGTTTTCGGCGTTATACAGTGCTCGTGATGGCGGTGAGCGATTGTGGCACCGGTCTTTCGCCCCTTTGGGGCTTTTCGGATTTTTCTGACGACCCAGGGCTTGCGCCCTGGGCGGTCATCTTCCGCCGCTTCGCGGCTGGCGCTACGCGTAAGCCCTGCCAAACCGATTGGCCAGGAAATCATCAAAGTTCACATCTTCCTGCCGCACGAAACCCTGCTTGAACAGCTTGCCTTCAAAGTGCAGGTCGAGGCACGCCATGATCCCCGCCGCCGTGGTGATTTGGATGGCGGTGCTGCGCGCGCCGAAGAAATCGCCCGCGTACACCTTGCGCAGGTCGGTTGCCTGCGTGTATTTGCCGTTCTTCCAGCCGCGGACGAGGTTAAAGATGTAAACGATATCCTGTTCGGTGGCGGGAATCGCGCGCTCGAAGATTCGTTTGAGCGTGTCGCGGTCTTCGTTCAGCCGCAGGTCTTTCATCAGGAACGCGATCAAGTCGCGATGGCCGGGGTAACGCATCGTTTTGTAGTCGAGGTTGCGCACCTGGCCGGCGTAGGTTTCGCACAAATCGCCCACGCCGCCCGACGTGTTGAACGCCTCGAATTCGATCCCTTCAAAGCTGAATCGCTCGTAACCTTCCAGCGGAACCAATGTGGTGAGTTGCGTCCCTTCGACGATCGCCTTGCCCAGTTGGCCGTATTCATTGATCAAGCCGTCGGTGCTCCAGGTGAGGGCGTATTTGAGCGCGTTGGCGGGGTGTTGCGGCAAAGCGCCGACGCGCAGTTTGATTTCGTCGAGCTTCTCAAAACCTTTGGCGAGATGATGGGCGCAAATCCCCACAAACCCCGGCGCCAGGCCGCATTGCGGCATGTATACCTGCCCCGGCTTTGCTTTGGCGGCGGCGGCGCGGACGGTTTCGGCGTGCTGCACGTCTTCGGTCAGATCAAAGTAACTCACCCCTGTCGAAACTGTCGCGGGCAACACGTGTTTGTTGAACTGGTACGGCAGGGCACTGAGCACCGCCTGCTGATCCTTCATCGCGCCGGCCAATGCTTGTTCGCTGCTCACATCGAGTTTCATCGCCTTGACGCGCGCCACCCCGGCGAGTGCCGACAGGTTGGCTTCGTTAACATCGCAAGCGGTGACTTCATAGTCGCCGGCGGTGGAAAGGTAGGTGGCAATCGCTTTGCCGATTTTGCCGGCACCGAGAAGTAATACACGACGCATGTGGGTTGGTTCCTTCACGCTAAAAACCCCGCACGAGGTCATCGCGGAGGGAGGGGGATTATACAGTCTTATGATCGCGCGGGAAGCGGGAAGTTTACCACCAAGTCACCAAGGCACTAAGGAAAGAGATTTCTATGGTGACAACCGGACAGTGCTTGGCATACGGCGCATGTAGCAAGCTGGCGGCGTCTCAAATTAAATTTTCTTGGAGCCTTGGTGACTTGGTGGTTGATCCAAAATTACGCCGATGCGAGCTTCATCTTCACCCGCGTGGCTTCTTCGTACTGCCCCATCGCACGGAACTTGTCGTATCGCCGGTCAACGAGGTCGTCGAGCTTAAGTTTCCCAAGTTCACGCAGCGACTTGGCGATGTACTGTTCCAAACTATGAGCGGCGGAGTGCGGGTCGCGGTGGGCGGCACCTAGGGGTTCGGGGATGATGTTATCGATAATCCCCAGCCGCTTGAGGTTCGGGCTGGTGAGCTTAAGGCTGTCGGCCAATTGGGCGGCGGCTTCGTTACCCTTGAACAGGATCGATGAGCACGCTTCGGGGCTGATCACCGAATACCACGCATATTGCATCATGGCGACCTTGTCGGCGATCGCGATGCCCAGCGCGCCGCCCGATCCGCCTTCACCCGTCACCACCGCGACGATCGGCGTGCGCAGCCGGCTCATTTCCATCAGGTTGCGTGCGATCGATTCGGCTTGCCCGCGTTCTTCGGCGCCAATGCCCGGATACGCACCGGGTGTATCCACCAGACACACCACTGGCAGCCCGAATTTTTCCGCCAACTTCATGGCCCGTAAGGCTTTGCGATAGCCCTCGGGGTGGGCCAGACCGAAGTAGCAGGAGACCTTTTCTTTGGTGTCTTTGCCCTTGTGATGCCCGATCAGCATCACCTTATTGCCGCCGATGCGGGCGAGGCCGCAGAGGATGGCTTTATCGTCGCCATAGAGACGGTCGCCGTGGATCTCGCGGAACTCTCGGCAGATCATTTCCACATAATCTTTGAAAAGCGGGCGGGCGGGGTGGCGGGCGACTTGCACCGTTTCCCATGCCGACAAATTGTCGTAGGTCTTTCGAAGCAGTTCGGTGTAGGTGTTTCGGAGCGACCGCAGTTCTTTGGTGTAATCGGTCTGCCGCTGGGCCTGCAGGGCTTCAAGCTCGTGAATCTGCTGCTCAGCTGCTCAAGCTTTCGCACGGGTTCTTCAAACGGAAGAACGTGTCGAAGGTTGGTGGGCCGAGGGGCGTCGGTGGGCTTGGCAGCCTGCGATTCGCCGCCGGCAGCCGCCTCAACGGGGGCCAGTTCTGGCATGAGAGTCATCCGGCCGCTTGCGTTCGCGGCCGCCTTATTCTTCGCGACATGCTTGGAGACGACCGCATTTAGAGTGGCCGATCCATTCTTATTCCTTACCAAGTCCACATAAATAGGCGATCGACCCCCGCCGTTCAAGCCACGCGGGGCTGCAGCGACAGGTGATCCACGACGACTGGTCTTGATTGTTTGCTTGTTCACTCACTTGTATTATCGGACTGTGAAGATTCATCGCTTGAGTATCATAGGCTTGGGATTGATCGGCTCGTCGGTCGCGATGGCAGTACGTCGGCACATAAAGTCATGCATAATAACAGGTTACGACATATCGCCGGCCGTGCAAAAAACAGCCCTGCGGCGCGGCGCGCTTCAGCACGCCGCACGAACAGTTGAAGAGTGTGTCGAAGGAGCCGACCTGATTGTGATCGCAACCCCACTCGGCATGATCGCAAGTGTCTTCCAACGACTCGCGCGGGTTCTAACGCCTGAATCGGTCGTAACGGATGTGTGCAGCACCAAGCGTTCGATCGTTGGTTTGGCAGCCGCAATCCTGCCCAACGCCGGACGACGGTTCGTCGGCGCCCACCCGATGTTCGGCAGCGAAAACTCAGGGATCGACCACGCCGATGCCAATCTACTCGCCGGCAGTCGCTGCATCCTCACACCGACCGCCCGAACCGACCGCGCCGCCCTCCGCACAGTCGATGCGTTCTGGAGTGCTTTAGGATTGCAGACTTTGACGATGGCTCCGGCCAAGCACGATCAACTGCTCGCCCGCGCCAGCCACCTGCCCCAGGTGATGGCCAGCGTGTTGATGGCCGGGCAGGACGCGCGATCCATGCAAGTCAGCGGCCGCGGGCTGCTCGACACCACGCGGCTCGCCGCCAGCAACCCGAAGCTGTGGGCGGAAATCCTGACCGACAACGGCGACAACCTGTCCAAAGAACTGCGCGCCGCCGCCGCCACGCTCACCAAACTGGCCGCCGCCGCGGAGACCGGTGATCGGCGCAAAGTAAAGTCAATAATCAACGCCGGCCGCGTTGCGCGTGAGTCGCTACTAAAAATGCGGTCGCGAAAGACAAAGCAATAGTTAGCCGCAGATGAACGCTGATGGACGCAGATCAATGCAGGAGAGTTGGGTTTGCACGAACAAGATAATTCAAATTTCGGGAAGAATAATTCTCTTCCTCTGCGTTCATCAGCGTTTATCTGCGGCTAAAAAGCAATGGTTAGCCGCCGATGGACGCAGATCAATGCCGGAGAGTTGGGTTTGCAGGAATTAGGTTGACCTGATTTTGTCCCAACCAAATTTCTTCATCTGCGTCCATCCGCGTTCATCTGCGGCTAGAGAATAACTGATGCCAAGAAACATCGAACTAAAAGCCAGATGCCCCGACTTGCCGCTTGCGGCGTCGCGGAGCAAATCGCTCGGCGCGCGCGAAGCAGGAATTCTCAACCAAGTCGATACCTACTACCACGTGAAACAAGGTCGATTGAAACTAAGGACCATCGACAACGACCGCGCCGAACTCATCTTCTACCACCGCGACAACAGCAGCGAAGTCCGCCCGAGCGATTATCAAATCGTCGCGATCACGGATCCCGCCGCCCTCAATGTTGTGTTATCGCAATCGCTGGGTGTGATCGCTCGGGTGCGCAAGCGCCGCCGGCTGTTGTTGTGGGAAAACGTGCGGATTCATCTGGATGACGTCGATCAACTCGGCACGTTTCTGGAGTTCGAAGCCGTCGTCGGCCCCGCCGCCGACGAAGCCACGTCGCATCGCCGGGTGGCCGAGCTTCGCGCGGCGCTGCAGATCAGCGATGCCGACCTGATCGACTCCTCCTACAGCGATCTATTGCTCAAGCGACTGTAGCGACGCCGCGTTTGTAACGACTTCCGTCCGTGCGTTCTGCAAGAATGAAGGCGGCCGGGACGGCCGCCGCGACAAGAATACAAAAGCGCGCTGCGCCGGCGCGCGCTTGCCAGCGCAACGCCCGTCGAGAGAAAAATGCGCGCGCCTTCGATTGAATTTCCTGGCAAAATCGCTGCTTTTCATGCGCGCGTTGCGCTGGCGCGTGCTCGCCAGCGCAGCGCGCGGGGATAGGTGAGAGAGTGTTCTTTGGTAATTGAATCGTATCGCCGGGTGTCGCAGTGCCGGCCCATTTTTGATCGACTTGGGGAGCATCGCGCTTTGGCTGGAAAAGTGTGGATCGGCGTATACCGATTGGAACCCGAACGAGCGCGATTGGGACCGAAAAAAGATCGGAAAGGACCGAAAAGGACCGGAAAGGACCGAAAAGGACCGAAAGAGACCCAAAAAGGACCGATCGGGACCCGGTTTGGACCCGGTTTTTGCGTGATGTCGCGCGTCGCGACATCCATGCAAATGCTTGTCGGTGAAATGATTGTGGAATTTGTGGGCGGCCAGGCGGCGCCCCAAACATCTTTTTTTGTTTGTAGCGGCGGCCGTCCCGGCTGCTACGACTGGTGAAGAACGCCCGGGACGGGCGTCCCTACAACAGAACGCCCGGGACGGGCTACAAACTCTTGGAATCATTTGTCGGACGGGCGCGTGGCGGGTGCCAGATCGATCGGCAGCGCCGCCGTGAAGTATCGCCACCCGCGGCCGAGGAAGAGTTGGTCGTTAAGCATGACGGAAATGTCAGTCTTGACGAACCCCTCGAACCGCACCCGGCCGTTGATGCTCACGCTGATGGCGCGGTTGAAATCGATCATCTGGTCGTTGAAGTACAGCCGCAGCAGTTCGACGTTGTCGGTTTTGAGTTCGATGTGGTTGCGCGGTTTGAGTGACGCACTGGCCGACCACACGCTCGCCTGCAGCACGATTTTCTCCGTGCCGCGGCTGAAAAACATGCGCTGGTCGTCGCCGGGGCGGGTGGGTTGATCGATCTGCAGCCAGTCGACGCGGTTGTAGATCGGATCGAGGCGGTTGGATTGCAGCATCAGCTCGGCCGGGTAAAGCGATCGCACGCGGGCGCGGAGCTTGGCGTACATTTTGTCGACGAGCTGCATCGGCGGGCGATGGCCGAGTTTTTTGGTTTCTTCGTAGTCGACGTCGATCTTCTGGCCGCGCAGCGCGCGGACGAGTTGGCGCGACATGTCAACTTTAATCACGTCGTCATCGGCATCGTGCCAGACGACCGGCCAGGTGTTGCGAAGATTCTTGAGGCGCAGCCGCTGAAACTCATTCTTCGCCGATCCGGCCATGGCGTTGAACGCGGCGAACGTGGTGGGGTAATGCAGCGCCAGGTTCCACGCCGCGTGGGCACCGGCACTGTGGCCGATGAGGTAGACGCGCGCCGGATCAATATTCGCCCGCTCGGCCGCGTGGTAGATCGATTGCATGACCGCGTTCACGCCGGCGTAACCGGGGCCAAACAGGTGGTCGAAGTTCATCAGCGGCATGAGCACGATGGCGTCGGGCTGCTGCTTGAGTTCATCGGTAATCCAGTCGGTGTAAATGCGGGCGACTTCCTGCTGATCGGGCTCCGGCTTGCGAACGAACGCATCGGTCGCCGGCAACCGAACCACCAGCGGCCAGGCTTGGGTGACGGCGTAATCCTTGGGCAGGCCGAGGAAATACGCCACCGTATGCGGCCCGACGCGCTCGCTGATGTAGTACACGCCGCCGGGAAGGTCGGGCCAGTGAAGACGGATGCGGCAGAGGCGACCGAGCGTGACGGCATCCACGCCCGCCGCTTCGATCTGCTTGATGATGCCGATGCGCAGGGTCGAGTTTCGCTCGGCGAAGAATTGTTCGAGCAGGCGATGCGATGACAGAATTTGTTCAAATTGCTTGTCGTCGAAGCGGTCTTTCAGTTCGGTTTTGTACAGCGTGACGAGCTGGTCGCGCGGCAGTTCGGTCGGCTTTGTTTGTGCTTGAGCGGCGGAGGTTAGCCGCAGATGAACGCAGAGGAACGCAGATAGGAGGAGAGTATGGATGTCAATCCGAAGCGAACTCGCGAGGAACGTACCTGTCGTAGTGCGAATCTTTACCAAGCGGCTTGCGAAATAGGTGCACAACGACATGTAGGTCCCTCCGGATTACCGTTCGGGATGACAATTCTCAAAGTGAACTATCTGCGTCCATCTGCGTTCATCGGCGGCTCAACATTACGCTTCGGCGATCGTGACGCTCTTGAGAATGTCGCCTTGCTTGACGGCGTCGACGATTTCCTGGCCGCTGGTCACTTGCCCGAAGACCGCGTGCTTGCCGTTGAGCCAGTCGGTGGCGATGTGCGTGATGTAGAACTGGCTGCCGTTGGTGTTCGGCCCGGCGTTGGCCATGCTCAAACTGCCGACTGCGTGGTTGATGCCCAGTGCGGCCTTCTCATCGGGCCACTTGTAGCCCGGGCCGCCGGTGCCGGTGCCTTGGGGGTCGCCGCCTTGGACCATGAAATCGGCGATCACGCGGTGGAAGAGTGTGCCGTCGTAAAAGCCGTCTTTGGCGAGGAAGACGAAGTTGTTGACGGTGACCGGCGCGCGGTCGGCGAAGAGTTGAACGACGATATCGCCGCGCGGGGTGTTGAACGTGGCGGTATACGACTTTTTGGCGTCGATCGTCATCGCCGGCGCGGAACCGTATTGCTTGCCCATTTGAAAAACCTTTCGGTGAGAAAAATTCCTGGAAAAATATTCGAGAGGGAAATCATCGCGGCAAACGCAAAGGGATGCAAAGCCGCGCCGCGCCATTATGTGAGATTTTCCAGTTCGTGCAGAAACCGCCGGCCGATGGACGCGCCGGTGGGCGCGCCTGCGCCGTTGATGCGCGTGGTGATGCCAAGATGAAGCGCGTCGCCCAGCGTGGTCGGCGTGAGGACGAGCGGCATGAAAGGGCCGGTGGGAGAGACGCGCAGATACTCGCTGATGTAATTCGGGTGCGCCTCGGCCGCCCAGGAATTGTGCAGCGTGATGTTGCTGATGCCGCCGGCGAGCGGCAGTCGCTTGCGATAAAACTCGCGCAGGTTGCGATCGTCGAAAATCGCGCCGGCGAGCAGGCCGAAGCTCATGCGGATCTGGCCGGCCTGCGCCAACCGGCGCTCGCGCGCCAACCGCGATTGTGCGGCGACGGCGGCGAGCAGCTTTTCAGTGTCGCCCATCACTTCGCCGCGGAGGATGGTGTTGGTGAAGCCGAGGAACATCCCGAAGGCGTCGGCAGGCGAGCGGCCGGGAAGGTTACGGAGATCGACGATCGAGCCGAGCGCCAAATCATGCCGATGGTGAGGCGGCTCGAGCGGCGCAAGGTCTCGCGCGGTTTTGGCGAGGGCGACCAGGAACAGGTCGTTCACCTTCACGCCGCGTCGTCGCGAGACGTGCCGCACGGCCGCCACGAGGCCCGCCGGCGCGCGCACCTGCGCGAAGGCGGCGTTCGATTCATTGGCGCGGCCCACATGCACGCGCCGGCAGTGGCGCAGCCGGCCGGATTGCGAAAGTTGTTGAAGCAGCGCCGGCAGCACCGGCCAACCCGCGGCACCGGGGCCGAAGTGATGCCAGTAACCGTGCCGTGCCGTCAGCATCGGCGTACCCGTCACACGATCGGGGGAAACGAGGTGATACAGCCACTCGCGCAACAACGAGCGAATGCAAAAGCTGTCGCAAACCCAGTGGTGATAAACGACGCCGACGATGGCGCCCGAAGACGTTGTGCAGGAGAAGGGCCGATACGGCAATTCACCCTGTTCAAAAGCGAGGTTGAGTTGGCCGGACAGGTAATCGTTGAGGTGATCTTCAGAATCGATGGGTCGAATCACGCTCGCAGCGATCACGCCGGGCGAGAAATCGTGAATCACTTTCCCGTCGTCGTGCCAAACGGTCCCGAGGCCGAGCATAGTGAGCGCGGCCCGCCAGGCGCTGGTGAGTTGTTCGATGGAGGGCGCAAAGGTCAGCCGCATCGCCTGCGCCGCGTTGTAGGGGTGCAGGCGTTCCCACTGAATAATGAGCTGCTGGAAGACGTTCAGATGTGGCGCCGGCGGGTTCAATTCGGCGAGTTGTAACGCATCAGACTTGTGTCGGCGAGAGCGACTTGGGGATGAACCGACCGACCGCAGAAAGGTAACGGCCATAGACATGACCATGCGTTTTGAGCAGATAATTCTCTTCGCGCCGCGCTTCCCAATAAAGCAGGGCGATCAGCAGCACCGCGACCATCGCCATGAGAATGGAAGGCACGGCGACAAAGCCGGCGACCATCATAATCGCCTGCAACGTGTAAATGGGGTGCCGCACATACGCGTATGGGCCGGAGATAATGAGTTGGGTCTTTTCGGACGGATCGATACCCATGCGCCAACTCTTGCCCATCCGTCGCCAGCAGATCAGCGTGAACCAATAGGCGGCGATCGCCACCGCAACGCCGGCGTATTGGATGACGAGGTTTGTGTACAGCGGTCCGGTGAGTGGATGCGTTGGCGCCGTCCAAGCCTTCATCAGAGGCCAGATAATCCAGGTGAGAACGGTGGGATACCAGATGATGCGCAATACCTGGCCAAGCCGTTCTGCGGGCCAGAAGTTGCCGGCCTTTCCGGTGAGCCGCTTGGTTTTGATCACCAGCTTAACCACGCGCGCCCAATACGCGCCGGTGAGCAGGCCGATGAGCAGGGCAGGCCAGTCGAAAGGCATCGTTCGGATTGTACGGAGGCGCATCGCAAATGCACTGGGATGAAAGTGTTGGCGTTTGTGGCATGCGCTGCGTGCCACGATCTTGGCTCTGGGGCCAAGTCGTGCGACTGTCATGCAAACGTCGCGCACCGACCAGGCACGACATGGCCCCAGAGCCATGTCGTGGCACCCGTCGTTTTGATGCGATCAGTCGGATTCCCGGCGATCGACGCCGCCGTTGCTCATGGCGACGGGGCGCGCCGGCGCGGGCTTGGCGTCGACCGGCGCCTTGACCGATGCCGAAGCGACACTGGTGCTCTTGCCGGCGATCTGCGCCACCCATGTCGCCCGCGGGGGGCAGGCGGTCAGGACTTGCTTCAAGACTTCGCTGTGAATTTTCGCCTTCTTCTCGATGTTGAAGTGGTCGGTGCCCGGCTCCAGCAGATCGGTTCGATCTTCGCGAATATTGACGTTCAGCAGCTTTGCCGGGCCGGGCTGTTCGGCTTGCAGCGGAACACCGCGCAGCCACGGCAGCGCGTCCATCGCGCCGTTGGACTGGTAGATGTTGATGCACGTCTTCACGTTGCCCGGCACCTTCGGCGGGGTGACGGGATCAATGGTGATGAGCATATCGACCGTGACGTTGTCGTCGGCGAGTTTGCGTGCGATGCGCACGACGTCATCGGCACCGTAGGAATGACCGACGAGGATGATCGGCTCGTGGTTCGGTTCGGTCTTGTACTTCTGGCAGATCGTGTCGGCGAGCACGGCCCACTGATCGTCCTGGTATACATTGGCGCGCACGCCGGACTCGTTTATCTTGGCGGTCAGTTGATCGATGCCCTGCGAAAAAACGCCAATGAATCCGCGCAACAGGTAGGCATTGCCGGCGCGCGGTGCGTCCGAGGTCGGCTGGACGGCCGACAACTTACCCGGAGCGGTGGCTTTGCACCCGCCGCCAAGCGCGGCGACCACTACCATTGCAGCGAAAAATGGAATGTAGCAACGCATCTTCAACCACTTCCAGCATGCTACCGGTTGATGACCGGCAGCGCCCTCGGCCGGCGACTCTTCCGACAGGTGCCTCAGGACGTGGGGAGTATGATGCAGATCGGCGTCGAGGCAAGTCAGGGCGCGCCAATTGTCTCGACATGGCCGGCAATGATGTGATGTAACTTGCTGCCAGACTTGAGGATAAGGCGACCCTCCGGATCAAGCCCGATGCAGAAACCAGACAATTGCGGATGATCGGAATTGCTGACCGAGACCTGTCGGCCGGCGAGAAGGTGGTGCTGGTTGTAATCGCTGAGCACCGTTTCCAGTGACGGGGATTCAGAAAGGCCGATGCGCATGGCGGTGGCGAGGCTGATGAGCATCTGGGATTGATCCGTCTGCCGCCCGGTGATTTCTGAAAGCGACGTGATGCGCCGGCGCAACAGTGGCGGGGCGGCGGAGACGTTCAGGTTGACGTTGAGGCCCACCCCGATGAGGTCGTAGCCGTTCACCCGCTCGCACAGCATGCCGCAAACCTTGCGGCCGTTGTGCAGTAAGTCGTTTGGCCACTTGAGCTTAACATCGGTCACGCCCGTCACTTGCGCGACCGTTCGGCGGATGATCACACCGGCCAACAGCGGCAAGTGGTGGGCGGGGCGGGTAAGGTCGGCGCGGAAGGCAAACGTCGCGGTGAGACTGCCGGCCGAAGACCACCAGGTGTTCGTCCCGCGTCCGCGGCCGGCCACCTGCCAGCCGGTCAGCACGATCGATGGGGCAGAAAGCTCATCCCGCCGAGCCATCGCCGCCGCGCGGGTGTTGGTGCTGCCGAGTCGGGAAAACCAATAGATCGTCGTCGGTGCCAACGCGGCGCGCATGTCGGCCAAATGGTAGCTGGCGGTTCGGCTCACTGGAGTACTACGAGCAAATCACCCGCTTGGATCGTCGAACCGGCTTTTACGTGAACTTCGCCAATCTTGGCCCCGCGTGGGGCATAGACCGCCGTCTCCATCTTCATGGCTTCGACGGAAAGCAACCGGTCGCCGGCTTTGACGGTGTCGCCGATCTTCACCGCCACGCCGCTCACCTTGCCGGGCATGGGGGCGGCGACGTGATTGGAGTTGTCGGCGTCGGCTTTGGGGTGCTTGTGGGCCAAGGCTTCCAGCGTGCGATCGGCGATCTTCACTTCGCGCGGCTGGCCGTTGAGTTCAAAAAACACCGTGCGCGTGCCGTCATCGTGCGGGTCGGAGACGGTGAGGAACTTGATCACCAGCGTTTTGCCGGGCTCGATCTCGACGTTGATCTCTTCACCCACGCGCAATCCATAAAAGAACGCCGATGTGGGCAGCACACTCGTGTCGCTGTACTTGCCGACGTGCTTGGCAAAGTCGGCGAACACCGGCGGGTACATGAGAAAGCTCATGACGTCGTGAGGGGTCGGTTCATGATCAACCTTTTTTGCAACGTCCTTCTTAACAGCGGCGAAGTCGACCGCCGGAACGTTCGACCCCGGCCGGCCCTTAAACGCCTTCACGCCGGCCGAGTCGAGGATGATCTTCTGCAGCTTCTTGGGCCAACCGCCGTCGGGCACGCCGATGGAGCCTTGCATCATCTCCACCACGCTCTTGGGAAAGCTGAGTTTGCGCTTCTCATCCATCACGTCGTCGGGCGTGAGGTTGTTGGTGACCATGAACAGCGCCATATCGCCGACGACTTTGCTGCTGGGCGTCACCTTCACGATGTCGCCGAACATTTGATTGACGGTGGCATACATGCGCGCCACGTCGGTCCAGCGATCTTCCAGGTGAAGCGACTTCGCCTGCTGCTTGAGGTTGGTGTATTGCCCGCCGGGCATCTCGTGTTGATAGATTTCCGCGGTGCCGGTTTTGATGTCTTCTTCGAACGGATAGTAAAACCCGCGGACGCGTTCCCAGTAGTCAGACACCTGGTTCGCAGCGTCGAGGTCGATCTGCGTATCGCGCGGCGTGTTGGCCAGCGCGGCGACGATGCTGTTGAGGTTCGGCTGGCTGGTCTGCCCGCTCATACTGGCCATGGCGACGTCGGCGATATCCACCCCCACGTCGGCGGACCGCAGGATCGTGCCGGCGTTGATGCCGCTGGTGTCGTGCGTGTGCAGGTGAATCGGCACGCCCACTTCCTCCCGCAGCGCCTTCACCAGCGCCTTGGCGGCGTAGGGTTTGCACAGGCCGGCCATGTCTTTGATGGCCAGAATGTGCGTGCCCATCTTCACCAGTTCCTTCGCCATCTTGATGTAATAATTCAGCGAGTACTTGGTGCGTTTGGGGTCGAGAATATCGCCGGTGTAGCAGATGGCGGCTTCGCACAACGAATCGGTGTGATCGCGTGTGGCTTCGACCGCCACCTTCATGTTGCCGACGACATTGAGCGAATCAAAAATGCGCAGCACGTCCACGCCGCTTGTCGAAGCGAGCTTGACGAACTCCTTTACCACGTTGTCCGGATAGCTCGTGTAGCCGACCGCATTGCTGGCGCGCAGCAGCATCTGGAACAGGATGTTGGGCACCAGCTTGCGCAGTTGCGACAGCCGTGCCCACGGGTCTTCTTGTAGGAAGCGCATCGATGTATCAAACGTCGCGCCGCCCCAGCATTCGAGGCTGAAGAGATTACTCAAGCGCCGCGCGTAAAACGGCGCGATGGCCAGCATGTCGTAGGTTCGCACGCGCGTCGCGAGGAGCGACTGGTGTGCATCCCTCATCGTGGTGTCGGTGAGGAGGAGGCGCTTTTGCTTTTGGATCCATTCGCAGAATTTCTTCGTGCCGAGTTCTTTGAGAAGATCGCGCGAGCCTTTCTGTAGCGACTCCTGTGAAAGGGATCCGGGGCTGAAGCCTCCGGCTTGGGAGCGTTCGTTCTGTGCGCCGGGGATGATCGGCGCGAGGAGCTGGCGCTTGGGATCAACCTTTCCCCTCACATCGGGTCGTCCATTGATGATGACTTCGCCGAGGTAGCTCAAGAGCTTGGTCGCCCGGTCTTTGCGGGCGCGGAAGCGGAAAAGCTCGGGGGTTTTGTCGATAAACGTCGTCGTTGCTTCGCCTGAGGCGAACGTGGGGTGGTGGATCAGATTTTCAAGGAACTGAATGTTGGTCTTGACCCCGCGGATGCGGAACTCGCGCAGGCTGCGGTCGGTGCGGGCGACGGCCTCGGCGAGCGAGCCGGCCCAGCAGGTCATTTTGACCAGCAGCGAATCGAAGTAAGGCGTGATGACCGCCCCGCCGAAGGCCGTGCCGCCGTCGAGTCGCACACCGAAGCCCGCCGCCGAACGGTAGTTGGCGATTCGGCCGTAGTCGGGGATGAAATTGTTGCTCGGGTCCTCAGTAGTAATGCGGCACTGCACCGCCACTCCGCGGGTTTCGATATCCTTCTGCTCGGGAATATTCAGCGGCGGTTCGTGAAGCTTGTAGCCTTGTGCGATGAGAATCTGGCTCTTGACGATGTCGATGCCGGTCACCTCTTCGGTAACCGTGTGTTCGACCTGAATGCGCGGGTTGACTTCGATGAAGAAGAATTCGTTGCGGTCAAGATCCAGAAGAAACTCTACGGTTCCTGCGTTTTGATAACCTGATGTGGAGCAAAGCCGCGCAGCGGCGGTGCAGATTTCTTCTCTCAGTTTGCGCGGCAGGTTGATGCTCGGGGCGACCTCCACCACTTTCTGGTGCCGGCGTTGGACCGAGCAATCGCGTTCCCACAAATGAACGAGGTTGCCGTGCTCATCCGCTAGAATCTGCACTTCAATGTGCTTGGCGCGGGGAATGTATCGTTCCACGAATACTTCCGCTCGACCGAATGCGGCACCGGCTTCGCGCTGGGCTTCTTCAAGTTTGGGGATAAGTTCATCGGGCTTCAAGACGACGCGCATGCCGCGTCCCCCGCCGCCGAAGCTGGCTTTGATGATGACGGGAAAGCCAATCTTCGTCGCCGCCGCCACCACGGCTTTCTGATCCTTGATTCCGTGCTCGGTGCCCGGAACGGTGGGCACGCCGGCCTTGATGGCGATGCGTTTGGCAGCGGTTTTGTCGCCGAACATCTCGAGCTGCTTGGGCGTCGGGCCGACGAACTTGATGCCGTTTTCTTCGCACGCCCGGCTGAGTTCGGCATTTTCGCTCAGGAAGCCATAGCCCGGATGAATGGCATCGGCCCCGCAGGCTTTGGCGACATCAATCAGCCCCGGAATGTTGAGATAGCCGCGCACCGGCTCCCCGCCGGCGGCCGGGCCGATGGGGTACGACTGGTCGGCCTTGAAGCGGTGCAGCGCGAAGCGGTCTTCGTGGGTGTAGACCGCGACGGTGCGAAGTTTAAGCTCGGTGGCCGCGCGAAAGACACGGATGGCGATCTCGGAGCGATTGGCGACCAATAGTTTATTCATCGACCTGTCTCGAAAACGGCCCCGTTGAACGGCCCCGTTGAACGATGCCGTAAGGCGACGACATTGTGGGGGAGCGGCGAAGGAATTCAACCGTCTAAACGCGTAAGATAGCGGTTGGATGCGCTATTTGACCGCCGATCAGCAGGAGGAACTTCGCCGCGCGGTGCAGGTTGCCGCCGGGGCGGAGGGTTTGGCGGGAGAAATCCAGGCCATCTACCGGGAGGTGGAAGCAGAAATCGCTGCCCGCCGGCCACGATGCGACCAATCCGGACGATGCTGCCGCTTCGACGAATTCGGCCATTTGCTGTTTGTGACCACCGCAGAGTTGGCGGTCTTCATGGGTAGGTTGGCGGTTGGGCGTGGTGGGTTGGGAAACAGTAGTGGTGGGTCGACGGTGCCGCACGCAGCGATAATGTTACCGGGCCAACGATTGCGGCTGTTTCCAACCAACAACCAACGACCTACAACCCACCCTCCACCCGCCTGCGTCTATCAACTGGACAACCTCTGCACCGTCCACGCCATCCGACCATTCGGCTGCCGTATTTTCTTTTGCGATCCGACTGCGCAGGATTGGCAGCAGGCCCAATACAACGTGTTTCACGTTCGGTTGAAGCAACTGCACAAGCGGCTCGGCGTGCCCTATATGTATGTTGAATGGCGACAAGCGCTTGCGGCGGTGGGGGAGCCGATGTGTGCCAACGGTTTGTAACGAGCGGAGAGCGTCAGCGACCCGGTTCTGGGCACAAAGCGATAGCTTGCTAACGCTGGCGTCGCGTCATTCCGGGTCCCATGCGGTTGCCCTTAAACTGCCCAGGCGTGTTGGCCAGGGCAATTGCCTTTGACAGCCGGCGGCGGGGCACGATAATTCCATGCTGCCGCGGCGCTTGCGCTGGGCTTGATCTGCAACTGGATGTTACATCAGGAAGGCCTGACCATGCGTATTCCGTCCCTTCGTCATTTGTGCCTGGGTGGTTTGGTGTTAATCGGTGCCACCGTTTTTGGCGGCTGCACCACCCCGCCGATCGATTTCGGCTCGACGCCCGCCTACAGCTCCGCCGAGCGAGGGCGGATGATTTGGCGTAATTGGAACAATGAAGGCGCACAGATCATCGACGACGTCGATAGCGCGCTGCTGCTGCGTCCGCAAAGCCGCATGACGATCTGGCACGTTCGCTGATTTCCCGACTGTGGCGGCCGACAGCGGTTGAGCAATGTCGAAAGCCTACGATGCTTTCCGCAAGCGATTCGACCGCGACGCGTGCGTGCTGTGCATCCGCACTGATTGCTGCTGCGCCGCCAACAGGCGATCGAGATACAGTCGCAACGAAGCCTCATCAAACCGCGAAAGAAATTGCGGCTGGGCGCCATGGTTGAACCGGCGAATTTCGTCGATGAGTTGACGTTTGGTCATAAGCTGCTTAGCTTCAAACAGGTGACAAACGACATCGGCTCGCACCGACGAGCAGTCAATCGGTACATCGGAAGACGCAACGCGTTTGCTTGAAGGTCGATAAGCCGGCGCCTGTGGTATGCGGCGGCGTTAGACGGGCCGGCTCCAGCGGAAGTTTGATATTGAAGCCATGTCTCAACCCCCCACTCAACCCGCCGGCCAAGCGACTTCTGCTGATCCTCTTTCGTCGCTTTACCGAATGAGCAAGACCGCCGGGCTGGGCACCAGCGAATACCAGGCGGTAAACGTTGCCGGCGTGGTGGCGCTGGTCATCGGCTTGGTGAGTTTTGCGGCGAATTTTGATGCAGTGCTTCTCATTATTCCGCTCGCCGGGCTCATTGTCGGCGCGATCGCGCTGTATCAGATTCGCGGGAGCAACGGCACGCAAACCGGCACTTGGATGGCGATCGTGGGCATCCTGCTGAGCCTGGGCACAGGACTGTGGGCGGGAACGGCGCGCTACCGGGAAGCGGCCCGCACGTCGGCCGATCGCGTGGCGTTGGTAAAGCTGGTCGATGATCTTTGGCAAAACGTTCAGGGAGAAAAGTTAGAACAGGTGTACGGGCTGTTCACCGACACATTCCGCCAACGCGTCGGCCGGGCTGAGTTTGATCGTCCGTGGAACACGTTTAAGGGTCGTTACGCGCTTAAACGGATCAGTTCTAACGGCCTGTTCGCGTTCGAAGACGATCAGGTGACGCAAGTGCGCGTAGCCTCCGGGCAACTGGTTGTTGAATTTGCCGATCCCGGTCTGCAGACTGATCGTCCGCAGGCGCTGTTCACCTATCGCAACGGCCGCTGGGCGATCGAAACCATTCCAATCTACTATCCACCGCCCAAAGTTGAAGGCACCGCCGGGCCGCAGTAACCGGGCCAACGCATAGAGGCGGAATCACGAGCCGCGCGCGTGAGCGACCGGTCGCGCCGGGAATCGGGTCGCTTACGCTCGCCGTTCGTTCAAGCGTGGGCAGCCATTCGTCCGATAAACCATTGACGGAATGCAGCATCGCCGGGTGGCTCACCGTGTGAGCCGGTCTGGCCGATACCTCGATTATGCGCGATCGCCGCCGCGATCGGCTGGTTGTGAGGTTGGTCACCATGATGCTGCGAAAAAACTATGTCCGCGTGCTGATCATTGCCGGCGGAGCCGTGCTGTGCGGTGCGAGTGGAATCGGTTGTTCGATGCCGGGCGGGAACGCGCCATCGGTATCGTATCAACCCCCCAGTGGGCCCGTGGACGCGATCGAAGCCATCGAGTCGACGCCACAATCCGAAGGCGGCGAAGCAGTGTTTGTGGGCAACCCGGCGCACCAGCTCTTTGACAACCCCGATCAAACTGAAGCCGTAATGCCGCTGGTGAACGTTTTTGGCGAATTCGGCCACGAGGCCGGCGCCGCACCCAAGTTCGGCCCCGGCGGGTTCGAGCAGGTGACGTTCATCGATGAAGGCTACGACAGCGACGTCGAAATAAGCCCGGACGGCAAATGGCTGGTGTTTGCCAGCACGCGGCACAACGAGCGGCCGGAGATTTACCTGCAGCGCGTGGGCGGATTGAGCGTCACGCAAATGACGACCGACAGCTCCGACGATGCGTTCCCCACGTTCAGCCCCGATGGCGCAAAGGTTGCGTTCTCGTCGACGCGCAACGGAAGCTGGGACCTGTACATGATGGACCTCGACGGCCGAAACATCACGCAGCTCACCGCCAGCCCCATGCAGGAGCTGCACCCGACGTTCAGCCCCGACGGCACGCGGTTGGCATACTGCGTTACCGGCACGCGCAGCGGACAGTGGGAACTCTGGACGATCGATCTGCGCACGATGGAAAAGAAGATGATTGGATACGGGCTGTTCCCGTCGTGGTCGCCGAAGAAAGATAAAGATCAGATCGCGTTCCAGCGGGCGCGACAGCGCGGCAGTCGGTGGTTCAGCGTGTGGACGCTCGACTTGATCGATAGCGAAGCGCGCAGCGTGACGGAAGTAGCCGTAAGCGGCAATGCCGCGGTGGTGTCGCCGAGTTGGAGCATGGATGGCGCGATGCTGGCGTTCAGCACGATCGTCAACCCCGGCCTGAAAAAAGGCGTGCAAGTCAGTAGCCAAGGCGGCAGTCAGCAGGATGTGTGGGTGATTAACGCCGACGGCACCGGCCGTCGCAGGATCACCGATGGAAATGGTGTAAACACCACGCCGACGTGGTCAAAGGACGGCAGAGTCTTCTTCGTTAGCGACCGTGGCGGGGCGGACGCGGTTTGGTCGGCCCGGATCGGCAACACGGCGGCGATCATGACGGCGGAGAAGAAACAAGAGAACGACCCGTTTGCGAATACGGATAAGCGGGAAGTAGGGCCTTGACCACTCCCTCGCCGGCTACGCCGGGAGAGGGCCGGGGTGAGGGTTCTTGTGAGTGGATTGACGGCGTAGTTTGCCGATGCGTAATCGAGGAGCACTCGGCGAAGGTACAGACTTTGGTTCGCCGAAAGAACCCCCTTCCTAACCCTCCCCCGGGGTACCGGGAGAGGGGACCAGAGCTTCATGGACGAAGCATGACCAATACGATGCGGAGCATCTTCGTTTTAGTGATGGTGGCCGTAACAGGATGCCGGGACGCCAAGCCGCAGTACGGCATTGAACGTCAACTGTTCCTGCCCGGCCAGCGCGTCCAGGTATGGGCGGTGGCGCCGGCGGGGAACCTGAGCGGGGTTCGCGACGTCGATCCGCTGTTGCAGGCGGACATCGTTTACCAGCAGTTGCAAGCGGTACGCGGGGTGAAGGTGATTCCCGTCAATCGCGTCGTGGAGGTGTTTGCGAGCCTGCAGATAACGCAGGTGAGCAGCGACCAGCAGGCGGCGCTGGTGTGCGATCTGCTTGCCGCCGACGGGCTGATCGTGCCGACCGTGACGGCATACGACCCGTATAATCCGCCGAAACTCGGCGCTTCGATTCAACTGTTCGCCAAGCCTTCCAACTACGCCCGGCCGGAGGGGTTGGACCCTCGGGAACTGTCGCGAATGGCCTCGCCGGGCAACACCGAATCGCTTCCGGCGCAGGCGGGTTTGATGCAAGTGGTTGGAATATATGACGCTGCCACCGGTTCTGTACGCGAGAAACTCGCCGAATATGCCGATGGTAGAAGTGATCCGGCTGGTCCGCTGGGGTCGAAAGAGTATCGAGTAAGCATGGATCGCTACTGCGGTTTTGTTTACCACGACTTAATCGAGCAGTTGATGTTGAAGCTTCAGCGGTCCTCGGAAAAGTGAAAGGCAGCGAGCGTCCATGGCGCAAACCGTCAAGTCGCAATCCACCACACGCATGCTCAGCCTGGTCAAGGGCAGCGAGCAGTTCTGCTTCCGGTACGAAACCGGCCAGGAAGCCAAAGTGCTTGATGCGCTGGTGGACATGGTGCATCGCCGTGACGTTGCCTTCGACTGGTTTGATGCCGCGGTGCTCAGTCATCAGCTCGGCCGACATTTGGCCAAAGAATTGAAGGGCCTTTTGCCGAAGAAAGCTTCGTAAGTTATCGGAAGACGTTCGTTTCGGATCGATGATTCGATAACGACAGATCGTGAGACGAGGATCGGCTCGCGAGTGGGCCGCACGCCTGGCGAAAGCCGGCGCTGCGGCAGGTGTGAACGGTCGGCAAATCAGCCGCATCAACCCATCATGAATAGCGCACCAGCCGCTCCCGTCGCTTCGGCGACCGCAAAAATTTTCGCGCCGCTCGTCCGGCAGTTCCTGGACTTTCTCAAACTCGAGAAACACTTCAGCGACTACACCGTGAAGAGCTACGGCGCAGACCTCATTCAATTCTGCCAGTTCCTCAGCGGAGAGATCGGCGGGGAGCACGCACAGGCGGCCCGCAGCAACGGCATCGCCGAACTGGCGATCGACGATAAACTCGCCAAAGTCGAACCCCTGGGCGTGCGCGAATTTCTCGCGTACCTCTACGGGCAGAACTACACCAAAAGCACAACCGCCCGAAAGCTCGCGACCCTGCGCAGCTTCTACAAATACCTGATTCGCCGCGGGTTGGTGAGCATTAACCCGCTCAGCACGATCCGCACGCCGAAGCAGGAAAAGCGGCTGCCGAGGTGCCTCGACCTCGAGCAGGTTCAAAAACTGCTCGAAGCCCCCGGCGACGCCGATCTGCTCAGCGCGCGTGATCGGGCCATGCTCGAAGTGCTCTACTCCAGCGGCATTCGCGTGAGCGAACTGGTCGACCTGGAAATGAGCGACCTCGATTTGGTCGAAGGCGTCCTGCGTATCCGCGGCAAAGGTCGGAAGGATCGTCTCACTCCGATCGGCAGTCAGGCGATTAAAGCGCTGCAGCGATACTTTGAGCTGCGCCAGCTCGACCATAAGAGCCAGAACGGGTCGTCGACGCAGCGCGTGTTCCTCAACAAGCACGGCGAATCGCTCAGCACGCGATCCGTCCGCCGCAAGCTCGATAAGTATTTGATGATGGCCGGGCTTGATCCCGGAATCAGCCCGCACACGCTGCGTCACAGCTTCGCAACGCATTTGCTCAACAACGGCGCCGACCTGCGCAGCGTGCAGGAACTGCTGGGCCACCAGAGCCTGAGCACGACGCAGATCTATACGCACCTGTCGACCACCCGCATGAAGCAGGTGTACGATCACGCACACCCAAGGGCCGGATCAGATCCGATTCCGCACCCCGCGTCGCCGTCGACGATCTATCCCGCCAAGGCCGGATAACCCGTCGATAACAAAAATCAGGGAAGCGAACGCCGGCACGAATCTTCATCGATTCGTGCCGCGTCGTTTCAATGCAAGGATGCGAACTATCTCGATCGCAGCCACTCCAGCCGCCACGCGGGCATTTTGTCGTCCGTCATTTCATCCCACATTCCCCGAGCCTTGCCGCGGGCTTCGTTTTCGATCTGGTCAAACTGCTGGCGATACGTGTGTTTGAAGCGCCGATCCGAAAACCCGCGGCCGTCGCGGATCACGTCGGCGTTTACCAGATCGGTATCGGTGAGATACACATAGGCCAGCAAGCGCCCTTCGAGGTTGCGGGTCTGCGTGCCGTCGAGCTTGAGGAGCACCACATTGTCTTTGAGTCGGCTGGTGAGATACCCGGCCGATTCCTTCGAATAATGCGCATCGGGCCAGTCGGGTGCATCCACCCCGAGCAGGGCAACGCGCGTCCGCGGTTCGTCGGCGATGACCAGCGTAGCGCCGTCGATGATATCGACGACGGTGTATCGCCGGCCGTCGAACCGACGATCCCCTATTCGACTTCCCAAGAGCAGCCATCCGGCCAGGACGAGCAAAATAATAAAAGTGATGACAACGGTTCCCAGCACCCTGACCCGCCGGTGCGCCCCGACCCGCAGCGCGACCCATTCCGCATCACGCTTGGGATGGGTTGATGACGTGCTGACCATGCAACTGCCATCCGAAGAATCGGAAACACAGACAGGAATGTCTGTGCCACCGCAGTGCGATTACCGCGCTTTCTCAAGTTCAAACGCGTCATGCACCAGTTGCAGCGCGCGGTGCCCCTCTTCCTTCTTGATGATGCAACTGATTTTGATCTCGCTGGTGGTGATGTTCTCGATGTTGATTTTGCTGTTGGCCAGCGCCTCAAACATGCGCTTGGCCACGCCGGTGTGCGTGCGCATGCCCACACCCACCACGCTGACTTTGCACAGGTCGTCGCGGAAGATCGCGCGCGTTTTTCCGCCAAGGTCGGCGACGAGTTTGTCGACCACGGGGCGGATGTCGCCCACGTCGCCGTGCTCGACGGTAAAGCTGATGAACGCGGTGCCGTTGTCGTTCACGGTTTGAATGATGTCGTCGACGACGATGTTGGCCGTCGCGATTTCCGAAAATATCTTCGCCGCCACGCCCGGCTTATCGGGCACCTCTTTGATGGTGACCGCCACTAAGTCTTTCTTGAGCGCCGCGCCCGATACCACGATGTGTTCCATATTCCTCGTCTCCGCCATGATCCACGTGCCTTCTTTGTCGTTCTGGCTGTTGCGAACGTGGATCTTCACATTGTACCGCTTGGCGAACTCAATGGCCCGGGTCTGCAGCACCGACGCGCCCAAACCAGAGAGTTCCAGCATTTCATCATAACTGATTCGGTCGATTTTGCGGGCCTTCTTCACGATTCTCGGGTCGGCGGTGAAGATGCCGTCTACGTCGGTGTAGTTTTCGCAAACCTCCGCCCCCAGCACCGCGCCCAGCGCCACCAGCGTGGCATTGCTGCCGCCCCGACCCAGCGTGGTAAAATCCCCTTCGGGAGTGACCCCCTGAAAGCCCGCGACGATGACGATTTTGCCCGCCTTAAGCTGGTCAAAAACGCGCTGTTTGTTGATGGACTGAATGCGTGCTTTGCTGAACGAGTAGTCGGTCAGCAGCCCGATCTGCCCGCCGGTGAAGCTGATCGCCTCAAGTCCCTGTGCGTGAATGGCCATGGCGATGAGCGCGATCGTCACCTGCTCGCCGGTGGCCAATAGCTGATCCATTTCGCGTTTGGGCGGGTCGATCTTGCAGTCGCCGTACTCGCATACTTCTTTGGCGAGCTGAATAAGGTCATCTGTGGTGTTGCCCATGGCACTGACGACGACCACCACCTCATTGCCCGCGTGGCGCGCCGCAATCGCCCGCGCCGCCGCGCGGTGAATCCGCTGGGCGTCCGCGACGCTGCTGCCCCCGAACTTTTGAACCATTAAACCCATGGTGTTGCTTGGCGCTGTCCAGAATTTGCGAGCGGCGAATGATAGTGGGGGGTATGCCACGGTACAACGGACATGCCGAATCGTTCGAATCTGGCTCGCCGCGTCATTTATGCCGCATGGTGAACTGTCATCGGCACTTCCGCTATCGTTCGCCGGCTGTATTCTCTCTGCGATCGGCCCGACCATTTCCATCATCGACTACGGCATGGCCAACCTTCGCTCGGTGCAGAAAGCGTTCGAGCGCAACGGTTGTGCTGCACAGATCATTTCGACACCCGATGAAATTCGTCGGGCCGACCGGTTGGTGCTGCCGGGGGTCGGGGCGATCGCCGATGCACTGCAGACCCTTCGCGGCCGCGGTTTGGATGAGCCGATTCTGTCACATATCGCAGCCGGGCGGCCGTTTCTGGGGATTTGCCTGGGGCTGCAAATGCTCTTCGACGTCGGCTACGAAGACGGCGAACACCGCGGGCTGGGGGTGTTCCGTGGGAGTTGCGTGCGGTTTGATGTCGATACGACCCTTGGCCTGAAGGTGCCGCACATGGGGTGGAATCAATTGGCGTTCAAGACGCAATCGCCATTGCTGCGCGGGCTGGATGATGGCTGCAACGTCTACTTCGTCCACGGCTATCATGCGGTTCCCGCCGCCGATTCGATCATCGCCACCACGACCGATTATGGCGGGCCGTTCGTCAGCAGCATCTGGAAAGACAACGTCGTCGCGACGCAGTTTCACCCGGAGAAGAGTCAGGCGGTGGGATTGAAGATGCTCGAGAACTTCGCACGGATGTAGCAAAAGACCCCGGTCGGTCAAATCAGCGATCGCGCCTTCTGCCATGCTTCGGGGTATAGCTTTGGATACCATTGGTACAGCATGAAATAGATCAAGACGCCCGTGATCGACACATAAAACCAGATGCCGAGTGTCCAGGGCGCGATCTTTCGGTGGGCCACCCAGTTTCGTTTGTACGCACGAAACACTGTGATCGAAACCATCGGTACAAGGACGATCGCCAGAATCAGGTGTGGAAACAGCACAATGTAGAGGTAAACGAACCGGTACCAGCCCGCCGGAATGCCGCTGCTGATCTCTCCGTGGAGGAGCTTGCTGGTCACGTAGGTAGTCAGGAAGAGCAACCCTGTCGCAATCGCCGCCGACATGGTCCAGCCGTGGGCGGCGTATTTTCGCTTTTTGATCAGAATTAAGCCGATCACCAGCAGCACGGTGCAGGCGCCGTTCAGGATGCAGTTGATTAGCGCGAATGTTTCTTTGTCGGGCATGGAATTACAGCTATTCGTTGAGGAGCCGGCCGACGTCGGTCACGAGCTGTTTCATCGCCTGCTCGTCGTTGTGTGAGTAAGTGCCGCGTATTTCGCCGGAGGGGTCCACGAGGAACATCAGAGCGCTGTGCAAAATGGGCGTCGAACCGTCGGCGGGCTTAACCGCGACCTTGAAGCCGGCGGCGAGGTCGAGGTAGCTGGTGCCCGGTTCGGTGAGAAACAGCCAGCGTGTATGGTCGGCGTTGTATTTGTTGCCGTAGATTTTCAGCACCGGCGGAAGGTCGCGTTTCGGGTCGACGCTGATCGAGACAAATCGAACCCGGCTGCTGTTGATCTGTCCGCTGACGGCGGCCATGGCCTCGGTCATGCGCGGACACGGGCCGGCACAATTCGTGAAGATGAAATTCGCGACCCATACTTTACCCTTCAGCGAATCGCTGCTGAAAGCTTGGCCGTGCTGGCTCGTCATCTCAAACGTCGGGGCGGTGAACAAAGATTGCACGGGAACCGGCCGCATCTGCCACCACATCGTCAGGGCGGTCGCGACGGCGGAGATAAAAATCGCGCCCAACACCAGCGGCCATAAAGGCATGTGTGGGCGCAGGTGCCGCTGTTGGTGCATTGAAGTTGCGGTATTCGGGTGACCCATTGGTTTAAAGAGTTTAGTGCAGATCGCCCCGTGTCGTCGACCGTGCGACAAAAGACCCTACCCCCACCAATACGAGCGCCGCTGCGGCGGTGATGGCAAAGCACAGCCCCAGCGGCGGTCCGGCGGCGTTCACGTCACCTGGGAAGAGCAACTGCCGCAGGCCCGCCAAGCTGTAATAAAGCGGATTGCAGTACATAACGATCTGCAGTCCTTTCCATGCCCCGCCCGGCGGGAACAGCGCGCCCGAGAGGAACCACATCGGCATGAGAAACAGGTTCATGATCGCGTGAAACCCCTGCGTGCTGTTCATTCGCCACGCGAGGCAAAAGCCCAGCGCCGTTAGCGCGAAAGACGTGACCGCCATCAGCGCGACGCATTGCCCGACGGCGATGGGCGATAGCCGAACGCCCACCAGCGGCGAAAGCAGCAGGAACAAAATCCCCTGAGCCGTCGCCAGCACCGTCCCGCCGAGCACTTTTCCCAGCACGATCGCGCGTCGATGAACCGGCGCGACGAGAACCGACTGCAAAAACCCCTCGCGACGATCTTCGATGATCGAGATCGTGGAGAAAATGGATGTAAACAGCAGAATCATCAACAGCGCGCCGGGAAAGAAATAAGCAAGATAGTGCCCGCCCGTTCCCCCCGGCCCGGCGAAGCTGCGGCCCACCCCGGCGCCCACTAAAAGCCAAAATACAATCGGCGTGGCCAGCGCGCCGATGACGCGGTTGGGCTGGCGCACGAAGCGGATCAGTTCGCGGTGACAGAGGCTGATGGCGGGGAGGAGCATTGGCTATTCGGTAATTGAATGCTCGAATGGAATGTAACGATTGACGATTAAGCAGAGTTATGGAATCAGTAGAAAACTTAATCGTCAATCGTCAATCGCTACGAGCTGTGCTGTTCATCGCGACTAATTTGCAGGATCCGAAGTAACCCGAACCATCACCGCGTAATGGTCGCTCGCCACCTTCGCCAAACCTTCGGTGACTACGCGGGGCTCGCCGAGTTGGTCTTTCATGCTTGGCGTGGCGACGATGTGATCAATGAGGCTGCGATACCGGCCCTCCCAGTAGCCGCCGAAAGAGTTTGCGCCAGTGCCGGCCAGCTTTTCGGTGGCCAGAAACAGTTTGCTTTCGCCGGCGCCGACGAGCAGCGCGATCGTATCGCCGCCGGCTTCCTGCTCGAATTCCTGGTAATGCAGTTCGTCGTTCAGATCGCCCAGGAAAATCACGTCGCTCACGCCCGACTTGGCGATTTCGTTAATAATCTGATTGGTGCGTGTCGCCTCGCGGTTGCGCCATTTCGTCACTTCAACACCATTGCCCGATTTGCTTTTCTGGTGATTGGTGCCGACCCAGAATTTGTAGCCACCGGGCGTTTCGATGAGCACAAACACCGGTCCGCGGGCAAAGAGTTTATCGCCGCGGGGGTTGGCGACGGTGTCGGCCTCGTTGTAATACTGGTCTTTGCGGTCGACCACTTTGAAACCCGCCTTGAGCAGCATGCCCAGCGTCTGCCCGCGGCCGGAGTTGCTGGGGAACACAATCGCAGTGGCGTAGGCATCCTTCAGCCAGCGTTTGTTGAACGCTTCGAGCTGCTGTTGATCGCAACCTTCCTGAATCATCAGCACGTCGGGATTGAACGCGGGATCGGTAATGACCGATGCCACTTCCCAATTGTCTTCATCATCTTCCTTCTGCAGGCGCCGGAGCAGGCCCTCATCCAGCGAGGGCCGAGTGGTGGCGAGTGTTTTGGCCTGGAAATGCTCGCGGAAGTTTTCGATGTTATACGTCGCCACCACAAACTCTTCTCCGCGGGCGCCGGCGGTGAGCGTAATGAGTATCAGGCAGATCCATCGCATAGTGAAAGGTCCTTTCATTCAAAGCTTATGATACTCGGTTTGAATAGAAGTTGCGTTAGCGGGGCACGTCTCTTATCGTCGCGCGACGGCAAACATGTCGGATTCTTCCACCATTCCCGAACCCCCCGAAGTTGCGGTTGCCGCTAAGCCGCCAGCGGCGAGCTTATCGCCGGCGATGAAGCAGTATCAGCAGTTTAAGCAGCAATATCCGGACTACGCGCTGTTTTTTCGGATGGGCGATTTTTACGAGATGTTCTGGGAAGACGCGAAGTTGGCGCATCGTGTTCTGGGTGTGACGCTCACCAGCCGCAACAAAGGCGCAGTGGATGAAATCCCGATGGCCGGAGTGCCCTTTCACGCAGTCGACGGATACCTGCGCCGGATGATCGCCGCGGGGTATCGGGTGGCGATTTGCGAACAGATGGAAAGTCCCGAAGCCGCCAAGGGCGTCATCCGCCGGGAGGTGACGCGCCTGATGACGCCCGGCACCCTCACCGACGATCCGCTGCTGGACGGCCGAAGCGAAAATTTTCTTTGCGCGGTGGCGATGGGCGTCAGCCGCGCCGGTGGATATCAGGCCGGGTTGTGCTGGGTCGATCTTTCCACCGGATCGTGCCACGCCATGAGCGGCAACGAAGGACAGTTGATCGATCAGATCGGCCGCCTCGCTCCCGCCGAAGTAATCATTCCCGAACTGCCCAGCGGCCAGCCGCACCCGATCGGCGAGCAAATCCGCGCCGCGGGCGTCACGACCATCACTACGCGGCCGGGGTGGCAATTTACGGCCCATCACGGCATCGAGCAGTTTCGCAAGCAGTACCAGACGACCGCCGTGACCGGCTTCGGCTTTGACGCAGACGACCCCGCCATCTTCGCTTGCGCCGCCGTGTTGACTTATCTGGAAGAGACCCAGAAAAGCGCGCTGCCGCATTTGCGCCCGCCTAAGAAGCACGTGCAGGATGCGTTTTTGGCGATCGATCCGGCGACGTACCGCGCGCTGGAAATCGATCGCACCGTACGCAGCGGCTCAGCCGACGGGTCGCTGCTGACCGCCATCGACCGCACCCGCAGCGCCATGGGTGGACGAATGCTGCGGCATTGGCTGCGATTTCCGCTGTGCGACGCCGAGCATATCGCCGCCCGGCAGGATGCGATTGCCGCGCTGCTGGAAGACCCGACGGCGCTCAAATCGATCGCCGAGCATTTGGCGCATGTGTGCGACATCGAACGCATCGTGGCGCGGGTGACGGTTAACCGCGCCAGCCCGAGGGATTTGGTTGCGCTGGGCAAGTGCCTGGCCGCGATGCCGGAATTGATCGGGCGGATTGAATCTCTGGCGCGGCGGCAGTTTATTGCGCCCGAGCTTGCGGTGATGAAACCGTTTTGCCTTGAGCATTCCGCTCATTTAGCCGCGGCCATTCAACCCGAGCCTGCGCAGCACCTGCGCGAAGGGGGCGTGATGGCGGCGGGGTTTGATGCCGAACTCGATCGCCTGCGCGACATGGGTGCCAACAGCGTGGTGTGGCTGGCGAAATATCAATCGCAGTTGGCGGCGGAATCGGGGATCGCGTCGCTCAAAGTCAACTACAACCGGGTGTTCGGCTATTACATCGAAGTGACCGAATCCCACCGCGACAAAGTCCCGCCGGCGTGGACGCGCCGCCAGACGATGAAAAACGCCGAGCGGTACATAACCGCCGAGCTGAAGTCGTTCGAGAACGAGGCTCTGGGTGCCCGCGATCGGGCGATTGCGCTGGAACAGCAACTCTTTGAGAAGGTACGTCAATCGCTCTTGCCCCATGTTGGTACGTTGCAGGAACTCGCCGCGGCATTGGCGCGGCTGGACGTGCTTTCGAGTCTGGCCCTCCTCGCACACGACCGCCGCTATTGCCGGCCCACGATCACCGCCGACCGCACGCTTTGCATTATCGATGGCCGGCATCCGGTGCTCGAACAACAGCTTGCCGGCGAGTTTGTCGCCAACGACGTGAACTTCGGTGCAACCGATTGCCTGCAGCTTATCACCGGCCCGAACATGGCGGGCAAGAGCACCTTCATTCGGCAGGTCGCCCTCACGGTGCTGCTGGCGCAAATAGGCTCTTTCGTGCCGGCGAAGGAAGCCACCATCGGCATCGCCGACCGGCTGTTTGCGCGCATTGGCGCCTCCGATGAAATTCACACGGGCCAGTCGACCTTCATGGTCGAAATGACCGAGACCGCAAACATCCTCAACAACGCCACCGACCGCAGTCTGGTGATCCTGGACGAGATCGGCCGCGGGACCAGTACGCTCGACGGCCTGAGCCTGGCCTGGGCCATCGCCGAACACATCGCGTCGGAGGTGCAGTGCCGAACGTTATTCGCCACACATTACCATGAACTGACCGACTTGGCCGAGCGTTTCACCGGTGTAAAAAACCTGAACGTGGCGGTCCGCGAATGGGAAGATCAGGTGATCTTCCTGCACCGCATCGTGGAAGGCGGCACCGACCGCAGCTACGGCATCCACGTCGCCCGCCTCGCCGGTGTGCCCAAGGAGGTGTTGGAGCGATCGAAGCAGCTCATGGGCGAACTCAGCGTGCAGCACGTGAGCCGGCCGAGAGTCAGCCGTAGCCGGCGGAGCGACAAGCAGTTTGCCGAGAACCAGTTGCCGTTGTTTGTGGATTCTTCAAAGGAACTGGAAGCGGCGCTACGTCAGATCGACGTCGATTCGCTTTCGCCGGTGGCGGCGTTTGATTTGTTGAGGGAGTGGAAGCAGAAGTTTGGAAAATAGGGATTGAGCGCCGTGATGAAACGGATCACTCTGTTGTTGCTGTTGCTGGCTTCGGGCGGTTGCATCGGCCCGCCCGGGTATCGGACGGTGCGGTTCCGCGTCATTGATGGCGATACTGGCCTGCCGATTCCTGATGCGTCAGCCGGAATCCACTAAGAGCAGGAGTGGTTCGCCATTGGCAAACCGTCTGATCGGTCCGCGGTCGCGGGAAAAGATGCGGTGGTCTCGTTGAAAATACATCCATCCGCGGCCGGAGAGTATGGCTGGATTGCGCCGGGCTATGTCCGTCACAACGCCAGATCGGCCTTGTTGAAACAGCTAAAGCTCTGTACGAACGGGGAGCGCCAACCGTGCTTTATCGTTCCGTTGTACCGAGAGCCGGAGCCGGTTGTCGCGCTGGCGCTGCCGCAGCGTTTTCGCGGGCTGATCGCCGTTGAGCTAACGCCGACCGACCTGCTCCGGCTCGAACCGGGACAACGTCTGTTTAATATCCCGATCTCGGCCGGCGGCTATGCGCGCATCGAAGGGATACCGATCCTGACGCGGATCGGGTCGCTGGACTGGACGACCGTCCAACCCGACGGCAGCATCGCTGACCCAATGGACGTTCGGCCGGAGCCTGTCCAGTTTCGATGGGTGCACTCTGTGCATGAGCCGCCGACGGGCGACCCGTATCGGGTCCATTTCTTCATCGTCGGGACATTTGAAGAGAGCAATCGCGCCAAGCGCCTGCTCTTTGACATCGAAGGCGAAGGAACCAAGAATCTGTTTGTCGAAAGCCCGGCCAAACGCGCGCGCGTGCTTGAAATGCTTCGATCGGCAAGGTCGCCGGTGTCGGTTGACGAGGCCGAGCGCCGGCTTCGAAAGTGATTGCTGCAATGGACAGGGTTCGCGGAAAGATCGGTCGTTTTGGCCGTCAGGAACGATTGATTTTTCCAGCCCGCTGCGGCGACAATAGCGACATGCCCAAGCATCGATCGATCGAATGGCTGGAGCCCGAGTTCGCGACGATGCTGCGCGCCAAGACCGGGGCGCAGCGGCTGGCCGTCGGCTTTCGGCTCCATCGATTCGCCACGCGCATGCTCGCCGCCGCCGTTCAATCGCAACATCCTGACTGGTCCGAAACCGCAAAACGGGACGAGGTCGCCAGAAGGCTGCGTGATGGAGCAAGATGAGTTCGTGACCACCGTCGTGCGGAAGCTCGATTCGCTAGCGTTCGACTACTTTATTGGCGGGTCGATTTGCTCGATGTATTACGGTCGCGCCCGCGTGACGCAGGACGTAGATGTGGTGGTCCGATTGCCGCTGGGGTTGATGCGCGACTTCATCGCTTTGTTTCCCGAACCCGACTACTACATCAGCGACATCGCGATCCGCGCGGCGCTAGCGACCGGTGGGCAGTTCAATGTTCTGCATTCCCCCAGCCTGATGAAGGTCGACTTCTTCACGCCGCTGCACGACGACGCGTTCGCCAGCGAGCAGTTTGTCCGAAAGCGGCGCGGGGATATTGGCGACGGGACGCAGGCGTTCTTCGCATCGCCGGAAGATCTGTTGATCAAGAAGCTGGAGTATTACCGGGAAGGCGGATCACAGAAGCATGTGGATGACCTCGCCGCGATGCTACAGGTGCAGGGTTCCGACCTCGATTACGCACACATCGACGAATGGGTGAAGCGACTCGGACTTCAGAACGAATGGGAGTTTGTCCGGACACGACGCCCCGGGTGACGCCCATGCTCCGCCAACGCACCGCCGAATGGATGGACTCTGCCGACGCCGACACCGGTGAATTGCGGCGCAGCTTGGCGTTTATTGAAAGAATCAACCGGCGGCTGGGGTATACGCGTGCGTTGATTTCGCGACTTGAGGCATTTAGCGCCGATGGGCTGCTCGCACCGCCTTGCTTTCAGCCAAGCCGTGGCACCGACGGCTCGCAGGCTGCGGCGTCGGAAGCGCCCGCTGATCCGCGGCCGATTTCGATTCTTGACATCGCCACCGGTTCGGCCGACGTGCCGAGAGCGATTTTGGATTGGGCGCAGCGCCGCCGCCGGAATGTCCGCGTGGTCGGCGTGGACTTTCACGCGATCACGCTGCAAATCGCCCGCGAAAAATCAACCGGATACGAAACGCGGCTGACGCTGATGCGCGCCGATGCGCTGGAGCTGCCGTTCGCCGATGCGAGCTTCGATTACGTGATCACGTCGATGTTCCTGCATCATCTCGACGACGGGGAGGTCGTCGGCGTGCTTCGCGCCGCCGACCGGATCGCGCGTCGTGGCCTGATTGTAGCCGACTTATCGCGCAGCCGCCGCGCTCTGGCCTGGATTACCCTGTTCACGCTGTTATCGAATCCGATGGTGAAACACGACGCGCGTGTGAGCGTGCGGCAGGCCAGGCGTTTACTCCCGGTGAGGTGATAGAATTGGCGCGGAGCGCGGGTGTCGGCTATCTGCGTTGTCATCGGCACTTTGGGCATCGGTTCGTGCTGGCGGGTACGAAGGGGCCGTGAGCGCGATTCGGCGGTCAGGCAATGCGAATCGGCCCGACCGCCGGCAGGGCGATGCCGCCGCGCGGGCCGCTGGGCGGGGTGGCGCGGTCGCGCAGTTGGTCGGTCTGCTTGCGGAGAATGTTCGCCTGGGTGTCGGCCAGTTGCTGGCGCAGCCGAGTCGGGAGTTTTGGATCAAAGTTTTCCGTCTCAGTAATTAATTTCAGCGCTTTGGCGTCTTCGCCGGCGGCGGCGAGGCGATCGACTTCCGCTTTAATCTTCGGGCCGACCAAGTCAATGTTGCCCGCCTTCTCGGCGATCACGCTCTGGGCGAACTGCATCGCCTCGCTGTACTGTTCGGCGCGCAGGCGGGCTTCCATCAATTTTTCGATCATCGTGTCGGGCCCCATGGGGTTGTTGACCGCGCGATAATAGTCCAGAGCCAGCTTGTAGAAGTCGATGGCGTCGGCGGCCTGCGGGGGGTTGAACTTCATGTGAGTATTGCCGATGTCGGCGCACACGTCGGCCAGGGCTTCCAAGTCTTCGGGCCGGTTCGCCGCCCGCAACTTCGCCTGCTCGATTCGCAGAATCTGCAGCCGTCGGTCGCGGTCGAGGTCGGTCGTGCCGGAAAAATCATTGGCCAGCACCGCCAGCATTCGCCAGGGCGTGTCGTCCTTCTGCGCGATCGCCTGAATGGCCTGCCATGCCTGCGCCTGCACCGATGTATCGGTTTCCGTCGGAGGGCCGAGCAGTCGCTTGAGGCTGGAAAGCTCTGAGGCGCGGCCGATGGTTCCCATGGCGCGGGCGGCTTCCAGCCGCACGGTGGCTTCGGGGTCTGCCAGCATGGGCGCGACGGCATCGACGGCGTTGGGCCCAAACTCGGCCAGGGCGCGCACGGCGCTTTGGCGCACCCGCGCCGACTCACGCGGCACCAGCATCTGCTGCAGGTCGCCCATCAGTTCCATCCGCTGCAGCGGCACGATGGCTTCAACCAGGGCTTCACGGGCCGCCTCCGATCCGGCGCCACTGGTGCGACGCAGGGCGTTGCGCAATTCGGCCGACACCTCGGCCATCAGAATCGCCGTGCCCTCGCGACGGAGCTTGGGCCCAAGATCGCGCAGCGCTATCGCTGCGGCGCGGGCCACCGAGCGGTCGGAGTCGGCCAGCAGCTTCAGCAGCGCCGGAACGGCTTTCAAATCCTGAATCGGCGCCAGCGCCTGCGAAAGGGCCGCGCGCACGTCCGGGTTCGGTTCGACCGCGAGTTGGGCCAGCATCGGGTCGAGCGCCGGTCCGTAGTTGAGGGCGGCCAGGGCTTTTGCGACGGCGAAGCGGACGCCGGCATCGGAGTCGCCCACCATCTCCTGCAATCGCTGCTGCACCGTATCGGGAACCGTCGCGGCCGATGCTTTTTCGTTGCGAACGATCATGGCCCCGATGGAACGGATTTCACGCTGACCGCTGGCAGCCATCCAAGCAGCAGATCGGTCCGGCGCTCGTCCGAAGCGCTTCGATAGGCGCGGCCAAGCTCGTCGAGCAGCGCCGTCACGAGTTGATCGTAGGCCGGCTTGAGTGCGTCAAATCGACCGGCACGGCCGGTGAGAATGTTGGTTTTGAACTGCACATTATCGACGTTGCGATTGTCCTGCCACCACGCCTGCCAGCGGCCAATGTCGCCGCCGTTTGATACGGCGCCGGTCATGTTGGCCAGCGCGGCGACGGCGGAATCACGAATGTCGGTGCTCTCGGCGTCGTCGGACAGCAGGCCGATCAGCGCCGCCGCCGAGCGCTTTTCCGGAACGTAGCCCAGTGCATCGATCGCGGCGCGCCGTGAAGACTCGC
>Ga0163148_10000142_pt1 | contig 87878 bp, 96 predicted proteins | sample OliLakLV19MP7P2_FD_148606 | JGI IMG/M metagenome (GOLD analysis project Ga0163148, IMG submission 148606) | Freshwater microbial mat bacterial communities from Lake Vanda, McMurdo Dry Valleys, Antarctica- Oligotrophic Lake LV.19.MP7.P2 | ecosystem: Environmental > Aquatic > Freshwater > Lake >...
ACCGAATCAGAAACCTTTATAGAACTAATTTGAGGTTCCGAGCGGATTCCCTGCCTGCGTGACGCAGTCAGGCAGGGAACCGAATCAGAAACCTTTATAGAACTAATTTGAGGTTCCGAGCGGATTCCCTGCCTGCGTGACGCAGTCAGGCAGGGAACCGAATCAGAAACCTTTATAGAACTAATTTGAGGTTCCGAGCGGATTCGAACCGCTGTAGGAGCTTTTGCAGAGCTCAGCCTAGCCACTCGGCCACGGAACCTTTAGTTAATCAATCTTTTGCAAGCTCTCCCGATAGCTATCGGGAAGCCACTCGGCCACGGAATCAAATTCAGACATTGAACTGCTCAAAGGTATAACCAAAAAACAAGGCTCAATGCCTGATTCAAAAAAATTATTCAGCCTTAGGCTCGTCCGATGGCTTGGCTTTCGCTGCGCTCATCTTCTCTTTCAAAGCACTTAATGCTTCAATATCTCCCAAGGTAGACTTCTCAGTTTCCTGATTGATCTTATCAACACTTTTTCCTTTAGGAGCTGGCTTCTTTTTAGCTGCTGCTGGCTGCACTGCCTTTTCTTCTTCGGTTGACCACATTGCTTTTAAGCTCAAAGCAATTCTTCTGTCATCCTTAGAAAACTCAAGCACTTTATAATCATCCGCATCACCAACTTCAGGCTTGCTTTCATCTTCCTTAACCAAATTCTTGGTAGCGCAGAATCCTTCAATTCCGTAAGGTAATTCTAATACAGCACCTTTATCATTTTTGCTAATGATTGTACTCTTATGAACAGAACCAATAGTAAATACAGTTTCAAAAGTATCCCAAGGATTTTCTTCCAAATGTTTATGGCTCAATGCTAATCTACGATTAGTAGCATCTAACTCCAACACTTGCACATCCAATGAATCTCCTACTTTAATGAATTCTGAAGGATGCTTAATCTTTTTAGTCCAGCTTAAATCTGAAACGTGAACCAAGCCATCAATACCTTCTTCTAACTCAATAAATAATCCGAAGTTTGTGAGGTTGCGAACGATACCCTTATGTTTGGTGCCTACCGCATACTTGCTCAATACATCTTGTCTTGTCCAAGGATCTTCGGTAAGCTGCTTAATGCCTAATGACATCTTGCGCTCATCACGATCGATAGTTAATACAACTGCTTGCAATTCATCACCCACTTTAATGAAGTCTTGTGGATTGCGAAGATGTTGCGACCAGCTCATTTCTGAAACGTGAATCAAGCCTTCAACACCGGGTTGTAGTTCAAGGAATGCACCATAGTCAGCTACGTTCACAATCTTACCTTTCACTTTAGAACCTATAATGATATCGGCTCCAAGTGACTCCCAAGGATGAGGCGTAAGTTGCTTCATACCAAGAGAAATTCTCTTCTTATCTTCATCGAAATCAAGAACAACTACCTTCACTACCTGATCAAGTTTCAACAACTCTTCCGGGTGGCTGATACGACCCCACGAAATGTCAGTAATGTGAAGTAAACCATCAACACCACCCAAGTCGATGAATACACCGAAATTGGTCATGTTCTTGATTACGCCTTCCAATACCTGACCTTTCTCAAGGTTGGTTAAGATAACTGCCTTCTGTTGTTCAAGATCTTTCTCAATCAACACCTTGTGCGATACCACAACGTTATCATTCGTGTAGTTGATCTTAACAACTTTTACTTCAATGTTTTTATTTACATAAATATCGAAATCGCGAATTGGCTTAACATCAATCTGAGAACCTGGCAAGAAAGCTTCGATACCAAATACATCTACAATCAAACCACCCTTCGTTCTGCGCTTCACAAATCCTTCAATCACTTCGTCTTTATCAAGAGCTTTCTGAACATTCTCCCAGCCCTTCAATAACTTAGCCTTTCTACGTGATAGCACTAACTGACCCATTGCGTTTTCACGCTCTTCAATAAACAAGTCAACAGAGTCTCCAATTTTTAATGAAGGCTGATCTTTGAATTCAGCCAATGGCACAAGACCATCTGACTTAAACCCGATGTTCAAAATAACATCGCGATCGTTTATACCAACAACAATACCCACCACCAGTTCACTTTCGTTAACAGAGGTTACTGTGCCTTCGTATTTCTTTAATAAAGCCTCACGGTCTTTAGAAGAATAGCCTTCGCCAAAACCTTTGCGATCATAAGCATCCCAATCAAAATTTTCTGTTGACACGCTTGATTCAGTAGCCGCTCTGCGAACAGTTACATCTTTAATCATTCGGCTTATACCTTCTTCTTCTTCCGCTTTTTTAGCTTGCTTGAATTCGGTTAGCTCATCTTTTTCGAAGAGTTCTTCTGCGGCAGCGCCTTTCACAGTCTTTTTTACCGGAGCATCATCGGCTGACTGCTTTGCACTCTTGATCTTAGGCTCTTCTGATTTTTCTTTTTGGACTTTCGCCATAGTGTGATTTTACCCTTTGTTTACATGTTACAGCCGGGCTTGCTGCAACAAATTATTGTTTGTATTAAACCTTTTGGAATTACCAAAAAGACCCATTCACCCGAATGGGATGGCAAAGCTAGTAAAATTTTGTATTTAAGCCTACTAGTAGATATCCTCTGGAACAAGGATTCCCAGCGCATATTCCATCTGAACTTTCTGAAACAAGAGTGTAACCTCAGCTTGAGCTTTCGAGGCAACTCCTAATATATAGGTTTGATTGGCTATTGCCAAAGCGGTCTGCGGTGCTATACCTAGCTCAAAACTTTCCTGCTGCGTTCTTAGTGCTAACTCTCCAGCCTGAAACTGAATTAAGCTGGACTCATAATTCTCCAACGCATTTTTCAAATTGTTTTGAGCCCTCAACACATCTTGCTTCAAAGTCTTCTCGATGTTTTGCTTATTAAGCAAACTATTTTCATATAACATTTTTGCGCTCGCACGTTGCGTCTTGTTCTGAAACCTGTTAAAGATTGGGATAGTAAGACTTGCACCATAAGATAGCGAAGGATTGAGCGTGCGAAATTGAGTGCTAAAATTTTCTGGAATTAACGAGTAATAGAATGAACCGTAATTTGCAAAAAGAGAGATTGAAGGCATAAAAAGTGCTGAAGAAACTTGAAGCGCATTCCTGTTTGCTTTTGCCTGATATGTAAACTGCTGTAGATCCGCGCGATTTGCCAAGGCAATCGCAATTAAACTATCAAGTGGAACATTTTCATAAGCACTCAGATTTTCGGCCAACGTAGGATAATCAACTTCAAACTCTTGGGATGGATCTATCTGCAATGTTTGTGCTAACGTTGACTTGTCATTTTGCATTGTATTTCGTGCTCGGATAGATAATACTTTTGCAGACTTTGTTAGTGCATCCTGAGTATACACATCGGTAATTGCTCGTGATCCAACATCAAAGAAGCCCTGTATTTGCTCAAGAAGAACCTCCTGTGCTTTTAAATTCTCCTCCGCAATCTTCAGCAATTGCTGATCTAAAAGAACTTGAAGGTATTGGGTGGCAATGATGGACACTATATCTTGAGCAGAACGCTTAATCAAGTAACCTTGCGCCATCAGCTGAGTGTTGGCTTGTTCCATCGTATTGATGACCCTAAACCCATTGAAAACGGTAAAGTTTCCATTTATCTGAGAGCCAAAATAATCTGTACTCAAATCTTCAAGATTTCCGGAAGTTGTATTTTGTTGTTGGCCCGCTTGATGTTGGTAAGTACTTGTAACATTTACACTCGGAAAAAAATTACCTATCCCATTAAGTTTTTGAGCTTGATTAAAAACCAACTGATTCTTTTGTTGGTTCAATAATACATTTCTCTCTAATCCAATTTTTACCGCTTCTTCGAAGGTAAGGTTTGTGATTGTTTGAGTCCGTACGCTAAATCCATTTAACAAAATAAAAAATCCTATAAGAATCCTCTTCATAATCTTTTAACTAAACCTTTTCATCTGATTCCACGGCTCCATCGGCAATTCGCACCACGCGTTTGCTACGCTGTGCATTTTCTTCTGCATGGGTAACCTGAATTATGGTGATACCTTCTTCATTAAGTTTTTGGAAAATATCCATAATATGTTTGCCCTGCTCAGAATGGAGATTACCTGTAGGCTCATCGGCCAATATTAGTTTAGGTTGCCCTACAATAGCACGAGCAATGCCTACAAGTTGTTGCTGCCCGCCTGATAGCTGCTCAGGAAACAAATCCTTTTTTGCTACCATATTAAACCGATCTAACATTTCGGCTACCATGCTCTTGCGCTGGCTGCCATTTACTCCTTTGTATAAGAGTGGAGTTTCAATGTTTTCGTAAACAGTTAATTCATCGATTAAATGATAAGCCTGAAAAATAAAGCCGATAAAGTTTTTGTGCATCTCGCTCTTACGCTTCTCCTTCATTTTATGCACGGGTTCATCAAAGAAATAAAATTCACCCGCAGAAGGCTCGTCAAGCATACCTATGATATTCATAAGGGTAGACTTACCTGAGCCACTTGGCCCCATAATGGTTAAGAACTCGCCTTGCTTAACTTCTAAATCAATTCCCTTGAGAATAAAAGTTCGCTGAAAGCGTGAATCAATGTACTTGTCAATGTTTTTTATACTTATCATGAAAATGGCTTTAAATATGAGGCCGCCTTGCCAAGTTGTTCACTCCTTTGGCTAATTGCATGCCAAGTCGATAATACGGGATTAGACGAGCAAAAATGGGATTAGTTGCATTATAATACGTCCGTAATTGAAAAAAGGTGTTCGGAAACGGATATTTTTGGAATGACGTCCCGATAGCTATCAGGATACGATTGACGAAGTACGAATTAGATCCAAAGATTAACAAATTCGTACTTCGTAATTCTCCATTCGTAATTCTAAAAGACTATCGGAAAAAGAATCACATCTACCCTGCGGTTCATCCACATACCTCTGCGACTTTGATTGCTAAAAACCGGATTTTCTAAGCCCCAATCTTTAACATTGATAACGTGATCAGGAATATCTTTCATAATCAAAATATCATAGACTGAATTACTTCGCATTTTTGAAAGCCAGTCATTAAATTCCTTTCCCCCAATTGGGTCGGTGTGGCTGATAAGTTGAATCTGATATTTATCTAATAGGTTCGGGATTGAATCTAACCAATCAGATAGCATTGACACTTGTTCCTCATCAATGGAGTAGCTACCACCACCAAAATAAATGCTTCTGCGTAACTCTTCCGGTTCGCTTTGCGCGAATATGGCAAACGATAAAAACCAAAAACCTATCAGGATAAGATTTTTCATGCACTAAGGGCTGAACGAATTTAACTAACACCAGACGGAAATAAAAGTTATTTTTTTATTGATCTCAATCGTTTACAAATTCGCATTAACTTTAGCGTTCAAAATTGAACTAATGAAACGTTTAATCATCTTCCTAATTTTCATCGCCTTTATGGCAACCTCTTGCGGAAATAAAATCATCTATTATGGCCGCACCTATCCTTCAACAGATCAGGTCGATATCTTTTTCAGAGAAAGCGATATTGAGCAACCTAATGAAATTATGGGCAAGGCCACCTATGAAGTAACGGCTAAGAAAAGTTCAGATAAGGTGCAAAATAGCATTATTGATAAGATGAAGAAGAAAGGAGCTGACGCGATTGTCTTCGATGATATCTCACTCACTACCATCGGGTCAACCTCTGGCAGCACAGGCACGGCTACAGGAAATAGACGTGGTTTTTTAGGAATCTTTGGTTCTAAAACAAAATACTCGAAAGGTCAGATGATTAAGGCTACGCTTGTTAAGTACAAAAAGAACCTTAGTAATTAAGCCAAACTACAGCGGCATTCTTTCCTCTTTGCACTACCGAGATTATAATAATATTCCCATAATCACCATCCTCAAACTGATGATAGGAGCCTTTGCCAATCAGATAATTTGCCATAGCAGGCACCGTGTTTGAATGGCCGCACACAACAACTGTTCCGCCCTCATATTTTTTTAAGAAGATATCCATCTCTTCAATCTTATTGTACTCCAACACATCAAATCCTTTTGCTGTTGCCATGGGAGCCACTGTATTCCGAGTGCGTTTGTAAGGAGTGGAATACACCGCATCCACTTTAGTTGCTGCCAATAATTTAGCTAACGACTGTGCACGCATAAGACCTGCTTCACTCAAGTTGGGATCTTTAGGATCGTCCGTTGCCTTTTCTGCATGGCGAACTAAAATAAATGTAGTGATGGATTGACCGTATGCGATTGAACTTGCGAAGAGAAAAATTATGATAAGTTTTTTCATAATAAGGATATTAGTTGCTTGTCTATGGATGCTGGTTACTTGAACTGTGAACTAATTGCAGTTGGAATTTCACAACCCATTGTTTGTCGGCTGTCGACCAAATGAAAAATCTTCCATTCCTTTCCATCATTTATTAAATGAAATGCATCTACTCCACAATGGCTAAACTTCTTACCGAGATAGAATGCATACTTCGCCCATACTTGAGCAAAGTCACCATCAATATCAATTTTAGTATCCCAGATAGGTTCACTCCAAGCTTCAGCATGTGGTGTACCAACTGCCTTGAGAAAGTCTGCTAGCTCAGATTTTCTTACAATCGGATTCCCCGATTTATCTTTTGTAATAGTGCCCATGCTTACATCTTTAACAAAAGCACTTTGCACCATCGTGCTGTCGCCCAAATTCATTCCCGTAAAAAGTCTTGTAATAGGCTTCATAACGGCAACTTCCTCAGCGCTGAATTGCGCGTTTGAGAGAAAGCTTATGAATAGAATTATTACTAAAAGTTGGGTTTTCATAGAAGAAATATAATTTATGGCATCTCTAAAAACCCTTGCTTTCATTACCTCAAACCCTGCCCCTTCTACAGAAGAGAAGGGTAAGCGGAGTTTTTAGAGATGCCCTTTATCGATACAAGATTAGAATTTTAATCAAAAAGACCTATCACAAGGATTGCGGAAGTCATAATTCCACGTTCGGAGATAATGTCTTAAATTGAATGTTTAAATTTGATCTATGAAGTCACTTCGTCTGCTTATTGCGTTATTCTTTCTTTCAACTACGGCTTTCGGCCAATCAAAAATTGACAGCCTGAATCAGGTGCTGGCAACTGCTAAAGACGACCTTAAAGTAAAAACACTAAACGAACTTTTTCGCGCATACATCAACTCCGATCCTGTTAAGGCGATAGAATATACGCGCGAAGCCTTAGAGTTTGCTACAGAAATTGATGACAAAAAAGGTATGGCTGCATCCTACAACAATCTTGGTGTTGCCTATCGAAATCAAGGCGCACTCGATAAGTCTCTGGAGTATTACCTGATCTCGCTTCAGATTTATCAAACGCTTCAAAACAAAGAAGGAATTGCTACCACCAAAAACAATATTGGAAACATATACTCTTTCAAAAAAGATTATGGCCAGGCAATGAAATATTTTGAGGAATCGCACACCGGATTTCTTGAAATCAACGACCAGCAAAGACTCATTGGCTCCATGAATAATTTGGGCAATCTTAACAACGATTTACAATCATATGACCAAGCCCTTAAATATTATACAGAAGCCTTTGAGTTAAGCCAGCAAAGCGGAAAAGCTTTTGCTGACCCGCTTAATAACATTGGTAACTTATATTTCAAACAGGGTAATTATCAACGAGCTGTTGAATATTATAAGCGCGCCTTAGCACTAGCGCAGCAGCAGAACGATCAATTGGTTGTATTGAATGTTCTTAGCAGCATGGGCGAAGTTTATGCAAGAGCTGGGCAGTTTAAAAATGCCCAGCTATACTTAGATAGTGCTATGAACCTTAGTGCCCAAATGCAAGCTTTTATTTTTGAACCCACCATTCTAAAAAGTATGGCACTTAATTATTCCAAGCAGGGAAAAATGAAAGAGGCTTATGAAACCATGATTCGCTACGATCTTAAAAAAGAGAAAATTTATGGCGAAGAAAGTAGTCGCAAGATTGCACAAATGGAAATAGCCCTTGATTTGCAGGAGAAAGAAAAAGAAATGGAGATTATAAAAAAAGAAGCAGCCGTTAAAGGCCTGGAACTCCAGAAAACCCGCATGATCATAACGATTGTTATTCTAGGGATCGCCATTGTGCTGGGTGGATTTAATCTTGTCTATTCGAAGCGAAGAACCATTAAACGTAAATGATTACCCGCACTGAGGCTAGAGATTTACTTGCCAATCTTACTCACAATCAAAGTTTGCTTCGCCATATGCGCACCATCGAATTGGTAATGGAAGCTTATGCGGAAAAGTATAATGAAAATAAAAATGAGTGGGCCATTACCGGCTTGCTACACGATGCCGATTACGATGTATATCCAGAAGAGCACCCAAAAATCATCGTTGAAAAATTAAGAGCTCTTGGCGAAGAAAAAATAGCGCATGCCATCTCAGCGCATTACACAAAATGGAATGTATCCTACGATACATTATTGGATAAAGCACTTCTAGCCTGTGACGAACTCACGGGTTTTATTGTTGCCTGCTGCCAGGTTCGCCCCGATGGAATAACCTCGCTTGAGACTAAATCGGTTATTAAAAAACTGAAAGACAAAGGTTTTGCCGCCAAGGTAGATCGGGAAGAAGTTTATAAAGGCGTTGAATTGATGAATCTGGAACTGGCAGACCATATTTCCTTTATTATTGAAGTGTTGAAAGCTAATAAGGGAGAGTTGGGGATATAAACAGGTTGCCACGAATATTCTATGAATCTGTAGCGATTTTGGAAGAAACCATTACCTTTGAACGTCTTTAAAATCTAAAATATATGTTTGAGCAAAATGTAGGTGACGGAGCAAATTTGTTTGTGATTATTGTAGCCGTGATAATAGGCTTTGTGGCAGCCATCGGGTACTTAGACTTTAAGAAAACAACCAAGGATCAAAGCAAGGACTGATCGGTCAAGCCTTTACAAAAAATATAAAACCTCTGCTCAGAGGTTTTTTCATGTTTAATCCTCGCCTGAAGTGTTAGCTGGAGGTGTCGTGTAAGGGGATTTATATTCTTTCTGATAATCCTGAAAAGCTATTTTCTTATAGAAATCACCGCTTACAAAGTTTACGAATATGTGAAACTCTTCAGGCTTGCGATAACCTGGCAAGGAAGTGTACCCCTCAATAATAGGCACTATTCTAAATTCTTCATCAAGAAAAACAAAGTTTGGATAGCTCATTTGATTATTTAACAAAGCCATGGCCAATTGATGAGAACCCTTATTTCCGTATGGAACGAACTTGAATGTATTTCCCTTGAAAACAACATCACCAGTTTGCTCGGCATCAAACTTTACGGCATAAAATTCCTCGTTCAGTAATTTGGCAATTTTAGGATCTGTAAATGTGTTTTTATCCATCACTTTACACCAGCCGCACCAATCGGTGTAAACATCAATAAAGATTTTGCGCTTCTCAGTTTCTGATCGCTTCACAGCCTCCTCAAAAGTCATCCATTTTACAGCAGCGCCTTCGCTTGCTTGAGCCACCTGACCATACACCTCAGCCCCTAAAAGCATACTGGTAAGAAGTAAAAGGAAATATTTTTTCATTTTTTGTAATTCAAATACTGAACTAGTAACAAATTTAGGAAGAAAAGAAGTTCAAAGCGACTTATTAATTGGCAAACAAAATCTATTGTAACCCTGCAAACTGTTCAGAAATTAGAATTGGGCTGTACATAATTGAACAAACCAGAATGATGAAACAGGCAAAACAAGCTATTTAAAGGAAATTGGTCACTGGCACTCATTTTGGTAAAGGGGAACGCATGCGCGTAAAACTCTCCGATAGGGATCTCATATTAATTGCCGGAATTGCAGTGGCGGTGATTATCGTAATCACTGTAATGACTATGGACTTGGCTCTGCCTCAAACGGAAAGCAATGCTAAGTTGCCCCTGTTAATGAAGTTCTCCGAACCTTGGGTTATGTTAAAGAAAATCAGCCACAGGCTTTCACTAACTACTTTTTAAGTTGATCCTATGCAATCGCCAATTTTGAAAATGCGAAAAGCCGACAAAACATGCTCCTACTGGGGTTATCACCGATTCATAAATCTCTGCGCGCCCAATGCCTATTAGTATAAAGCCAATCATTGCAATATAAATTGCACTCAGTTTACGATGTCCCTTCAAACAGGCTGGAAGCAAGGATAGCAGAGCAAGTGCAAGGCTTAGTAAAATAATAAAGATTTCAATTTTTGGGTTTTCCAAAAACTTTAAACTTCCTAGCGCAGAAAATGTAAGCAGAAAAGGCATGAGTGCACAGTGAATAGCACAAAGCACAGAAGCTGAAAACCCTAGTGAATCGATATGAATAGAGAAAAAATTCTTCATGTATTTAAAATTGTTTAATCAAGGATATTTTGAAGATCGCGTTTTGATTAGTAAGCTGATCGGTGGTAAGCGAGGTTGAATTAAAAACTTGCTGGCGATTATCGTTATAAACAAAATAGATAAACGAAAGCGGTGCATACTCCCAAGAAAACCGGCCATTCAACACGCCCCGTTTGCCCACTGTGTTATATTGATAAAATGTGATTAGTTGAATGCGCGGGTTAAGCGCCAATCGTAATTCGGGGGTAATTAAATTCGTATTTTGATTTGTGTTATTTTCGCCAAAGGATTGAAATTGGTTGTGCTGAAAGTTAACTGAAAAAGCAACATTGGGAATAGGTGAAAATCTTCCCCTAACTTCATACCGGTTTAGCGCACCATTATAATAACCGCCTGTTTCATACAACAACCCAAATGAAAACTTGCGCGATTGGTCGTTGCCATAATAAAACCGATAGCGATTGTATTGATAATTTCCGGCTGCCAACGGAATGCCCACAATGGAAATCGGTTCGGGTAAATTTTGCCACGTAGGCACTACAAACGCATAGGCCAAACCGCCATTCAAGAAGACTGCATAGAGCGGAAAAATTTCCAATTCAGCTTGCAAAAATTTTCCATCACTTGCCCGGTTAAAGATATGCGCATAAAAACCCGGGTCAATCTGACGCAGCGGTTTGGGCACCCACGATTTACGAATGATGCGATAGCCACCAAAATCGGTATTGATAATATTCTTATCATAAACAAAACCAACTTGCGGATCGTACGCTTTTGAAACCACCGTTTGGTAATAGTACCACGCCAATTTATTGTTTTGAAAATCAATTTGGCTGGTAGCAGAAAAACCAGACTTAGCTTGTGAAGTGTTGGAAAGGCTGCCTGAAATATTCCAGGATAACGCAGGCGAAAGCCGAATGAACGCATCGGCCGTATAAGTGAAATTTGTTTTCACTTCGGTACTATCGGTAGCATCATCAATCTTAGAAGTGAAAAGACCCCCTACCCGATTTTGTTCGCCAAAGTTTTTTGAGTAGCGAGCAACACCAAACGTAGAGGCCGGAAAATTTTCATTGGCACGCTGCCGCAACAACAGGCCGCCATAGCTGCGGTTTTGGGTGCGACTTACTAATCTGGCTCCAGCATCAATCGCTATGGGGTTTCCCAATGGATCCAGGCCTACTTTGCGACTAAAGAATGGTTGAATGGTTTGTGGCTGACCCACGATAAATAAGCTTGCATTTTCTAAAAAGAATTGTCTGCGCTCGGGAAAGAAAACCGAAAAGCGCGTAAGATTATTTACCTGTCTGTCCACATCGGCTTGCGCAAAATCAGTATTGAACGTTAGATCTAAAACGGTAAATGGATTGATGGCCCACTTTACTTCACCTCCAATTTTCAACTCATCGGTTGTAGTGGCGGTGTTCTCATTTCTTTGCTGACGGTCGGCATTATATAAAAGGAATGGATTGATTCGGAAATTGGCGGATGGTGGCGGTGGCTTTATGCCCTGCAACAATCCTTCGTATGCCATTCGATAATTATTGGTGGATCTTGGATAGGGATTCCAACCCGAGAATTGATTTTTGTTTCGAGCTATGCGCAAAAAGTTAATGCCCCATGTAACCGAGTCTTTCGGGTACCGCAACGTTTTCCATGGTATGGCCATTTCGGCAACCCACCCCGAGTCGGTACGGCTTGTTCTTACTTTCCAAAGTGCATCCCATTCGCGATCAAAAAACTGATCGTCAAATGCAAGAATGTCGCGCTGGGCACCATGCGGATTGGTTTGAAAAACAATGGCATTGCGCTTATCGCGAAACGGGTCAATGGCAATTCCAAATAAATCGTTTGTGAAAAACTCAAAGTCTCTGCGCAAATCCGGTACGCGCACACCCTTGCGCCCTAAGCTGTCGCGACAAAATGCAGCCACATATAAAAACCGTTTGTCATAAAGAACTTTCACATGCGTGTCGGGATTTGCTTTTGCCCCCTGATAGGGTTGCACTTGAAAAAAACCTGAAGTAAACAGTAAACTTTTCCACCCACCTTCATCCAACCTGCCATCTATAGTGATGCGATCACTCACTTCGCCTGCAGTAATTTCCTTTGGCGGATTGACAGGAGCAAATTGCACAACTTCATCTTGCGATTGTGAGTAAACCTCCGTTGGAAAAATGAAGAAGGAAAATAAAATCAAGGATTTCTTCGTCATGCTGCAGTACTCGAAATACCGGCTGCTGTAAATCGACTATAAATAAACCAACTCACCACTAAACTTATCCCCACGAAAAAAATAATACCGAGCAGGTCGGCTGCATAGTTTTTATTTATATCCGCATCTGAACCTTTGTGCTGCGGACTTTCAAGAGTGTCGCAAAGCGCATCACCGATAACACAGCCCATCAAAAACTCCCCCGAAGGGATTCGTACGTAGGTTAGACCATCAGTTGAGTTAGTTAATGTCTGCTTATCTTTTGAATCAGATTGGCATCCGACTAAAGAGCGGAGAAACAGGACCATCCAATAATATTTTCTCATGCTTATCTAATAAAGAGATTCTATAATATCGAGCTTATCACTTAACGACAGCCCCCCCGGATTGCACCCTGGCAGTCCTTCGGGCACAGGCATATCTCTTGCTTTAAAATATTCTTCCCAAACCGGAAATATTCTTCCCGTCTCAGGGTCATTGTAGGTCATGGGCTTCAGTTCAAAGAAGGGTGAGTTATTGTTAGCGGCTTTGAAAGAGTCATAGATAAGTTCGCTACAATAATATTTACCATTTTCATATAGGAAGGCATCATCGTATAGAGTTCCTAATTGCTGGCGGGCAAACTTAAAGGCACCGGGTAATAGATGTTGATATTCTTGCTTTAACCGTCCGATAACAATCTTTGGTTTTCCGGTACTATTCTTACTTCGATCTAGAAATTTATCAATCGCAGTAGAGTGAACATCTTTTCCAATGGCCTCAATCACATAAAGCGAGTCATTTTTTTTATCCACCAATCCTATGTGAGAAAACTTACGTCCTTTCCAGCCCTTCGTTACTTTTTCGATCGCATCGCAAGTAGGGCCGCAATCCATATCCTGAAACAGGATGTCGCCTTGCTTTAGATTATATAAAGGCTGAGCAAATCCAAAAGAAGATAACGCCACGAAAGCCAGCAGGAATTTCAATCGGGTTAGTTTCAGCAAAAGCATACAAAACTGTTTTAAATAGAACTTATCAATCAGCCTGCAAAATTCCTGCAGTAGCATATCTCTGATAAACAAACCAACTTGCAGTCAAACTTATCCCCACGAAAAAAATAATCCCCGACAGGTCGGCCGCATAGTTTTTCTTTATATCCGCATCTGAATACGTATAGGTTGGCAAGTCTTTAAATTCACTCGCCTTCATTAACTCATTGGCAAACATGCGGGGTTTGAAATAATCTTTCCACACAAACGAAAAGTCAACTACTTGTTCTCGAAAGGCTGTGTAATGCGCGGTAGATGTGCCCGCAATTTCATTCAAACTGTTCTGCACTAAAATGGCCGGTGACAACCAACGAAGATTATTGACAGATGCTTGTTGTTTTGCCAACGCAGCATCATAGTTATCTAAAATTGGCTTGACAGATTGGTTTACAATATCGGCCGAAGCAAAGTAACTGAGTATCCAGGCGTAGCGATTCTCTTGTGTGGTATCTTTAGGCGCCAGTTCCGGATGCTCGCGATAATACGATTTCAAAATTTCATCAGCACGTTTGTTGGCTTCGTCACTTGCTACCCGGTATTGATGCAACATGTTGATGCGCGAGGGCACCGGGTACAAGCTGTTGGATACTTGCGAGATGATAGAAGGAACCAACAAAACAATTGCAAGCCAGATAGCCACTAAGGCAACCGCATTGTTACCGGATGATTTTCCAAATAGATTAATGAGGAATGAAAGTGTAAACCAAAACAGCATGTATAGCAACACGAGTGCAAACACTTTTAAAAGGCCGGAAGCATTTTGAAAAATGTCAACCCCATAAATAGTAACTGCTACTAAAATGGAGAGGATGACAATACCCGACAGAATGATAAACCTTAGAAAGAGCTTGCTCAACAACCACGAGAAAATAGAAACCGGCTGCGAGAACGTGAGCTTCATCACACCAGACTCTTTATCGCTCGATAAAATATTATAACTGAACGCCAACACCAGTAGCGGCAACAAATAGATGCAGACAAAAGCCAAGTCGAAACTGCCAAAGAGCAACTGCACAGGATTGGAGAGCTCTGAAAAACCCAACGTATAGGATTCGCCATAGATTTTGGGTTTGGCATAGTGCGTGAATAAATCGCTTTGCCCTGTGGAGATCAACGTAAGGGGCTGTGCATCCATGGCTACAACGCGCGGTGCATCCCACGCCACATTAATTAACGAACGCGGATCGGCCCAACTCTCTTTAGGCAGTGGTTTCAACTTTTGTTCAGCCGAATCAATCTCGGCTTTTACCAGTGTTTCTGAGAGATTTGACTTTTGCTGTTCCTTTTCTATAGAAGTAATGCGGTCGTTTACTTTCTCACGTCCGTTGCGAACAGCAAAGAGTGTGATACTGAAAAATAGAACGAGCAAAATAAGAACCCACTTTTCGCGGATCAAAGAAGTCCACTCGTATTTGATGTTATGTTTTATCATAATGGTAGTGGTAAGATGTTAAGCGATTTTTATTTTATTAACGGCTGCGTATAACACAAGCGCAGATAGTACAAGCCAACCAAATAGTGTTGCCAGGTTACTGCTGTTGGTTCCAATAACTGAAGCATACGTGGGCGGTTCATAACTGAAATCCTCAACAGAGTTCCACAACGTTTCATCTTCCATGTAATCCCAATCTCCGTACTTGGAGTTATTCATCAAGGCACCGTTCATCTTTCCAACCAATTGAATGCGATACTTTTCTGCGGCATTGGCAAAATCCCAATGTGCATGATAATCGGATCGGCTAATGGCCATGGATAAAAACCGAGTGGGCAAAAACGGAGACAACGCTGCGGTAGCCCGATATACTTTTGACTGATTGACGTAGGTGTCTTTCAATAATTGATAATGTTTAAAATAAATATCAGCCGTGTGCTTCTCACCCTCTTGCATGAGGAAGCCATTCCAATTAAACGGCAACTGTTGCACGCTATCAACGCCATACTTTTTTAATGTTTCCTGTTCTAGTTTTTTTGATTCTTCGTTCCACGGGTTGTGTCCATCCAAGCCTTTCTTTTTATCCTCGGTAATCTGTTCTTCAAACTCCACTTGCGTGGGATAGGGATATAGGCTATCAGCAATGGCGGTAGAAATTTTAGGCATAGCGAGACACGATAAAATCCAAAGCCCCAATAAAATCACAAACGAAACATTTGACTTCTTTACCAGTGAAGAGATAACCAACGTGATATTGGTAAACACGGCATAGTAAACAAGATAGACACCAAAAAGAATGGTAAGCGCCCCGAGGCTAAACTCGCCATAGTCTTTTATGCCTGAAAGAAAAATGGCCGCCAGTATATACACCGGAACGATGATTAATAAAACCGGAATAAAAACACCAAACCATTTGCCCATTGCCAGTTTCCAGTTTGGCACCCCCTGACTTTTCAATAACCGTAAAGTGCCACTCTCCTGTTCGCGTGTAAACGAATTGAAGCCAATCAAAATAATCAGTAGTGGAATAATAAAGATCAACACGAAATCAGGACTAAGATCGCCAAAGCGCGAGAGGGCAGTCTGATCTTGTGCCGCCATGTATTGTGCTTCGTTGCGCTTGTGCGCTTCGAGATAAATGCTAACGCCTGAATATTTATCCACACCATTGTCAATCAACGTAAGTGGATATTTAGGTTTGAAGGCATACGTGCCGTAGTGTGCAGCCGAGTGCGGGTTCTTTTTACCCTGACCGGTCCATTCACTGCGTGCATTTACTTTAGCTTCATTGTGCTGGGCATTTACCGATTGGTAGTAGCCTTTGCTTACGAACAGTGCGGCCACCAATAACAGTAGCACGATCAATGCGGTAATCCGAAACCGTCCATCCCGAACAATTTCTTTTAATTCTTTAAATGCTATTTTTAGTATCATAAAATTTTAGTTAAGCCTTGTTGAACTATTGACTATCGACCATTGCCTGTGGACTATTCAATTCATGTGTTTTAAATACAATTTTTCCAAATCGGTATGGTTGATTTGATCGGTGGTGAGCGACTCCACCAATTTTCCTTCTTTCATAATACCAATATGAGTTCCGGTTTCTTTGGCGCGAAATAGATCGTGTGTAGCCATTAGCGTAGCCACGCCTTTCTTGCTGAGTTGGGTAAGAAGTTCTGAGAATTCATTGCTGGCTTTTGGATCAAGCCCTGAAGTAGGTTCGTCTAACAAAAGTACTTTTGCATCTTTTGCTAAGGCAAGTGCAACGCCTACTTTCTGGCGCATTCCTTTTGAGTAAGCAGAAACACGCTTATCGTGTTCATCGGCTTTCAACCCTGCATCCGTTAAAAAACTTCGAAGATTTTCAGTTACATATTTCTTTCCTGATAGCCCCGCGAAATAATCTAAGTTTTCGATGCCACTCAGATTAGGATAGAGCGTTAGATTTTCGGGTATGTAGGTGAGCAGTTTTTTTGTTTCCAGCGGTTCTTGTACAACATCTTTATCAGCAATAAATGCCTGACCGGATGTTGGTGCAATAAAGTTGAGAAATAAATTAATGGTGGTGGTTTTACCGGCACCATTAGCCCCGAGCAGACAAAATATATCTCCCGGGTTTACTTGGAAAGAAACGTTGCTGAGGGCAGCAGTTCCGTTGTAGGATTTGGTAAGGTTAGTTGCTTTTAGCATAGGTTATTAATTTTAGTTAGGAGTCTATTCTTAATAAAAGTCTTTTTTCACCGTCATCTTGAATGGGCGGTGAGCGGTGCACGATGCCTTTGCCTTTTGGCCGCGCATTTATTTCACCTTTCAATATGGCCACTTCAAAAGGTTGTGTGGATTGAACTTGTGTGAAGTCCTTAATAATGTCTTCATTTTCACCAATCACTATCTTCTTCCGGTTCACATACTTATCTTCAATCCATTCAGTGCCTTTACCAACGTAGGTACAAAGCAGCCGCAGGTCGTAAGCGTCTGTATGGAACTTGCTACAAGCATCATTCGATACTACTTTCAGAATCAATCGTACGTGTGCAGCTTGAGTAACCTGAAGAAATGAAAGTGTGATCTCAATAATATCATGAGTCAACTTTACTTTGCCTGAAGAAAACAATCCCACGGCATTCAACTGATCGGTAACAAGAGCGGCTACGGATGCTGAAGTAACAACCGTGTTGATTCCTTTAAAGGATTCCTGTATGAGATGTCTTGCATATAAATCAATATCATCATCCACACGCCTTCTGCAGTAAACAAAGTTTACATCGGGCTGATGAATCAAGGCCAAATCATATAACCGCTCAACTTCTGCTTGTTGAAAAGTCTTTGAGCCCATAAGTTCGTTCAGCCATTTCATATCGGCCAGCGGTCTTGAAATTTTCCACCCCGTTGGAAATAGTCAATTTCTGCTTCATTGCACAGACAATCTTCCAGTTCCCGTGTTACTTTTTCTTTATCCAAATGCTGACCGATGATCACGAGTTCATTGAGTCGGTCGCCCCAAGTTTTGTCCCATTTCTTCTGAATAAAATCCTGGTTCTCCATGTAGGCGGCACTTTTCGCACGTTCTTTAAGGGGAACGGATGCCCACCATTTTCCATACACTTCTGCTTTCGTTGAACCCCCGGCCTGGCTCCATAGCAGCACTTGATCCGGCCGCGAAGCAATCCAAAAAATTCCCTTGCTTCGAATAACATTGGTTGGCCAGTTCGATTGAATGTAACTCCACAACCGATCTGAATTGAAAGGACGATAATCTCTAAAAACAAATGAGCTAATGCCATACTCTTCAGTTTCTGGAGTATGAATGTTGTTCATCTCCTTTATCCACCCGGCAGATTGTTCTGCTTTTTCATAATTGAATAGTTTGGTGTTGATAATATCTTTTGCGGCAATCTTACTGTATGTGGTTTTTATAATCCGCGCCTCAGGATTCAATTTTAAGATTGTACCCTCCAACAGTTTTAAATTTTCAACAGAGACTAAATCAGTTTTGTTGAGCAGAATCACGTTGGCAAATTCAATTTGATCTGTCAAGAGATTTACAATGCTGCGTTGATCTTCCTGATCGTCATTCATCTTACGAGAGAGTATTGTATCGGCACTACCAAAGTCTTTGAAGAAATTGAAAGCATCCACAACAGTGACCATTGTATCCAATCGCGTTATATCGGAAAGATTAAGAAGCTCCTCACCCGTGTCGAAAGTAAAAGTTTGTGCTACGGGTATGGGTTCAGAAATACCGGTGCTTTCAATTAGCAGATAATCAAACTTACCTTGCTTAGCCAGTATGCTTACTTCTTTTATTAAGTCTTCGCGCAGCGTGCAGCAGATACATCCATTGCTCATCTCCACTAATTTCTCTTCGGTGCGCGAAAGTTTTACGCCATCTTTCACCAGTTGTGCATCAATGTTTACTTCGCTCATATCGTTTACAATCACGGCTACTTTTAAGCCTTCGCGATTGTTAAGTACGTGGTTGAGCAAGGTGGTTTTTCCAGCTCCGAGGAATCCACTTAGCACGGTGACGGGTAGTTTTTTATCTTTTTTAAACAAATTCATTTTTGGTTTTTTAGATTTTCAAATCTCTTTTTCAAGTCCATCAATTCACTCTTCATCTCTACTTGGATTTCAAAAATTTGTGTTGGCGTTAATGCTACCGGGTTCTGTTCATGATTATGGACATGACCTTGATATGTGTGTTCATCACCTTCATTTCCCGGCACTTCAATCAGATTGCTCTGCCATAGCTCAACGTGTTGTTTCAAAATCTTTAAGGAATCCTGATTGTGATGTTGGGATGAGGAAAATAAGTTCAGTTCATTATCTAGTACATTCGCTATCTCCATCATTTCGTTATGAATAACAGCCGCTTTCGCCAGTGTTTCGGCATTGGTGTCTTTAGGCTGGCAACCTTTTATAACCAGCAAAATGTGAAGCATTGCCAGTAACAAGAAGGTATTATTTAGTAACGATTTCAGCATTTGTCAAAATAAAATTCAAATGATTGACATTCGTATCGTTCAACTTTAATTTGCCCCGCACGGTAATTACCTGATCGGCCTTAAGGCGCGGTGGTTTAGAAGAAAAACTAATCTCAGCAACCGACTCAGGGCCGGCACCTCCGCAAAAGAAACATTCGGCATACGGTTTCTTTGAGATGATTATGGTCTTAACATCTTCCAGATCCATAGGCAAATAATATCCCTTCAACGTAACACTTGTACCTTCCTTAGCTTTGGTAGTAGCATCGAATGCAGGAACCAGAAAATATTCTTTCAGCTCTTTAAAGTATTGTGAATTAAATTTTACCCGAGCAAACACATTCCACCCGTCCGCTGCCGTTTGGGCATAGCACATTGTGCCGATAACTACTAAAACAGAAAGTAATAACGATTTCATTTTCCTGATTGAGGATGAACAACAAAATGATTTTGAATAGCGTCAACTATTCAATACTCAGAACTAAAAAAATAGGAGAATGTGACTTAGGCTCGAGGAGGAGCCCTCGATGTCGAAAATGAAAAACTTAACTCAGTAACCGATTCAAGAAGTAAGGTAACTTCATGATTACTAATAGGAATTGCGGAGCTAAAGACAAGAGTAGCAGAAATGTAAAGCTTACTACAAGCCTGACTATCGAAGCAGCATTTTTTTACAGACTTTACATGTGAAGTGTGCGAACAGCCACCTGCCTTGCCAGGATGGAAAATATTAATGTGGCAGGGGTCGCTCTCAGCAACTACCGTGTGCAATGGTTGAAATTCATCAGGATGAACAAAGGTGTGAACGGCATCACTATTTAGAAACCCAAGCAGGTAAAACAGAACCAAAAGCAATGAGATCGCTTTGTTCTTAGTTTTGAAATCTGCTTTTCTGCTAATCATACTATGCAAAGTAAGTAGGAATAGGATGGATAACAAAATCGGTACAAAAACATTCGTCTTTAAGAGAATAATTACAAGAACGGTTTAAAAGTACAAGCTTAGGTGTGGCAATTTATTATAAAGGATTCGGAAGATTACCTCACAACGATGACAAATCCTGATAATAATAATCTTGCTGAACAAGTTCTATAGCGCGCCTGATTGCCTCATTAATAGGATAAAAATTTCGGGTGAGGTCATAATCAATTGATTGCAACTGAAGATAATACTGATTCATGACTGGAACAGATACAGTTTCTTCTTCAATCATAACAACGGCATTGGCATGCATTTTCTTTTGCTCTGTTTTTATAATCTGGCAGGTAACAAATTCCTTCTTACCATATTTATTAGTGCGAGCTGAATATCCAAACAAACGACATATTAAACCCCGATGCGGATATTCAGAACAAAGTCCGGCTCCACTTTGGGTGGGACTTAGAATTACACATAAGGTTGAATCGGAAGCGCTGATTTTATCCAACCATTCATCGGCTAGTTTATTTGTGTAGAGGTGGTAAGCGAAGGGCAAAAACTCTAACACGGTGGCCTCTATGTCGGGTTTGAAACAACACTTACCACATCCCGTTTTGCAATGTATTGTGGTGGTGGTTTGAAAAGACGCAATCTGCTGATCCAAGCTTTCAAACAGTAGATTAACGGCTGCAACCTTTTCCCTCATGCGCATTTGCAAAAGTACATAAATGACGCTAACCAAGTTCGTCACATTAGGTGCTCGCATTCACTGAACAGAGTTATAAGAACGTTTGAATGGCTATGTCCCTTCTAAAACAATAGCTGCTATTCATATCACCAATAAAAAAAACCCGATAATTCGAGTTTTTTTTTTATTGGTGATGAACGCGTTTAAATTGAGCCTACCAGAAAATGGCATACAATAGCGTACAGATAATCATGATAATAATCGCGCCAATGTTAAATGTCGGAGTTGTCTTAAATAATTCTGCAGTTAGGTTAATTCCTTTTTCATTCACCTTGCCTTTGCCTTCCAGGTAACTAATGAGAAGAATGATTCCAATAGAAGCCAATGCAGTTATCATCATTTGGTTCATAAAAGGAATCGTAACAAAAATGGCAGCATCAGACCAACCGTTTGGTGCCACTTTAAAATACATAGCAATGGGTATGGAAAGAATAACGCCCCAGATAGCAGCATTGTTGGTAGCACGCTTCCAGAATAAACCTGTGAGGAACACTGCCAAGATTCCAGGACTCACTACACCCGTATATTCCTGAATGAACTGAAAGGCTTGCCCTAAGTTTCCAAGCAGGGGCGCAATTACCATGGCAATCACTAAGGCAACTGCGCCACTAATGCGACCTACATTAACAGTCACTTTATCAGAAGCATTTTTATTTATATAGGGACGGTAGATATCCATCGTAAAGATTGTGGACGTAGAGTTAAGCATGGAAGCCAATGAAGAAACAATCGCAGCAGCCAAGGCAGCCATCACTAATCCTTTTATACCTGCAGGAACAAAGCTGCGGATCAACCAAGGCAAGGCATTATCATTTATTACTGTACCCTCTTTGCTGAGAAAACTTGGGTCGAGCGATTCAGTGGTTAAATGTCCGGCATCAGAATTCATTACGAAAGCAATGATACCCGGAATCACAACAATCAATGGAATAATCAACTTCAAGAAAGCAGCTAGCACAATTCCTTTTTGTGCTTCTTGTAAACTTTTTGCTGCCAATGTGCGCTGGATAATATATTGATTGAAGCCCCAGTAATAAATATTAGCCACCCACAGCCCACCAATCAACACAGATAAACCCGGTAAGTCCCACCAGGCATCTCTGCCATCGGGCGTTATGATCTCTCCTTTTGAAATAATCATTGAAAACTTTTCAGGGACGGTATTATACACATACACCATACCATCAATTACATTTCCGGTAGGTGAAACATGACCCAAGGCAATCCAGGTTGTTACTAGTCCACCAAATACGAGCAATACTACTTGTACTACATCCGTCCAGGCAACAGCAGAAAGTCCACCCCAAAGCGAATACGCTGCGGCAAAGAGGCCTAATCCAATTACACTGTACATCATCAAGCTACCATCACCAGTACCAATTACAGTATCCATCGCACGCGCTCCCAGGTATAAAACTGTGGTAAGATTCACGAATACAAAGAGCGCAATCCAAAATATCGCAAGAATGGTTTTTAAGTTTTTACTGAAACGCTTTTCAACAAATCCTGGAATGGTATAAATGCCTTTGTTAATAAAAATCGGGAGGAAGAATTTACCCACAACAAGCAGCGTGATAGCCGCCATCCACTCATAACTTGCAATGGCAAGCCCAACCGCAAAGCCGGATCCCGACATACCAATAAATTGCTCGGCCGAAATGTTTGCCGCAATCAACGAGGCACCAATCGCCCACCAGGGCAACGACTTGCTAGCAAGAAAATAATCTTCTGCATTTTTTTGGTGACCGTCTTTTTCACGCGACACCCAAAGGCCGATGCCAAGGATAAGGGTGCAGTAGGCTCCAAACACAATAATATCAAGTGGGGCTAAACTCATAAGGCTTTAAAGAATTAGGTAAATACTTCAACGTTTACTTATAGAAAGTCATGTTTGCTGAACATGAACACCATCTACAAGGTCAACCGAATAAAAGTCAGGTTCTTTTTTGAAAGAAGCAACATATTTCTTTTTGATCTGATCCTTAAATTCTTCAATGGCATCTTTCTTTACCAGGTTAATCATGCATCCGCCAAAGCCACCACCCATTTGACGGGCACCGAAAACAGTATTATGAGAATCCTGTGCCAATTGAACGAGCAAATCTGATTCCGCACAACTTACCTCATACTCTTTGCTTAAACCCCAATGGGTTTCAAACATTTTCTTACCAAAGCCAACCAAGTCATTTGCTTTTAAAAGTTGAGCCGCTTGTTGTGTTCTTTCTATTTCATTTACGATAAATTGACATTTTATAAAAACATCGGCATCAACCTTCGTTTTTAAAAGAACCAAGTCTTCATTGCTTACATCCCGTAAGGATTGAATGGTAGGTTTTATCTTTTGAAGCTCATAAACTCCTGCCTCGCAGGCAGCCCGCCTGTCGTTGTAAGCGGATGAACCTAGTTCGTGTTTTACTTTGCTATCAATCAATAAGATTTCAGCATCCACAAAATTGATGGGTAAAATTTCATGGGTAAGACTTCTGCAATCGAGTAACAAAGCTGAGTGTGCTTGTCCAAATAAACTTGCGTACTGATCCATGATGCCACAACGCACCCCGGCAAACTCATGCTCCGCGTGTTGCGCAATTTTAGCAAGTTGCAATCGACTCAATTTTAAATGAAACAGCTCGTTGAATGCATAAGCAATACCACAGCACAATGCAGCCGATGAAGACATACCTGCGCCTGTAGGAATATTTCCTCCAAACACACAATCAATCCCAGAAATGGGTAAACCCATTTTCATAAACCCATCGGCCACACCCATCATATAATGGAACCAAGATCCGCCAGGAGTCGACTCTGAAAGTTTAAATGAAAATGAATTTTTGAAGTCTATTGAATAAAAATTACACTGATCGTTACCATTTGAGGCCACAGCAAAAGCAATGCACTTATCAACTGCAGCTGGCATAACAAATCCGTCATTGTAGTCGGTGTGCTCGCCAATTAAATTAATTCGCCCGGGAGCAATTAATAGCAAGGGTTCGCTTCCAAATTTATCTTGAAAAACTTTAGTGACAGAATGTGTAAGAGTCATTTTTTAATAATAATGGTTTTAAAAGTAATGGTTTGATGGCTGATCAAAAAATTGATTAAGGCATTTCGTTGGTGACCGCTATCGAACAAAACTCTCCAACATCGAACATTGTTTGTAACCAAAGAGCTCGAAAAATGCTATAAATCAATGATTATGGGCTTGGTACAACCTTTGACAATAGCAAAGCAATTAAATCTCTGAACTATGTTGAAAAATTATCTGGTGCTTTTCATTCGAAATCTCAGAAGACAAAAATTATTCTCTACCATTAACCTGCTCGGGCTTACCGTCAGTATTGCCAGCACGGTGCTGATCTATTTATATGTAACCAACGAGTTTAGTTACGATCGCTTTCATGCACATGCCGATCGCATCTATCGGGTAAACCAAACTTTTATTTGGGGCGAAGGTGACGATGCTCAATTTGCTTCGACTGGCCCTGGTGTTGCCACTGCCTTAAGCGAAGAACTACCTGAAGTAGAAAAGCTTACCAGCATTTTTACTCCCGGCAATTTTGTGATCTCCTACACCAACCCAAAAGGAGATGTGATTTATTTCGAAGAAGATAAAGTGCTGGCCGGAGATTCGAATTTCTTTCAAATGTTCAACTTTCCCTTACTGGCTGGCAATCCATTAACTGCCATGCAACAAGCAAATAGTATAGTACTAACTGAATCGACTGCTAAAAAATATTTCGGCACTGAAAATCCGCTGGGCAAACTTGTTCGACTGGGCAAACAAGAAAACCAACAGACCTATGAAATAACGGGAGTAGCTGCTGACCTACCTGAAAATTCTTATATCGAGTTTGATGCACTTCTTTCTATGAACAGTTTCCCTCAAGTAAAGAGACTCTATTGGAGTTGGATATGGACGCAGTTAGAAACGTATATACTTTTTAAAGAAGGAACTGATATTGAGAACACGCGAACCAAGTTGGCAACGATTCCAAGAAAGCATGCCGAGGTAACGCTGCAGCGGATTATGAATGTATCCTATGATGAGTATCTCAAATCCGGGAAAAAGTGGGACCTATTTCTCCAACCGCTTACAGAAATTCATTTACCTGATACTATTGTTTACAATCGCCTGAATGAATCCGGAAACAAGAAAGTTGTTTATGCCTTTATGGGTGCCGCTATTTTTATCATTTTGCTTTCGTGTGTAAACTTTATGAATTTATCGACCGCGCAGTTTACCAAGCGAATCAAAGAGGCAAGTATTCGTAAGATTCTTGGTCTTGGCAAAAAGGAATTGAGTTTGAATTATTTTATAGAGGCGTTAGCATTTTGTTTAATTGCCTTAACGTTCGCCCTTAGTCTCACACAACTTTTATTGCCCGGCTTCAATGCAATCACAGGCCGAACGCTTGAGTTTAACTTATTTTCTGACGGCAAGCTTCTAATCGCGTTAGGTGGACTGATGTTGACTATGGCCTTGCTATCATGCAGCTACCCGGCTTTCTTTTTAAGTGGCTTTAATCCGATTCAAGCAATAAAAGGAAAATTAAAAACAGGCAAAGAAGGTAAAACCTTTCGCAATGGATTGGTTGTATTTCAATTCAGTGTCTCAATTATACTTATTATTTGTACAGCTATTGTTTATCAACAACTCAATTATATCTCAGATAAAGACCTTGGCTTCAATAAAGAAAATCTTTTGGTGATTAAAGATGTGCAAAGTTTAAAAAACGGTGAAAGTTTACTGAATGCCGCACTCACCATACCTGGCGTATCGACTGCCTCCTGGTGCACCTCACTCCCACCCAATGTTTATGGCGGTGATAAATTTAGTGCCGATGGCATGAACAAAGAAACCTTTCCTCTCAATTTCACAACTGCTGATGAAAATTTTATTCCAACACTTGAGATAGGAATGAAATTTGGAAGAAATTTCTCTAGAGATATTCCTGGCGATGAAGACCGGGTGATTTTAAATGAATCGGCCATCCGAAAAATTGGATGGGATATGGATGAATCAGCAATTGGAAAATTTATTACAACGCCAGGTGGTGAAATCAAATATGAAGTTGTAGGCATTATGCAGGATTTCAATTATTGGTCGCTGCAAAGCCCGATTGAACCGATGGCCATCTTTCACATAAAAGGAGAAAATACATTTGGCGTAGGTGAAAATCAATTTATTGCTTTACGCGTTGAAGCAAAAGGACTTCAAGGTTGGGAAACTTTAGTTGGAGAACTAACAACTTTATGGAAAACGCAAGCGGGCGATTATCCTTTTCAATATGAATTTGTTGATCAGGCTTTTGCCGAAACATTCAAAACCCAACAACAATTTGGAAGTGTACTTTCAGTTATGGCCACATTAGCAATATTAATTGCCAGCTTGGGATTATTAGGAATGATTGTCTATGCTCTGGAGCAACGCACGAAAGAAATTGGAATCCGTAAAGTATCCGGAGCTTCCGTATTTGATATTCTTACTTTAATCTCAAGGGGATACACGCAACTAATCGTGATTGCCTTTGTCATTGCTGCTCCGTTGTCATATTGGATGATGCAACAATGGCTGAGCGATTTCTCTTATAAAATCACGCCTTCAATTTGGATCTTTGTGCTAACCGGTGCCGGAACATTGATAACAGCGATCTTAATAACCAGCTATCATTCCGTAAAAGCAGCGCTCACAAATCCGGTCGATGTGTTGAAGGATGAGTAGTTTACAATTTCTACTTCATTTTTCTTATCTTTATCATAGATATCAAAATGAGAACCCTTACAATCGATAATACCAAGGAATGGACAGTAGATGATTACCTATTGCTAGGTGAAATTAAAACGCCTTGTCAGCTAATTAATGGAGAATTGATTACGAGCCCTGCACCCCACCCAAATCATCAGCGAGTTCTAAGAGAATTATTTAGAGTTTTCGATTCTCTTGATCTTCCGGGGGAATTGCTTTTCGCTCCAATTGATTTATATATTGATAATAAAAATATTTTTCAACCTGATTTACTTTACCTATCTAATATCAATAAAAAATATCTGACAGAACGAGGTATTGAAGGTGCTGCTGATATTGTGGTAGAAATAATTTCACCATCAAACAGCTATACAGATAGAAATCAAAAGAAAAATAGTTATTTGAAATTTGGAGTTGGAGAATATTGGATCGTTGACCCGGGCAATAAATCTATAGAAATTTACACTCCAAAAGGTGGTGTGGATGTGCCTGTTTTCTTTGATTGTTGATGGTGGAAAAGTTATTTCTCCAACCATCAAATTATTGCAATTTGAGTTAAAGGATATCTTTTAATTCTGATCCTGACACTATTTCTCTTCCTTCATAGTCCAAACCAAGCAACCTAATACAACTAGCAGCAGCACCCACCCCGAGGCCATGGTAACTTTATTACCGATCGTGTACGGTTTCGGTTCAAACTTAAATTCGATGGTATGCTTACCTGCAGGGACTTCCAGGGCCCTTAGAACATAATCTGCCCGAAGCAAAGGCACTTCGTTGCCATCAATGAAAGCATGCCAACCTTTTGGATAATAAATTTCTGAAAAAACCGCAAAACTTTTTACTGAAGATTGTGATTCATATTTCAGGTACGGTGGCTGGTGTTCAATTAATACAATACTTGCTAAACTGTCAATGGTCAACGGTCCACTGTCGACTGTCGACTGTTGACCATTAATCACAGCTACTTCCTTAGTATCAATCTCTCCTATCTTCTGAAGTTCTTCTGCGGGAGAATTGACCATTATAACTTCCTTCACAAACCAGGCGGCACCATTGGCGCTAGGGTTAATAATTACATTTCCCTTATCCGGTCCGTAAACAAAGTATTTCGCGTTAAGCATATTCAAGCTTGAGTAGTTCTCAAACTGCATGCTTCCTTGTTTGGCATCCTGAAAAAATTGTTCGGTCTCCAAACTAATGCAAGAGTCATATAAATCCTGGTAGCGCCTCATTTTTGCACCATGATAACCACCTAGTGAGTTATGGAAATACGAAGTACGGGCTTCCGTAAACGGACTCTCAATATTATATACGCGATAGTAACTTTTGTCTTTTAAGATAGCTTCGTCCGCACCATTTGGAATGGCAAAGGAATTCTCGCGCTTACGCTTATAATTTTCTTTTGAAAAGTATCGACTATCAACCAAGGCAAGATCAGCCCATATCAGAACTATAATCAATGGATAAATCAACCCTGGCTTCAGGTAATTTTTTAGCAACGCGAAAATAGCTCCACAAAAAATCAGAATCATCCAGGTAGCGCGCCAGGCATCGGACCGCAGCAAAGCAACCCGATCCTTTTGCATCGCTAATCTTAACCAAACAGGCAACTGACCTTCTTCAGGTTTTAGAAAACTTCCAAAGCCTCCAATAGTTAGAAACACTAAGCACAACCCCAACGCAATTGAGACAGGCCAGATAAGTTTACGTTGAGTTTCTTTGTTCCAACCTTTCTCTAACAATTTTTCTAAGCCCAACATTCCCAATAAAGGCATTGCGAAAAGAATGATTACTAATGCAAAGTTGACTGATCGAAATTTATTGTAGCCGGGAAAATAATCGAACATAAAATAATTGAAGGAAGAGAAGGCATCGCCCCAACTAAGCATAATACTAAGCATACTCAATGGCAACAGCCACCACACGTATTTCTTTTCTGCAAAAGCGATCCCGATAAAGAAAAGAAAGCAAACCAGCACCCCAGCATAATAAGCACCCACTGTAAAACTTTGTGGCCCCCAATAACCCCGGGCATAATTAGCTAATTGATTTGCCGTTTCATTATCCCCAGCCTGGCTGAGTGACTTAAAGGTATTGCTTGATTGATCGGCTGCTAACAAATCCAAACTGCTGCCACCATAAAAATTTGGAATGAATAACGTCATCGGTTCCCAGATTCCATACTTATATTGAAATGCGTAGGACTTAGAAAGTCCATTTGCATCAACCGCACTTTGCTTTGTTACAATTTCAGAAGGTCCCCGAATCGAGAACTTGGTATATTCTGTAATCGCCCAGAACTGGCCGAAGAATGTGCCCGAAGCAATAACAACCGCGGGTATCAAGATTCCAATGTTCTTTAAAAAATCACCAACCTGTTTAGTACGAATCGCTAAAATGAGTTGCATGATTCCGTATCCAATCACAATCAGCATCAGGTAATACGTAATCTGCAAATGATTCTCACGCAAGTGAAGGGCAAGCCCAGCAGCAGTTACCGCAAATCCTAAAATTCGCTTTCCTGAAAAGGCGAGATGTATACCCGCAAATACCAGCGGCATAAATGCGATAGCCCCAATGCGCGCGTTGTGCCCGGCAGATAAACCAATGATCATGTAAGATGAAAGTCCGAACGCCAAGGCGCCTGCAATAGCAAACCAGGGTCGCACCCGAAACGAAAGCAATAAAATATAATAGCAGACGAAGGCGAGAAAAATATTTGAGATTGGATGCGGAAGAAAAACAGAAAGCACATGCTTCATGCCCACCACTACCCCATCGCTCCATTTCAGATTAACGAGATAAGCTGGCATTCCTGAAAACATAGAGTTAGCCCATAAGCCTTCATCGCCTGTTTGATCGCGATAGTCGCGCAACTCTTTGGAAGAGCCGCTCCATTGTTCAATGTCGCCTTGTGAAATAGTTTTATTGTCAAAGAAAACCGGGTTAAAGAAAAAGACGGTTATCAATAAAAAGACAATGACCGCAATAAGGTGTGGGAGAACGTGATCGGAGAATTTGATTTTTTTCATTGACACGGGCTTAATAACTCGCAAAATAGTAAGTATTACTTAAAATTAGATTCTTGGATTTGTTGAATTTGTATATTCAACCCGATCATTAAAAATTACTCTACTATGAAACGATTCTTGCCGCTGCTTATTCTGGCTATTTCATGTAATTCACAGCAAAAAACTGCTGACGATCCGCAAGCTGAAGAAAAAATTCGGACCGTGTTGGCTGCTCAACAAGCAGCTTGGAACGAGGGCAGCATAAATGCCTTTATGGAAGGATATTGGAAATCCGATTCGTTGCAATTTATCGGCTCCGGAATTCGCAAAGGTTGGCAAGCCACTCTGGAAGGTTACAAAAAAAGTTACCCGACTCGCGAAGCCATGGGCACGTTGGATTTTGAAATCTGGCAAGTATCAAAAATCTCAGCCGATGCCTATTTGGTTACTGGCAAGTACACACTACATCGAATTAATGGTGAACTTACAGGACCGTTTACTTTAATCTTTAGAAAGAAAAATGGTGAATGGGTGGCGGTGTATGATCATACGTGTTGATAGGTAGCGTCTTATCAATTGTTTAAGACCTTCAAGAATCTTACTTTTGCATGGCGATTAAAATCAGAATAGATCATGAAAATACTACTAGAGATTCCAGATAATAAAGCATCTTCCCTTTTGGATGTATTAAAAAGCATTTCATATGTGAAGGCAAAAAAACTTACTGACGCAAAAGCTCTGCTGGTGGAAGAAATTAAAGAAGCCGTTGAAGAAATGAAACTTATTAGGTCAGGAAAAAAGAAGGCTCGCAATGTAGAGGATTTCCTTAATGAATTATAAGGTTAAATCCATTTCGGTATTTGAGAAACAAGCAAAACGCTTAATCAAGAAATACCCATCCCTTAAAAGGAATTAATTGACCTGGCAACTAAACTAAAAGAAAATCCCGAGCAAGGCACATCTATCGGAATGCATTGCTTTAAAATTCGGATTGCGATTGCCTCAAAAGGAAAAGGCAAAAGTGGTGGGGCAAGAATTATTACTAACATTGTTGTAACTGAAAGCACTGTTTTTCTTTTGGCTATCTACGATAAGTCTGAAAAAGAAAATCTAACCAACAAAGAATTAGTTGAACTTCTGAGATTCATTCCCACATGATAACCAAATTAAAATTGGAATTAAAACTTCAACATCGCATACCCTTTCAGTTGATAGGTCGTCATAGTTGTTAGCATGGAGGTTGCAATCTTCACTCCAGGCACCATCTTATGCCGGTCAATATTTCGGGCGATCAAAGATTGGCCGCAAATAAACATTTTCACGCCAGCATCTTGCAGTTCCTGATACAATCCAAGGTTAGGATTATCAACTCCATACTTCGCTTTATACGCATCATTGCTCATTGCTGTATAAGAAGCACCTCCATGAATCGCCAAAACAACATGCAATTTATTCTTCGGCACACCGCCCATTACATGCAGGTTTAATAATCGCGATACATTATGTAATGCCCAGTTAACCGAGTCGGGTGTAGCGTTGGCACGCTCCACTTCAATAATAATATTATACTCAAGGCTTGGGTCAGGTTTCTCATCCGCAAACGGAATTTCAAAAATACCTCCGTAGTTTTTGATAACTGGATTAACTCTTTTTTGAGAGAAGCCTGAAAAAGAAATACATAGTAAGGTAATGGAAACTAAAACTTTCATAAATGGTCTTTTAAAATATTTAGAGCTGCAACAAAAATTAATAAGGCCGTAATCCTTCTGATATAAACGGCATTAAATCGTTTTGCCCCTAAGCGTGAACCAATCTGGCCACCAAGAAAAACGGCAATTAATAAGGGAGCAATTAATTGCCAGTTAAAATTTACTCCTGAAGTTACTTGGCCGATCAAGCCACCAATCGAGTTTACCAAAATAAAAACACTAGCCAAAGCTGAAATCTTTTTGGCATCAAACCAATTAAGCAAATGCAAAATGGGCGAAAGAAAAATACCACCGCCAATACTTACCAAACCGGATAGCAAACCAATACCTCCACCCAATAATACCTGACCAGAGATTGGATTTGTTTCCGGACTTTCTGATTTCGGTTTTAACCAAAGAAAAAATGCAGCGATCAATAATGTAAACCCAAGAAGTATAAAAAATGTGTGGTCTTTCAATTTCCAATAGCCTCCCATAAATGCCATCGGAATGCTGGCAACTAAGAAAGGCCAGATTTCTTTCAGTTTAACTTTTCCTTCTTTGTAATAAATGTATGTTCCTCCGGTAACTACAACAACATTACAGAGCAAGGCTGCCGGTCGAATCGCATCGGGCAGTAAACCAAAAAATGGTTGCGCCATTAATGCGAGGTAACTGCTTCCGCCTCCAAAACCTACGGATGAATAAATCAAGGCAACGAAGAAAAATGAAATGAGCAGAATGTAAACCTCCATGCTATTAGATCAAAGAATAAATATTGATTTCATCCTCCAATAGTTGACATAGACTCGATAGCAGGAGCACCTTCCTTTCTTTGAGCTTCTGCTTCAAAGCCGTCTTTAGCTCGATTGTTAAAAGCATACAAGAGATGATCTTCAATTTCCAAATCGCTTTTACCCAATCTCATCAGATCTTTGATATTTAAAACGCCATCATCGTACAAACATGTTTTTAAAACTCCCTGTGCAGTTATGCGAATGCGATTACAGGAACCACAAAATGTTCTGCTGAACGCTGCAATGACTCCAACCGTACCAAGATGACCAGGCACTTGATAGTTATACGAAGTGGAATGAAGTGGATCCATCAATCGTTGTAAAGTCGGATACTCACTTTTAATGTGATTTACAATCTTATTGTAAGTCCAGGTTAGGTTGGGTGATAGCTGACCCGAGCCATTGAAAGGCATCTCCTCAATAAAGCGTACGGAAACCAGAAATTTTTTGGTTAGTTCAACCATTGGCAAAATATCGTCAATGTTTTTTCCATCCATCACCACCGCATTTATTTTAACAGGGATGTCATTTTCAATCAAGCTATGAAGTGTCTCCCAGGTTTTTTCAAATTCGTCTCTGCGAGTAATCACTTTAAAACGCCCGCGATCCAGTGTATCCAGACTTAAATTTACCGATGCAATGCCTAGCGACTTGAGTTCAGAAATATGCGGAGCTGAAAGAATCCCGTTTGTTGTGATGTGTAAATCCTTGATACCGTCTATCTCAACAATTCTTCGAATCAACTTCATTAAATCGTTTCGCACAAAAGGTTCGCCACCCGTTAACCGGATTTTTGAAATACCTAAAGGGGCAAGCATGGTGATTAGTCGCTCAATTTCCTCGAAGGTGAGCAACTCTTTCTTAGGCATGTATTTAATGCCTTCTTCAGGCATACAATAAAAGCAGCGCAAGTTGCATCGATCCGTAACTGCTAAACGTAGGTAGTTAATCGGGCGACCGTGATTATCATATAGTTGTGATGCCTGCATCCTAATTTTAGCTCTTAAAGAACTGAAAGATAGAAATGATCGTTCGAATAAAGCGAATGAAATGTGTCCGTATATTTGTTAAATGATCGTAAAGGTGAAAACATTTGGAATCTCGCGCGATATTTTGGGCGGTCGCGAGGTTGAATTAGAGATAGACGGTAACTCGGTGGCTGATTTACGAAGCACGCTCTTATTAAAATTCCCCCAAGTCAAAAAACTAAACTCACTCTTTATTGCCGTTAACCGGGAATATGCAGCCGATGATCAGCTTCTTACATTAACGGATGAGATTGCGCTCATTCCACCGGTCAGTGGTGGATAATTCAGACATACATGATTGAAATAACAGGGCAACCGATTGACGTTCAAAAAATAATAACAGCCGCATCCAATCAGGAAGCCGGAGCTGTCAATACGTTTATAGGAACTGTTCGGAATAATACCTCTGGTAAAAAAGTGCTACGACTTGAATACGAAGCTTATGAACCTATGGCGATTTCAGAAATTCAAAAATTAATAGATCAATCGTCTGAAAACTGGAAGCTGACCGGGTTTGCTGTCAGTCACCGTGTAGGAACGTTAACCCCTGGAGATATTGCGGTGGTGGTGGCAGTTGCTACCCCACATAGAAAAGATGCTTTTGCAGCCTGCCAATTTATTATCGACAGGCTGAAACAAACAGTACCAATCTGGAAAAGAGAATTCTTTGAAGATGGAGACGAGTGGGTTTCTGCCCACCCGTAACCCATCGTATTAAATCTGACTGATGATCATCACCGACAGCGTTATGATCGCGATAGCAATCAACAACCCTGAAGAGATTACGATAAATAAATCGCGATTAATCGGATTCACATTAAATCCTGAGAACAGGCTTTTTGTTATTGTTTTCATTTGCCAACTAGTTTTAAAGACACGCAAATTTAACAAAAGGCTTTCACAAAAAGTTAGATGAAAAAGTAGAGAAATGTAGATAGTACTATTTCACCCGATTGCGCCAATTGAATCCTTAAATAATTAATTAACGGGTGGGATATAACACACTACTAAATTGCTACTTATAGAAATGAGTGGGTAATTTGCTGATTCAGCAAAAAGAAAAAATATTTTTACGTGTATTAGGCTTTTCGACTAAAGTCCTTCTTCCCGCCAGTCTTTTCAAGCAATTTTATTTCTTCGATTACCATTTCGTGCGACAGCGCTTTGCACATATCGTAAATGGTTAATGCAGCAACTGATGCAGCAGTCAAAGCTTCCATTTCAACTCCGGTTTTGGCCGTAATTACTGTTTCAGTCTTAATAATTGCTCGTTGTTTTTTTACCTCAATGGTGATTTTACAATCTTCAAGATTCAATGCATGACAAAACGGAATAAGCTCATGCGTTTTCTTGGCAGCCATCACTCCGGCAATAATAGCCGTTTGAAATACAGGGCCTTTTTCGGTTATCAATTCATTGCCTTGCATGCGCGAGATAATTTCCTTGCCCAAAAAAATGGATGCCTGCGCGCGGGCAAGTCGCTTTGTTACCTTTTTATTTGAAACATCAACCATTTGTGGGTTGCCGGAGGCGTCAATATGTGTAAATTGTTTCTTCATTAGGTAAATTTTGAATTCGCAAAGCAATCAAAGTTAGTCAAAACATGATAAGCGTTTCAGAGGCAACGTCAATAATTCTTTCTCATTCCATTGAAACCGGAAAGGAGGAGATTGCTATTCAACATGCTTGCGGAAGAGTTTTGCAAGAAGAAGTTCGGGCGGACAGAAACTTTCCGCCCTTTGATCGTGTGGCAATGGACGGCATCGCTATTAACTATGAGTCTTACAAAAAAGGAAATCGAAAATTTACTATTGAAGGTATTCAGGCTGCCGGTGAACAACCAAAGAAATTAAAAACCCAGGAGTCGTGTATTGAAATAATGACCGGTGCCATGTTACCCACTGGCACTGACACGGTTATTCGTTATGAAGATCTTGAGATAAAAGACCAGATTGCTACCATCCAATTTGAAGCAGTCAAACATCGAGATAACATTCATCATCAAGGTCAGGATGCAAAACAAAATGATGTATTACTTTCACCTAGCATTACTCTATCTCCAGCCGAAGTTGCCTTGCTTGCTTCGGTAGGAAAGAAAACAATTTCTGTTTCGATGTTTCCTAAAACGGCAATCATTTCCACGGGCGATGAATTAATTCCTGTTGACCTTATCCCCCTTCCCTATCAAATTCGAAGATCAAATAGTTATGCCTTACAGGCAGCCTTATTAGAACTTGGTTGTTCATCCGATCAATATCATATTCCTGACCAACCTGAAATTCTTGAAACCGAAGTGAGGAAAATATTGGCGCATTATGAAGTGGTTATTTTTTCTGGTGGAGTATCAAAAGGTAAATTCGATTTCGTTCCACAAACATTAGAGAAAAATGGAATTCAAAAACGGTTTCATCAGGTAAGTCAAAAACCGGGCAAGCCACTTTGGTTTGGCACTTCCTCCAAGCATATTGTCTTTGCTCTTCCGGGGAATCCAGTTTCAACCTACATGTGTTTTTATCGGTACATAAAACCTTGGCTGGTGAAAAGTCTAGGCGGTAGCGCAAAACCAAAGCAGGCCGTTCTTGCTAAAGATTTTTCTTTCAAGCCAGCATTAACATATTTCCTACAGGTAAAAGTGGTTTATGAAAATGGTCGGTTAACTGCCTATCCTCAAGCCGGTGGTGGCTCAGGCGATTTTGCTAACCTGAAGGAAGTAGATGGCTTTATTGAATTACCTGCTGAAGGGACTGATTTTAAAGCTGGAGAAGCTTATCCTTACCACCCATTTCGGATATAATTATTTTGAGATACATTTGTTGAAGAACCTTAAAAAATGGAAACAGTAATAAAATCAAAGCCGTCAAAAAAGGAGCTTGAAAAAATATTCGCCACCGTCAAAGCAAAAAAAGAGGGTGTTGATATTAGTAAATATGTTGGAAAAGTAAAGGCTAAGGGAAACCCATTGACCCTTCAACGCAAATTACGAGATGAGTGGAAATAATATTCTGCTTGACACAAATGCAATCATCGCAGTTTTAGATGGTCATTCCGTTGCTAAAGAAATCATCAACCACAACATTCTTCACATTTCATTCATTACAGAACTTGAATCACTCTCCTATCAAAAACTAACTAGTAGCGAGCGGGACTTAATTCAAAATTTCCTCAATGAATGCATCCTATTAGAATTGAATCCTGAAATTAAAAAGGCCATAATTGATTTCAGAATCACCTACAAACTAAAACTACCTGATGCAATAATTGCTGCCACAGCTAATTATTATCAATTACCAGTAGTATCGGCTGATAAAGTCTTCAGCAAAGTGAAGGAAATAGAAATTATACGCTTCATATAGTATGCGATGATCGATGATATTAAAATTATCGGTTTAGCACTTCTTCTATCCATTGCGGTTCTCATTGCGGCATCGCGATACTTAAAACTAAATCCGTTTTTTTCTCTGCTTATTGCAGCACTCATCTTTGGAACTATCATAGGCAAGCCCATTTTAGAAACAATGACAACTATGCAGGCGGGCTTTGGGTTGCTCCTACAGCAAATTGGGTTTCTAGTTGCTATTGGTTCATGCCTCGGAATTGTGATGGAAAGAACTGGCGCTATGGCCAGCATCGGGACTAAAATTGTTAATGCATTTGGTAAGAATAAAACGTTGATTGCTATGTCTATGATTGGCGTGGTGGTGGGCATACCCGTTTACTGCGATTCCGGGTTCATCATCCTCTCACGATTAATACCCGCACTCTCTTCACCCAAAATAAATCAAGCGCAACTCTCACTTGCTTTATCTTCCGGACTTTATACCTCGCACACATTGGTGCCCCCCACTCCCGGCCCATTGGCTGCAGCTGCAAACCTTGGTATGTCGGCAAATCTTGGCTTAGTGATTTTAGTTGGATTTATTGGGGCACTGCCAGCAGCACTTGTTGCCTTTTGGCTATCGAAAAAACTGGGCGCTAAAATTCATGTCGCTGAAACAAGTCACGCTGCTGTTCAGGAAATTAAACACAACTCTATCATTTCATTCCTACCTTTAGTGCTGCCCATTCTTCTTATCTCCTGTGCCACCTTACCCAATGTGATTCCGGGATTACAATCTTTAACAAGCTTTTTCTCAATTGTTGGCAATCCGGCTGTAGCGCTTTTTATCGGACTTCTTTGCTCATTTCTATTAATTTCAAAAAAACATAAGCAAGAGTGGCCATCGTGGATTTCAGAAGCTTTGAAAGATGCCGGAATAATACTTTTAATAACCGGTGCTGGTGGTTCGTTTGGTGCGGTAATCAAATCAAGTGGTATTGACTTGATCTTGAAAGAACAAATAGCTGGTTCACAATCTGGCGGAATAATATTTTTATTAATTGCCTTTTTGTTAGGCTCAGTTTTAAAAACAGCACAAGGTTCTTCCACTTCAGCAATCATCGTTACCAGTTCATTACTTGCACCGTTAACTGTCCTTGCGGGATTTACATCTGCTATTTCATTAGCCACCTTAATATTAGCCATTGGTGGTGGTGCCATGACAGTCTCTCATGCAAATGATTCTTACTTCTGGGTTGTGTCTCAATTCAGCGGCATCAGTGAACGCGATGCTTACAAGAGTTATACTTTGATTACACTTGCTCAAGGGATAACAGTATTAATCACATCCATTTTATTATTCATTCTGTTGTGAAAATTTTAATATCACCGGATAAATTTAAAGGTTCATTAACAGCCAAAGAAGTTTGTGTAGCGATTGAACGAGGTCTACTTAAAGCAAACCCTTCCCTATCTATAAAATCAATTCCATTGGCGGATGGCGGTGAAGGCACTTGTGAAATTCTCACTGAGCATTCACTAGGTTCAATGGTTTCTAAAGAAGTATCTGATCCTCTATTCAGAAAAATAACAGCTGCCTACGGAATTTCCGGTGATGGTTCTACTGCCTTTATCGAAATGGCAAGTGCTTCAGGATTGCAATTGCTAGCCAAAGAAGATCGCAATCCCAGCAAAACCTCCACCTATGGCACCGGTGAGCTGATTAAAAATGCGATTGACCGCGGAGTAAAAAAAATTATTCTTGCGATTGGAGGCAGTGCAACTAATGATGCAGGAATAGGAATGGCCGAAGCATTGGGAATAAGATTCCTTGATAAGAATAGAAACGAACTTTCTCCCATCGGGGAAAACTTAATTCACATCAATAAAATAGTTGCAGAAAATTCTTTGATAGCAGAGAAGGAATTAGAAACAATAGTCTTGTGTGATGTCACCAACGAGCTCTTTGGAATTCAGGGGGCTGCTTTTGTGTATGCTACGCAAAAGGGAGCGCGTGATAGTGACTTGCAAATGCTTGATCTGGGTTTACGAAACTTTGCTTCTTGTGTAACAAAGGATTTAATGATCGATGCTAATTTTCCCGGAGCCGGTGCAGCCGGAGGCTTGGGTGCTGGCGCAAAAGCATTTCTTAATGCAACATTTAGTTCGGGCATTGACTATATATTAAATGCTGTAAAACTTGAAGAAGAAATTAAAAACACTGATCTGATAATAACAGGCGAAGGCAAAATGGATCAGCAAACCTTGTCGGGGAAGGTTGTGATGGGCGTGGCCCAATTAGCTGCTAAACATCAAAAACCTGCAATCGCCCTTGTCGGGAAAAATGAATTATCTCAAGAATCAATTCAGAAGACTGGATTGCAAAAGGTGGTTACGCTGATTAATGAAACAACAACAGAAGCCGAAGCCATTCAACATGCTGCCAATCTTATAACAGATCGAATCGCATCTCTTTCATTAGATGCTTATCGCTGACTTAACTTCTCAAAAAAATAATCGACTGACTTACCATTGCCAGAGATAGTGGCTTTTAATTTCATCCCATCCAATTGGTAGGCGATCTTTTTAGGAAAATCGTGCTCCGGGTTTTCACATACAAAACCGTTGTCTGTCAAGCTGGTGAATTTAAAATAAGTCAATTCTTTATTTCCTGGCACATCGGCTACATAGTATAACTCATTGTCCTTCGAAACTATTTTTAGTTTCTCAACAAAAGTCGTGTCACTTCCTTTCATAGTTACGCCCCAACCCTGCAAAATTTCGACCCCAACTTTTACCCAACGTTCATGTGCCGTGCGATCTGCTCGCACGTTCGTGCGATTCCAGGTTCCCTCCAACCATGATAATTGTTCATAATCTGATTTCTTAACCTTGTGAGTTTGAGCGAGGCAAAAACCCGAAACAAGCATGAGTGCTAACAGAAGTTTCATACAAAGGATTTTACGTAAGTTGCAAGAAGAGTTTATCATAAACAATCTTACTATGACTTTAGATCAAAATGAGCTATCAATTTTGAAAGGGATTACCGCTTCTGGTGGCACAGGAAACATACTAGAATTTCTTATTGAAGCTATCGACTTTGATACTGCCTTTGAACTTGCCATCACCCTTCAGAATAAAGATCTAGTCAAGCTTTTATATTCTAATTTCAACAAGAAGTTAATTGTTGTTGAGTTAACCCTGTTAGGATTTGCAGAAGGCAAAAAGTAAATTCTCTCGCGTCAGAAAAGATTTCTATCAATAATCTCAATTTCTTCTTTACTCAACGAAACCTCAATTGCCTTTGCATTTTCAATAGCTTGTTTGGCATTGCGAGCACCAACCAATGCAATCGTAATTCCAGGCCGCTCAACTGTCCAGCGAATCACCAACTGACTTAATGTAGCTTTTTTCTCAGCAGCTAACGGTTTTATTTTTTCAAGAAAGGCATTTGTCTTTGCTATACTTTCTGCCGTAAAATATTTGTTTGTTGCTCGATGGTCGCCTTCCTGAAATTTATAATCTGCAGTAATTTTTCCGGTAAGCAATCCACGCTCAAGCGGACTATAAGCAAGCACCGATTTATTATGAGCCATGCAATAAGGAACGGTCTTCCCCTCCACCGCACGATTCACCATGCTAAATGGAATTTGATTTGAAACCAACGAAATTGTTTTTTCAGCTTCTGCCATTTGCTCGGCACTGTAATTGCAAACTCCGGCATGGCGCACCTTACCTTGCTTGATAAGTGTAGCCACTGCTTCCATAGTTTCAACAATTGGAGTAATTGACTCCGGCCAATGAATCTGATAGAGATCAATATAATCTGTATCTAATCGCTTCAAACTATTTTCACATTCTTTAATTATACTTTCCTTACCAGCATATTTATAAATGTCTATCTCAACACGATCATTGTTTTTGCTTTTAAAACCAAAATCACCTTTGGCTAAATCCCAACGCATCCCAAACTTGGTAAGAATTTGAATTTTATCCCGGCTAATTCCTTTGATCGCATCACCAACAATTTCTTCACTCTCACCTTGCCCATAAATTGGTGCAGTGTCAATTGAAGTCACTCCCAAATCATAAGAAGCTCTGATGGCTTCAATCGCTTCATCGCGATCAGTCTTTCCCCACATCCAGCCCCCAGCCGCCCAGGCACCAAATGTTATTGTTGAGAGTTGCAAATCTGAGTTGGCTAGTTTTCTGAATATCATATTTTAATATTATCGAATTGAATTAAGGGCATCTCTAAAAACTCCGCTTACCCTTCTCTTTTGGAGAAGGGGCAGGGGTTGAGGTAATGAGAGCAAGGGTTTTTAGAGATGTCCTTACTACTTAGTGCTGCTTGAATTACTAAGCTGCCTTTTTATCAACCTCCTGAATTAGAATTTCAGGTGGTAGTTTTAATAACACAGAAAGATTTCGAATCATTCGCAGTGACAAGGAAATTTTTTTGTTTAATACTTTGGAAACAGTGCCTTTATCTCCGATAGCGTCAATCAAATCAGATTGTGATAGATTTAAGTCTTCCATACGTATCTTAATAGCTTCAATAGGGTCAGACGATCCAATAGGATAGTGCTCGTCTTCATAGCGTTCTATTAGCAGTAAAAGAAGCTTGAGTTCTCTTCCAGCATCAGTCTTTGTGCCAGGATTAATTTCCATTAATTTCTCAATTCTTTCAATCGCGGATTCATAATCCTTTTTATGTTCCAGTATCATCCAATGTTTCATAATTTATTAAATTTTTAATACATCAATCTGGTCGTATTGAGCGTGAGTTCCTATCCATTTAATCTGAATTGCTTTATACCTAAAACTAAACCTGACGATCAAACGATATTTATTTCCTTTGATGTTAAATGCAACCCGATCATCTCCTACCCAATCAGCAGTCGGGTAAAACTCTTTAACTTCATTGAAATTAGTCCAATCAGCTTTTTTACAGATTTTATACCAAGCTTCCAATGAATCTTTTGAATCTGAATGAACCAAATAAAACTCAACAACTTTTTCCCGGCTCACCACATTCATTTATTAAAGGTAGGAAAAGGTTGGTTTTTAACCAACCTTTTAATTTTACGATTCAAAAATACCCGTTACCTTTGCCGGCAAATCCATTTACATCATGTTCGATAGCTTAGGTCTCAAGTTGGAAAAAGCCTTTCAAAATCTGAAAGGCCAGGGAAGAATTACGGAAATCAATGTTGCCACTACGGTAAAAGAAATCCGCAAAGCATTAATTGATGCGGATGTTAACTACAAAGTAGCCAAAGAAGTAACAGACGATATCAAAGAGAAAGCAATGGGCCAAAATGTGCTCACAGCAATTTCTCCGGGTCAACTCCTAACTAAAATTACCAATGACGAACTCACCGCGTTAATGGGTGGTGAGAGTGAAGATATTTCAATTGAAGGAAATCCTGCTGTTATTCTTATAGCAGGCTTGCAAGGTTCTGGTAAGACTACCTTCTCAGGTAAACTTGCAAATTATCTAAAGCGTCAAGGTCGCCAGGTTTTACTTACTGCTTGTGATATCTACAGACCTGCTGCTATTGATCAATTAAAAGTTTTAGGTGAACAGATTGGTGTAGAGGTTTACGCAGAACCTGAAAATAAAAACGCGGTTAAAATTGCCAAAGCTGCCATTGAACACGCCAAGAAAAATAATTTCCGCGTAGTCATTGTCGATACGGCCGGTCGTCTTGCTGTGGATGAGCAGATGATGAATGAGATTGCTGAGTTAAAGGAAGCACTCAAACCATCCGAAACTTTATTTGTTGTTGACTCCATGACGGGCCAGGATGCCGTGAATACTGCAAAGACATTTAATGAACGCTTGAATTTCAATGGTGTTGTACTTACAAAATTAGATGGCGATACCCGTGGTGGTGCTGCATTGTCAATCCGCAGAGTAGTTGAAAAGCCAATCAAGTTTATCAGTTCAGGCGAAAAGATGGAAGCCATCGATCGCTTTTATCCCGACAGGATGGCGAGCCGGATTTTGGGTATGGGTGATGTGGTGAGCTTGGTTGAAAAAGCGCAGGAAACATTTGATGAAGATGAATCGAAGCGACTCAATGCCAAAATGCGGAAGAATCAGTTCGACTTTAACGACTTTCTTTCGCAGCTTGAACAGATAAAAAAGATGGGCAACATGAAAGACCTGCTGGGCATGATACCTGGCATGGGCAAAGCTATGAAAGGTGTTGATATCGATGACAATTCATTTAAGCCTATAGAAGCAATCATTCGATCCATGACAATTGATGAGCGCCAGAACCCAGATAAAATAAACGTGAGTCGCAAAAACAGAATTGCTAAGGGAAGTGGCACCAACGTGCAGCAGGTAAATCAACTGTTGAAGCAATTTGACGACATGCGTAAAATGATGAAGACCATGAATAAAATGGGTGGTGGCAAGCGAGCCTTGAATGCGCTAAATCCTTTTGGTAAATAACTATTGTATCACGAATTCAATTTTTATTAACTTTGAACTATATGGATTTAACGGTTAATTATATTACAGACGCTAACGGCAAAAAAAAAGCGGTGCAATTATCTTTAGGAGATTGGAGAAAACTTTTAAAAGAACACCAACAGCTTTTGGACTACAAAAAAATTAAGTCCGAACTTTCCTTGCAATGAATGAGATAAAGTTAATTGAAGAAGGTAAAAGAAAACCCAAGACCCTCAGAAATTTTCTAAATGAACTTTGAGATAAGAACCATTTCTCGCTTTGAGAAAGAAGTTAAACGGCTTACCAAAAAATACCCCTCACTTAAAGTAGAATTACAAAAATTAAATCAAGTTCTGACCTCCAATCCTACGTATGGAACTAATATTGGGAAAGATTTCTACAAAAATAAGGCTAGTAATTAAAAGTAAGAGGAAAGGAAAAAGTGGCAGTGCTAGAGTAATTTCATTTGTTCTTTTAAAATCAGATTTAGGAATTATCTACCTAACTTCTATTTATGACAAATCTGAAAGGCCAACAATATCGACCAAAGAACTAATTCAAATAATTACAGAAATAAAATAATGAAATTAACAGCCCGCAATACACACCGCGATTCACTCATTGTTATGTCCTTGATATGTCTACACTAACTTCCCCCTTCCATACTTTATTAAAGGAAGAAATTGAAAAGTACGGACAGATAAAAAATTTTCCTGCTGGCTCGGTTATCCAGCAAGAAGAAAGTTACATTAAATCTATCCCCATGGTGCTAAGCGGCAGCTTAAAAGTAATGCGCACCGATAAAGATGCCCATGAAATTTTACTGTATTATATAACACCCGGTGAAAGTTGTATCATGTCTTTTTTGGCTGGTATCCATAACGAAACGAGCAAGGTAAAAGCAATTGTAGAAGAGGACGCTGAAATATTAATGATCCCTGTGGAGAAAGCGAGTGAATGGATAAAGAAATTTCCGGAATGGACAGATTTTATCTTCAAACTTTATCACAAACGCTTCGAGGAGTTGCTTACCGCGGTAAACGCCATTGCCTTTCAAAAGTTAGATACGCGATTGCTCCAGCTAATCAAGCAAAAAGTGGAGCTTTATCATTCCAATGAAATAAAAATAACTCATCACCAGTTAGCCGAAGAATTGGGAACCACCCGGGAGGCTGTATCGCGGGTTATCAAGCAAATGGAAAATGAGGGCTTAGTTACACTTTCCCGAAATAAAATAATCCTTCTGTGATTTAGATCACCAACTCCCATATTCGAAACAGGTAGTTTTGTGTCAACATTAACCAACTACCAAATGAAAAAAAATATGGGTTCTGCTGATCGGGTTATCAGGGTGATTCTCGCAGCAATTGTAATAGCACTTTATTATACAGGAATAATTTCAGGAACAACTGCGGTAATCTTGTTAGCGCTAGCAGCAATTTTCGTGCTGACGAGTCTCATTAGTTTTTGTCCATTATACTTACCATTAGGCCTTAGCACACTAAGGAAAAAACTTCATGGTAATTCTTAAAAAGTATGCCAGTATTTTAATCGGTGGTAGCATAGGCCTGATTGCTGGTTATCTATACTGGCGTGAGGTGGGATGCATTAGTGGCGCCTGCCCCATCACATCAAGTCCATTAAATTCGACACTCTATGGCGGCATGATGGGTGGCCTTGGCGCTAGTCTATTTCAAAAAAATAAAATTTAACATACATGAATCTCGAACAACTTATTCAAAATAATCAAGGCTCAATCGTTGATGTACGTACACCTGCGGAATTTCAAGGCGGCAACATAGCCGGATCTATTAACATTCCGGTAAGTGAAATTATGCAGCGAATAGAAGAAGTTAAAAACTTAGAAATGCCAGTAATAGTTTGCTGCGCATCGGGCGGAAGAAGTGCTATGGCCACCCATTATCTTAAAGAACAGGAAATAACCTGTGTGGATGCAGGAAGTTGGATTTCTATTAATCAAATACAATCACGTTTGGTAAATATTTTATGATAGAGCTGTTAAAAAACCTATTTGGCTTAGGCCCCAAGGTAAACTACGCTGAACTGGTAAAACAAGGTGCTATCTTAATGGATGTGCGCACGAAAAGTGAATATTCAGGTGGTCACATTAAAGGATCACTAAATATTCCGGTTGATCAACTGAATCAAAATACGCATCGTTTTGCAGACAAGAACAAAGTAATCATTACCTGCTGTGCATCGGGTATGCGAAGTGGTGCCGCCAAAAGTATGCTAAAATCAAAAGGATATACCAACGTGCACAATGGTGGAAGTTGGATGAGTCTTCAAAATAAAATCTAACGTTATGGAATCACATTTTTATAATGTACAAGTTCAGTGGAACAAGGATAGAAAGGGCATGATTTGTTCGCCAGAACTCACCTCACCAACTACGGATGGCGGATGTATTGAAGTGGCCACACCCCCAGAATTTACAAAAGGGATTGCTGGCATTTGGTCGCCAGAGCATCTATTTACGGCAGCCGTTAGCAGTTGTCTTATGACAACCTTTTTAGCAATAGCTGAAAACTCAAAACTTGACTTCATTGCATTTAAATGCGATTCAAAAGGAAAGTTGGATCAAATTGATGGCAAGTTTTTGATGACGGAAGTAATTTTGGAACCAACGGTTACCATCGCATCTGAAAAAGACCGCGAGCGAGCCGAGCGCGTGTTAACAAAAGCCGAAGCGGCTTGTTTAATATCGAACTCGATTAAGTCAAACGTTGTTATGATTCCGAATATCGTTGTGAACTCATAATTAATTAGAATATGGGAAAAGGAAGTTTTTCGGATTTGATTAGTGGTGAAACCCCCACCCTTGTAGATTTTTCTGCTGAGTGGTGTGGTCCTTGTAAAATGATGAAGCCCATATTGGAGGATTTGAAATCAAAAATGGGTGATCAGGTTAAGATTGTTAAAATTGATGTGGACAAAAACCCGGCAATTGCACAAAGTTTTCAGGTTCAGGGAGTGCCTACACTTATTGTTTTCAAAAACGGAGTTGCAAAATGGCGTCAATCGGGCGTGGTTCAGCCTGCTAAATTGAAAGAGGTGATAGAAAGTATTAAATAATTAAGAAATCATGCAACCCATCGAACCAAACACCCAACTAAACCGTTTGAATTGAGTATTACTTGCCCTTTAATTAAAATAAGGGCATTTTTATTTGTTCGAATTTTAAAATCAAACCAACATCTATGAAAAAACAAGCAAGCATCTTTCTTACGTTGATAGCGTTAGTCTTTTCGCTAAGTGTATTGGCTCAAGACAAAAAGCCAGCAAGCCCACCAGCCAAAGCAGAGGGTTCAATTGATGGAGTAAAAGTTACTGTTGATTATGCGCAACCATCTGCCAAAGGCCGTAAAGTAATGGGCGAACTTGTTCCTTTCGGAAAAGTATGGCGCACCGGTGCTAATGCAGTAACTGCAATCGAATTTAGTTCTGATGTAAAAGTTGAGGGTAAAGCATTGCCAAAAGGAAAGTATGGATTATTTACAATTCCAGGCGAAAACGAATGGGTTATTATTTTCAGTAAACAAGCAGCTGGAAGCCCTTTTGACTACTCAGACAAAAAAGATGCAGTAAGAGTAAATGTTAAACCCGCAAAAGCTGATGCCTTTGTTGAAACCCTCACTATTTCAGTTGAAAAAGATAACGTAGTATTGAAATGGGAGAACACCCTTGTTTCTTTTAAAGTATCGAAAGATTAATAGTTAATTAATCTGAAATTAAGCCCTTCTGGTAATTATCGGAAGGGCTTTTTTTATTTTTAATAAATTGAGTTAGCTTGAAACATACTCATAACTATGAAAACTCTTGGAAGATATGATCGTGTTGACCTACCCGGACTAGGACTAACAAACATCCACGCGAAAATAGATACGGGTGCCTATACCTGCAGCTTGCATTGCTCGCGTACAGAAATTATTGATGGTAAATTGGAGTTTGTTTTATTGGATGAAGAACATCCTGAGTTTACCGGAATGAAATTCGTTTTCTCAAAATTTGATAAGCGGGAAATCAAAAATTCGTTTGGAGAGGCTGAGATGCGATTTGTTATTAAGACATCAATAAAAATTTATGATCATTTAATTAAAGCCGAGTTTTCACTTAGCAATCGGGGTAACTTGAAATTTCCCGTGCTGCTTGGCCGCAAGATTCTACGAAAGCGTTTCCTAATAGATGTGACTGAAAAAGATTTATCTTTCCAAAACAAACAAACTAACACATGAATATCGCCATCCTATCCAGAGACCCAAAACTCTATTCTACCAGGCGATTGAAAGAAGCCGGTGAAAAGCGGGGCCACAAAGTTGAAATCATAGACCACATGAAATGTGTGCTAATTATTGAAAAGAAAAATCCAATGGTATGGTATAATGGCCGAAGGCTCGATTATTTCGATGCCATCATTCCACGCATTGGTGCATCCGTAACTTTTTATGGCGCGGCTGTTGTTCGCCAGTTCGAAATGATGAAAGTATTTACTGCGGTGGAATCTCAGGCACTGATTCGTTCACGCGATAAACTCCGCAGCTTACAAATTCTTTCGCGCGCTGGTCTTGGTTTGCCTAAAACCATTTTCATGGATTACACAAAAGATACAGAAGGCATTGTAGAAGCCGTTGGTGGCGCACCCGTTATTATCAAACTACTTGAAGGAACTCAGGGACTTGGTGTTGTACTTGCCGAAAATAAAAAAGCCGCGCAATCTGTAATCGAAGCCTTTCATGGTGTGAAAACCCGGATCATTGTGCAGGAGTTTATAAAAGAAGCGAAGGGCTCAGACATTCGTGCATTTGTTGTAAATGGTGAAGTCGTTGGCGCCATGAAAAGGCAAGCTACCCGCGAAGGTGAATTTCGATCAAACCTCCACCGCGGTGGAACCGCAACGGTAGTAAAACTCGATAGAGCGGAAAAACATGCTGCTATTGAAGCTGCAAAAAAAATGGGCTTAGGCGTTGCCGGTGTCGACATGCTGCCTTCAAAAAGAGGTCCGCTGATTATTGAAGTAAATTCGTCACCAGGCTTGGAAGGAATTGAAGGAGCTACAAAGGATGACATTGCCGGAAAGATTTTTGATTACCTCGAAAAAAATACCGGCAAAAAGAAAATTCAAAAAGATAAAATCAATGCTTAATAAGTCGATAGTATTTAGTCCATAGTAGATTTTCAATACTTATTGAGTTTTTCCTAGACTATAACAAATCAACTATGGACTATCGACTGAATACTATGGACTCACAACTCAAGACTATGTACTAACCATGAAGGATCTAATCATTGCATCACAATCTATAAAGCACGGTGAGTCTGCTGAAATTCATATCAACATTGCAAGACTCCCGTCACGCACACAAATCGATACTCCTATCTACGTCTATCGAGGTGTAGAGGATGGCCCTGTACTTGCATTAACTGCAGGTATGCATGGCGATGAAATTAACGGGATGGAAATCGTAAGGCGCATTCTTGACAATGGATATAATCGCGTAAAGCGCGGTGCGGTGTTGTGCATGCCTATCATTAACATGTATGGATTTCTTAATTATTCACGAGAGGTTCCAGATGGAAAAGATATCAATCGTTCCTTTCCGGGCAGTAAAGGTGGATCGTTGGCATCGCGGGTTGCCTGGCATGTTACACATGAAATCATTCCTGCAATAGACTATGGTATTGACTTTCATACTGGGGGTTCCATGCGCACCAATTACCCACAGATTAGGTGTGTGATGCAGGACAAAAGGAATGTTGAACTGGCAGCAGCTTTTCATGCGCCTTTCACAATTGATTCGCCATTTCGGCCGCACTCATTAAGACAAACAGCTTCACGCCATGAAAAAAATATCATTGTGTACGAAGGGGGTGAATCCATTCGCTACGATCAATATGCAATCGAAGAAGGAGTTAATGGCACGTTGCGTTTAATGAAACATTTAAACATGATTGACGATGCGCCTAAACCAAAAACGGAAAACAAAATTATCTGGAGTTCATCCTGGATTCGCGCCAAGTATGCCGGACTTTTTCAACCTATCATTCAGTCTGGTGATTTTCTTAAAAAGAATCAAGTCATTGGTGCTATCACAGATCCGTTCGGGGATTTTAAAGAAACAATAAAATCTCCCGCTGCTGGCTATGTTGTTGGATTAAATAATAATCCCGTTGCCAATGCAGGTGATGCACTGCTTCATCTTGGCTATGATAATGTTTGCAAAGTTGATGGACATGGGGAGGAGTGAAAACTAGATACTAGTCTCGGGACTTAGATGTGCTAGAGAATAAAAAAGTGATCGGTATTCAGTAAGAAGTGGTCGGTATTCAACCAGCCACTAGTATCAAGCATCCAACGACCAGTTTTAAAAATCCGGGCAAGGAATAAACAACTTATCCTTTGGCTGCTTCCGTAGGTTGCGCGTTGACCAAGAGTACACTAAACTAAATTCATGTGCTCCGCCACTTCCCGAGCCAAGTTGAGAAATCGTGTAATCGTAACTATAGCCAATATTCAAAATATCTTTAGGCCCCTTCTTAGTAAAGCCAACCAGCAGCACAACGGACTCGTTGTTATTAAATCCATTCACCTTTTTAAAAGGCACACCCCGGTACGAGGTTCCAATTATCCTTTGTTCAAACGAGAAATAAAATCCCTACATGAGTAATTTTTACACTCGTTTCAAGAACGAGAGTAATTTTTTACTAATTTTACACTCGTATTAAAAACGAAAGTAAAATTTGCACCTGAGCGAAATGGGAAATTTTAACCGAAAAATAGCGTATAATAATCTGCCATTACTGCCGCCAAAGGCAGACATAGAAACGAAAAACATACTTCGTAAAACGATTTCTACAGGTAGAGCCTTGGCTCAACTGAATGGAACTTTACTGAATTTACCAAACCCAACTTTATTTTTAGATACGATTTACTTGCAGGAAGCAAAAGCAAGTTCGGAAATAGAAAATATAATTACAACAAATGATGAACTATACAAATCGTTTGTGGCAGAAAGAAAAATTGAAGACTCAGCCACAAAAGAAGTTTTAAGTTACAAAGAGGCTCTTTGGTTAGGTTTAGAACAACTAAAGAAAAAACCATTCATCACAACAAACCTTTGTGTAAGCATTGTTCAGTGTATTAAGCAGAATACCTCTTCAATTCGCAACACGCCAGGCACAACGTTGAGTAACACTAAGGGCGAAGTCATTTATACTCCGCCAAGTGACGAAATAGTTATCCGCGAAAAATTGGCGAATTTGGAAAAGTTTATAAACGAAGACCAAACTATTGACCCCCTAATCAAAATGGCAGTACTGCACTATCAATTTGAAGCTATTCACCCATTTTCTGACGGTAACGGAAGAACGGGAAGAATTTTGTTGTTGCTGTATCTCAAACTTTCGGGTTTGTTGGAAACACCAGCAATTTATTTGAGCGAATACATCATCAAAAACAAAGCAAATTATTACATGCGATTACGAGGCGTAACTGAAAACAACGAATGGGAAGCCTACATTTTGTACATGTTGGATATGATTGAAGAAACTTCCAAGAAAGGTTTGAAACGATTGAATAAAATCACAGCCGCAATGGAAAAAACTGCAGAAAAAATCAAAAAGAAACTACCGAAAATCTATTCCAAAGACTTGGTTGAAATTTTGTTCCGTTTGCCTTACACCAAACGCCAAAATTTGATTGACAAAAATATTGGCAACTTAAAGACAGTCGGAAATTATTTGATTGCATTAGAAAAAAATGGATTTTTGAAATCTGTAAAAGTTGGAAAAGAAAAACTTTACTTGAACCAAGAACTATTAGAAATATTGGAGGAAAAAGAATAACAGTAAAAAATCCAGCTCTACTCAAAGCTGCCAACCGTTATCTTTCTAAACTTTAAATCTGCAAGGAAGTTTGTTAGTCCATCAACCACGCTAAAAATCCGGGCAAGGAATAAATAACTTATCCTTTGGTGGCTTACGCGGGTTGCGCGTTGACCAGGAGTACACTAAGCTAAATTCATGTGCGCCACCGCTGCCGGGGCCGAGCTGAGAAATGGTGAAATCGTAACTGTAGCCAATATTTAAAATATCTTTTGGTCCCTTCTTGGTGAAACCAACCAGTAGCACAAAGGACTCGTTGTTATTAAATCCATTCACCTTTTTAAAAGGCACACCGCGATACCACGTTCCAATAATCAACGGCTCGAACGTAAAATAAAAACCAAGATCCATCTGATCAAATGTACCTTGATGACGGTATTGCATGGCCGGTGCAATACTTCGCTCACGCGCACGCGTATAAAAACCATCTCCCATTTCGCCCGGTTTAAAAAAGAATTTGTAACCCGCATGGGTGGAAAGTTTTCGGGGCAAGCGGCTTTCTTCGCCAATTAAGGATTGATTAGGTTGAGTTAAATGGTGCGCAGCAAAACCCAGCCATGCGTTTTTGCTATAAAGCAATCCGCCCGCTGATATATCCGGAAAAAATTTTGACTGTCCCGTATTCAATCCTTCTGCGGAAGTTGGATTGATAACATCCCCAGTCGCTGGATCAAACTGATCTCCAAACGTTAACCTATCAAAATTTATTGAGCGATTGTAAATAGCCGCCTGAAACCCTGGTCTAAAAGAAAGTCCTTTCACAATTCTTAAATCATAGGCATACTGCACCGCCAAACTCGTGGACTGCAATCCTAAAATTCCTTCGCGGTCGCGGGTTATTAAAACTCCAATGCCGCTATTTTTATCTTCAATGTACGTATCGTAAAAAGCAGAGATGGTATTGAAGTTAGCATCAATAGCTGGCCATTGATTGCGGTAGTTAACACCAGCCCGGTTTTGATTTGTGGCTCCTGCAAAAGCCGGATTCAAATAAAGTGGCGCAGCATAAAATTGCGAGTACTGCGGATCTTGAGCAGTTACCGACCCCACCACCAACAGCATACAGAAACAAACTAAAAAGACAATTCGAAGCATTAATTCAAGTTTAGACCCTACACTATCAAAGCAAATTAAATTCATTCAGAACATTAAAAAAAACATTTGTCGACAAATAGGGCGCTTTAATCGGGTTCATTCCAAATCGTTATTTCAGCGCAAAGGGTTTTCAACCCTGTAAGTCGCTGCAAATAAGGGTTGAAAACCCTCTCGCTGTTTTTATGACGAATATACTTAAACCTTAACTTGCTTATAGTCGACACAATTTGGAATGCACCCATTTAATCGGGTTAACGATATTTTCGGGCAAATTGTATTACTTTAGTGTTATTTGACGTTTTAAAATTCAACACCAACATAAGATCAACCTAGATCAGTAGTTATGAGGGATTCGGGAAGTAGACATTATCGGAATGGAATGTGGGGCGGTTCAATAGCAGTAATGATAATCCTAGCGCTCTCCAATACCTTGGTTGCTCAAGATTTATCGCAACACAATTGGTATTTTGGAAATTCAACTAACGGCATTCGGTTTAACCGCGGTACCAACGTTGCTCAACCGGTTACTAATCAAGCCCTCCCCTTTGGTGCGGGAGGCTCGGCAGTAGCAACCGATCCGGCCACAGCCAATTTACTTTTTTATACCGATGGAATCCGTGTTTATGACGCTTGCCATTTGCCCATGCCAAATGGAACTGGCTTAACAGGGCAGCTCGATGCAAACCAGCCCGTTGCTCTTGCACCTATGCCCGGGCAAACTAATCGCTATTATATATTTACTAACTCAGCAAATTTTAATGTCGGTGGCTCTATTAGCCGCAGCTCCGTTGACTTAAATCAATTTGGAAACGCGGTGTTTCCAGCACCAGCTTTAGGTATTGTAGAACTTCCAATAAACAATGCCGTTGTCGGATTATCAAATCGATCGGAAGGAATGATTGTAATTCCACATGCAAACCGTACCGACTTTTGGTTGATCACGCATCAAAATGGTTCACAAAATTATGCAGCCACATTAATTGATGCCGCTGCTGCTTTTCCCACTACGGTAACTTCAGGCATTGGTCTTCCTGTTTCAGTTGCCAACTTTTCATATCATCAGCCTTCTGGAAAAATTGCCGTATCGCCACAAGGCCCAAATACTGATGCGCTGATTATAAACTTTGATAACGCTACCGGTATATTTTCATTCGACCGGCTTATTTTTAATTCAGCCACAACTGCCGCTAATAGTCAATCCATTTATGATATAGAATGGGATGCACAAGGTCGCTACCTCTACCTTTCTCGCCATGGCGATACGGGCATTACGGCCAATGTGCTTCAATACGATTACCTAAATCCAGCATTTACATTGGCTCCGGTTTTATCCGCACCTGTCTTCAGAAGTTTTGGGTTACAGCATGCACCCGACAGCGCCATCTACCATTTGTATCAAGGTATTTCAGGCGGCCCTTTTTTGGTAGGAACCCTAACCAATACCGATACGGTAGCGAGCAGCGTAATAAATACGCAATCGCTTTTTACCGCTGCCAATTTTAATGGCAAACAGTTTCCGGCATTCAAACCTAAGGATAGCGTGATCATGGATGTTACGTTTATCGCGCAAGGAACCTGTCAAAATTCACCAACCAGTTTTTTCCCAACAGTAACACCTAATGCCGACAGCTTGCGTTGGGATTTTGGCGATGGATCAGGATCAGAAAACTGGAGTCCGATTTATACTTATGAAAATGCTGGAAGTTTTAATGTAACGTTAAATGCTTTTTATCGTGGTCAAACACAAACCACCACCTTACCCGTTACCATCAATCCATTTGCACTACAGTTGCAACTTGTTCAAGACACAACGGCTTGCCGCGATGAGTTTCCACCACCCCGCGGCACCTCTACACCAACACAGTTCTCGGTAACAGTTACTATTCAAGGTGGCACACCGGCATCCATAATTTGGTCGAATGGAGATTTAGGTGATACCCTTACCCCTGATTCGGCAGGTTACTATTACGTTGTGGTTACCGATGCTACGGGTTGTTCGGCTTATGCAGGAGTAAACGTAAAAGAATATGGCTTGCAAGATCAACGTTCCAACGTCTGGTATTTTGGAAACACGGCAGGCATTGATTTTAATGAAACTCCACCGGTTGCCTTAGATAACAGTATTATGAATGCGCCCGAAGGTTGCGCTATAGTTTGCGATCGCAATGGCGATGTAATTTTCTATACCGATGGTGATAAAGTGTTCGATCAGACTGATACTGAAATTGATAATGGTATAGGTGGTGATCCGGCTGCCTCGCAATCCGCTATTATTGTTCCCGTGCCCGGAGATGAAACACTCTACTACATCTTTACAACGCAGGCAATTAATGGCACTGCGCCTTATGAAGTGCGTTACTCGCTATTTGATTTGAAACTTAACAATGGTTTAGGTGCGTTACAACAAAAAAACGTGCTATTGTTTTCTAAAAGCACAGAGCGTGTTACCGCCACAACGGATTGGTTGATTGTGCATGAATATGGAAACAATACTTTCCGCGCTTATCCAATTGCACCGGATGGCATTGGTCAACCTGTTTATTCTGAAATAGGATCCATTCACTCGTTCAAGTTTGCACAAAATGGTGAAGGCTATATGAAAATTGGGCCGCGCAATAATCTGGCCGTAGCGCTCTCCACTCCCGGTACTGAAAACCTGGTTGAGTTATTCACCTTCGATAATCTAACAGGTCAATTAGATAATTACAGAAAGATTGATTTAAATGAACCGAACGGGCAGGTTTATGGAATTGAATTCTCACCTGCTGGAAATAAACTTTTTGCTACAGTAAAAGGATCACCCTCTCCTTCGCAGGTGTTTGAATATTTTCTGGATTCTTTGGATCGACCATTCTTCAAGCAACGAATTAATCAGGCCACCGAATTAGGTGCCATTCAACTTGGCCCCGATGGACAAATTTATGTAGCGGTTAATGGCAGCAATAATTTAGGACTGATTCAGGCTTCGGAAGATACTACACAGCTTTCTTCTTATAATCCATCAGGGTTTGCTTTGTTAGCAGGAACGAATAGTCGCCTTGGCTTACCAAATTTTGTTCAACAACAAAGCAACGCTTTTGGCGGACCTGGTTTTGATTTTACAGGTGTGTGCTTTGGTGATTCAACTCGATTTACTGGTCAAGCTACAGATGCAATTGATAACTTTCAATGGTTCTTTGGTGATGGTGGAAGTAGTACAGACTCAGCGCCTGTTCACCTGTATGCTGCGCCCGGTTTATATACCGTTTCGATGCGGCTCACCAATCGGTGTAATTTAGATACAACCCTTATTCAGCAGGTACGGATTTTTAGTCCGCCACCAGCACCTACAATTCCCGGTGCTGCCGTTTTATGTACGGGCGCTGTAACGCTTGATGCTAACTCTGCCAATCTTCCCGGTCTCACCTATCAATGGAGCACTGGTGAAACCACGCAAACTATTACTATCATCACGCAAACAAATATTTCAGTTACCAACACTGATGTGAACGGATGTTTTTCTACTGCTCAATCCATTGTTGTTGATAACCGACCGCAAGTCAATCTGGGGCCGGATTTAACCATCTGCGAAGACAATGCAACACCAACCCTAAACGCGCAAAATACTGGCGCCACATTTATATGGACGATTGATGGGGTAAATGCAAGTACTATTCAAACTCAGGCTGTTGATACTTCTAATCCAGGTGTATTTGCGTATGAGGTTACAGTAACCGATCCGGTTACAACCTGTACCATCACCGATAATAAAGTTTATACCGTCAATGTATCGCCAGCTTTTGCTTTATCAGGAACAAACCCAATTGGTTGCGGCACTGCAACTGGATCTATTTCACTGCAATTAAATGCTTCTGTTCCCCCTGCCGGGCCGTATTCATTCTTCCTTACGGGACCAAATAGTTTTAATCAGCAAGGCATTGATCAACTAGCCCCTTCAACTATCGGCCCAATTGGCGGACAAACAGCCGGTACTTTTTCAGGTATTGTTACCGATCAAATTTCTGGATGTACGCTTTCAAGTTCTTTTGGGTTAACGGATGCAACCTTCACAGCCACGGCTTTGGCACAAGCACCAAATTGCGATCCGGTAACGGTGCGGGTAACAACTGTTGGAGGTTTTACATTACCACTTCAGTACACCGTTACTAATAACGGAACAGGACAAGTAACAGGACCAACTTCATCTGCAACTGCAGTTTTTGATATTGCTCCCGGTTTAGCAGCAGGAACCTTTACCATTGGAGTTCGTGATAACACAGGCTGTATTTTTAACATCAACAACTTTGCTGTTTCACCAGCAGCGCCACTTACCGTGTCGTTCATTCCAAACTTATGTGTGTCGCCACCAACCTTAACAGCTTCTGGCGGAACAGGATATGCCTGGACAACCAATGTGCCGGGTAGTATTGTAAGCGGAGCAAACACAGCTACCATTCAATTACTTCCAGGAGCTGGTAACGTAACCTTTACAGTTACAGCTACCGGACCAGCAGGATGCCCTGCTACTCAAAGCACTACTGTGAATGTGCCCGCAGCAATTGCAGCAATCTTCACACAAAGTGATCCGTGTACCGATCAGGTAATTTTAAGTGCACAACCTGTTGGTAATTTTACTTATCGCTGGTTTAGAAATGGTGGCGCAACACCTGCAGCATTAGGTCGACAAATTGCATTAACTACAGCCGATAATGGTGCTTCCTATTTGGTGGAGGTTGTTAGCACACTGAATGGCTGTGCATTTCGCTCACCATCACAACTTGTAGAAGTATCTGGATTAATTACTGCTGGCGTTTCAGGCACACCAGCCTGTGACGATGGTCAACCCTTTACGTTAACAGCCACCACCAATGCCACCGGAGTTTCCTTTACGTGGTTCCTGAATAATGTACAAATTGCCGGAGTCAGCACGGCCACTACCAGTCAAACTGCGGCAGGTATATATCGTGTTGATATTACAAAAGGAACGTGTACAACTCCCGCACAAATACAAGTTATTAAAGCGCCACTGCCGGAAGGCGGCTTGCCTGATAGAGTTATCATTTGTAACGACCCTGATAACAATGATCCAACCACAGCTTCGATTGATTTAGACCCAGGTGTATTTACATCCTACAATTGGTTTAAAAATCAGGTGACATTAAGCTATACACTGCAAGTGCTTAATGCAGATAGCGAAGGCTTGTATGAAGTTGACATTACAAACTCTTTTGGTTGCGTAGCGCGCGATCAAACAGAAGTACTCAATGATTGTGTACCCAAGATTGTTGCCCCGAATGCTTTCCGACCTACCAGTGCTGTTGGCACGAATAAGGATTTCTTTGTGTATAGTTTCTTTATCACAGATAACTTCCAAGTTTTCATTTACAATCGCTGGGGTGAACTAATCTTTACTTCAACTGACCGGAACTTTAAATGGAACGGTGGTTATAATAATAATGCCGGGCAACCTGCACCAGCGGGAACGTACGCATACGTAGTTAAATATGTAAGTTCATTCCGCCCGCAAAAAGGAGTGCAGGAAAAACGCGGGGGTGTGGCATTAATACGATAGTTTTATTTTAGTCCCGATAGCTATCGGGATACGATTTACGAATTAGATTTATCAATAACTTTTTAAAAATTTTATTCCTATGAAAAATTTATTTAGCATTCTTTTTTTTGCAGTTGTTTCATTTTCCTATTCGAATGTGTCTGCACAACTTTTCAATACATCACTAACGATTACAGTTCGCGATGAAGTGGGCAACCTGGTTGCAGGCGCTGAGGTCAAGCTTTTTAAATCGGAACAAGATTATCTGAAAGAAGAAAATATTGTGATGGAAGAAATCTCGGATGCAAAAGGAGTTGTGAAATTTAAAAAGATGGAGGCTGTGTCGTATTATGTAATCGTACGCAAAGCGGATAAAGACAACTCCGGAGGCGGTGAAATCATTGGTAAACTGGAGGACGGAAAATTCAATAAAGTAACCATTGTGATTCAATAGATGGATCGCAGTTCACTAATAAGTTTCTTTTCCGATTATCATACACACTATCCGGAAGAAGAAGTTTTTATTTCCAGGTTTTTAGACTTGCTTGCTCACAAAGATTGTTTTGCGCGAACACATTTACCCGGGCATATTACAGGCTCAGCCTGGATTGTTGATTCTAGTCGCCAACAAACTCTATTAGTTCATCACGCCAAGTTAAATAAGTGGCTTCAACCAGGCGGCCATGCCGATGGCGATGAAAATATATTGCGCGTTGCTTTGCGCGAAGGCGAAGAAGAGACCGGATTAACAAATTTAAAGGTAGTAAGTCAGCTGCCTTTCGATGTAGACATTCACACCATTCCTGAACGCAAGGACATGCCTGAGCATTTTCATTTTGATATTCGCTTTCTACTTGAAGCAAAAGTCGATGAACTGATTGTTGTAAGTGAAGAATCGCACGATGTAAAATGGGTTCCGCTGAACACGCTTGAGAAACTAAATCAGGAGCAATCAATTATGCGAATGAAGAAGAAATTGAAAATATATAAATACATAGGTACATAAGGAACTCAGATTTTCTCCAACCAAATCTCCTATGTGTTCTATTTACCTATGAGTTTAAAATTCTACTCGATCCTATCAATAAAACCCCAAAGGAGATAGGCACATCGGAAACTTAGATTTTCTCCAACCAAATCTCCTATGTGTTCTATGTGTTTAAAATGCTATTTAGATCCTATCAATAAAACCCCAAAGGAGATAAGCACATAAGGAACGTAGCGTTTTTTTTAACGGCTATACTATGTGTTCTATCTGCCTATGTGTTTTAAAATGCTATTTAGATCCTATCAGCAAAAGCCCAAAGGCAATCACCACAATCCACAATTTGTAAAAAACAATCGCTGGAATGATGATGATCTTCAACTCCGTCAAAACAGCCAGTAGCACTAAAATGACTGCAATACCTTTTAAGATCGAACGTGTTTTATTACTCATGATTGTCAAATTTGATTCAACATACGGCCTTTCCTACTACATGGCAAATAAATTTTAGCTTTGCCGTATGGCTGAGATTGGAAAGGACATAGCACGGGCAAAAGAATTGTTGGAACAGGGTGAGTTAGTCGCCATTCCAACGGAAACCGTCTATGGCCTGGCGGGTAATGCGCTCGATCTCAATGCAATTCTTAAAATCTTTAAAGTAAAGAACAGGCCCCACTTCGATCCTTTAATTGTTCATGTTGGCAGCCTGGATCAGGCGCGAGATCTGGTTGAATCAATTCCTGCTAAAGCAGAAAAACTAGCGCAATTGTTCTGGCCTGGCCCGCTTACTTTGTTACTGAAAAGAAAAAGCGTCATCCCAGATTTAATTACATCAGGAATGGATACGGTTGGTATCAGATGCCCCGATCATCAACTTACTCAATCCCTGCTTCAATCTTTAGCGTTTCCATTGGCAGCACCCAGTGCCAACCCATTTGGTTATGTAAGCCCAACAAGTGCAGCGCATGTTAATGACCAACTTGGCCCGCAGCTTGATTATATTCTTGATGGTGGCGAATGCCGCGTGGGTCTCGAATCAACTATTATTGGTTTTGAAAATGATAAGCCCATTATCTATAGATTGGGAGGTTTTAGTGTCGAGTTAATCGAAAAAACTATCGGCTCGGTTTCTATTCAACTAAACACGTCTTCTAATCCAAAAGCTCCCGGACAATTAAAAAGTCATTATTCTCCCAGTAAGAAAGTGGTGATTGGAAATTTAACAGAATTGGTAAAAGAACACGCTTCTAAAAAATTTGGAATCATTGCCTTTTCCGAACGTATTGAAGGAATAGCCTCCGATCAGCAACGTGTGCTTTCTCCAAATGGAAGTTTGGATGAGGCTGCTCAACATCTATTCGCAGCCTTACGCGAACTGGACAAAAGAAAAATTGAGATCATTTTAGCGGAACCCGTTCCCGATATTGGTATTGGCAAAGCAATAAATGACCGCTTGAATAGAGCATCCGCTGAGTAAATAATTTAACACAGATTTTACGGATTTATTAAAAGTTATTCAGATATTCCTTCATTGTAGTGGGTTATACCTACACATTTGTACACTTACAGTTTACTAAAAGGGATGGCTAAAAAAATACTTGTGCTAACAGGCGGTGGAGATGCTCCCGGACTTAACGCTGTAATTCGCGGAATTTGTAAACGTGCACGCAAAGAAAAATCTACTGGTGAAGACTGGGAAGTTTACGGAAGCATTGAAGCCTTCAATGGTGTTCTAAATGAACCGCAGGAAATAATCAAGCTGACAAGCAAACGTGTAGCAGGCATCCACGTAAAAGGTGGTACAATTCTTAAAACCACCAATAAGGGAAATCCACTAAAATTTCCAGTTCCTCAGCCAGACGGAACTATCAAATTCGTTGATCGGTCAGACGAACTTATTAAAAAATTAAAAGCCTTAAACTTCGATGCCATCATTAACATAGGTGGCGATGGTTCGCAAAAAATCTCACAAGCCCTTTTTGAAAAAGGTTTACCTATGGTGGGCGTTCCTAAAACCATTGACAACGATCTTTCGGCTACGGACCTTACGTTTGGTTTTCAAACAGCTGTGCAAATTGCAACTGACAGTTTAGACAAACTTGTTACTACTGCCGAGAGTCATCATCGGGTAATAATAATGGAAGTGATGGGTCGCGATGCAGGGTGGATAGCTTTGCACACAGCCATTGCAGGCGGAGCAGAGATTTGTCTCATACCCGAAATTCCATACGACATAAATAAGTTGGTAAAGAAAATTGATCTCCGATATGTAAAAGGACGAGGCTTTGTAAATATTGTTGTTGCCGAGGGTGCCAAACCAAAAGCCGGAACTATTACGGCCAGCGCTGGAGAAGAGGGATCGGAACATGTGCGGTTGGGTGGCGTTGCGTTTCAACTTTCTAAACAATTGAAAGAAGCCGGCTGCGAAGCAGAAATCAGAGAAACAGTTTTGGGCCATGTGCAACGTGGGGGCACCCCTATCGCATTCGATCGGGTACTGGCCTCTTTGTTTGGTGTAAAAGCTTTTGAGCTAGCACTCAAAAGAAACTTTGGTCAGATGGTCTCTTTTAAAAACAACACAATCACATCCGTATCCTTCAAGGAAGCAATTACGGACTATAATTTTTTAAAGCCCGATTCCTTTTTGGTGCAAGCCGCCAAAGGGTTGGGAATAAGTTTCGGAGATTAAAAAGAATAGCTATGAATAAAATTGAGCTAAGCACCCTAATTGAAGCACCGATTACACTTTGCTTTGATCTAGCACGTAGTATCGACTTGCATACAATTTCATTGGATCACACAAACGAGAAAGCGGTGGGTTGTGTTACCACGGGTTTGATTGGCTATAATCAAACGGTACTGTGGCAAGCAACACACTTTGGTTTTCAACAAACGTTAGAAACTAAAATCACAAAATATACTCGGCCGTTTTTCTTTGCCAATGAAATGGCGAAAGGAGTTTTCAAAACCATGATTCACGATCATTTTTTCTATGATATGAATGGCGATACCATGATGGTTGATCATTTCTATTTTGAATCACCACTTGGCCTGCTTGGCGAACTAGCCGATTTAATATTTCTAAAGAAATACCTTACCAATCTCTTAATTAAACAAAACGCTGTAATTAAAGAATACGCTGAATCAGAGAAATGGGTTGATCTTATACCCGTTCCTTTTAGCGAGCCTGCAATCGTTTACGAAAAAATGGGTTAACTATTCAGCCTTTCCTTTAAATGGAATCATTAACTTCGCCAACTCTTTAAAAAAGTTGCGTCTTATGAAAACAGTAAACGATCTAAACTTCAAAGGAAAACGAGCACTCATCCGCGTTGACTTTAATGTTCCACTTGATAAAAACTTTCAGGTAACTGACGATAACCGGATTCGGGCAACGGTGCCTACCATAAAGAAAATACTTACTGACGGTGGCAGTTGCATTTTAATGTCGCACCTGGGCCGCCCAAAGGACGGACCCGAAGATAAATATTCACTAAGGCACACACTTGCTACGGCTGAAAATCTATTCGGTACAAAAATAAAATTCGCGCCAGACTGCATCGGTGAAGAAGCCTTCAAACTTTCAGCTGCGCTAAAACCGGGCGAGATCTTGTTAGTTGAAAACCTGCGTTTTTATAAGCAAGAAGAAAAAGGCGATGTTGCTTTCGCAGAAAAGCTTTCCAAGCATGGCGACATTTATGTAAACGATGCCTTTGGAACAGCACACCGTGCGCATGCTTCTACCACTATTGTAGCGCAATTCTTTACTGAGAAATGTGCTGGCCTTGTAATGGCTGCCGAATTAGCCAATGCCAAAAAGGTACTAGAAAATTCTGCCCGACCATTTACAGCTATTATGGGTGGCGCAAAAATTTCTGATAAGATTCTGATCATTGAAAAGTTATTAGACAAAGTAAATCACTTGATTATTGGAGGTGGCATGGCCTACACGTTCTTTAAAGCATTGGGTGGTAACATTGGTAACTCCCTGGTGGAAGCTGACAAATTAGATCTTGCCAAAGAATTAATTCAAAAAGCAAAAGCAAAAGGTGTTGAGTTGCATTTACCAATCGACTCGATAGCAGGCGATAAGTTTGATGCGAATACTAATACGCAAATAGTAAATAGTAATTCAATTCCTGATGGTTGGATGGGATTGGATATCGGCCCGCAAGCCTCACACGTATTCTCTAAAGTAGTGGAAGACTCAAAAACCATTTTATGGAATGGCCCGATGGGTGTTTTTGAAATGGAGAAATTTGAGAAAGGAACAAAGACGATTGCAGAAGCAGTAGTACGTGCTACTGACAATGGAGCGTTCTCGTTAATAGGTGGTGGCGACTCCGCAGCAGCGGTCGCCAAGTTTGGGTTCGAAGAAAAAGTAAGCTATGTATCTACAGGCGGTGGTGCCTTGCTCGAATACTTTGAAGGAAAAGTGTTGCCCGGTGTAAAGGCTCTTGAATGATTGCAATACTTGCTTAGGTATTTCTTTGGGAAATTATGGTTCGTATTGAATCAGACAAGGTTTAATCGTAAATATTTTAGCGATGCCCCACGCTATCAACATCCACGATACGGACAACATCATCAACAGTGTAGATAACACGGTAATCTTCTATTCGGATACGCCATGTGTCTTTATCACCCTTCAACTTTTTACATACTGGAGGTCGTGAATCTTCTCCTAATTTCTTTATAGCGGGTATGGTTCGGTTGACAATTTGCGTAGGCAAATTCGCCAACTCCTTTCAAGCAGACTTGCTTACAACATTCTATACATCCTCTGTTAGCTTTCCTTTTGCCTTTAGATCGTTTATCACATCTTCCAGTGAAATCCGTTCCTCATCTTTACGCATTTCAACTATCAAACTATCATAGAAATCTTCCCACAACTAACCATACTGTTGTAAATCTATCTGGACGGCCACCTTTTCATTTTTGTCATCCATTAGGTAGTTTATTCCTTTCATTTTCAATGGTTTTTTTTTAAGATAAAGTAAGTTAATAATTTTTAACCAGTGTCAGAAAATCATGAGGAGAACGACAATTTTGTAAATTTCATTTCAAGACGAACTCCATGCAAATTTGGCTCATATAACACCAGCTAAGCCCGTGGTTATCAGTTAACACTAAAGGGTACTTTAGTTCCATGCAAAACAGTCGTACACCAAATCATGCCCGCCTAGTACGTTAAAGGAAAAGTGTTACTAGGGAGTAAGCCCTTGAATAATGGAACAGGCATTATCTCCTTAAAGTCATTCGTAAGCCAGACTTTTTCATTTACCTTGTGTGACTAATTAACTAATAATGAAACACTACCTCTTAGGACTATCAATTTTACTGCTTTCATGTGATGGAAGAAATTCTTTACGGTACGGAGTTGAATCCGATCAACAAGCCAGCTACAAAGAAGTGGCCATGATGGCACCTGCTGAACAAGCACAAACTGAAAATGTAGCGACCATCGATCGCAAACTAATTCGCAACGGGCATCTTGAATTCAAAACAGATGATGTTAAGAAAGCGAAAGTTGAGATCGAAAAAATCAGCAAGGAGTTAAATGGTTATATCTCCGATGAAACCGAAAACAACTACGATGCCCGAGTGCAATACAACCAAACGATTCGTGTACCAGCCGATCAATTCGATGCGCTGATAGCCAGTATTGAAAAGTTGGCGGATAAAGTTGAAAACAAAGGCATCAATACACAGGATGTAACGGAAGAGTTTATTGATGTTGAAGCCCGATTGAAAACAAAAAAAGAATTAGAAACTCGCTACAGCGAAATTCTTAGGCAAGCAAAAACAGTTTCCGAGATTTTAGAAGTTGAAAGTCAGCTGGCCAATGTTCGGGCTGAGATTGAATCGATGACTGGCCGACTAAACTATTTAAAGAACCAGGTTTCGTTTAGTACACTAAACGTTTCTTACTATCAGGTACTAGGAACTGATTTTGGATTTGCTTCCAAGTTTGTTCAATCCCTGAAAGATGGTTGGGATAACCTACTTTCGTTTTTAATTGGGTTGGTGAGCCTTTGGCCATTCGTGTTAGGTATTGGCGTTATTATTTTCTGGTGGATTAAAAGAAGGCGCGCCAAACAAAAATCTTAATGCCCGACTCTTGGAGCAATTGAGACTTATCGCATGGAATCTCAAGATGGCGGACTTGTATTAGAACTTTCTGTAGATGGTGTTGAATCATGGGCAAGCGGACAATCAACAGTCGCTGAGGAAAATCTAATTGCAAGTTTAGAGGGTGATTCAATAAAATATGCAAACTCCATTGTTGGTATAAAACATAGCAAGGGGCGGTGCTTTAACAATAGAAAAGAAGACCAGCAGGAGAAAAAAGAATTCTTCTTCAGACATCCTGATTCGGTGTTGGTAACATGAATAATAAGTTAATTTACACCGTGTTTAAATTATAAATCAGGCTCATCGCTTAACCTCTTTACTTATATCTATCTATGGCTGCCTCATCTCAAACCAACCCGGAAGAAAAGCCCAAAGAGGCTTATGAAATCATGCGTGAACAAATCCAAGCTGGTTTGAAAGAACACAAGCGGTCGGATTTGGGGCTGTTTTTGTCTTCTTTGTCGGCAGGTTTGGAAGTAGGATTCAGCATTTTAATAATCGGGATCATCTTTACGCTTTTCAAAAACGAATCCTCCGTAAGTCAACTCGCTCTGATGATGGCTTTAGTATATCCGATTGGGTATATTTTTGCCATCATTGGCAGATCCGAGTTGTTTACCGAGCATACCACGCTGGCCACCATCCCCGTCATGAATGGCGAAGCCACTCTGCGCAGTTTGGCCAAACTCTGGCTCATTGTTTATTTAGGCAACCTGGCAGGGGGTTATATTTTTGGAAGTATTTCGTTAGTTTTTAACGAGGAAATGCACCTGATCGGAAAAGATTTTTTTTATTTTGTCTCTGAAAAGATGCTCAAATACAGCGTTGGTGCCACCCTAATCAGCAGTATTATGGCAGGCTGGCTAATGGGAATGCTTTCATGGCTGCTAAGTTCGGCACAAGATACTTTTAGCAGGGTGGTGATGATATTCTTGGTAACCTTTTTAATAAGTATTGCCGGACTGCACCATTGCATAGTAGGTTCCATAGAGGTGTTTATGGCTTTTTTTGCAGACGCCAATCAAATAAGCTGGCTTCAGTTTCTCAGGTTTCAGGTACTGTCTACGTTAGGTAATATTATCGGGGGTGTGTTTTTAGTGGCTATGGTTAAGTACGCCCACAGCAGGATGCATTAGTTTCTTGCTTCCCTAGAGATTTCGCTATACTTGCCTGGATCACTTAGATTCGTGCGAGAGTATTTCCCGACCACTGTTTTTATTTTAATAAATCATTGAATAGTAACGCATACGATGGTCAAATTATCCCGAACTTAGGGTTAAAAGCCACCACTATTTTATCACGCATGCTCCTACCTTATTATCTATTATCTGCCTTACTTATAACGGTGAGTGCATTGCCCCTTATAACCCATCAGTACTGGATGTTTCGGGTCTTGGAGTTCGGAAAGCTTCAGGTGATGGTCTTGCAACTCTTAACATTGGCACTGGGAATCCTGTTTGTAGAAGACAAAAGCCTTCTTTTCTGGGGAACAGTTTTAATACATCCAGGGCTTATAATTAAAAATGTCATCATCTTAATTCCTTATACCATAGCATACAAGAAAAACACAACAGAAAATATTACAAAACATTCCAAGATAATTTCTATTATCTCGTTGAATGTTTATCAATTTAATAAACAGTATGGAGAACTAATAAAGTTAGTTAAGGAAGTTAAACCCGATATCTTGCTTACCATGGAATCTAATCAGGCTTGGGAAGATGCCATGACAGAAATTGAGGTGGAATATCCAAACTTCAAAAAAGTACCTTTAGAAAACACGTATGGAATTCATTTTTATACCAAACTACCCACGAATTTTATAAAAGCTAATTATTTTATAGCGGACGATCTGCCCAGTATCGAAGCTTCTCTGGTCTTCGAGAATGGCAAGTCATTTACCTTTTTTGGAATTCATCCACCACCTCCAAGCCCAACCGAAGAAGACAATTCCAGAGAACGGGATGGAGAATTACTTTCTCTAGGAAAAAAGTTTTAGAAACTAAGGGGCCTGTGGTTGTTGTTGGCGACTTTAATAATGTTGCTTGGGCGAAATCTTCCATTCTATTTAGAAACACTTCAAAATTGATAGATCCAAGAATTGGCCGCAGATTTATAGCTACCTATCATGCCAGATATAGATTGCTTAGATTCCCTATTGACCTTTTTTTCCATTCAACAGATATTTTTATGGAAGATTTTAAGACTTTACGAAATATTGGAAGTGACCATCTACCACTTTTCTGTGAATTTTTTATAAATCAAAAGGAAGATATGCAGGAAGAAGCAGTGGAAAGACTGGAAAAGGGAAAAGAGGAGGAAGTTGAAGAAATGATAGACGATGGGATTAACGAGAATAACGATCGCCCTGCGGTAGCAGCCGAATAGGATTATTATGAATTGATTACGAGGCATTTCCAAGACGAGCGCCACTTCGCAAATGCCGCGAACTGCTGGCGGCCATGGTTATTAAAATTTTCACCATGACAAAAAGCACTCTGATTATTCTTTTGACAACGATGTTTTCTTGTGGACGATTTCAGAACATAGACGAGATAAAAAAAATACATCTTTGACGATCTAAGTATTTACATTAAGAATCCATTACCCAGCGACAAAAATCCTAACCGGTATACTGTTGACAACAAAGCTTATAGAGTAAACAGAAAGTTCATATTTGATTATTTTATAATAAAAAACGGGGATACTTTAAAGATAATTTCTCCGAAAATGATTGCTCCCGAGAGCGACTTTCAACGAGAATGGACTTTCATACCTAAGGCCATCAGTCATGAAGACAAAATTGAAACGATATCCATAACTGTTCAGCCAGGTATTAGTAATTACAATCAAACAATGGTGCAATACGAGTATCAATACATTCCCGACTTAGGATACAATACTTTTGGCTCGACATCCGGAGTAATTGAAAATGAAATGAGTACATGGATGCATCCACATCGTGACAAATACTTATGATTCTTGAATTAAATCCATTTCCTTTTATTCAACAACCTTTTAAGATCGGTAATAAATGGACATGGACTCTAGGAATTGGTGACCCTTGGAAAGATGGTCGTTGGAAGAAATGGTCTGGGTCAATAATAAATAATTACGAATATGAAATAATTGGAAAGGAAACAATGAAAACAAAGATTGGAGAAATAGACTGCTGGATAGTTCAATCTACAGCGACAAGTTCAATTGGATCTACGGCACTAATTGGATACTATAATGAGGCGAACGGATTTGTAAAGCTTGACTATATTAACATAGATGAGAGCAGATTGACAATTGAAATAAAAGAGATTAGGTGACCAACGTCCGCCAAAAAATGTTTAGACCAGCTTTAGTTGACGTGTTAATTCAAAGTTTACATGCGAATCATGTAACTTATTTCTAAAACTGTGTAAAGTTTAAAATGCTACAAAGCTAAGCTTTGCACTGCAACAATTCAGTTAAGCTAAATATCAAATAAAATGGAAAATAAAAACTTGAAGTTGATTCTCATCAACACTTCATCTTTAGCCGCTGAAATTTTTGACAGGTAATTAAGCATAGTAAATAAATAAAGTAACTTTTTTCATTTGAAAAAACCACTGGCTCTTTATAAATATTAGCCCGGTTCAATTTTAAAAATGGATACTTCAGGAAGTAAATTGCCCATATATACTGCTATTGCTGCCAACCTGGCCATAGCCATTGCAAAATTTGTGGCAGCAGGTTTTAGCGGTAGTTCGGCAATGGTCTCAGAAGGTATTCACTCCTTGGTAGATACAGGAAACGGAGGTTTACTTCTATTAGGAATATATAAAAGTAAAAAACCGGCAGATGATAATCATCCATTTGGGCATGGTAAAGAAATTTATTTCTGGTCATTGATTGTTGCCATACTTATTTTTTCAATTGGCGGGGGTATGTCTATGTACAAAGGTATTTCTCACATATCTGAGCCTGCTCCTTTAACCGACCCATTCTGGAGTTACGTAGTATTAGGCATTGCCTTTTTATTTGAAGGTGCCGCGTTGTTTTTCGCTTTGAAAAATTTCAAAAAACAAAAAGGGAATAATGGCTATTGGAAGGCCATTAAATTAAGTAAAGATCCCGCGAGCTTTGCCGTGATATTGGAAGATACGGCTGCTCTGTTAGGTTTGCTGGTAGCTTTTGCTGGCTTATTCCTTGGCCACTATTTTAACGATGCCCGGTATGATGCATATGCATCTGTTGCCATTGGCTTTTTACTGGCAATGATAGCAGCGCTGTTGGCAAAAGAAAGTAAAGGTTTGCTAATAGGGGAAGGTGCGAATTCTGAAATGTCTGACGATATTTTAAACATTGTGCATGCCGATGAGTCGGTAGATAAAGCAAAAAAACCATTAACCATGTATTTTGGTCCGTACGATGTTTTTTTGGCGATTGATATCCGGTTTAAGAAAAACCAGTCTTCGCTCGAAATAGAAAAGGCCGTATGCAGGCTAGAAAAAGATATTCGTAGTTCCCATCCCATTATTAAAAGAATTTTTATTGAGATGAGTAGTTTTACAGACAATCAAACCATTGAATAAAACAATGCAATATTTCTAGTTGACTGCTACACTTTATGATAGTTATAATTTTAAAATGCAAATTCAGTAAATATCTTATTTATGCAGCAAAATAATGAACCTCAGATAAATTCAGAAAATAATCTCTCTTTTCAAAAAAAAGTATGGATAGCAACTGGAATACTTGCTTTAGCAATAATTGTCTTATTGCTTTTGAAAGCCACATTTAACGTCTTTTTATTGGTATTAGCCGGAACCCTCATAGCTATATTTTTTAGAGGATTGAGCAATTTGATTCAACGTAAAACAAAGTGGAAAGAAGGAATATGCGCAGCTATTTCCATTGTAGGCACCTTGTTAATAGTCGCAGGATTATTCTGGTTGATTGGTGCAAAGGTGCAGGAACAAATAACTGAACTAATGGAAACCCTGCCGAAAACAATTGATAATGCAAAGGCGAATTTGAATGAAAGTTCAATAGGTGAAAAAATTGTGGATAAGCTTTCCTCAAAAAATTCAATGGATAAAGCGCAAGTGTTTGCCGGACAATTTTTCCAGTCCACGTTCGGGGTGTTCGGAGATATCTATGTGATTTTATTTATTGGAATTTTCTTCACCATTTCACCCAAAACCTACACCGAAGGTATGGTGCAACTAATACCGCCCAACGGACAAGAAAAGGCAGATCAGGTGTTAGATAAATTAGGCGAGCAATTACTTAATTGGCTCAAAGGAAAATTGTTTTCAATGTTTGTTGTGTTTGTTTTAACAGCCATAGGCTTAGCTATTATTGGAATACCGCTTTGGCTTGTGTTAGCTCTTTTGGCAGGATTGATTAGCTTCATTCCCAACTTTGGACCTTTGATTGCTTTGATACCAGCTCTACTGGTGGCACTAATGCAAAGCCCTCAAACCGCTGCTTTGGTTGCTGGACTTTATATTCTAATTCAGTTTATTGAAAGCAATTTTATCACAACACTTGTTCAGAAAAAATTACTTAACATGCCTCCGGCACTCATAATCATTGCACAGTTGTTGATGGGCGCACTGACGGGGGCATGGGGATTGGTTTTGGCAACTCCACTAACTGTTATTGTAATTGTTTTAGTGCAAGAGTTGTATCTTAAAAATAGAAGCTAAAGAAGTGTAGGCTTATAAAAGCATCTGCAATAAATGGTAGGTTCAGATGCTTCGCATCACGTTGAGGGCCACCTCACAGTTTTGTGTTCCGAAAAGTTGTAAAAGCTACCCCACGTCTGTTACTATCTCAAAGGAGAATTTATTGAAGAAATCTACAAAAAGAAAGGATTTTAAAAGCGGAAGTATATGCTGCAATAAGACAAAAAGGTGTAAAATCAATTAAGCAAATTTATGCTATTGTTATCGAAACCAACTCAAAAATAAGTGTGATACCCAATGACAACTCTGATGACATAGGATTTTCATTAAGGAATGTATCGGGACTTCCATACGGTCTAAAAGAGGAGATAAAAAAATATGATGATAATGTTGCCAAGTATTGACTGAAAATCTATTGCAGTTAATTTCTTGAATAAATAGAAAGCTCGCGGGCAAGAAGATTAGCAAACGATACTAGTTTCAAACATACCAAAGTATGCTTACTCTCCCCTACTCTGAAAAGTTCTGCAGAATTTCCAGCTTGGAGCTTACTTTTTAGTCAAGCATCGTCTCTGCAAGGACGATGCCTTTAGAAATCACTTATCCAACTATGGCTCATATTTACTTAACTCCCGCTGCCGTCAATCCATGCACCATCACCTTATGATCAAATCTTTGTAAAGGTTCATCAAATTTCTTTTTCACAATTGCATGATTCTTCCTTTTGCAACGAGTTGTTTGCTTTTAAATATCTCAAAATATCCGTTTAGTTTTCCTTTGCAGCCGGTCATCAACATCGCAGGTGCGAAGAGCGGTGAGCCATTATAGTCCGTCACTTCGCTGGCTATCTTGGTGGTAAGGGCAATATCATCCGAAGGTTTATCAGATTTTTCATCAGAAGTAAAAACATCTAGCAGTCGGTAATAAAAATCGACTAAAGAAGAAAAAGAAAACCTGAAAAATAAAATAATTGAAGCGCGGGCGTTGCTTATGATTCGTCTTTCGTAGTGCGCACCAGGCTAATTCCAGAAATAAAAAATAAAAGACCAAGCCCCCCATAAATGAAGAGAACCTTCACATTATCGGTTCCTTTATTGTTTACAAACAATATAGCGGCATAAATTAGTCCTGCTATTCCAAGTACAGTAAGTAATGCACCAAAAATTCTTTTAAGATTCATATTCTAGTTTTAGAAAAGTGAAGCACAATAAAATAAAAAAAAGTCGCTAGCAGTGACTACTTATAGTGGCCACATGCAATTAATTATAGAATCGCACAAAGGTGCAGTGCTCAAATCAGTAAAGTGTTATATATGTTCGGCTTCCTATTACACAATTCACACTTTTGCTATCGTTTAAAAATATTACTGAGAAGTAGAGGTAAGTAGTGATATGAATTAAGTACATTGAAAGAAGTGATCAATAAATAGCAACGCACCATCGCTTTGCTTTAGAATCACCCCATCATGAAAACATATGCATACATAGCGAATATTGGCTTTACTATGGCTCTCCTATTTTTGTACAGCTGCGCCATGAATCCGGTAACGGGAAAAAAACAGTTTGTTTTGATGTCCGAGCGGCAGGAAATCGCGATGGGTCAAGCATCGGATCCTCAAATCATGGCCTTCTTTGGATCTTATGATGATCCGAGCTTACAAAAATTCATCGAGGAAAAAGGTCAGGCGATGGTTAAAATTTCCGACCGCTCCAAACTTACTTATCAATTTGCAATTGTAGATTCACCTGTGGTTAATGCGTTTGCCACTCCGGGTTATGTTTATTTCACCCGTGGCATCCTGGCCAATTTCAACAACGAAGCAGAATTCGCAGGAGTGTTAGGACATGAAATAGGTCATATAACCGCCAGACACGCAGTAATCCAACAAAGAAATTCAATGTTGGGCCAGCTTGGAATAATTGCCGGTGTGATCTTGATCCCAGAGCTTTCCGAATTTGTTGAACCACTCTCGGCAGGAATGCAGTTGGCCATGATGAGTTTTGGGAGAGATGCGGAGCGACAATCGGATGAACTTGGCGTGGAATATTCCAGCCGGATTGGGTATGATGCTTCCGAAATGGCTGAATTTTTTAATACACTGTCACGACAAACGCAGGCAGCAGGTGGTGAGAAAATTCCTGAATTCTTCTCCACACATCCGTCTTCGGAGGAACGTAATATCACCGTGACTAAACTGGCCGGCCAATGGAAAACTAAATTAAAATTAACAAATCCAAAAATCAACAGAGACACTTATTTAAAAAGAATTGATGGACTAATTTTAGGTGAAGATCCAAAACAAGGATTTGTTGAAAACAATATTTTCTATCATCCTATGATGAAATTTCAGTTTACAATTCCCAGTAGCTGGAAACTTCAAAATACACCACAACAGGTACAAATGGCTCCTGAAAGTGGAGAAGCATTGCTGATGTTTACCCTTGCGGGAAATGGTTCGTTGGATGAGACGGCAAGCAAAATGTTGCAGCAATATAAACTTACTTTAGTCGAGTCGAAAAAGGAAAGTATCAATGGATTTAATTCCATATTAATGATAGCCGATCAGAAGCAGGAAACCGGTACTATCAGAGTACTCTCCTCCTTGATTCAATATGAAGGCAATATTTTTAGTTTGATGGGAATCTCAGAATTATCAAAATTTACAAACTACCAACCTGAATTCCTTTCCACAATTAGAAATTTCAAAACACTCACAGATAGCGATAAGCTAAATAGAAAGCCGGAAGTGATACGAATAAAAACAGTGCGCCAACAAATGACTGTACAGGCTGCTTTTCAGAATTTTAATGTACCATCAACCCGGTTTGAAGAATTAGCAATATTAAATGGGATGCAGTTGAGTGATAGGCTTAGCGCAGGGACGCTAATCAAAGTGATTGAAAAATAAATCTACTCCTTCAAAAGATAAACCTATTATTTCTATTGCTAACTAAATAATTCTTTAAAATGAATCCTAAAGTAGATTGGTTTCTTACTAAAGACACGAAGTGGCAGGAAGAATATAATCTACTGCGTAAGATCGCGCTCTCCTGTGGCCTTACTGAAGAATTGAAATGGGGGCCCCTGCTATACGTTGGAAGATAGTAACATTGTGTTGATACACGGATTTAAAGATTTCTGTGAGCTTCTGTTTATGAAAGGTGCTTTGTTAAAAAATCCTAAGCACACACTTATTCAGCAAACAAAGAATGTGCAAGCAGCCCGACAGATTCGGTTCACGCGTGTTGATGGAATTAGTGAAGCCGTACTGAAAACTTATATCAAGGAAGCTATCAAAATAGAGAAAGCAGGTTTGACCGTGCCCCTAAAAAAAGACTGCAGAATTTGAGATGCCAGTCGAATTCAAAAATATACTGGATAAAACTTCGCGCTTGAAGAAAGCCTTTTATGAGCTTACACCAGGAAGACAACGGGGATATCTACTTCATTTTTCTTCAGCAAAACAATTGAAAACCCGCGAGTCTCGGATAGAAAAATACATCCCTCAAATTCTTAAAGGCAAAGGATTGGAGGATTAGTTATAAATTAAACTCATATCAAGCAAGCTGAACAATTAAGAATGAACAAAATCAAAAACATCAAAAGAAAGTTATCTGCTCCAGAAAGTGCTGAACTATTGAGCGCATTAGAAACACGTTTTAAAAAAAAACATGAATCGTCATAAAGGTGTTGAGTGGGCAACTGTAGAAGCTAAGTTGAAAGCCCATTTAGAAAAGTTATGGTCGCTCAACGAAATAGAAAAAACAGGTGGTGAACCGGATGTGATCTCACTAGACAAAAAATCAGGTGAATACACCTTTTGTGATTGCTCAGCAGAAAGTCCTAGAGGGCGGAGAAGTGTTTGTTATGACCATGAAGCGTTGGAGGGGAGGAAAGAAAATAAACCCGAGAACAGCGCAGTTCAAATGGCTGAAGATATGGGCATTGAACTGTTAACCGAAGAACAGTATCGCGCGCTACAGAAACTCGGAGCATTCGATACAAAAACATCCAGTTGGATAAAAACTCCTACCGAAATTCGAAAACTTGGTGGTGCTATATTTTGCGATTTCCGTTATGGCAATGTGTTTGTTTATCATAACGGTGCTGAATCGTACTATGGGGCGCGAGGCTTCCGGGGTTTTTTGAAGGTTTAGCCGCAAGCAACTATTCGTTAATAACTTTCAATACCCAAAACTCGTCATAGGCAATCTGAGCTGCGTCCACCATTTCGCGTACTACTTCAATAAATAATTCTTTTTCGGCAGGATCAACCGCTGCTTCTAGTTCTTCAACCGTCATGGATTTTTGTTTGAGCAAATACAGAACCTGTTGTTCATAATCTTTCAGCTCCGCCAGATTTTCAGTTTTGCGTTTGCTAATGCACACATCACACATACCACAAGTTTCATAAGTAACTTCATCAAAATATTCTTGTATCACCTGCATGCGGCAGCGATGCGTTTGCTCCACATAACTTTTGATAGCTTCCATCTTGGCAAGATGAAGATCGCGCCTTCGGTCAAATTCTTTTCTCTCAATTGGTAAACGTTCAGCATCCTGACGCGGCATTACAAAAGTTATTTTGGGACTTTCATTAACAGGCTCATAAACGATTACCTGTAGATTATGCAGTTGTTCTAATTCCATTTTCAAAGTTGCCACAGAATGCTTCATCATTTTGGCTAATTGTACTTCCGAAATGGGTGCAAAGTCAGTATACAACTCACCCCCATACAAGCGTAACATGGCTTTGATCAACACATCGAAGCGTGCATGTGCCACCTGAAATTCATAAAGTTTCTTTTTCTCATAAGCAATATGCAAAAGTGAAGGCCTGTAAAAACTTTCGTTGAATTCAAGCAATCCAAACTCTTCCAGTTTTTTTAAAGCCGGGTACACTTGCGTGGATTTGAAATTGAACTTTGAACAAAACTCTTCCAAATTAAAATCATAACTCTCACCCTGGCTGCTGCCGATGGCCACCTGAAAGTAATTAGCTAAAGCCTGATAGATTTTTTTTAAGAAATCAATTTCAGGTTGCGATTGCAAGACTTTATTTTGGAGTGCTTGTATATCAACTTCATGAATAATGATTGCTGCATACGATCGCTTGCCATCGCGCCCCGCCCTACCTGCTTCCTGATAATAAGATTCGAGGTTTTCAGGCAAGTCCAAATGCACAACCACACGTACATCGGGTTTATCGATGCCCATGCCAAATGCATTAGTCGCTACCATTACCCGGGTTTGATTGGTAATCCACTCTTCTTGTCGGGCTGTGCGCTCCTGATGCGTTAAGCCCGCATGATAATACGTTGCCTTGATTCCATTTTTAGTTAAGAGATTAGCGATCGCCTGCGTTGACTTTCGTGACCGCACATATACGATGGCAGCACCGGGTACTTTACGAAGCACCTCCAATAACATTTTTTCTTTTGCCTCCGTCTTGCGAACAACAAACGAAAGATTGTCGCGCGCAAAACTCTTTTGAAAAAATTCTGGATTTTTGAAATTGAGTTTGTTGGCAATATCTTCTTTAACAATTTTTGTAGCTGAAGCTGTTAAGGCAATAAAAGGAACCTCAGGTTTTACTTCTCTTAACGCTGCTATTTGCAAGTAAGGCGGCCTGAAGTCGTAACCCCACTGTGAAATACAATGCGCTTCATCAATAGCCACCAGGCACACGTTCATTTTCTTTACGCGCTCTTTAAATAAATCAGTTCTTAGTCGTTCGGGTGACAAGTATAAAAACTTTTGATCTCCATAAACACAGTTATCAAGCGTGATATCAATTTCACGATGATGCATGCCGGCATGCACCGCAACCGCTGCAATGCCGCGTTGCTTTAATTGCTTTACCTGATCTTGCATCAGTGCAATGAGTGGCGTAATCACCAGACAAATACCTTCCTGCATCAATGCTGGAATCTGAAAGCAAATAGACTTGCCACCTCCTGTGGGGAGTATAGCAAGTACATCACGCTTTTCTAAAACCGCCTGAATGATTTCTTCCTGCGGTGATCGAAACTGCGTGTGTCCCCAATAATGTTTGAGTGTTTCAAGAGAAGTCACAATTCAAAAATACAGGATTAATTGTCTAATGCTTCAGGGCTAAAGCCCTTTCTTCTGCTCCGATTTTACCACGGCCTAAAGGCCATGGTTATAACTGCGCCATAAAGTGACAGAGACTTTAAAAAAGCTCATCCATGACTTAAGCACGAAAACTAACAATTCAGTAAAACAAGAAAATACTTTCACTACACTTTAATAGGGTGATAATAGATTCAGTCAATCAGATAAACGACTCCGCCCTTTAGGGTGGAGTTAAGGGAAGGAAGTCTATCCATGGCTTTAGCCATGAACCGATAACAATCAAGCGAACATATTTGCATTTAAACCAAATAAGCAGTGCAGGTGCTCGGTATATCGATTTGTGTAATCTATATGAATCTATTTGACGCGGGTATTCTCTTTAATATGATTGATAACTTTTAATCCCACATCAGGAGTGAGAAAGGGCTCCCTGTTTTTGGTTCCCCATACCGCATGGATCATGACTTTTACGTACGACATATTTTCAGGGCTAAAGCCCAGACTTGTATCTTCTTACTTTACTCTCCGCCCTAAAGGGCGGAGTTAAGCATCCTGTTCACACAATCCACCTTCATCACCATCGCAACTCTTGCTTATTTAAAAAAGATGCAACTCCCTTCTTGCAATCCTCTGTACTTCGAGCTTTAGCATTCATAGTGGCAGCCAGGTTAAGAGCATTATGTAAAGGCAAAGTCTGTGCCTCTGATATAAGTTGCTTCGTCAACTCCATTGATTGTTCAGAATTTGAACTAATCAATCGCTGCGCAAAATCGTAAACGGAAGTTTGCAGATTATCGGAATTAACTATATGCGAAATCATTCCCCGATTCAAAGCCTCCTCTGCTTTAATAATTTCACCGGTTAGTAAAAGTTGTCGGGCTTTCTGTTCACCAATTTTTCTTACCAGAAAAACAGCAACTAATGCCGGGATAAAACCAATCTTAACTTCGGTGTATCCAAACTTGGCCTCAGGAACCGCGAACGCAAAATCGCAAACTGTAGCTAAACCACAACCGCCCGCTAATGCATGACCTTGCACTTGTGCGATTACTACTTTCTTTAGGGAATAGATTTTTAAAAATAGGTCCTTCAAATGGTTGGAGTCAACTAGATTTTCCTCGTAAGAAAAATTTTGAAGTTGTTGGAGATAAGCCAAATCGGCACCTGCACAAAAAGATTCACCATTGGCTTTTAGCACAACTACTTTCACTGCCGTATCACGCTCTGCCTTTTCAAAATTCTGTGTTAGTTCTTCCACTAACTCATGACTTAAGGCATTGCGTTTATCAGGCCGGTTTAAGGTGATGTACCCTACTCGTTTCTTTACTTCATATTCAACTAAACTCATATTCTATTTGGTTAACACAAATGCCCCATCCTCTAAAACTGAATGGAGTTTACTTTTATCATTGACAACCTGCTTCCACTTATTAACATAACTTCTCGAATTACTTCCATCGAGAATTACTTGTTTGACAGAATTAAAATCAAACTCAGAAGGTGAGATTGAATTTTGCGCCACAACAAGGTAATCGATTTCTGCTGATTGCGGTAATTTCACTTTTTTATTCTGAACAAAAATAATTTTATCTCCTTGCCAGGAAAAAACTTGCAAACCCTCAATCGACTTGTTAAAAGGAATAGTTGTTTCTGTTGAAGTAATTCCATGCTGCAGCCGGTTTGGCCGGATGTGAAACCTCATTCTTTCTTCATCAGCCTTTAAAGCAGAATCGGCTTGGAGATAACTTACGCCCCTCTCTAGCCATTCCATTGCCGAATAACCTGAAACACTGTAAACAACAAACTGTTTCGTATAAATCATTTGATTATAATGAACAATCTGCGTAAGAATAAAAACAATAGTAACTGTAACGGACGCATATAACCATTGAATAGATCTATACTGAATCATGAAAATGATACACATCAGCATGCCAATGATTAACCAACATTGGAAGGTTGTCAGATAAATCTCTTTAACCAAACTAAATGGCAATTCTTCGGTTTTAAAAACAAGCCAGTTCAGTAGTTTAATTAAGTATTGCAAAAAGTATCCGATCCACTCAGCCGCAAAAGACCAACCACCCACTATCAAAAGAACAACCCCGCTAATTAATATCCCGGTCGACAACGGAATCACAAATAAATTTGAAACCAAAAAATAAACTGGAAACTGGTGAAAGTACAACATGCTTAACGCAAACGTGGAAATTTGTGCTGCTATAGAAACACACGTTATCTGCCAAACCCAATCTCCTACCCGCCTATCAATTGTCCAAAGATTATAGATTGGTCGTTGTATCGATACGATGCCCAACACTGCGAGGTACGACAATTGAAATCCTACCGACATAATCAAGTACGGATTATAATAAAGGAGCACAAAAGCAGAGGCCGCTAACGTGTTGTATATATTGGTACGCCAGCCTAACGGTCGCGCTAACGCAATGAATGAAAACATAGTTACGGCACGCAACACCGAAGGTGAAAGTCCGGTCACAAAAGCAAACGTCCACAATGACAAAATACTAATAGCCGCTACAACCCAACGGCTCCAAGCAAATGAGTTTAATGGACGGAGTATCAAAAGAATGATTCCATAGATAATCCCTACGTGCAAACCCGAAACAGCCAATACATGCATCGCACCACTGGCAGCATACGCACTTTGCAAATCAGTATCTATTCCTTCCGTTACTCCTAATACCAAGGCCATAGCAATAGCTTGTTCTTGCACTCCTGGAATATTGTGTCTGATAATTTCCGAAGCCCACGCTCTTACCTTGTGTGAATAATAAATAAACCCTTTGCGCTGTGCAGATTCCAGAAACTTAACCTGATCACCTAGCACAAACTGTTGGTGATAAATATTTTTAAACGTGAGAAAGCGTTTGAAGTCAAACTCATTAGGATTAGCCGGAGGACTTAACTCATTGGGAGCGCCTTTTATAAGTAGACGATCGCCATACAACCAAGGAATGTGATCAAATGATTTTTTAGAAAAGTAAACTAGTACTTTTCCCGTAGCCTCCTTCCATTGATCTGTTTTTATTCTAACTACTTCAACCTGAATTTTCCACGATTTAGCTTTCGATTCTGGCGCACTTCGAACAACAGCTTCGTAAGCAGTGACTCGTGCGGTTTCATAAAGTAAATGATCTGGTTGCGTGCGCGCAGTGTTTAGCTGCAAATGAAAATATCCAAAGGCAAAAATGGCTAGCAATCCAAGAAATCCGGTGACAACTTTAGCGGATCGATTGGCTTTAAGTATGAAATAAGAAATTAGGTATGCGAGTGATAGTGATAGAAACACGTAAAGTACTCCGAGTTGACTAATTAAATTAGGTTGATAAATCGCTAATAAAATTCCACCCCCGAAAAAGAGTGCAATACGCACCATCGCAAAAGGCACCCAACTTAGCATGAGTGAATTTAGCCAGATATGTAATGGAAAGCAATCAGATCCTTCAACCTAATTAAATCCCTCAATCTTCCCTCTCCCCAGGGAGAGGGGTGTCCGAGGAACGAGGACGGGGTGTGGGATTTTGACAAGGCATTAGGCATAAACACTACACGACAATTTCGAAATACACCCTCTCTAAAAGTAAACATGTTTTTCTATCCTTCGAAACCTACTACAACAATCATTTTACTGCTGGCCGTGCGCTGACGAAGTGCTTTTGCCTGTGCATATTCTTCGGAAGCCCACCAGGCTTTGGCAAGCTCAAGGGTAGGAAATTGAATCATAACAAAACGCTGTGGACTCCAATCTCCTTCCAAAGTTTCGGTCTTACCGCCACGCACAATAAATTTACCTTGATAATTTTTTAAAGAAGCGGGTGTAAGCTTTTTATAATCCTCGTACTCTTCTGGGTTATGTATTTCAATTTCAACAACCACATAAGCTGGCATAATCTATATTATTTATGATGGATTAATTTTTCCGTAGGCCTCAATAATATCGCGAACTAATCGATGACGCACTACATCACGTTCATTTAACTCTACAATGCTAATACCTTTTACATCTTTCAAAATCCGAACAGCTTCATTAAGACCCGACTTTTGATTATGAGGCAAATCAATTTGCGAAGTATCACCCGTAACAATCATTTTAGAATCTGGTCCCATTCGGGTAAGAAACATCTTCATCTGCATGGGTGTGGTGTTCTGCGCTTCATCCAACAAAATAAAAGCGTTGTTGAGTGTGCGACCGCGCATGTAGGCGAGTGGAGCAATTTCTATTATCTCGCGCTCCATATAGTACTTTAACTTTTCAAACGTCACCATGTCGTTCAACGCATCGTAAATCGGGCGCAAGTAAGGATCAATTTTTTCTTTTAAATCACCCGGTAAAAAGCCGAGGTTTTCTCCTGCTTCCACAGCTGGGCGCGTAATAATAATTTTTTTTACTTGCTTATTCTTAAGGGCTTTTATTGCAAGCGCTACCGAGACAAAAGTCTTTCCGGTTCCGGCCGGACCAATTGCAAAAACCAGATCATAGTCCTTTGCAGCTTGCACTAATCGCTGCTGGTTAGGAGTCTTGGCCTTTATTATAAGCCCCTTTGTTCCATAGAGCACAACACCATCCGGAGAATCTTCAGCAACAAACTCCTGCCGCTCTTGAGTAATATAGCCGCGCACATTCTCTTCCGTAACCCTTCCATATTGGTGAAAGTGATCCATCAACGAATTTAGAATATCGGTGATTTGCAGAATATCCGGTGCTTCGCCCTTCACTAAAATCTCATTGCCACGAGATATAATCTTGCTCTTCGGAAATGCCGAAGCCAGTTCGGTGATGTTCTTATTCTCTATTCCCAGAAAGTCGGTTAGGGGAATATCTTCTAATGTGATCGTTTTCTCTATCAATGAAGTAAAATGGTTGAAATGAATTAATTTTGTTTGCAAAAATAAACAAATCCAACCCAAGCAAAAAGACTCGGGTTAGGTATTAGGTTCGCGAATGGCCATCATTACCTTTCTTACTGATAGTGGAGAAAGCGATCACTATGTGGCCGCCATGAAGGCTAAAATTCTAGGCATCAATCCCGGAGTTACCTTAATCGACATTAGCAACAGAATTGCGCCTTGCGATATTGCCCATGGTGCTTATGTGTTAAAATCCGTTTACAACGATTTCCCGAAAGGTACTGTGCACTTGGTTGGTGTCGATTCATCTGGCAATCGGGATGAAGTTTACCTTGCCTTGCAACTCGATGATCATTTTTTTGTTGGCGTTGACAATGGATTCTTTGGTCTAATCAGCGATAAAACTCATCAACAGGTCGTTCAATTAAATTCTATCAATCCTATTCAAACTACTTTTGCCGAAAAAGATATTCTTGCTCCGGCTGCTGCCAAACTTGCCAGCGGTGTTGCCATCACTACACTGGGTAAACCGCTACAATCATATCGGAAAATGATCAACCGTCAGGTGAAGGCAACCAAACGGATTATTGCCGGGCATGTGTTGCGTGTAGATAATTTTGGAAACCTGATTACAACCATTAACAAAGTAGATTTTGATATCCTCACTAAAGGAAGATCATACACCATTCAATTTGGTGGCGAGAAATTCAGACGCATCCACACCAACTACAACCAGACTGAGCAAGGTGAGTGCTTTTTGTTATTTAATAGTATGGGGTTATTAGAAATTGGAATTTATAAAGGGAACGCAAGTGAGTTGTTGGGATTGCAATATGACAGTCCGGTGAATATTACATTTGATGAAAGCTAGTAACAAGTCATTAGTAGTTAGTATTTAGCAGACTAAGGACTAAGGACTCAATACTAATAACTAAATACTATGATATGATTATAAGAATTGTACGGATGCATTTTACAGAAGCGGGTGTGGAGGAGTTTCTTGAAATTTTTGATCGACATAAAGAATCTATTCGCAATTTTCCGGGGTGCTTGCATTTACAATTATTGAAAGACACCGAAGATCCAAATACCTACACTACCCTTAGCCATTGGCAGGGAGAGGCCGATCTTGAGAAGTATCGTAAATCAGAATTATTTGGTAGCGTGTGGGGCCGGGTGAAAACCTTATTCTCCGAAAGAACACAGGCCTTTTCGTTGGAGAAATTTATTGAACTCTGAATTGTTAGAAATTTAAAGTTTGCCCATATTTGCATCCCCTTTCATTAAAACCAGTCTCTAAATAAGAGTAATGAGGGGTTTAGGTTAGTACATATGCAACCCTAATATTAATGCCTTAGTGGCGGAATTGGTAGACGCGCACGACTCAAAATCGTGTACCGTAAGGTGTGCCGGTTCGATTCCGGCCTGAGGTACTGAAGCGGATAAATCGGAAAATTTTTTTGATTGTCCGCTTTTTTTTTATTGTCCATAATCTCCTGATAATAAGCGTGTTAACTCAACTATAACATTAACCTTGATGATTCGATATTCATCATTTTGTCTACCATATTTTATACCACTTGGAAACACTAATTCTTGAAGTTTCACCTTCTGGTCGTAGTCACCAAAAACCCACATTTTAGATAGTTTTGAGCAGATTTTGACTGCATTTTGGATCACCAAAGGTGGGTTCGATAATGTATTTTCAGTACCCTCAAGCTTTTGCTGTTTTGCTCTGATCGTTTCTTTCAACTTAGAGCTTACCCGATCGTATATGCCGCCATCAATTTCACTAAAAGCAAAACGTTCTTCTATTGTCTCAAGCTTCATCCTAGCTTCACTCAACTCTTGCTTTAATGCTCGCACCGTCTCTTTATCTACTGACGTTAGTTTTGAATATGTACGAAGTAGCTCATTGCTGATAGGCTCGATAAAGCGCTTGTCAATCTGGTATTGATTAAGAAAATTTTCGAATAGCTCATTCATAGCAACTGCACTTCGATTGCATTTACATCCGATCTTATTACACTTATAATAATGGAGATTCTTCTTCTTGACGATGTATCCGGTTAGCGGTGTTCCGCATCTTGAACAGACAACAAAATTCCTTAGTGGGACATTTTCATTTTTTTCAAGTTGCTTATATCCATAAACCATTCTTTTCGTGACATTGTTTGCCTGCAAGAACAACTCTTCAGAAACAAGCGGCTCATGTCTTCCGTTCACAATTTCTCCTTCAAGCAATCCATGGGCAACCTTGCCGCATTAAAATGGATTTCGTAGCATTTCTCCATACTATGCAGTATCTCAGATTGAGAAGTATCTGGTATGGCTTAAGACACAAGATTAGTGCTATATAGCAGACAATAGAATTTTGGAGTCTCAATCAATATTACGAACTTTACGTAACGAATACTACGTAACGCACTTTGTGAAATGAGAAAACCAGCCAATCCATTCATTTTATCCGGCTATCATAGCCCTGCCTATTTTTGCGACCGCGAAAATGAGCTGGCCTGGTTAACAGATCAATTTGATAACGAACGCAACGCTGTAATCCACGCCTGGCGAAGGGTGGGTAAAACCGCATTGCTCAAACATTTCTTCCATCATCTGGAAACAAAGAAAAAAGCAGCTTGTGTCTTCATCGATTTGTTGGGTACGGCCACACTACACGATGCCAATAAACGGATTACTTCGGCAATCACCCAAAAATTTGGTGAGTCCTCCACTTCCCTTGGCGGTGGATTAATGAAAATGATCAGTTCTGTAGGAGCCACGGTAGGCCTTGATCCACTTAGTGGTATGCCTCAGTTATCGTTCGGCCATGCCCCCCCTCAACCCTCTGCAGCAACTTTTCAAGCGGTCGGGAAATTCTTAATGGAAAGTAAAAAACCAGTAGTGATTTGTCTTGACGAGTTCCAGCAAATTGTAAACTACCCGGAAGCAAATGCAGAAGCATTATTTCGTACCTGGATGCAAGACTTCCCGATGGTGCGTTTTATTTTTAGTGGTAGCCACCGTAACATGATGACTTCCATGTTTAGCGAAGAGGCACGACCCTTTTACAGAAGCGCCCAACTATTTCAGCTCGACCCGCTGCCGGAGCAGGTATACGGTGCGTTTATCGAATCACATTTTACAAAATCTGAAAAGAAAATATCGCCCGCACACCTGGCCCGGATTTTTCAATGGACACGCATGCAAACCTACTATGTGCAGCTGGTATGCAATAAATTATTTGGTCGATCGGACAAGGCAAATGATCTTTTATTGAATGAAGTATTCACTGAGATACTCCTGCAGGAAGCTCCACAGTTTGCAAACTACCAGCTATTGCTCACCTCCTTTCAGTGGAAATTACTTGTGGCTTTGGCGAAAGAAGAGAATGTGAGCAACCCCATGGCACAACAATTTCTCGGTGCTTATCAATTGGGTGCTGCCAGCTCAGTGAGTGCCGCCTTACGCATGTTGGAAAGAAAAGAATTTGTAATTTACAGTAACAACCAATACACCCTTCATGACACGCTGATGATGCGATGGCTTCAGGGGTTGTAATAATAGCAACAGATGACCATCACCAGTACACACATTGCCTACCTCCACCTTTGCCACCGCAAGCTCTGGCTCTTTGCCAACGGTATTAATATATGGAGCATACTTCAGAGATAGTTGGAGATTTCGCTACCCTCGACCACTTCTTTTCGCGCAAGTGTGATCATTGAAAGTTGTTTCATGGCCATTATTTAATGTTCTTACATAAATGACTGAATATCAAAGCTTGGGATAGTCCAATTATAGCGAATTGAATTGCTAAGCATCGCAAAAAAGTGTGACCACTGATAAACGAAAAAAAGTGGTCTGCACCACGAAATCTCCACATCAGCTGGCGCGGTTTTTAAATGTGCTTGCAAATGCGCTGATATGCCATTTGTATTTGTTTTACAGAATGAAAATTTGTGATTACTCAGTAGCCCAATTAGGCAACAAACATAACGCCACCAAATATTTTGAGTTAGGGTCAATAGTAAAGCGTAGCACCGCAAATCGATGGGCAACTGCCATCGTTTTAAACAGATTTGAAATCTTCATTTTTACTTTCGCTGTTCTAATAGCCCTTTCACAGGCATTATTGACGGAAGGTACTTTAGGATAATAAAGAAAAGTCAAATAGTATATTCAATAACACTTAGAGTTGTTCAGTGATAAGCATGACATTTTCATTGGGCAACAAATAATCATCCGGTTGCAATTGCAACTTTGGCTGAATAGCATCTTTGGACAATAGCTTCATTTGTACTGACCACTCTACCTGACTTTATATTCCACTTGAATCAAAATTATATCAATGACGTTTGATAAGTTGAACTGTATAATCACTTATGTTCTTAAACGTGATGCGGTATGCAAAATAAATAGTGCGAAGCAAAAGGATTCGATTGTTTAGCTGCGTAGTGTTTTTATTATTAATTTTGCCACCATGGTAATCCAGCTTTACAACCCTTTCCAAAAATTTGATTTTAGTCAACAAACATGTTTCTTAACTGGACAGAATTTACATTCTCCAGAGGAACAAATCTCTGTTTTCCCTGAATGGATTCTGGATCGGTATTCATTAAGAAATAAAACATTTAAGATGTTAGAGGGGAGCAGCCTTCAGTATCAGGATATGCATATCCCTTGTTTTGCTGACGTTATTAAAAACGCTATAAATCCTTTAGAAAAAGAAATAGAAAAAGCTTTTACCGTTGGATACGAAGACGTAATAAAAGTACCGGAAGAACGGTTGTTTCAATGGATGGCTAAATTAATATACGGTGTTTTATACAACGATATAAGTATTGAAGCAAGAAAACCCACTGTAAAAAAATACGTTAACAAAGTAATAGAATTTGAATTGTCTCCATTTTTGGAGGGAAGATTCAAAAAACTTCATTTGATATTACAATCTTTGGTTGTTCCAATGGAATTTAAAGGGCTCAAACCATGGAGCATTAGGGTGGTAAAAGTCAAGTATTCTGAAGATATATTTAATTACAGAGACGAATCCAACAACCTGAATTTTTCTTTAGGAATGAATGATTTTGGGATTGTAGCCTGCTTGCAAGACAACGGTGCAGTTGGGATTAACCAGCAGGAAATAATAGATAAAATTTCTGTTAAAACATTGCATCCCATTCAATTTGAAGAACTTTGTGCAAGATTTATTTATGCTAATTACTTATTAAATAGTTATGCTGAATATGATATACAGTCAACAGAAGAAAAAGTAATTGTAGAATCTATTCCTTTGACCGGCACTTCGGATAAATCTTTGTTTGGCGCATGGGATGATGCTATGTTTGGACAAGTGTTAGCACACTATTGGAAGCCCTGGGGTATTACGAAAGATGATATTGTTACGTTTGGGAATTCTCCGATTAGTTTTTTAGAAAATGATTATAACCACGCAATTATAGAACCAGACTCTATTACACTGCCTTATTAATATAAAAGGTTGTTAATGCAGCAACGAAAATAGTTGACTTGAAATCTCATCAGCAACGTATATTTCCACACATATTTTGCATAAATCTTCGCGACTTTTCGGGCTAGTTTAAAATATTTTCTGTTACACTGCCTGCAGTATAGGTTTTAAGGCTGATGGAAACCTTGTTCTTTGGTGGTAGCCGCAAGGACGAATGGTTTGTACATTTTTAGACTACATAAGGACTTACATTGATTGCGTCAAGTGCATTGAAATACTTGTAACGAATTTGCTTCATTGAGCAAATGCAATTTGATTGTTTTTTTGAAGGATTATAAGTTGCCTTCATTTGTGCTGGCCGAATTACATATACGAAAGTTAACAAGCTCCGTACCCTGCAAATGCTTTTTCCAACTATCAATTAAGGGTTGTTCCAACTTAAATTCTCTGAATTCGTTAGGAATCATAATCGGGATACCACGTATAATTGGGTAATACCGATTACATTGTTTACAAGTAAGCAAGCCTTTGCACTCCAATAACGCCATCACCCGCTACTTCACTTTTTATTCCGTTGGAATCGAAAATACACCAATGGCGTTTTTTAAGTTGAACTACATAATCACTTATGTTCTTAATCGTGATGCGGTAAGCAAAAAAATAGTGCGAAGCAAAAGGATGCGATCGTTTAGATTTATAGTGCGTTTCAACACTTACTTTTATGCCGGCTGTTGATTTTGTTTTCATAGTAAATTTCATTTTCAAAAGGCCAGTTTAATCAAAACACCGGTTCAATAATTATCTCTGTTAAAACTGAGTTCGCAATAAAACATTCCGTGTGTGCACGGTGGTGCATTTCATCTATTATAGTTTTATCAGGAATGTTATCTCCTGCAAACGTTATTTTAGGCCTAA
>Ga0163148_10000155_pt1 | contig 85001 bp, 75 predicted proteins | sample OliLakLV19MP7P2_FD_148606 | JGI IMG/M metagenome (GOLD analysis project Ga0163148, IMG submission 148606) | Freshwater microbial mat bacterial communities from Lake Vanda, McMurdo Dry Valleys, Antarctica- Oligotrophic Lake LV.19.MP7.P2 | ecosystem: Environmental > Aquatic > Freshwater > Lake >...
AATGTAAAATGTAAAAGTTTGGCGCGGCGACTGAAGCTCGTCCATCCTAACTTATCCTACTCCACACCTTCGCCTCTTTCTTATTCTCTTCCAAGTAATTCTTCAACGGCTGGTGTTCCGGGCGTTGCAGAGCGGGGTCGTCGTCGAGGATGCGGGTGGCGACTTCGCGGGCGGCTTGAAGGATGCGTCCGTCTTTGGCGAGGTCGGCGAGGCGCAGGTTGAGGACCCCGCTTTGCTGAGTACCTTCGATGTTGCCGGGTCCGCGCAGGTGCAGGTCGGCTTCGGCGATGTCAAAACCGTTGGTGGTGCGCACCATCGTTTGGATGCGCTCGCGCCCGTCGGCACTGAGTTTGAAGCTGGAAATCAGGATGCAATACGATTGTTCGGCGCCACGCCCCACGCGCCCGCGCAACTGGTGCAATTGCGACAAGCCAAAACGCTCCGTGTTTTCGATGACCATCACGGAGGCGTTGGGGACGTTTACGCCCACTTCGATGACGGTGGTGGCAACCATGAGATGCGTCTCGCCGCGCACAAAACGCTGCATTTCAAATTCTTTATCGGCGGCTTTCATCTTGCCGTGTACCACGCTGATTTGGTAATCGGGCATGGGGAAGTCGCGCAGCAGCGCTTCGTAACCGGCTCCAAGTGCCAACAAATCCAGCTTTTCTGACTCCTCGATGAGGGGATACACGACGTAGATTTGACGACCTTTAGCAATTTCGGTGCGAAGGAATTGTACGACCTGGTCGCGGTGATTTTCGGTTTTGTGTAAGGTGGTAATCGGCTTGCGTCCGGGCGGTAGCTCGTCAATAACGGATACGTCGAGGTCGCCGTAGAGCGTCATGGCGAGGGTGCGCGGAATGGGCGTGGCGGTCATCACCAGCACGTGCGGCGGGTGCGGGAGGCTCTTTTTCCAAAGCTGAGCGCGCTGTGCCACGCCGAAGCGGTGCTGCTCGTCAATGACGGCGAGACCGAGGTTTTTGAATTCAACCCAATCTTCAATCAACGCATGCGTGCCAATTACAATATGAATTTCCCCTTCTTTCAATAATTGGAGGAGTTGCTCGCGCTTTTTACCTTTTATCGAGCCCGATAGAAACGCGACTTGAATGTCTAAATCGTTGCAATATTCACTGATAGAAATGTAATGTTGTTGTGCTAAAATTTCAGTTGGAGCCATGAGGCAAGTTTGGAAATTATTATCCAAAGCGATGAGCATACACAGGAAGGCGACCATCGTTTTGCCACTGCCTACGTCGCCCTGCACGAGGCGGTTCATTTGTTTGCCCGCACGTAAATCCTGGCGGATTTCTTTGATGACGCGCTTTTGGGCATTGGTGAGTTCAAACGGCAATTTTTCATTATAAAAGCGATTGAAATAATCACCAATTTTGTCAAATATAAAACCTTTTACCGTATCATGTCGGCGGCGCTTGATTTGTAATAAGCGGAGTTGTAAAAAGAATAATTCTTCAAATTTTAAGCGATTGCGGGCAGATTCTAATTCTTGCTGGTCTTTGGGTAAATGGATTTGCTTGAGCGCATCATAGCGAGCGGGAAAACGTAATTTTTGCATTACATAATCCGGCATATTTTCAGGAAGGTCGGTTGGTAATAATTTTTCAAAAATAGTTTGAATCAAGCGGCGACGGGTTTTTACATCCAAACCGCGATTGTTCAATTTATCGGTGCTGGAATAAACGGGGGCAAAGGTTTGTGCGGTCTGCGTCGCATCAGGCGAGACGTATTCCATTTCGGGGTGCGCGATATTCAGATTATTACCAAAGGCATTGATTTTTCCAAATATCACATATTCCCGACCGATAACGAGTTCTTTTTGCAACCACGGCAAGCCTGTAAACCACACCAATTCTATTACACCCGAATCATCCCGTAATTTTCCAACCAAACGTTTTTTCTTGCCTTCGCCTGCCATGACGAGTTGCCGCAACACGCCGCGCAGCAGCACTTGTCCGCTCTCCTCGCTCAATTCGCCGATTTGATAAAACGTCGTTTTATCAATGTAACGGTAGGGATATTGCAGCAGCAAATCACCGATGGTGAAGACGCTGAGTTCGGTTTTTAACAACTCGGCTTTTTGTGGTCCTACGCCTTTGAGGTAGCTGATGGGTGTTTGAAGGGTATTTTGCGCTTGGTTCATTTTGTGTTCTTTCACGTATGTCGTTGACATTTTGTGTTCAAGTGTTCGTGTGTTCATGTCGCGTGTTTCGTTGACATTTTGTGTTCTTGTATTCGGGTGTTCAAGTAACGAGCGGACAAGAACATCTGAACACATCGCACCTGAACACAATTAAAACCATTTGTTTTACAAAAATAACCTTTTGTGTTGAAAAATATTTCAAAAAAGGAACTAATAATCGCACGGTTTGTTTTATCCAATAATTTTACGCAATTTGACCGCAAGAACTTTGACAAACATGGAAACTGTACGACAGAAACAGGCCGCCGAACTCATCAAACGCAATTTTGGCCTCGTGTTGCAATCGGAAGGGACTTACATTTATGGTGCCAGTGTGCTGGTGACGGTCACGAGCGTAAAGCTCACGCCGGATTTTAACCTCGCCAAGATTTACCTCAGCATTTTCAATACGGAAAACAAGCAGGAGACGATGCTGGAGTTAGAAAACGAGTTGTCGCGCCTCAAGCAGTCGCTGGCTGCGCGCATCCGCAAGCACATTCGTCGCATCCCGGATATTCAGTTGTTTCAGGATGATACGATAGATGAGATGTATCGGGTGAGCTCCTTGTTTGATAAATTATACGAAAATAATCAGATGGGAGGCGAGGAACAAGAAGAAAAATAATTTGCTGATATGCTAATTTGCCGATGTGCTGATATTACAATTGATATATTATAAAATAAATATTTGGGCGTGCCCCCGCCTTTCAAAATAGTAATCGGGCTGCGCCTACAAGAGCTTCAATATGGCGGGGTCAGGCTATCCCCTCTTTCCGCCCTGCGGGACGGAACCGCTGCTATCCTTCACGCACGACTCGTTTTCAAAAAGAGCAACGTAAAAATCATTTCTAAATTTAATTCATCGTCTCCAAAACGACTCTATTGGTGAATATTTATTTGTCTTGCTAGTTCAATTGGAACGGTCACCGATTTTCCATTCATAGCGAGTTCTACCATGTCTTCTTTTTTCTGCCGCAAGGTGAAATCCGTTTCGGGAAGTAATTCTAATTGCCAGAGTTTGGCGGTGATACGCTCACTCATTTGACGGGCAGCGATGCGGGCTTTTTGGGCAACCTCCAATCGAATCAAAGGAAATTCAGGCGTGAAGATTTTCGCTGGAATCGGCTCGCCGTGCGGGTCGTGGTCGGGAAAGCCGAGGGATTTATCTACTTCTGCCAACATATCTTCGGACAGAAAATGTTCGTATTTTTCGGCTTCTTCGTGGACTTGCTCCGCATCCAATCCCATTTTGTCTGCCAAAAAGGTTTCCCACAGTCGGTGCGCGCGTACGAGGCGTTCCGCTTCTTGTGTACCGGTTTCCGTGAGGTGTAGATCATGCTTTTCCAACCAACCTTTCGAGCGCAGTTTCGTTAGGTTTTGTTGCAAAAAGGAAGGACTGATACCGAGTTGATGTTGTAGCGTTTCGGGCGTGAGTTGCGCCACTTCACGCAAGCGGAAAATCTGTTTCAAGGTATCTTCCAGCCGGATGCGCCGTTGTAAAAATCGTTTGTCTATCAGCTTGAATACCAGCCCTTTCTGAGGTGCAAAGAAAACGGCAAGTAGGTAAATGATGGTCGCCACAATTGCCATTGCCGGACCGGGCGTTGTTTCAAATTGAATCGCTACAATTAAACCCAGAAATGCAGAAATCATCCCGATAATGGCGGAAATGACCAGCACTTTTTGCAATTGATTGGATAGTAATAAAGCTGTCGAAGCTGGCGTAATCAACATTGCTACGACCAAAATTACACCTACCGTTTGTAAACTTGCCACTACTGCAAATGCCAGTAGCAACATTAAAAAATAATGTACAAATTGGACGGAAATACCCATCGTCTGCGCCACAATTGGTTGAAAAGTAGTAATAAACAAATAACGATAAAATACAATAATACTTAATAAAACGTAAACCGTAACGCCAGCCGTGAGATACAAATCGGTATTGGCTACGCCGAGTACATTGCCAAAAAGGAAATCTTTTAAATCTAAATGAACGCCTTCGTTTTTACTAATCCAGGAGATGCCCATGATACCGACGGAAAACATAGACGTGAACACAATGCCAATCGCCGCGTCATTCTTGGTCTTTACATTTTGTTGAATCCAGGTAATTCCCACCGCTGCTAATAATCCCGCAATAACAGAACCTGTGAAAAACGCAATCGTATTGTAAGCTTGTACAATTAAAAATGCAAACACCACGCCCGGCAAAATCGCGTGCGCCAGTGCATCGCCGATGAGCGACATATTGCGCAACACTATAAAACAACCCAACACACCACACATCAAACCCACCAACATCGAAGCAATTAAGGCGCGAACTGCCCATTCTTGTTGTAAAATATCTATCAAATTCATGTTTTCTGCTTTTTCAAGTCCAAAGATAGATGATTTTTTTAGGATTAAAAAATAATTTTTTGGGAAGTCTAAAAATAAATTCTTTTTGTTTTGGACAAAATTTTGAGCAATATTGCGAAGCATAACAAATAAAAAAGATGCGCTTCATAGAACAAAAATATTTGCAAATGTTTTCGGAATCGGTTGGTAAGCATTTGCCTGACTGGTTTGCGGCTTTTGATTTTTCGAGCCAACAAATAGATTTGGGTTATCGCATTCAAGCTTCGGCAGTATACTCCTCTAATATTGAAGGCAATACGATTGATATAAATAGCTATATGAATTCTATTATTGCCAAAGAAAATTTTAAACCGCGTAAAGAATTGCAAGAAATTGAAGATTTGGTAAAAGCGTATGAGTTTGCAAAAGAAAATGAATTAACCGAAAAAAATCTACTAAAAGCGCACAAAATATTGAGCCAGACTATTCTGATAAAAGACAAACGTGGCAAGTATCGCACGGATCGGATGGGTGTTTTTGACAACACAGGCTTGGTTTATTTGGCTATTGAGTCGGAGAATGTTGCCAGTACGATGAAGGAATTATTTAAAGATATTCAAGATTTATTACAACAAAACTTAAGCTTAACAGCAATTTTCTATCATACTTCGCTTATTCATTTAAAGCTGGCGCATATTCATCCATTTTGGGATGGAAATGGAAGAGCAGCGCGGTTGTTAGAAAAGTGGTTTCTATCTACAAAAATAAATAGTCGGGCGTGGTATTTACAATCGGAGAAATATTATAAGGAACATCTTTCAGCATATTACCAAAACATTAATTTAGGTGTAAATTATTATGAATTAGATTATGATAAATGTCTGCCGTTTTTAGAAATGTTGCCGCAGGCTTTGAAAGAGTAAACTACGTTTTTTGATGCAGCATCTCCTGCAACATCCCTTCTTTCATAGCATGTTCAGATATAATAATTTGGTCAACAGCAGCAATTTCTATTACAACATTCACTAAAATAAGTGCCACCACAATCATATCTACTCGAATAGCGGGCATTCCTTTCATTTGAAGGCGTTCTTGCAAGGTAGCATTCACCACTTTATTATAAAAATCAGGAAAAGCATCAGCACTTAAATAAGAGTGATGTGGATATGGTTTCTCTTTCACCAAAATATTTTCTAAGACATCAAAAGTGCCGGAAGCACCCACAAGCGTGTGCGTAGGATGCTGATTGAGAGCGACTTGTAGCGGTTGTAACTGTTGCTGTAAAAACTGCTGCGTCGCCTCAATTTCGGTGATAGCAATCGGGTCGTTATGATGAAATTTATGAAATAATACAGCTACGCCAATCGGAAAACTCTGTGCCCAATAAACTTGATTTTTATTAGCAATAATAAATTCTACGCTACCGCCGCCAATATCCATGATAAGCATCCGTTCAACACCAAAAGGAACTGCTTGGAGTACGCCTTTATGAATCAACGCTGCCTCGCGCTCGCCGCTAATGAGTTCAACGGTAATGCCCGTTTGCGCTTTCACTTTTTCTATAAATTCTTGTCCATTGCTGGCAGTGCGCAGCGCAGCCGTGCCAAACGCATATAGGCTCGTAACTTGCTGTTCGTCAAGAGTTTGTTTGAATTGTTGCATCACATTCAGCCCACGTGCAAAAGGTGCTGCGCCGATGGTGTGAATGCCTTCTTCCGCGAGTTTTACAAAATGCTGCTTGCGATAAATTTCTCGAAACGTGCCGTCGCCATTCGCTTCTACCAGGAGCAGGTGAAACGTGTTCGTGCCTAAGTCAATAACGCCAAATTTACCCATGTGCTAATGTGCTGATCCCGTTTTGCGGGATAAATTATGCTAATATACTGATATAGTGCTAAATAATTAGCAGATTGACACATCAGCAAATCAGCATATTACTTACGTCGTTCCATGTCTTGCATCAGGTCTTCGGTCTCCGCCATGAGGGCTTCCCATTCGCGTCGGACTTCTGCTTGGCGCTGTTTTTCCGTGCCTTCATAATCGGATGGACGGTCAATTTTTTCTTCTAATTCATTGCGTTCGCGGTCAAGGCGGTCGAGACGGGTAAGCAAGTCTTTATTATCATCAATCGTTTTGGCATGACCGCGCAGGCGATCCAACAGACCATCAACTTTATCCACTGCTTCATCGTATTTGCCCTCGTTAAATTTTTGTTTTTCTGAGCGAAGCAAGCCCCAAGTCGCTTTACCGAGGTCGCGCACTTCCGTAAAGATTTTTTTGGAAGTGTCTTTTTCTTCTACACTACCAAAAAAGTAATTGTAGATCAAAATACCAACAAGCAACATTAAGCCCAATTTGATTAACGTCCACATTATAAACGGTTTTTAAATTTAATAAAACAACATTTGAATTCACCAAAATCGGCTGTGTTTATAACGCTAAGATACGGCTAAAAATTCCAATAAATGCTTGACATGTTTTTGGTTAAATTTTAATTGTCAAAATATTATGAGACTGTCTACTGCAAACTGCTTACTAATTCCCTGTATTTTCTAATTCTGATAATAACTGAATAACGTCACTTTCATTATTTAAGTCGAGTTTTTGCGATTTTGCGATTTGAAGTGCCGATTCAGACAGCACTGATTCAATTTCTTTGCGTTTTATTTTTATTTTTTTGTAATTGATGCCATCTCCTCGTAACCAATAAGATACTTCCGTCGTAAATTCATCATATCGCTCCCCGTTATTATAAGCACCTTCATAACTTGCTTTTTTTAACTGCTTTTCTGTTGATTTTAATAATTGATACTTACCTTCGTGTAATACTTCATAAAATTTCAATCGGACGCTATTAATCTTTTCCACTTCTTTTTCAGAAAAAACGACCCAGCGGCGTGATGGCTTACGTTCTTCTTTGCGCTGAAATGCTTTGATGGTAGTAGCACCTATTTGTCCGATGGAGCCGTCGCGGAGTTGCACAATCACGACTTGTTTAACCAAATCCACATTGAATTTTACAAGCATACTCATGGTGTCCTGTTTCGCAAACTGAATATTGCCTTCCTGCCAATTATCAAATAATAGTGGATTTCCACGAATACCTTCATACCGATTGTCAAAACCTTGAGCGCCAACGCTATATGGGGATAAATTGGCGAGCGTGCGTAGGTTTTGCTCTGGGTCAAAGGGTTGCTGGGCGATGCTCGTCCATGCGTTGAATGTAAGTAGAAATATAAGCAACGGCTTCATGATTTTATTTTTTATTTGAATAAATTACTTATTAGGACACTGATTGCTATTATTTATTAAGGTAAATTATGATTTTATTTGAAGTTCTTAAATCATAAGCAAATCATAAAAATCAGTGTACCATTTTTTGCCAGAATTTCTCTAATTTCGCCACTTCCTTTGAAAACGGGAACTTTCCACTGTTAAAGGTAGTAATTATTTGAAACACGAATTTCGACAATCGGTAAAAGTAGTATGGAATACAATCCCCGCGCCCTCGAGCAAAAATGGAAACAATATTGGGACACCAACGACGTGTACAAAGTACAAAATGAAAGTGACAAACCCAAATATTATGTGCTGGATATGTTCCCGTACCCGTCAGGCGCAGGCTTGCACGTGGGGCATCCACTCGGCTACATCGCTACCGATATTTTTTCGCGTTACAAACGGCTGAAAGGCTTTAATGTGCTGCATCCGATGGGCTATGATTCCTTTGGATTACCCGCCGAGCAATACGCCATCAGCACGGGACAACATCCTGCTACTACAACAGAAGATAATATTAACACCTTTCGTAGACAGTTAGAAAATCTGGGTTTTAGTTACGATTGGAGCCGCGAAGTGCGTACTTCTGACCCAACATTTTACAAGTGGACACAGTGGATTTTTATGCAATTGTTCAATCATTATTATGATAAAATTGCTGATAAAGCATTGCCAATCAATGATTTAATAAAAAATTTCAAAACAGAAGGAAATAAAAATATAAACGCCGTTTGTGACGAAGATACCCCAAAATTTTCAGCGGAGGAGTGGAATGCAATGAGCGAAAAAGAGCAACAAATTTTACTATTAAAATATCGCCTGACGTTTCCAGAGGAATCTTTTGTGAATTGGTGTCCAGCTTTGGGCACGGTTTTGTCGAATGATGAAGTGAAAGATGGTGTGAGCGAGCGCGGCGGCTATCCAGTAGAGCGCAAGCTGATGAAACAGTGGGCGATGCGCATCACGGCGTATGCCGACCGATTGTTGGAAGGTTTAAAAACCGTAGATTGGCCCGAATCTATTAAAGACCAGCAGACAAATTGGATTGGGCGCTCACAGGGTGCTTCCATAAAATTTGATGTTGAGGCACATGAAGGTGTCAAAATAGAAGTTTTTACAACTCGCGTAGATACCATTTATGGGGTGACATTTATGGTGCTGGCGCCCGAACATGAATTAGTGGCGCAACTGACAACGGACGCACAGCGAGCAGAAATTGAGCAGTATAAAAAATGGGCGGCTTCCCGCTCGGAAGTAGCACGGCAAGCGGAAAAGCAAATTACAGGCTCATTTACAGGTAGTTACGCGATTAATCCATTTAATAAAGAGAAGGTACAAATTTGGATTGCAGATTATGTATTAGCTGGTTACGGCACAGGTGCTGTCATGGCGGTTCCCTCGGGTGACCAGCGGGACTGGAATTTTGCGAAGCATTTCAATCTATCTATTATCCCGATTTTAGATGCGCAAAAAAATGTAGACGAAGCGGCAGATGCCACCAAAGAAGGGCGTTACATCAATTCTGGTATTATAAATGGCATGACCTATGCAGAAGCGACGCCGGTTTTGATACAATGGCTGGAAGAACGGGGCTTGGGTAAAGGAAAAATTCAATATCGTATTCGAAATTCGGTATTTAGCCGCCAGCGTTACTGGGGCGAGCCAGTGCCTGCTTACTGGAAAGATGAAGTGCCATATTTGATTGACGAATCGGAATTGCCATTAGTATTACCAAAAGTTGATAAATATCTGCCGACGGAGACGGGCGAGCCTCCATTGGGACGAGCAGAAGATTGGAAATATAAGAACCAGTATCAATATGAATTGAGTACGATGCCCGGTTGGGCGGGTTCGTCGTGGTATTTTTATCGGTATATGGATCCGCAGAATGACGATGCGTTTTGTAGTCCAGAAGCTGCTAACTATTGGCAGCAGATAGATTTATATGTAGGCGGACCGGAGCACGCCGTGGGGCATTTATTATACAGTCGTTTTTGGAATCAATTTATGTACGATTTAGGTTTAGTGCCAGAGCGCGAATACGCGAAGAAGTTGATTAATCAAGGCATGATTCAAGGGCGTTCCAACTTTGTGTTTCGAGCCAGAGAGCAGTTTTTTGAAGCATTTTTGTGGATTAAAGTGTTGGAGCCGTTCTTCGCGGATGCCCGACCGAAGCACATGGCGCATTCCAGTTTGCAAGAAACGGTAACGTATGATTTTTGTTTCGAATCGAATGACTTGGCAATTGAAGTGGTGTCTGTAAAAAATTTGGACAAAATTGATTTCAAAAAAGGCATTGCAAAATCAGATGGGAAACGCTTGTTAATGTTGACCAATGAAGAACTCATTATAGATATTAATAATCCACAAGCCGTTGCGGAGAAAATTCGCAAAGGCATCGAAAGTACGGAGGCATACATAGCATCCGAGACAGCACCGATTTTTGAACAACTATTCATTTCATACAATTTGACACATAAATATCCTGCCGAATGTTTCACAAAGTTACACGTAGATGTAAATATTGTAGAAAATGATATTTTAGATTTAAATAAAGCAAATGGACGAACCCAATTTGAAAAAGCGAATTTCAAACTGAATACAGATGGCATTTTTGGGTGCAGTTTTGAAGTAGAAAAAATGTCCAAGTCTAAATTCAATGTTGTTAATCCTGATCACATTGTTGACAAATACGGTGCCGATTGCTTCCGAATGTATGAGATGTTTTTAGGACCTATCGAAGTCGCGAAGCCTTGGAATACCAGCGGTATTGATGGTGTGAGTCGTTTCTTGCGTAAGTTTTGGGCTTTGTTTTTTGGTAAAAATGATAGTTTTCAGGTAAGTGATGACGAGCCGACGAAACAAGAATTGAAAGTATTACACACGGCTATTAAAAAAGTAAATGAAGATGTGGAGCGGTTTTCGTTCAATACTTGCGTAAGTGCTTTTATGGTAGCGACGAATGATCTAAAAGAATTAAAATGTAATAAACGGGCTGTATTGGAGCCGATTGTGATATTGATTGCGCCTTTTGCGCCACATATTGCGGAGGAACTTTGGCATCTTTTAGGCAATTTGGGCAGCATTCACAAAGAAGGACAATATCCATTACATAATGAAGTATATTTGGTAGAAGATGAAATAAACTATCCAATCAGTATCAACGGAAAAATGCGCACCACTGTGAAATTCCCAGCTTCTGCCACCAAAGAACAGTTGGAAAAAGCAGCTTTAGAATTAGAAGCCATCCAAAAATGGGTAGAAGGGCAGACGGTGAAAAAAGTCATCGTGGTGCCGGGTAGAATGATTAATGTGGTGATAGGTTGAGGCAGTTTACAGTAGGCAGTAGGCAGTAGGCAGTGTGCAGTAGGTTACTCATAATACGTTGATAAACAAAAAATTAAGTTACTATCTTTATAAAATAATGAAAATTAAATTACTGATTGTCAAAGAGTTGAGTGACTGCCCACTGTGAACTGCACACTGTGAACTGCCTACTCACTTCCCATTTCCATTCAGATTAATCAACACAATCTCAATTTGACCGCCATTTTCTATATACTTTGCCAATGCCTCTGCTAAGGGGCCTTCCGTAAGGAGTGCCGCTTGTAATAACTGAATTTGCTTGGCTGCTTTGAGCTGTTCTATTAATTTTTCTTCCGCAGGTGCTTCCGTTGCGGGGGTTGTAAGATTTGCAGCCACGTCTTCTTCATATTGTAAAGGTGGCATATCATATTTTTCCTCCGTATTTACATCATAAAATATGGGTTCTTCGGCTTCTACTTTCATAGCCACGCCTTTCTCCGACAAGAGTTTGACCATGCCTTTCATCAATTCCCGAAGCTGTCCGTCAGATAGAGCGCCACGTCGCCATTTCTTCTTTTTGTAGTCGTACTGCGGCTTTGCGCGGCTCAAGTTACCTTCTGAGTAGCCATTTATCTCCATTTCTCGTAGCCGCCTGGAGATGGTTTTTTGTGTAAAACCTCTTTGCTTCAAGAGTTTGGCGGCAGCGTAGTAGGCACGTTGATAGTCCATAGCGAGGTCATTTTTTATTATAATGGAAATAAAGCCAGCAATCGTTCCAAAAAGGGGAAATAATTTCACCAAAAGAATCTTATTTCTTGAAATTTCCTGAAACTGTTGAAATTTTACCAGTTTACTAAATAAATTTCTTAAAAAAGTAAGTAATTTTTGAAAATGATATGGAAATAGGAAATAGTATTGAAATAATTGCAGTTTTAATGTAATACCTGTTTCTTTGTGATAATAATGAAGGTGAATGGGGAAATGTGAGAGGTGAGCAGTGAAACGCGAGATGAAAATAGTAAATAAAAAATTCAATTATATAAGATTTCGGGTATACCGCTGTATGCTATCTGGCGCTGAAGCTTCAAGGTAGCAGGCAGTCTATTGTGATAACCTGCGTGTTCAGCCATGGACGAACGCATGGGGAAAGCATATCCGTAACCGCCGAGAAGGACGCGGCACTGCGCCGATACACGCTTGTGTGTCGGGTGGCTTTCTATTGCCGCGCTCCATCTCTGCTTTTACATCAGGATTCATTTCTTCACCTATTTAAATCGTCAATATCATGGCTATCAATCAGTTATTAGCACAAGTCCGCACGGACGTTACGAAGTTTACGGGTAGTGGAGACATTATTTTTCCATATCAACCGTAACTATTGCAAAAAACTCGGAGGGTACATTGTACCCTCCGAATCTAATTTAATTGCAAAAACTTCTAAAAAAATTGGTCAAGTTGCACACAGAATTTAATATTTTATATATATTGTCGAATGTTATTTCACTTTAAAATATTACAATTATGACGAACAATCAAAAAGAAATTCGCACAGAAGTTACGAAATTTGTTGGTTCGGATAATGTTATTTTCCCTTACCAACCGTAAGTGGTACGAACAGTTGGAGGGCAGTTACTGTCATCCAACTCATTTAGTTAAATCTATTAATTGATCTAGTTTCTTTACTAACCACGCCTTTGCGATAATTGACTTCATTGCTAATAATTCTACTTTTAATTCATCACTATTTTTATTTTTATGATTTGGATCATAAAAATATTTTATAAATTTTTCTAAAATAGCAATAAAATTTTTAATAGCCTGATGCTTTTCATCTAGCAATTTTTTTTCTCTATCTTTTTGTAGATAACGCATAAGATTTTGAGAATGCTTTTTAAAGTGATCATAACTATCTGCATCTTTCTGCATGATGATTAACTCATAATAAATTCTTAAAAAGAGAGTTTCAGCTGATAGGCGCGTGATTAAGTGCCAATAATCTAATCCTTCAATTTTATCAAGTGCTTTTTGATATTCTTTATTGAAAAAATAACAATAACTTTCAGCTAAATTTACGGTCTCTTCACGAATATCAGGATTTAAATAAGGTGTACACTTTAGCATAAATTTCCAAGTCCAATCGAATTGCCTTACCGAAGCTGCCACCGAAACTGCATTAATAAATAAAAAATGGTCAACTTTATTATTATGCTTAATTATATTCTGTAGATCAGCTATTTGAAAGAGTTCAAAAAGATATTGGGGATAATCTATTCTGCCTGTTTCATAAATCTTATTTGCCTGGTAAATTAATTTTTCAACAAAAACAGCCTTATCAGCATGGGTTAACAATTGCATATGTGCTTTAAAATTAGATAAAAGCTTCACGAATAAGATGTCTTCATATTGTCGAAGTGATTGAATCAGTTGCACATATAATTTAAAAACCGGCTCTGTGTAATTGCTAGCAAGTTTTAAAAGATAATCAGTTTGAATATCTGCTTGATTGGAAAGAAATTTTTGACGAATCAATAAATCACTTACAATTCTGAGTTTTTCCAGTACGTAAAACTTGTCTAAATTCTCTTCTGCCTTATTTAAAGAATCCACGACTGGCTTCATTTTTTCCGTATCTGAATGGAAGAAAAGCGTTTCATTCAACGTATAGAGTGCCAAAAAATCGGCAGTATCCACCGGGTTTCCTGCTTTTTGAATGCGCTCCTCTATGTCGGTCGTTTCTTGCTGCACATACTTTTCAAAGGTATTATAATCGCCTCGCTCGGCTAAAGCACTTGCTATAAGCTTGGTTTTTTCCAAGGGCTGCTGGTCCAGCATTTGATGCGCCAAATAATTTTGTATAATTTCTGGCAGCGCGCGTATAGCGGTCTCCAGTTTTTTGCTGGAAGGGTCATTCAAAATTCTGGCGAGGCGTTCTTTGGTGAACATAATGGAGTCGAAATGCGGAAGCTGCTTACCGTAGTATTCAAAAAGGACAAGTACCTCCTTGTTTTTTGGTAAGCGATATTTTATGAATTTCCCGAAATCCTTGTACTGATCAGGGTGTACTAACTTGAAATACGTAACGAGCTTATTGTCATGAATCGTGTCCGGTGTTTTCATACCCTGAGTTTATATACTGATTTTAAGAAAAATCCTGTTGTATGGATTTTTACAATCGCTTGATTATCAAATTTTTACATCAGTTTTGGGAAGATTTTTTTAGAATTAGGGTATTTTTGGTCTTTGGTTCAGATGCCAAATAAATGGTAATCTTATGCGGGGAAAGAATGGGTATATGAAAAACAGCATATATACGGGTGCGAAGATATATAAAACATAGAACAATCTATGTGATTTACAACAGAAAATGGGTGTACACTGAAAAAATGTGTTCACAACGTTGCGCTATTTAGCAAAAAGTTGCATTTTATATATCGCAAATAACCCACTAAATAAAATTAAACACCTCAAAAAATCAAATTAGTTGGATTTGTATGGCTGATAATGGCTACTTAAAATTAAGTCACTACACTTGAACGGCGCAAAAGGACTAAACTTCATAGTTGCGGAGTCTGGAGTTTTTTAGTTGAAGAAAGCACAATTTGTCCCGGACTCCCTTTTTTATTTTAGTCAGACGTTAGACGTGACAGGTTTTTGAAAACCTGTCACGTCTGTCACGCTGATGAAAAGTAATCCGCCCGACATATTTTAATAATCACACCTACCACCTGTCAAAAGTTCCTACCTTTATTTGGCTTTTCAAGGCCTCCCAGATAAGCCCACAGGTATCACAAAACTGCAATAACGCTTTGTAAGCTCGTTTCCTTAAACACCGCTTTTAGCTTCCAGTTCCGCTTTTCTTTTGATATACACCATGTATCTTTTTCAATTTCTACCCGTTAAACAAAATATAGCAAAGGAATAGAACTTGCTTAATCCCCTCTACTTCATTTATTTTTGTATAACAAATTTTAATTATGAAACACGCGCTTTTAAAATTTACACTTTTTGTGTGTACGCTTCTCTACACGACGACGCTCTTGAGTCAAAGTGAAAATCGCCCGCTATTCGAGCTGGCAAGTAATGTTTACCACCGCGATGCGGAATTGAAAAAAGGCGTTTTATTGAAGTTAAATCAAGAAACGCTGCAAAAAATTTGGTCAGAAAAACCAACACAAGTACAGATTGATATTCCGATTCCAAACTGGAAACCAGTGCGATTGAATTTAGAAAAAAACGACATTTTCGCGGATGATTTTAAAGTAACAATCGCAGGTGCATTGAGTACCACTTACCAAGTAGAACGTGGATTGCATTTCAAAGGGAAAATTGCCAACGGCGGCAAATCCATGGCGGCAGTGTCTATCTTTCGCAATTTCGTGATGGGCGTACTGGCGCAGGAAGACGGCAATTATGTGCTGGGACCGATTGAAAAAGGGCAATCCGAAGACGAAACACTTTATATTTTTTACAAAGAATCTGACTTAGAGCGGCAGGAACCGATAGAATGCCACACCGAAGAAGATGCGCCTAAGGGCGATGACAAAGGACAAGGCGAAAAATCGCTCACTGCAGCCAGCGGTACAGTGCGTGTTTATTTTGAATGTGATTATAAGATGTATCAAGAAAAAGGTAATAATGTAAATACAGTGAATGAATTTGTCACTGGTTTATTTAATGTAGTGGCAACATTATATAGCAACGAATCTATTGCTACGCAAATATCAGAAATAAAAGTTTGGACGAGTCAAGACCCTTACCCCACGACCAGTTCGAGCGATGCGTTGACGGCTTTTGGTGACCGTATGAAAGCGAATGGTTTTAATGGAGATTTGGCGCATCTCTTGTCCAGAAACGCAAACAACTTAGGCGGCATCGCTTGGATAGAAGCCCTGTGCAACCGAAATTATGCGTTTGCCTATTCCAATATTGGCAGTACTTACAGTACGTATCCGACTTACTCTTGGACGGTGGGAGCGGTCACGCACGAGATGGGACACAATCTGGGTTCGCGGCACACGCACTGGTGCGGTTGGACGGGCGGACCGATTGACAACTGCTCTTGCGTGGACAGTGGACCTTGTACGGCAGGACCCGAACCTGCGGCAAGCGGCGGCACGATTATGAGTTATTGTCATTTGCGTACTACGAGCTGTTCAACGGACAATCCGGGTACGAATTTTGCAAATGGATTTGGACCGCTGCCCGGCGATAAAATTCGGCAAGTGGTGAATCAAGCAACTTGTTTGACCGCCGGTACTACGTGTACTGCTCCGACTGATGCACAATTATCCGCTACCAATATCACAATCACCGCCGCTCGTTTGAATTCCTCACTAACAGGTGTTTCTCAATATGACTGGCAATATCGAAGAACGGGAATAACGACTTGGACGGACTTGGCGCAAGGCACGGCTGCTTTTATAGATATTTCCGGTTTGACGGCTTCCACTGCCTATGAATTTCAAGTAAAAGTGCAATGTACGAATGGCGTGTGGAGTGCGTGGTCAGTGTCAAAAACATTCACGACAAGTGCGGCGATGGCTACATGCGCTGCCCCGACGGATGCGCAAATTTCAGCTATAAATATTACAGCCGCCGCCGCTCGTTTGAACTCGTCTTTGACAGGTGTTTCGCAATATGACTGGCAATATCGAAGAACGGGAACAACGACTTGGACAGACTTGGCGCAAGGCACGGCTGCTTTTATAGATATTTCCGGTTTGACCGCTTCCACCGCGTATGAATTTCAAGTAAAAGTGCAATGTACGAACGGCGTATGGAGTATTTGGTCGGTTTCTAAAACCTTCACCACGAGTGCTGCGGTTGCTTGTGCAATGCCTACTTCCCAACAGATTTCTGCTATCAACATCACAGCTACTACGGCAAGATTGAATCATGCGGCAAGCGGATTTAGTAGTTACGACTGGCGATATCGTCGCTCTAACACAAGTGCTTGGACGGATTTGAACGCGACTACCACTTCTTTCGTTGACATTACGGGACTTCGAGCTAATACCAATTATACTTTTCAAGTGCGGGTGAATTGTACGACTGGATGGACAAGCTGGTCAGCTTCTAAAACGTTCCGTACCTTGAGTTCTACTGGCAATATTACACCAGGAGAAGAACTAACGGATGCGATGGAAGAGGCGGTATCAGAAACGCCTACTTTGAATAATGGCTCATCTACCGACAATCATCAACATGATTTACCTGCTACAATGTTGTCACAAAAAGCCACTACTTTATTGCCGGAAGATTTCAATATCAAGACTTATCCGATGCCGGCAAGGGATTATATAGCCGTGGAATTTAGTCTGTACGAGGAAAACAAAGTGCAATTATCGCTGCGCGATTTGACGGGTCGGACGCTCCAAGTGATTCCATTAGGTACGCTCCAAGCGGGAAATTATACCGAAAGACTCACTTTGGAAAATGGACTCCGAGGCTTGTATTTGTTAGAAATAACAGGCAATGAAACCAGTAAAGTGGTTAAAATCCTGATTCAATAAGTTAATGTGCTGATCCCGTTTTACGGGACAAGTTTTGCTGATTTGTCAATTCCGCTGTGCGGGACAAGTCGTGCTAATAACCTCGTGTTAATTCGTTAATTGAAGTTTTTTAAAGTTGACATTTTTATTTAATGTGTACTCCATAAAAGGAGGCTATTTTCTTTGGATATCCTTGTTTGGAAATCGTTTGTAGCCATTTTTAGTTGCCCCGTGCTTTAGCGCGGGTACAACTGCTTGCCATTGTGGTCTTTAAACAAGTAAACTTACTTTACAATGTATTTAATACGTAGAAGCAATTAATTTATATTCATACTAAATTTTATAAAACTACTTTTTTATATTAAAAATTTACTCATTCAGAATTTACTATTAATTTTGTTGAAAGTTAAATTCGAAAAATATATAAAAAGAGTTGCCATTTTGAATTTTTATAAAAATCGCCGAAAAATAATAGGTCATCCCATTTTCAACATTTTTGCAACAAACATTGGGGTAGTAGCCTAATTTATTCGATTACAATCGGCTGTAAACGGCTACAAACGACACTAAATGTTTATTAAACGACTCTTGGGTTGACTTGCCTACATCTTTGTCCCATCAGAAATTTTAATTCGTTAACCAAAAGTAAATTGTGTCATGAATAACCTTAGAAACAGAGTGCAACTCATCGGGCACTTGGGCAAGGATGTAGAAGTCAAACAATTGGAGAATGGCAGCACCATTGCACGGGTGTCCATTGCAACCAAAGAAGTGTATCAAAACCAGAAAGGCGAGAAAGTCGTGGATGTGCAGTGGCACTACCTCATTGGCTGGGGCAAGCTGGCGGAGATGATGCAAGTAATGTTCAGAAAGGGAAAAGAAGTAGCTGTAGAGGGCAAGCTCACGCACCGTAGTTTTGAAGACAAGGAAGGAAATACAAGGTATCTGTCGGAGATTGTTGTGAATGAATTTATGCTATTAAATTAATCGGGTTGGTCGCCCTCTTCCGTTGGGGTTATAATGGAAAAACAAATTTATTATCAAACAACGCGCTAGGTAGTCTGGCATCTACAAATCCGGCATCTGGCATCTAACAAAAAAATCATGAATAGTATCAAAAACAGCATTACGCTCATCGGCAATTTGGGTAAAGACCCAGAAATCAAGCAATTACAAAGTGGTCGCTCCGTCGCTCGTTTTTCACTGGCAACGAATGAAACCTACAAAAATCAGAAAGGTGATAAGGTGACTTCTACGCAATGGCATACCATTGTGGCATGGGGCAAAACCGCTGAAACCATGAATACCTTTCTTAAAAAAGGCAAAGAAGTAATCATACACGGAAAATTGACGTATCGGAGTTATGCAGATAAAGACGGCGTGACTCGCTCTATCCCAGAGATAGTAGCAGATGAATTTGTGTTGTTGAATAAAGCAGAAGATGTGGTTTAATCCTGCGTTAGGTGACATATTCTAAACACTATAAACAAGGTGACACTTTTGAGTAAGTGTCACCTTATATTTTTAAACCCTTTGTTCTTTTTGATTGTATTTCTATGGAATCATTTTTACATTTCCAATGACGCTACTCGACAAAACACCAGACCTGCTCAACCGTTTACAAAGCTTTGAGGTCTTTCACAATATAGAATCTACCGATTTGCAATGGCTCATAGAGCGTTGTCGCTATTGTTCGTATAATGTAGATGAATTGCTGTTTCGTCCTGGAACGCCGTCTGACTATATGCTTATTCTGGTGCAAGGGAGTTGCTCGATAGAATTTGAGCAACAAGGCGAGATGCAGATGGCAGGTACGTGGGAGACAGGTGATGTGACAGGTGTGCTACCTTTCTCTCGAATGCGGGAAACAAAGGCTTACGGACGCGTGCAAGAGCCTTGTCAGGTACTGGAATTGCACCGTGACCATTTTGTGGAAATGGTCAATCAAAGCTTTGAACTGACACAAGCCTTAGTAGCGGTGATGACAGATCGGGTACGCGATTTTACGCAACTGCGTTCACAAAATGAAAAATTAATCGCGCTTGGAAAATTATCGGCAGGATTGGCGCATGAATTGAATAATCCAGCTTCTGCAATGGTACGCAATGCCGATGAACTGCATCGTAGCCAACATCAGACACCGGAGCGTTTCAAAGCCGTACTCACCGTGCGCATCACAGCGGAGCAGACCGACCAAGTCAACGAAATTCTGTTTTCAAAAGTAGAGAATTTGAAAGGAGTCGAATTGCCTATGTTGGAACGAGAATCCCGAAAAGATGATATTTGTGACTGGTTGAGCGACCACGATATTGACAACGGAGACGATATTGCAGATACACTGGTAGAGTTTGGTTTTGAGTTAGAAGACGTAGAGAAAGTTTCGGAAATTGTAGACGGCAAACATCTCGAACCTATCCTTTGGTGGATGGAGGGATATCTGACGGTGGAAAAATTGGTGGTTGAAATTAAAGAATCTGCCACGCGTATTGCTTCGCTCGTTCAAGCAGTAAAGTCATATTCGCACATGGACCGAGGCAGCGCGATGGTGCCGACGGACGTACACGAGGGCATAAAGAGTACCATTATTATGTTGAAACACAAATTCAAGGAAAAGGATATTCAAATGCAAAAAGATTTGGATGTGAATATTCCAAGAATAATGGCGAATCCTGGAGAATTGAATCAAGTCTGGACAAATATTATTGACAATGCACTGGATGCGATGGAGCATAATGGTACACTTTCTATTGAGACGCGCGCCGATAATCGTTTCGTTCGTGTAGAGATTACCGATAGTGGAAGCGGTATTTCAGAAGAGAATATGAGCCAATTATTTGATCCGTTTTTCACTACAAAAGCGATGGGACAAGGCACTGGAATGGGTTTGGATATTGTAAAAAAAATCATAGACCGACAAAAAGGAGATATCAAAGTAAAATCAAAACCCGGTGAAACGACGTTTACCATTTGCTTGCCAATACCTCAACAAAGCGGAAACGTAATTTAAAAAACCAACGAAAACACCCTTACAATTATGGCAACTGATAAAAAAAACCCAATCATACTCTCAGTGGATGACGACGCACAGGTGTTGCGTTCGCTCAAAAATGACCTTCGACAAGAATTTAAAGAAGATTATCGCATCATCAGCACTCAGTCTGCTAAAGAAGCACTAAGCAGTTTGCCGGAATTGAAAAAAAAAGGCGAAACCGTTGCCCTTTTGCTTTCTGACCAGCGAATGCCGGAGATGGAAGGCGTAGCGTTTTTAGAACAAGCGAAGAAAATCTACCCAGAGGCGAAGCGCGTATTGCTCACTGCCTATTCGGATACCGACGCAGCGATCAAAGCGATCAATGAAGTGCATTTGGATTATTATCTAGTAAAACCATGGGAGCCTCCGACCGAGAAATTATACCCTGTTTTAAATATTTTACTAAATGAATGGGAAGAAACCCATAAGCCTGAGTTTTGGGGCATCCGAGTCATCGGCTATCAATACGCGCCCAAATCACACGAAATCAAGGATTTTTTAGCTGGCAATCTTTGTCCGTACCAATGGTTGGATGTAGACATCAATCCGAAAGCAAAGGAATTGATGGATTTATTTCAATTGGAAAGTAAAGATTTACCAGTCGTATTTTTTGAAGACAGCACTTATTTAAAACAGCCCGAGACGCGTGAATTAGCAGAACGAATTGGATTGAGTCCAAATGCAAAATCAGATTTATACGACGTGGTCATTATTGGCGCAGGTCCGGCAGGTTTGGCAGCAGCAGTGTACGGCGGTTCGGAAGGTCTGAAAACATTATTGATTGATAAGCGTGCGCCAGGCGGACAAGCGGGTACCAGTTCCAGAATTGAAAATTATTTGGGTTTCCCGACGGGCTTGAGTGGGGCAGAACTTTCACATCGAGCCATTACACAGACAAAGCGGTTTGAGGTAGAATTTCTGGTACCACAAGAAGTAATCGGCATTCAAAATGATGGTCTTTACAAAGTAGTTTGCTTGAGTGATGGCTCTACAATCAACACCAAAAGTATTATTATCACTACTGGCGTAGATTATCGAAAATTGCCGGCAAGTGGCGTGGACAATTTCACAGGCGCAGGCGTGTACTATGGAGCGGCGATGACGGAAGCCAACAGCTGCAAAGATCGGGAGGTATATGTGGTAGGAGGAGGTAATTCTGCTGGGCAAGGTGCGGTTTATCTATCTAAATTCGCTAAAAAAGTAAATATTTTAATTCGAAAAGAAGACTTAACGTCTACGATGTCTTCGTATTTAATTGACCAGATTAATAGCATTGAAAATATCGAGGTGCAGGGCAAACGAGAAGTCATAGAAGCTTGTGGCGACGGGCATCTACAGCGATTAGTGATTGAAAATGTGGAAGATCAGTTGCGCTATTCCGTAGATGCAGATGCCTTGTTTATTTTTATTGGGGCAAAGCCAATTACGGAATGGCTGGGCGGTAAAATCATTCGAGACAAGAGAGAATATATTATCACAGGACGAGATTTGGTTTTGACGACTGATTTTAAAAAAACGTGGAAGCTGGAGCGAGAGCCTTTTTTGTTGGAAACTTGCGCGCCGGGCGTGTTTGCTGCGGGCGATGTGCGGGCAGGCGCTATGAATCGGATTGCGTCGGCGGTGGGCGAAGGTGCGATGGCGATTAAATTTGTGCATGAGTATTTGGATGAGATATAAGAGGTATTTGGTACTGGGTATTTGGTATTTGGACACATATCATTCCAATCCTCTATCTTCTAAAAGCGGACGGGTATTCCAACATTCCATTTTCCAACATTCCAATATTTTCCATAGGTTTGCGTTATAAAGCTCGTTAAAAATAAGATTGATACCAAAACCAAAATTAACGTTCGGTGAAATGAAAAGGATTATTTTATTAAGCGCACTGCTGGTGTGTTCAGCGGTTTTATTTGCGAAAAGTGCGTATTCTATTAAAGTAAAACTAAATGGTTACACAGAAAAGCAACTGTTTTTGGGTTATCATTTAGCTGATAAACAATATTTGACAGATACCGCGCAAGTAGATGCCAATGGTTATTTTGTATTTGAAGGCGAGAAAGAATTGCCTGGTGGCGTATATTTGGTGGTCATGCAGCCTAATAATGAATACTTTCAGATTTTGGTGAGTAAGGGGGAACAAAATTTCAGTGTAACCACGAATCCGAAAGACCCAGTAAATGGCATGAAAGTCGAAGGCTCACCGGATAATAAATTATTATACGAATATTTGAATTTCCTGTCTACCCGTCGTCCGTTGGCTGATACCTTGCGGGCGCAATTGGAGCGTTCCAAAGACAATCAGCCGGAAATAGCACGGATTAATAAAGAGTTAGAAAAATTGAATGACGAGGTATTGGTGTATCAAAAAGACTTGGTTGCCAAACATCCCAAAACGCTTACAGCAGCTATCATAAAAGCCAATTTGATGCTGGATATTCCGACCTATACCGGTACGCCGCAAGTACAAGATTCTTTGAAATGGCGATACTCTTTATTACACTTTTTCGATAACATTGATTTGACCGACCCGCGCATGATACGCACACCATTCCTATTTGAAAGAGTGGATTATTATATTCAAAAATTAAATATTCAACATCCTGATTCCCTGTCGAAATCGGTAGAATTTGTATTGCAAAAAATGCGACCAGCGGAAGAAACATTCAAATATTATCTAATTCATTTCCTGAATTTTTATGCCAAATCCAACATTGTAGGCATGGATGCGGTCTACGTGCATTTGGTGGACAAATATTATGCAAGTGGATTAGCACCGTGGACAGATTCTACACAATTAAAAAATATCGTTCAAAATGCCAGTGAATTAAAATCAACGCTCATCGGTAAAACCGCGCCAGATGTGCAATTGGATCGTCGCGATGGCACGAAGTTTAAATTAAGCGATATCAAATCAAATTATACGGTATTATACTTCTGGGCGTACGATTGCAGTTTTTGTAAAAAATCAACACCAACAATGAATGAATTTCACAAAAAATATAAAGATAAAGGGGTGAAATTAGTAGCCGTGTGTCGTAAGTTTGGCAAAGACGTTCCAGAATGCTGGAAATATGTGGACGAGAATGGCACGCAAGACTGGATTCACGCCTCCGATCCCTATGGTTTTACGAATGTATATCATATCAAATCAACGCCTCAGATTTACATTTTGGATGAGAATAAAAAAATCCTCTCTAAGCGTATCGCTGCCGAGCAATTGGAGGAAGTAATGGACCGGATTATAGAAATGAATAAGAAGTAATGTGCTAATCCCGCTTTACGGGACAAGTTATGCGGATTTGTTAATGTGCCGATTATACGAGCGTTATTAGCATATCAGCACAGTGGCATATCAGCACAACTTGTCCCGTAAAGCGGGATCATCTTTGTTCGGGTTTGAAATCCATTCGTTTGGTGAAGTAGGAAAAAAATGCGGGCCAAAAACGTTTTACATAGACGGAATACACTTCGCGTTTTCCAATCATCACTTCTTCTTTTTTACGGTCAATGGCGCGGATGGCTCGGTTTGCAAAATAAGTAGGATCCATCCCTTTTTCAGTTTCTGCCGCCATTGCATTCATGGGAGAGCCGTCGCCGGTCAGTGCGTTTACCGTCACGTTGGTACGTACGTAGCCGGGTAAAATAATCGTTACATCAATGTTTTGTCGCCCAAACTCTGTTCGCAAGGAGTCAAAAAAACCATGCAAAGCGTGCTTAGAAGCAGCATACGCTGAGCGATACGGCACGCCAATTTTACCCATCACACTGCTGATGACTACAATTTGACCAGAACCTTGTTGTAAAAAGATAGGTAGAATTGCTTTTGTGATTGCAATAGCGCCAAAATAATTAACGGTCATAATGCGCTGGTCTACTTCCAAAGTCGTTTCTATAATAAGCGAACGTTGAGAAATGCCGGCGTTATTCACAAGAATATCAATTTTGTTAAAATACGCCACCGCTTTTTCAACAGCAGCCGGAATCGTATCAAAATCCGTTACATCTAATGGAATAAGTAATACTTCTGTATTTTTATGGCAATTGTTTTTTACCCGTTGCAATTCTTTTTCGTTTCGACTGGACAGGATGAGTTTTGCGCCTTGCTCCGCCAGCGCGTAGGCGAGGTGCTCTCCGATGCCGGACGAGCCGCCCGTAATCCAAATTACTTTATCTTTGAAATTCATTACTTATCCATTTACTTTGTAGGATAAAAATCGGTTTGACTATCTTCTGTTTGTTAAAACAAGCGAAAAGTAGTATATTCATACCACTTAGCCAAAAATACTTATGAAAGTCGTCTATTTTATACGCCATGCCAAGTCCAGTTGGGACAGTGATTCGCTACGAGATATGGACCGTCCGCTCAATGAGCGCGGCTTGAGAGATGCGCCGTTTATGGCAAATTTATTGAAAAGTAAAGGCATTCTCTTAGATGGAATTGTGTCGAGTCCGGCGAATCGCGCCTACACGACTGCCACTTATTTTGCAGCAGCTTTTGATTTGAAAGAAACGGAAATAAAAGTAGTAAACCAGATTTACGAATCAAGTCCTGCTACTATCCTTGCTATCATTCGCCAGCTTCGGGAGGATTGGAATACGATTTTTATTTTTGGACACAATCCGACGTTTACTGATTTGGTAAATCAATTTGCCGGGCGCGTCATTGACAACATCCCGACTTGTGGTATTGCAAAAGTAGAAGATGAAGTGCAGCATTGGCAAGACTTTGGCGTTAAAAATGCTCGATTGACTGCCTTTTATTATCCAAAACAACATTTTATCTAATGCGCATTTACTGGTTATTTACATTTTCGATGTTGATTTTACTCGGTTGTAATAAAGAAGAAAAACCGCCGATTGGAAAAGACAAATTCATTAAAATTTTGGTAGACATTCATCTGGCAGAGGCGGCGATGCAAGAAATGGCTTCCATGCAACGGGATAGCATAGGCAAGAAATATTACAACAAAATATTTGAATTACATAAAGTGCCAGAATCAGATTTTAATCGAACCTTGGTATATTACAAAAAAGACCCAGAAAAAATGGACGCGCTTTATAAAGACGTATTAAAAGAAATAGAAACGCAGGAAAAGGCGGCTCGATAGGGTTGTGAATCACGTGTTAACAGACTTAACAATTATTTAATGCAGCGCGGAAGAGTAGGTGTATCGAAAGGTTTACATTTGTGCGGATTTTAAAACTAATTGATAGCCAATGGATTCTGTAAAAATACTCATTGTGGATGACGAGCCGGATATTTTGGAGTTCTTGAGTTACAATTTGAATAAAGAAGGATACACGGTGTTTGCAGCATCGGACGGGGAAGAAGGCATCAAAATTGCGGAGCGCGAACATCCTACGTTGGTCATTCTGGATATTATGATGCCCAAAATGGATGGGGTAGAGGTGTGTCGTTATTTGCGCAGTAAAACGGAATTTGACAAAACGCTTATCGCTTTTCTCACGGCTCGAGAAGAGGATTATTCTCAGATTGCTGCTTTGGATGTAGGTGGCGACGATTATATTACCAAGCCCATTCGACCCCGAGTTTTTATCAGTCGTATCAAAGCCCTTTTGCGCCGCAGCGACCGAGATGAAGTTGCAGACGAGCGTTCTTCGGTTATTAAAATTGCGGATTTGGCGATTGACCGCGAGCGGGTGACGGTACAGCGGGGAGAAGAAATTATTGAGTTGGCAAAAAAAGAATTTGAATTATTACATTTGTTGGTGTCCAAACCAGGAAAAGTTTTTTCGCGCGAAGAGATTTTTAACAAAGTGTGGGGCACGGATGTTATTGTTGGCAATCGCACGATTGACGTGCATGTGCGCAAGCTGCGCGAGAAAATCGGAGATGATTATATTAAAACGATTAAAGGAATTGGTTACAAATTTGAGTTTTAAATGTTAAAAAATCCTACGCCTCGACAGATTGCGTTGTTCATTTCCCTCTTCATTGCTGTGTTTTCGGTCCTTTTTCTCCTTCTGCTGCTCTCTATTTATAAAGCTGCTTTTCCCATTTTATTTTATTTCTTTTGGGCGATGCTGATTTTTGCGGTCTCTTTTATAATTACTTTATTTTATATTGAACGATATATTTATCGAAAGATTAAAGTTATTTACAAAACGATTCGAGAAGAAAAGCTTTCGCCACAAGAGAAAACGATTAATATGACTTCCAACATCATAGAAGATGTGGAACGAGAAGTAACCGAATGGGCTGATAATCAGAGAAAAGAATTGGATAAATACAAAGCATGGGCAGAGTATCGGCGGGAGTTTCTTGGCGATATTTCACATGAATTAAAAACGCCCATTTTCAATATTCAAGGTTACTTACATACTTTATTAGATGGTGGATTGGATGATGAATATATCAACGTTACTTATTTACAAAAAGCAGCAAAAAACGTAGAGCGTTTAAATACTATTGTAGAAGATTTGGAATCTATTGCAAGATTGGAATCAGAAGAGTTGATTTTGGAAATGCAGGCTTTTGATATTAAAAAACTGGCGGAAGAAGTCTTTGATGATCATGAAATGAAAGCCGCAGAACGCAATATCCGCTTAGAATTTAAAGATGGTGCTGGACAAAATTATAAAGTGCGGGCAGACCGGGAGAGCATCCGCCAAGTGCTGGCAAATCTGGTGAATAATTCTATTAAATACGGCAATGTAAATGGTAGAACGAAAGTAGGATTCTATGATATGGATAAATATTTGTTGGTAGAAGTAGCAGATAGCGGCATCGGTATTGCAAAAGAACACCTCAAACATATTTTTGACCGCTTTTATCGGGTGGACAAACACCGCTCGCGCGACCAAGGCGGCTCTGGCTTAGGGTTAGCCATTGTCAAACACATCGTAGAAGCGCATCAACAAACTATTCACGCACGTAGCACCGCCAATATTGGCTCTACTTTTGGATTTACATTGGAGAAAGCGAAGAATTAATGTGCTAATGTGCCGATATGCCAATGCTATACCCATTCAACTTTTTCAAAATCATCCATAATTTTGGTGCGTTTGCCCTACAATTAGCACACCAGCATATTGGCAAATCAGCAAATCTTTCTATCTTTGCGGCTTGAAAAAATGAAGGATTAAATCAAATGATAACAGCTTCTAATATATTTGTACAATACGGCGGCAGAATTCTGTTTGACCACATCAACGTCGTGATTGGCGCGCGCGACCGCGTGGGATTGGTCGGGCGAAACGGTGCCGGAAAATCTACGTTTCTAAAAATCTTGGCAGGCGAGCAAACGTCTGACGAAGGCAATATCACTCGTCCTTCGGGAAGTACGCTTAGTTTTTTGCACCAAGAAATGAATATGCCAAAAGGCAAAACTGTGATGGAAGAGACGCTCACGGCGTTTGACGAATTACGAAAGTTGGAAAAGCAACTGGAAGACGTGCATAAAGAAATAGAGCGGCGCACGGATTATGAAAGTGACTCTTATTTTAAATTGCTTGAAGATTTTTCGCATTTGAATGACCGTTTTCACTTGCTCGGTGGCGAGGATATGCAGGCGAGTGCGGAGCGCGTGTTGAAGGGTTTGGGTTTTAAAGCGGCCGATTTTGACCGGCAAACCAGCGAATTCAGTGGTGGCTGGCAAATGCGGGTAGAATTAACGAAAATGTTGTTGCAACGCCCTGATTATCTGCTATTGGACGAACCTACGAATCACCTTGATATTGAATCTATTATCTGGCTGGAAGGCTTTTTGAAAGAATATCCTGGAGCGATTATTCTCATCTCGCACGATAAGCAATTTTTGGATAATATCACCAATCGCACGGTGGAGATTGAATTAGGAAAAGTGTTTGATTATAAAACGTCTTATAGCAAATATGTAGAATTGCGCCGCGAACGCCGCGAAAAATTGCAGTCTTCTTTCGAAAATCAGCAGCGCGTCATTGCACAAAAGGAAAAAACCATTAACCGATTTATGGCGAAAGCCAACAAGAGCACGATGGCAAAATCTATGCAAAAGCAGTTGAATAAGATGGAGCGCATTGAGATAGACGAGGAAGACGTGGCGGCGATGAACTTGCGATTTCCAGAAGCACCGCGCTCTGGGCAGGTCGTAGTAGAAGGCAAACACGTAGTGAAAACCTATGGTGAAAAAAATATTTTGAACGGTGTGGACATCAAGCTGGACCGTGGCGACCGCATCGCATTCGTAGGGCAAAATGGACAAGGCAAAACGACCTTGGCAAAAATGATTGTCAAACAAGTATCGCTCACGGATGGAAGTATAACGCTTGGTCATAATGTGTCTATCGGCTATTATGCTCAAAATCAATCGGATGTATTAGACCCGACCATGACTTTGCTGCAAACGATGGAAGCGGCGGCTCCACCCGAAATGCGTACGCGCTTGCGCAATATCCTGGGTGCGTTCATGTTCAGCGGCGAAGATGCAGACAAAAAAGTGACGGTGCTTTCTGGTGGAGAACGGGCGCGGCTGGCGCTGGCGTGTATGTTGCTCAAGCCTTTCAACCTGCTGGTGCTGGACGAACCGACGAATCACTTGGACATTATTTCTAAAGATATTCTAAAACAAGCATTGTTGGATTATGATGGGACGATGATTGTGGTATCGCACGACCGAGAATTCTTAGCAGGGTTGACCAATCGTACGCTTGAATTCCGCGACCGACAATTATATGATTATATTGGAGATGTAAATGCGTTTCTCGAAAAGCGTGCGCTGGATAATATGCGGGACGTAGAATTGAGCACTAAAAATGGCAAGTCGAACGGAAGTGTAAATGGGGCTGAAAAGAAAGAATTGAATTTTGACGACCGCAAGCGCCTGCAACGCAATGTAAGCAATGCCGAAAAAAATATTGAACGCCTCGAGGAAGAAATTGCAAAAATAGAAGCTCAAATGGCAGATGTAGATTTTTATAATAAACCTGATTCTAAAAAAATAATGAATACGCTCGACCAAAAGAAAAAAGTGCTACAAGAAGCGATGCAGACGTGGGAAGTGGCGCAGTTGGAACTGGAAGAGGCGGGCGAGTAACAACGAAACTTGTTTCGTTTAAAAATTCTACAAGATAGAATGTAATACAATAGAACAAGAGACTATTTACATAAGGTTACTTTTTGTAGCCCGTATTGCATTAATTGGAACGCGGATTTAAGCGGACTTTTTTTATGCTCCTTACATTTTTTTTATGCAAAAAGCATATCAAAAAACTTACTTTACAGTGTAGTAGTTCCACTTTCAAAAAAAAATTCTTCTCCTGATTAAACCTTCTCCTTTTGTCAAAGTCTACTCTACAATTAAAAACGATAGGCGAATGAAATGTTAAATTTCTACCTATTTGGTTGTTAGAATGTGCACGTTTTTCCAACCCCCACTTTATTTCCATTATTTTATAACCAAAAATGATCAATCTATTATGAAAAAGCTCGCATTTTTCACAGTTCTATTATTGACTCTAATGTTCACATTTACCGCTTGTAATGACGATACGGATGACGAAACGACAACGACCGACGAATCCGTAATGACCAGTGAGGACTTGACTTCTATCGAAGATGTCGTATTTGATTTAGAAGATGAAGTGAACGAAGTGATTGACAATCAATTGAATGGCGGGGTAGAAATCCGAAATGATTGTCCGACCAAAACAGTCACGCCAACCGGTAATATTTTCCCAAAAACAATCACGCTTGATTACGGCGCAGGCTGTAACACGCCACGCGGCAGATTAAAAAGTGGTAAAATTATTATTACACAAAGCGATACATTGAATCAACAAGGCGCTACTCGTACCATCATATTAGAAAATTATTATGTGGATAGCGCGAAAGTAGAAGGCACAACCACCTTGGTAAACAATGGCAGTGCTTCTTTCAGCCGCAAATTCAACGTGAAAATCACGTACCCAAATGGCGAAGTCGCCAACTTGCAAGCGGAGCATACCTACGCACAAACCGTCGGTGCAAACACGCCCCGAATTTTCGATGATGTGTTTCAAATTACTGGTTCTTCCTCCGGCACCAACCGCAACGGAAAATCGTATAGCGCCAATATCATCGAGCCACTCGTGAAAGCGACGGGCTGCCCGTGGATTAAAAATGGTATCCGCCAAATAACCAGAAACAGCAACACGACTACGATTGACTACGGCTTTGGCGATAACTGCGACAACAAAGCGCAAGTGACTTTGCCAGAAGGTGAAACTCGCATTATCCGCATCGAAGCGTGGTGGAGAAGGTAGGGAGTGGTGAATAATGAGTGGTGAATCGTGACCATTATACGATTCACCATTCACTCCTCACTTTTTATAGCTACTTTTCAAATCTACCGTCAAATTAAATATCAATTTTTCTGGTGTCGAATCACGGTCAACCGTGAAGTAGCCTTTACGCATAAACTGCACTTGCGTGCCTGCTTGGGTATCTTTCAAACTCGGCTCCACGTAGGCTTTTTCAATCACTTTTAAAGAATCGGGATTGAAAAATTCGAGATAATCTCGGTCTTCGTGGTTGGTGGGTTCCGAGTCGGTGAAGAGTTTGTCATACATTCGTACTTCCGCTTTCAATGCGTGATTCGCTGATACCCAATGAATGGTACCTTTTACTTTCAAGCCGGATGTATCCGAGCCGCTGCGACTTTCGGGGATGTAGGTGCAATGCAATTCTATGATATTATTATTTGAATCTTTTACAACTTCTTCACATTTTATAATGTAAGCTGCTTTCAAACGTACCATTCCACCCGGCGAGAGTCGGAAATATCCTTTTGGCGGATTTTCCATAAAGTCATCTTGTTCAATGTATAATTCGTTGGAAAACGGCATTTTACGCATTCCAGCACTTTCATCTTCTGGGTTATTTTCAACCTCCATTTCTTCTACTCGTCCTTGCGGATAATTGGTAATAATAACTTTTATCGGGTCTAAAACTGCCATTACACGCGGCGTGCTTTTATTTAGTTCTTCGCGAACGCAAAATTCTAACAATTCCAATTCAATCAGATTTTCTCGTTTGGCAATGCCCACGCGATTGCAAAATTCTCGAATACCTGCCGCCGGATAACCGCGCCTGCGCATCCCTGCAATGGTGGGCATTCGCGGGTCATCCCAGCCCGTGACGTGATTTTCTTCTACCAATTTCAACAATTTCCGCTTGCTCGTAATCATGTATTCTACGTTCATCCGGGCGAATTCAATCTGCCGAGATGGAAAAATATCCAACTGCTCAATAAACCAATCGTATAATGGACGGTGATGAATAAATTCTAAAGAACATAAAGAATGCGTAATATTTTCAATAGAATCGCTCTGTCCATGCGCAAAATCGTACATCGGGTAAATACACCACGCATCGCCCGTGCGATGATGATGTTCATGTTTAATGCGATATAATACGGGGTCTCGAAAGTGCATATTCGGTGAAGACATATCAATTTTGGCGCGTAAAACCTTTGAGCCGTCTACAAAATCGCCATTTTTCATCCCTTCAAATAGCTTCAAATTCTCTTCTATCGAACGATTGCGATATGGACTCTCTTTGCCTGGCACAGTCGGCATTCCTTTCTGTTCGGCAATTTCCTCTTGGGTAGAATCATCTACGTATGCCAAGCCTCTTTGTATCAACTTTGTAGCAAACTCATATAATTGTTGAAAATAATCTGATGCGTATAATACTTCGCCATCCCATTGATAACCAAGCCATTGGATGTCATTTTTAATATTCTCAACATAGTCGGTTTTCTCTGTCGTTGGATTGGTATCGTCCATCCGCAGGTTCGTACTGCCGCCATATTTCTTGGCAATTTCAAAATTCAACACAATTGCCTTTGCATGACCAATATGCAAATAGCCATTGGGCTCCGGCGGGAAGCGCGTGTGCACTCGTGCAGCGTGTTTGCCATTGCTGATGTCTTCTTCTATAATTTCTTCTATAAAATTTAATGATTCCTTTACTTCGCTCATACAATTGTGTTAATGTGTTTGTGTATTAATGTGTTCATGTCGCTTAGTTGTCAGAACCTTGATTCACGGGATTTAACGATTGGCTTGATTATCCTTTTTTTATGGATAAGCCAATCAAATTAATCATTAAATCAGAAGAATCATGGTTCATACATTATAATTCAAGGTCAATATTCTCCGCTTCGTGCCAAGGCAGTCCGCATTCATTTAGTTTTTCCATGAAAGGGTCAGGGTTGAGTTGTTCAACATTATAAACACCTGCGCCCGTCCATTCGCCCGTGAGCATCATCATCGCGCCAATCACGGCTGGAACGCCCGTTGTGTAAGAGACCGCTTGCGTCCTCGTTTCTTTATACGCAGCTTCATGGCTACAATTATTCCAAACGTAATATGTTTTTTCTTTTTCATTTTGCAATCCTCGAATGCGACAACCAATCGAAGTTTCACCGGTATAATTCTCCCCCAAATCGCCCGGATTCGGCAGCACCGCTTTCAAAAACTCTAACGGAATAATATCTATGCCTTTAAATTTCACGGGTTCAATTCCTGCCATACCTATATTTTGAATCACTCGCAAATGCGTCAAATATTCATCGCCAAATGTCATCCAAAACCGCGCCCGTTGCAAGGTTGGGAAGTTTTTGACCAACGATTCTAACTCTTCGTGATAAATCACATATGACTTTTTCGGACCGATGCCCGGATACGTCAACATTTTTCCGATGGCGTGTGGTTCCGTCTCTACCCATTTTCCATTTTCCCAATATTTCCCTTTTTGCGTCACCTCGCGGATGTTGATTTCTGGGTTGAAATTCGTAGCAAACGCCTTGCCGTGGTCGCCTGCATTGCAATCCACGATGTCCAAATATTGCATTTCATCAAAATGGTATTTCGCCGCGTGTGCCGTGAAAACACTCGTCACGCCCGGGTCAAATCCACAACCTAAAACCGCCATTAAACCTGCTTTTTCAAAACGCTCCTGATACGCCCATTGCCAGCTATATTCAAATTTTGCGACATCTTTTGGTTCATAATTAGCAGTGTCCAAATAATGCACGCCCGCTTCCAGACAAGCATCCATAATCGTCAAATCCTGATACGGCAACGCCACATGAATCACCATTTTGGGTTGAAATGAGCGAATCAAAGCGACCAGTTCTGGCACGTTTTCTGCATCTACGGCTGCGGTTTGAATATCTCTTCCTAAATCTTCTTGAATCGCTTGCGCTATCGCGTCACACTTTGATTTGGTACGACTTGCTAATAAAATTTCTGAAAATACAGTTGGATTTTGCGCGCATTTATAAGCCACTACTTGCCCGACGCCGCCTGCGCCAATGATTAAAACTTTTGACATTTTTCGCTGGTTATTTGGTTGTTAAAAATTTGAGTGCAAAAGTAAGCAATTTGCCGATTTGCGGATGCGCTAATTTGCCGATGATGGGATAATTTCTTACATTTGAACCTAAAAGAATGAATGGCGAGAGACAAATTTCATCAGGAGGTGCGCGTTGCTTTAGAAAAGGAAGGTTGGACGATTACGAACGACCCGCTTTTGTTTAAAGTAGGAGAATTACAAGTGCATATAGATTTAGGTGCAGAGCAACTAATCGCAGCAGAGCGTGGTACGGATAAAATTGCAATTGAAATTAAAACATTTGGAAATTTATCTTTTATCACAGCATTGTACGAAGCAGTTGGAAAATACATTATTTATCGAAACGTTTTGAAAATAAGAGAACCAGAACGAACCCTTTTTCTGGCTGTGCCGGAGCGTACATTTAATCTATTTTTTAAAGAAGAAATCGTACAAAAAGTAATGGAAGAAGAACATTTTAAAATTGTTATTTATAATCAAGACACGCAAAAAATTGTAAGATGGATACAATAAAAAAATATGAAGTCGCTATTTTGAGTATTTTGGAGGAGTACGCTAAACTCAAATATGCCAATGTCGTTGGCGGTAATTATTTAATTGCCGACAAAGAAAATCACCGCTATCAGGTAATGACCATTGGTTGGGACGGCGATAATTACGTGCACAGCAGCCCCATGCACTTCGACATTATTGACGGCAAAATCTGGGTACAACAAAATAATACCGAATGGGAAGTAGGCGAAATGCTCGAAGAACAGGGCGTTCCCAAATCGGACATCGTAGCAGGTTTTCTGCCGCCGGATTTACGGGAGTATACTAAATATGCTGTGGCGTGAGTAAGTAGGCAGTTTAAAGTTAGCAGTTGAATCCAGATAGCTATCGGGAGCCTACTAACTCACCAAGCCAGCGTTACCTCCATAGACGAAGACATCTGCGGAAATTTCTTCCAACTATTCTGACTGCCATATTTATAAAAATGAGTCGCACCGATGGAGGGAATGGTAATGGGCAACCGGAGCAACTTGCCTTTCCCGCTGGCGTACACCCACTCTGCCGACACCGCAAAATTGTCATCCACTTTGATTTGATACTTTGATAAATCTACCGTCACCCAGCCTTGCTTGTGTTTGAAAAGTTCGACCAAAATATTTTCTTGATTCAAAAACGCGCCCGGTTTGCCGTCCGAGAGTTCGTACACGTTGATGCGAAAATGGACGGTATCAAAATCATTGTAGGCAATAAAAAATCGGAATTTTTCTAATTGAGCTGCGCGCTTCGTCCGAAATTTGCGTCCGATGGCAGAACCCAAGTTTTGATTGGGACGGTCACTCAGTGCAAGATTCGTTGCACTCTTCGTTTTAATATTGTCATTCCCTTGCGTTTCGTAATTTTTAAAACTCGGTTTTACCACTACTTCTGCCAACTTGGTGTCTACCGGTTGTAATTTAATTTCTAAAAATAATGGAATAGCAGTCGAATTCTTCGCTAACTTTCGACTTTCAAAACCAACACTGGAGAATTGGATAGAATCTGTTACAAATTCATTTTCAGGCAAATACAATTCAAATTCGCCCTGCAAACCTGAAACCGTGCCGTAAGGGCTGCCGACAATCCCAATATTCACGTAAGGCAAAATCTCGCCCGTCTCCGCGTTGGTCACTTTACCCGTCAGGCGTTGCGCGTACATGGAGTTGACTAATATTGAAAGAGCAACCAAGAGCAAAAATCTTTTCATCCATTTATTTTTGAAAAATGAAGAGTAAAGATATGTATTTGATTTGTAAAAATTGGTGGAGCGTTTGTAGAATCGCACAATCTAATAGACCTTTGTAACATCATTTCATAAGCTATAATTTAATTAAAATGAATCGCTTTATTCTTTTTTTTCTACTCCTAAGTTTGAATTCCCTTTTTGCGCAAAGCAATAAAAATCTTCAGCAACTCCGCGTGGATGTCGTTTATCTCTCCTCTGACTTGCTCGAAGGACGCGAAACCGGCACCAAAGGGGAGGCACTTGCAGCGGAATACATCGCCAATCGCTTTGAAAAAATGGGTCTGAAACCTGCCGGAAAAGATGGCGCTTGGCTACAAGGTTTTAATTGGAAATATAACTTCAATCCACACGCAGTGACCAATGGCGAAGACCGTACGGGCAATAATGTGTTGGGTTATTTGGATAATGGCGCAAAAACGACCGTCATTATCGGCGCGCATTATGACCACTTGGGATACGGCGGCGCGAGTTCTTTGGCTGCAAATGACACCACTATCCACAATGGCGCGGATGACAATGCAAGTGGAATTGCGGCTTTATTACATAGTGCTAATTATTTGAAAACCTCCGGCAAAGCGAAGCAAAATAATTACCTATTTATGGCATTCTCCGGCGAGGAGTTGGGCTTAATTGGCTCTAAATTTTGGGTCAACAATCCAACGTTTGATATGGCGAATGTGAATTATATGCTCAACATGGACATGGTCGGTCGGCTGAATGCAGAGAAAGTGTTGGCGGTGAATGGTGCAGGCACGACTCCTGTTTGGAAAGACGCGTTGGCGAATATCAAAGTGGGCGGCATTAAAGCGAAGACGAGTGATTCTGGAGTTGGTCCGTCCGACCATACGTCGTTTTATTTTGCAGACAAACCAGTTTTGCACTTTTATACAGGCGGTCACAGCGATTATCATAAACCGAGCGACGATTCCGAAAAAATTAATTATGAAGGTTTATTGGATGTGAGTAATTATATTATTGCTTTGATTGAAATACTGGACAATAAGGGCAAACTGCCATTTACAAAAACAAAAGATGAAGACGAAAGTCGCCGCGCCGCGAGCTTCAAAGTCACACTTGGCGTGATGCCCGATTACGTACACACGGGCGAAGGCATGCGCGTGGACGGCGTGATGGACGGTCGTCCGGGCGCGAAAGCGGGTTTGCAAAAGGGGGACATTATTATTCAAATGGGTGACATTCCAGTGAAAGATATTTATGGGTATATGGAGGGTTTGAGCAAATTTAAAACGGGTGAAAAAACAAAAGTGAAAGTGAAGCGTGGTGAGGAGATGGTGGAGTTGGAAGTGACTTTTTAAAACGCAAACTCATCTAAAATTGCAAAGAGGTTTGATGACTCCAAAGTCGCCAGACCTTTTTTATTGACAAACGTTTGGAAAACTTTTATTTTAAAACTGTCCAATTCAAAAAGCAATAATGAAAAACCTTCTACTCTTTTGTTTATATCTCCTTTTTACAATTACTTTATTCGCTCAAAAAACCGCTCCAATTTATTATCCCGCCCCCGGCGATGCTTGGGAACGCCGCATCCCAGCGCAAGCAGGCATGAACGCCTCGAGCATAGAGGAAGCCATTCAATTTGCGAAAGCACAAGAAAGCACCACGCCCAAAAACTTGGAAGTATCTCACTATCAAAGCTTTGGACGTGAACCATTTGGGCAAGGCGTCGGACCTTTTAAAGAGCGAGGCGAAGCGGCAGGTATGATTTTACACAAAGGTTACATCATCGCAGAGTGGGGCGACCCGCATCGAGTGGATATGACGTTTAGTGTGACCAAAAGTTTTTTATCTACCATGGTTGGACTGGCAGTTGATAAAGGTTTGATTCAAAATGTAAATGATAAAGTATATCCTTACATGGCGCCGATTGTGACGATGGAACCAACGTCCGGCGAATTTCGCGCGACACAGATTGGCGAAGCACAAACGATTGATCTTTTTGCAACCGAGCATAATCGAAAAATCACTTGGGATCATTTGTTGCGACAAGTAAGCGATTGGGAAGGGACGCTTTGGGGAAAACCGGAATGGGCAGACCGCCCCGACAAAGACCCGAATACTTGGACAACCCGCGCCCGCAACGAACCTGGCAGCGTGTACGAGTATAACGACGTGCGCGTAAACGTACTGGCATTGGCAGCTTTGAATGTGTGGCGGCGACCTTTGCCGCAGGTTTTGAAAGAATATATCATGGATCCGATTGGTGCATCTCCTTCTTGGCGTTGGATGGGCTATGATAATTCTTGGGTCGTGATAGATGGACAGATGATGCAAGCAGTAGGCGGCGGCGGACACTGGGGCGGTGGACTTTTTATCAATGCACGAGATATGGCACGATTCGGTTATTTAACATTACATCGCGGTAAATGGAATGGTAAACAATTGCTCTCTGAAAATTGGGTGAAAATGGCACTCACGCCCACGCCTGCGCAAACGAACTACGGCTTTATGAACTGGTTTTTGAATACCGATAAAAAAGAATTGCCCAGCGCTCCGGCTTCCTCGTTTTTTCACTTGGGGAATGGTACGAATATGGTTTATGTGGATGCGGAAAATGACTTGGTTGTCGTTGCTCGCTGGATCAAACGGGAGGCAATGGATGGATTGGTGCAACGCGTGTTGGGTGGTTTCAAAAAATAAAGCGGTCAGACGATTTCCCCCTTCGGGGGATTAAGGGGGGAAATCGTCTGACCACTTTTGCACAACTCCATTGCACATTTCCATAAAGTTGTGTAACTTGCGCCAACTTTCTACTAAACACTTTTCCCGCCCTATTCAAGGAAAATTATCTTCCTTTGAATACCCATTCTTAGAGCATCCTTCGTTCTACTGTTTATCAATTTCTAAAAAATTGGAAATGAAGCATTTGATGCTTTTTGTGTTCGCAGCGCTGGTCATGACGAACTCCGCTTTCGGACAGAATTGGAAAGCTTTTATAGAAGGCGGCGGTATACCCGATGAGGAAGTGCCGTTTTGTAATGCCATCCAAAATGGAATATTACAAATAACGCAGCCAGTTGGATACGATTATTGGTCGAAATTTATACTCAATGATACCTTTTGGGTGGATAATAATTTTACGTTGGAAGTTCGCTTGCGCGACGGCAGTGCAAATGGCGGCATCCCTGCTTATGATAGTGGTATTTATTTGGAAGGCTGTGCGACAAAAGCAGGCGTGACGCTTATGGGCACGAGTTGGGCGCAGGAATTTAACTCTATTTATGCAGGAAACACAGGCGTATCAGATATACCGGAATTGGTAAAAGACCTGTCGAATTGGTATACATTAAAATATGTATTCAAAAATAATATTTTTCATTTATACTATAATAATTTATTGATTTATAAACTGCGCTATACAGGGGATATTACTTTTATTCATCAATTGCGAGGGCGTTTTAAAGGTGCTGGGCAAATGGATTGGATAAAGCTGTACAATGGCGGTGGTCAGCCTATTTGGACAGAAGAATTTAATAGTTGTGATACCCTGAGCGCGCTACCAAATTGGCAACCCGCATTTTCGTTGCAAGTAAGTAATGATACAATAATTTGTGAAGGCGAATCCGCGCTGCTTTCGGCAAATAGCGCAGCGGGTATGACTTATAATTGGACAGGTCCAAACGGGTTTACTTCTTCACAACCAGCAATTATTTTAAACAATCTTTTCCCTAAAGACACGGGATTTTATTATATAACTGCGAATTATAAAGGTTGTTTTGAACTCAAAGACAGCGTACACCTTGGGTTAGCGACTTTAAATCTTCCAACGGCTCGTTTTTTAGGCAACGACACGACGCTCTGTTTGGGCGACACGCTTTTACTTGGAAATGCTTATAACTGTGCAACTTATGAATGGCAGAACGGCTCTGCAAATGCTACTTTTTTAGTGAATAAAGCGGGTACGTACGCGGTTCAAATTGAAATAGACAATCAAATTTTCAAAGATACAATTCAGGTCAAATATTTTCCGCTTCCGCAAATCAACTTAGGACGAGACACGACGCTTTGCCCCGGCGAAACCTTGCCATTAAACGCCTCGCTCCCAACTGCTTCTTCTTATCAATGGCAGAATGGTTCAACAAACCCTGTTTTTACCGTTCAAAATGCTGGCATTTACATTGCAAAAATAACCGATGTGTGTGGCACTCAAACGGCGGATACCGTTGAAATAAAATATTATAAAGTATTAAAAACATTGAATGTAGGGAAGGATACGACCATTTGTCCCGGTGCCACGCTTTTATTGAATGCAAGTGATAGCGCGGCTATTTCCTACCAATGGCAAGATGGTAGCACCCGACCTACTTTTTTGGCGGATACGGCTAGTATTTACACAGTTACAAGCACCGATAATTGTAATAATATCGAAACAGATTCCATTATAATTCAACATTTTAAATTAATAAAACCAGTTTATCTCGGAAAAGACACGACGCTTTGTGCAGGGGAAACTTTGGTTTTAAAAGCAACCGCCAACGCCGCCATTCGCTATCGCTGGCAGGATGGAAGTGTTAATGCTACTTTCACAGTGAGAACTGCAGGACTTTACACAGTTGTTGTAGAAGATGCTTGCGGCAATCGCTTTCGAGATTCCATTCAGATTGATTATTATAAAATTTTGAAACCATTAAATATAGGTAAAGATACAACGCTGTGTCCCGGACAAACTTTATCCTTGAATGTGCAAGACGCAGCCGCTATTCGATACACTTGGCAGGATGGCAGTACACGTCCAACTTTTACAGTTAACGCTTCAGGCATTTATACCGTCACATTACAAGATAATTGTGGCAATGTAAAAAGTGATACCATTCAAGTTCGATATTATGAAATCATTACCTCCATTACATTAGGAAGTGATACAATGCTTTGTCCAAATGAAACCATTACATTAAACGCTACCCATCAAGCTGCAAAATTCTATCGCTGGCAAGACGGCAGCACAAGTTCTACTTTTTTAGTTAAAGCTCCAGGCACTTACACAGTGCAAGTAACGGATAGCTGTGGCAATACGGCAAGCGATGTAATGGAAGTTAAATATTATGGAGTTATTCAAGCTGTAAATTTAGGGCGAGACACCTCGCTTTGTCCAAATACGAAAATTATTTTAAACGCTTTTGATGCGGCAGCCGTCACGTATCGTTGGCAAGATGGCAGTACGACTCCGAATTTTGAAGTTAAAACAGATGGAATCTATGCAGTTACGGTTTCTGATAATTGTAATAATATATTTAGTGACAGTATTCAAATCACTTATTATCAATTAATTGATTCTATTAATATCGGTTCTCGTGACACCACCTTATGCGTTGGTGAAACGCTTACGTTAGATGCAACGCGCAAAGCAGCAGGCAGTTATCTTTGGCAAGATGGAAAAACGACCGCTACTTACACCGTTATACAACCCGGTATTTATCAAATAAAAGTAAGTGATAATTGTGGCAATAGTGCCTCTGACGAAATGCGAATTCGCTACAACGATGTGCCGAAAGTGGAAAATCTCGTGACCGATACCACCATTTGTGAAAACACGGTTTACCCTTTGAATGCCACTGCTCCAACTGCTACATTCTACCGCTGGCAGGATGGCTCTACGAAAGCGATTTATCCGGCGAAAGAATCGGGTATTTATATTGTAACGGTTGGTAATACGTGTGGAGATGAAACGTATTGGATTCAAATTCAAACCGAGTATTGCGGTCCGTGTCGCACGTTCGTCCCCAATGCTTTTTCTCCTAATAATGATGGTAACAACGACCGTTTTGAAATCTCATCCGAATGCAATTATACCCATTATGAATTGCGGGTTTTCAATCGCTGGGGCGCACAGGTATTCAGCTCTATCACACCTTGGACGTTTTGGGACGGCACTGCGAATGGATCCGAATTGCCAAATGGAGTTTACGTATGGCAATTGCGCTACAAAGCCGACGACGGCACGGAACAGACGATGACAGGGGATGTGTTGTTGATGAAGTAAGTCAGTAGGCAGTTGGCTGTATGCAGTTGGCAGTCCATAATTTCTTGGAAAAATAAATTATAATTAAACTTTACCCAATATAGCTAAATATCGTTCCAATGATTGTAAAACTGTTGTAGCGATAAAAGATAAAAAAGGTGTTTTGTCCTGTGCGGTTTCCACTTTTTCCAGCGCGTCGTAGTAAAGTATTCTATTTTCAGAACTGCCGCCGATAATGGCTAAGGGATATCCATGCTGTAGCAAAATAAGATTCATAATTAATCGAGCCGTGCGCCCATTGCCATCTATAAATGGATGGATGGTGACCAAGCGTTCATGCAATTCAGCCGCTAAAAGAATGGGATGCAATGCTGATTTATTAGATTCATAAAAAGCAAAATATTCCTCCATCAGCGGTTGTAACAAATAAGGTTGCGGTGGTATATGTTGACTACCACTAATTAGCACTGGCACTCGGCGATACGTTCCAGCATTTTCTCGGTCAATACTATGCAGCACCAGTGCGTGGATTTGTTTTAAAATACGCTCAGAAAATGCAACTTGCTGCTGTACAATATCTTCGATAAAAAGAATGGCTTCTTTATGATTGATGGCTTCCAGATGCTCCCGTAAGGATTTTCCACCAATGGTAATACCTTCATTGATAACCAATTGTGTCTCCCGAAGCGTAAGCGTATTGCCTTCAATGCGGTTACTTTCATACGTAAATTCTACTTTTAACGCTTCCAAAATAGTGGAGTTATCCAGCTCTTGACGAAGGTGGTCGAGCTCTGTTTTTAGTTGGTCGGCTTTGGAGAGGAGGTTTGGAAGATTATTAATTTTTGACATCATTTACTCTTCTATTCCGTAATGAATTCTTTCTTCAGTAGTGAACTTTAATATTTTATTGTAATAACTTCGTTGTTCTTGTAGCACAAGACTTAAATCGATAACTTTTAAAACATTTGTAAATATAAATAACCAGCGGTTATCTTTTGAAAGCGCAAATTGTTCTATTCCGCTCTCACAGCTATAAACATTTTCTATTTTTTTATCCAGTAAATTCCAAATATGGACTTTTTTTGAATCATCGGATAAAAAAACTAATAGTTTTCCGTCTTGACTAAAAGCGGCGTTCTTCGTGTAAGATTTAGGGAATGTATCTTGCTTATTAGACTCATCAAGATAAATTAAATTTAATGTGCCTTTACTTCCATAAACATAGTTGTGTCTGTCAGTTTGTAAATTTGAGTAAAAAATCAAATATTTGTTATTCTTACTAAATTGTGTAATATCCATTTCGCTGTAAGCATTAGAGTAATACCAGTATGCAGTTGGCTGTACGCAGTTGGCAGTCAGTAAGTAATTGATTTACATGGTTTTAAAATAATTTAATACGCCATTTTAATTTCATTTTAGTATAAGTTGATTTTTTGGCAGGATTGTCTAAATCTACTAAATTAAAAGTTCCGATTTTTGTTTTAGAATCTATATTAGAATAAAAAATAAAATATCTACTATTGTTACTAAATTTAAAATCTAAGTAAGTAGGCAGTTTACAGTAAGCAGTTGGCAGTTCGCAAAACATTGAAAATCAATTAATTATTCTAAAATAAAAATGTCGTTTAATTCTGCTCGATTACTTATTCCATATTCATGCCTTGTTTTATAGATAAAAGGATTTTTAGGGAATTTTAAAGAAACTAAGTTCACTTGATTTGTTGCTGACGAAAAAGCGAGAAAGTTATTATTTGTACTAAATTTTTCACTCTGCTGTCGTATATTAGGATAAGTATAGTGATTACTCGTATCCTGTATATCTATCAAATGCAATGTGCCAATGTTATCTTTTACGTCGGAATAAAAAGTAAAGTATTGGTTGTCGCCGCTAAAATTATAAACATAATCATCCTCTCTTGAATATTGATATTCACCAACATAAGTCTGATGAAAACTATATAGCTGATTTGGATTATTGAGGTTCAAGAGATGAAGCGAACCAACCTCACCTTGTTTTTTTGAGAAAAATACAAAATATTTATTATCAGAATTAAATCCAAAAGCGTGAGATTCAATATAGCAATCTGCAAAAGTTTGATATTTTTTAGGATTTTGGATATTTAAAAGATGAAGTGTGCCAACGTTATCTTTTACATTAGTAAAAAATACCATGTACTTATAATCAGAACTAAACTCTTGATAAGGATAGTTGTTATATATATTCGGGAAAGAAAGTTTTTTATTTGGTTTGTCAACTTCAATAAGATTCAGCGTACGTGTTTCAGCAGTATCATTCACATTATTAAAAAATACAAAATATTTGCTGTTAGGTGTAAAACCATAGGACAAATAAGTATCTGTAAAAGAGAAAAGGAGTTTCTTCTTTTCAAAATTAAAAAAATTTAAAGTTCCTACTCTGTCTTTTACATTTGTAAAAAAATAAAGGAAGTGGCTATCTTTGCTCGCTCCATAATAATAATCTTGCACATTTGAGTAAGAAGCTACTATTTTGTCAGGGGTTTTGAGTTCTGCTATGTATAGATTGCCTCTATCTTTCCCTGTAGGCTTGTTAAAAGCGAAAAATTTATCGTCATTCGTTATTAAACCACCAAATACATCTTTTAAGTGTAGCACGTTATTGGGATTATTCACTTCTATAAAATGTAAACCCGTAGTGTTGTCCAAATTTTTCTTAAAAAATGTTAAATATTTACCATTTTCTGTAAATCCAGAATTCATTTCATAGTTTATGTTATTTCGATATAAGCTGTCAAAGGAAAATAGCTTTCCAGACTGACTAATTGAAAATAAATTCAAGGTAGCTGTTGTATCTTGCAGGTTTTTATCGGAGATAAATAAAAAAGCACTACTATCTGGGCTCCAATTAGTTTCTCTGTAATAGGAATTAGAAAATGGATAACTTTCTTTATATAAAAAAGTAGATAAATAAGGCAAGATTGTATCATATAATTGTCGTGCTACAGTGTTGGCAGAATCTTTTCGCAGTGCCGCTTTTGCCAGTAAATACGCCAGCCGACTATCATCTTCATTGAAAGCTTTTTCTGCTTCCAGCGTGTAGTAGCGAGCTACATTTACGTTGGCAAGTCGCAATGCCTCATCGCAGGAACTAATGATGCCTTGTGAAAATACTTGGAAAAAAGTACAAATCAATAAAAAAATAAATATTGCTCGCATGGAAGTGGGGGTTTTGAATCACAATTGTAACGTTATATAAACGTAATCAATTATCCATTCGCTTCCTCGCCTTCATATCCAGCATCAATGAAATCACATGTGAATACGTATTATCTTGGTCACCCAAATCCGTAAACGCATAATCAATTCGTAAGGTAGAAATTTTTAAACCTAAGCCAATAGCAGGACGCACTGTGATATTCTCTTTATTATCAAAATCTTTTTCACGTTGGAATTGGCTCACACCTGCGCGGAGATATAAGAATTTATTGTAATCTGCTTCAACACCAAAAGACGGGTCAATACTGAATGGGTCGGCAGAGACCAGCGTGTTGCGCTCGCCGTCGGTCGTCACGTTTACATCCAATTCTGGTGTAATGCCGATTTTATTAAATTGAAAACGACGAGCGACACCAAGCAGCAATTGTGGCTTCGTGATTTCTACGCTACTGATTGGAATTTCGTTGTTGGTGATTTCCAGCACTTGTTTTTCTTCTTCTGTAAAATTGAAACTCCACGCATTAAAAGTAGAAGTCAAATCTTTGCCGACTGCGCCGAAGCTCCAATTTCCAACTTTATATTGAATGCCCAAATCCACACCAAAGCCCCAAGCCGTTGCGAATGGACCAATTCGCCGATGAATCACTTTTATATTGCCACCAATTAAAAACTGTCCATTTTTCGCCTTGAGGGCTTGAGCATAACTGCCGAGAAACGCATAATCCGCAGCAGAAAACTCGGTGACATTATCAAAATTGACCGTGCCATCGGCTTCGTATAAACTCAAGGTATTAGGAATTTCGTCCACGCCAAATCGGATGAGCGAAATCGCTAAGCGACGATTCGCTTGTGCCATTGGCAGCGTAACGCCTAGGTAATCAAACTTTCCCACACCGCCGAACCACTCGGAGTGCATCGCACCAATTTGCAAACCCTGCAAGTCAATGCCGGCCAGTCCGGCAGGATTCCATGCAGCAGCGGTCACATCTTGGATATTGGCGACGACGGCATTGCCCATGCCTTGTGCGCGAGCGCCTACTCCGATGGAGAGGAATTCGTTGCTGTATTTTTGGGCGAAGGCTGTTATAGACAAACCTAACAGCAGAAAAATTGGTAAGAATTGCTTCATTTGAAATATTGTGCTTTAATTTTTTTAACCGCAGAGTCCGCAGAGGTTTTTCGCAGAGGGCGCAGTGCTGACACAATGATAAACGCAAGTAGTAAATACTAAGTGTATATAGATTTAACTTTAGGCAATAGATTTTGAACTTTAAATAAAAAGCTGGGAGTTACATTTATAAATAAGCGGTCTAAATTCTAAGGTTTAACCTCTGTTGCAGGCGGTTTTTCCAACAATTGCTCGCGTAAGTCTCGATTGACAACGATACTGGAATCTAATTCAAAGCCAACCAGCAAGACAAATACGTTCAATTGTATCCAGATAAGGGTTACAATAATAGTGCCGAAACTGCCGTACAATTGATTATAGTTGCCAAAATTATCTACATAGAAACTGAATCCGACAGAAGTCATTAAAGACAAAAAAGTGGCTAAAATAGCGCCCGGCGAATAGAGTTTGAGCTTGCGAATGGTGGGAACGCCGTAGCGATAGATGATGGAAATGACGAGTGCCATGAGTAAAATAATCGTAACCCAACGAATGGCGTAAAGAATGAATTCGGTAAATTGGTCCAACCCAACGATGTCTACGAGAATGCCGATGAGCCAACTGCCCAGAATAATAAAAATGACGGAGGCGATTAAAAAAAATGCCAATTGAAACGTCAAAAAGATAGCAATCACGCGCTTGCGAAAATTGGTGCGTTTCTTGAACGTGCGCGGATAGACTTTTTCAAAACCCTGCATCATGGAGAGCATTCCATTGGAAGCAAAATAGAGTGCTAAAAAGAAACCCAGTGATAACAAGCCGACCCGTGGATTGGTGGTAAGGTCTTTTATAAAATTGGCAAATTCTAAACCGGCACTACCAGGCAAAAATTGTTGGATTTCGGAGTTTAATATCTCGTCAAAATTGTCCTCTTGTTCTTTGGGTAAAAACCAGCGCAAAATCGTACTCCGTAAAAAAGGTAGCAAGGTAACGAGCGACATCAGCGACGGAAAAAGCGACATGAAAAAACTGTATGCAATAGAATTGGCGCGGGTGGAGAGATCAAAACGTTTGGTTTCGGCATATAAAAATAGGACCACGTCATACACCGGCAGCCCCAGAAAACCCGGCAGGGAATGCGTCTTTGCCCACTGCGCGACCTTGAGCACGAGCGGGCGGTTGATCAAGTAATTTCTTGCATTCGTATAACTAAACCTTTCAGGCAGTTGGAGTCTCGGTAGCCGATTACGCTTTTCCAAAGTATGGTCTTAATTTTTCTAACAAAAATTCGGGCGCGGTGATGGTCTGTCCGTCCTTCGCCGTTACGAAGCACAATTTAACGCTTCCTCCGTTGACGAGTTTCTTTTTTTCGTTAAATATTTCCATGTGGAATTTTATAAATCGCTCCGGCAGTTCTCGCAAGGTCGTCCGAATCGTCAATAATTCATCATAAAAACCGGGGCGCACAAACCGCATTTCGAGCGACACGACGGGCATCCAGATGCCGTGTTCCTGTTCCATTTCTTTATACGTCAAGCCCAGTGAGCGCAGCATTTCTACTCGACCAATTTCGTAATATTGCGCGTAATTGCCGTAGTACAAGTAGTTCATCGGGTCGGTTTCGCCGTAGCGGACGCGTTTTTGGAAGTCAAATGTGTGCATCAGGTATGAACTAAATAGTTGGAGAGATTTTGCAGAAGCTGCTGATGCTCCGTTTTTTCTACCTGTCCTAAAACGCCTTGTATATCACGCTCCGTTAGTACAGATAGAAAGCTGAGCCTTGCCAGTGAGTTGGTACGCAAGTTATTGATTTTGTTTGTCACTAAAACAATGTCAAAGTTTTGAACTGCTCGATGCAACTGCGTAAAAATTCCACAAACTAAGTAGTCATCGTAAGTAGGTAATTTTCGCAATATTAAAACCGGTCGAAGCTTGGAACCGCCATCTGCTTGTGGAAGATAAGCTAATATGATACTTCCTTTATTAATCATAACAAATGGTGTTGGAGATCATCCAAAGAATATTCCGGCTCATCGTTGCTATAAGCTTTTGCCAGCTGTTGTTGCGAAAGAAGCAGCCAACTACTCCGCTCTTCTTCTTCCAACTGCGTGGTTAATTTATCAAAGTACTCGAGCAAATACTGGTTAATGGCTTGACTCAGCTGCATTTGCTGGGGCAAAGAGAGTGTTTTGAAAGTTTGTAGATAATCGGCAACCGCCACATTCATAATAGAATATTTTTTACAAAAATAACATTTTGTTAGCAAAAAGCAACAGCTTGGTCGAAACTACAATCAATGCAGTTGTACCATAACTCATATCATAACGTCTTCGGCTTCAATATTTTGATAAAGTGGCGTAATTTCCAACTCCTCCCATTTTTTATTATTTTTAATAATGGTGCTAATTACTTCGTTCGTCTCTAATTCTACTTCAAATAAAACATCTCGGATTTGGCGGATTTTCGTGGATGACTTTAGTTGCATTTATTGATAACCCCCAAACCTCAAATTTTAAACCTTACACCGCTTCCCGCTCAATCGGACACGTCATACAATGCGAGCCGCCGCGCGCTCTTGACAATTCATTGGATGGAATCGTGATAATGGTATTTTCTAATTGTTGCGGGTCTATTTTGCCAGCTTTATAAGCTTTTAAAAAATCATAAGCGTGTAATATCGTGTAACCGGCGGCTTCAAAAGCTTCTTCCGTTTTCGGATTGCGGTCGTAGGTGATGGCTACGCCAGGCTTGATGGCGACGAGGTTGCACCCGTCCGTCCACTGTTCGCGCTCTTGGTAGGGAGATTCGCCATTCCCACTGAGAATGAAGCGCATATTCGGGTTGATTTCTGCTAATATGAATTCTTTAATAGTATGATAAAAGCCGGGTTTCCCTTGCTGCCGATATACTTCCACATTCGAACTCAAGCCATCCAACACAATCGGTTTAAATGCCACGATATGATTATGATTAATTTGTGTAAAGATGGTATCAATGTGCATGAAAGAACGGTCGTTCGGAATATTTATCTGCACCACATTTTTTATTACATTTTTTTCAAACAGCACATCGCGCAAGGAGCGGATACCGTGCGCTGTAGAGCGTTCGCTGTTGCCAATCAGGACATAATCTTCATTGATAACCATTACATCGCCGCCTTCTACCGATACAAATTCGCCGCGCTTGGAAGGTGGAAACAAATCTACTTTATTCATATTGATAATACGGTCCGCCTCGCGCAGTTGTCGGAATATCGGGTGCGCCCAGCAGATGTAACGCGTGAGAAAATTTTCGCGGAAACGCGCTTCTTTAGCTGCTTTTGTAATAATAACATGATTATTAATCGTCACTGCGATATCGCGTGTAAAAATAAAATTAGGAATCGGGTCAAACAAAAAATGGTCGTCTTCTGCATAATAACCGGTAATCAATACATCTGCCAATTTTTCATTGTCCATATCAGTTAATAACGTCTCAGAACTTTTTGGCAATTCTTCATAATCTACAATCAGGTGAATCATTTCTTTACGGCTTTCATCGCCTGCTTTTAGGGCTTCCACCAATAACTGTCTGGTTTCCAGCACATTCTCTTTTCCCAGAAAGGCTATTAATACTTCCGTAAAAATATCATGTTCTGCTTGCATTTGCGGTAAATAGACGATGTCGTCAAATAATAAATCTTCCGCGTCTTTCGGAGAAATGCGTGCAATCCCTTCATCCGGGCGATGCACAATGACGCGCTTGAGCTTTCCAATTTCGGAGGAGACGTGTACTTGGTTGGTATTCATGTGGTTAGATTTAATTATATTGTAAGATGTGAAAGGTGAATGGTGAGAGGGCGCGTTTCACCTTTCACCCATTCGCCCAATAATAAAAATTAAAATCGGTATTCAATTCAAAGCCGGTGGCAGGGTAGAGCTGATTTCCAATATCATTGGATTTTTGCGTTTCTAATAAAATTTCTACGGCATCGGTTTCTCTTGCTAGTTCTTTTGCGCTGTCAATCAATGCTTTAGAAATTCCCCTGCCGCGATATTCCGATTTTACATATAAGTCATTTAATAACCAAATCCTCTTCATGCGCGTGGACGAAAACAAAGGATACAATTGCGTGAAACCTACCAATTCGCCATTTTCGGCTTGCGCCAAATAAACAATAGACTCGCTGCGCTCGATCAATCCAGCAAGGAAAACTTTGGCTCCCTTTGGGTCAGACGGTTTTTCGTACCAGACGCGGTAGGCATCAAAGAGTTCCACGAGGGCATCAAGGTGGCTTTGGTCGGCTTGTATAATTTGTATCATGATATAATAAAGAGGATGGGAAGATGGGAAGATAAGAGGATGCAAAAGGAGCGGAATCCTCCTATCTTCCTATTCTCCCATCCTCTAAATAATTTTTTCAATTTCATAAATCGAATTAATTTTCCCGGCAAAGATGCAATAAAACGGCGGATTTTCATGTAGCAGCGCAATTTCCGTGGGTCGTCCGTCGTCAATGTGGCTGGCTTTTAACTTGGATTTAATCGTGAAATAAGAACTAAAATACTGAAAATCAATATCATCTGAAAAGTATTGTTTCATTTGTGCCAACATCTTCCGATGCGCAGACGGCGGTTTTGCAAAACAAGGATTACAATTGGCTGGAAAATCGGGGCGACAATTCGTATTTAAATTTTGACAATCAAACGTTGGAAAGTTTTGATTCGATACTTTATGATGCGTGTAAGCCACCGAAGATAACGATAATAAACCCGACAATCCATATGGCATCAGCGAGCCAAACGGTCCGTCCATCACCGTCAATCCTATATTTTTTAACTGCGGAGAGGTCACAAAAGCAATTTCAGAAATTTCATGCGTCAAGTTAATCTCTGGCACGCCGAAGAGTTGATTGATAGAATTGCTGCCGGAGTAGGTGGCGTTAATAGCTTGGTTTGCAAGCAATTGGGTGATTGGGTGATTGGGTGATTGGGGGATGCCCTTTTGACTTACTTCCAGTTGCCACTTGCCTGCGGCGGTTTCGACAGATAGAATACGAGATGATTTTAGAACTGTAATATTCTTTTCCTCCGTTATTTTTTTCTTGTAATATTCTGCTATTAAAATGGGGTCGAAGGAATATTCCGTTGTAGTATATAAAGATTCGATTCGATGAAAATTAAAAAGGGGATGGTCGCACACGCGCTCGCAAGGAATGCCGATATATTCGCAAAAACGTTCAAATTGCTGCCCGTCTGTGAACGAGCCAAAGCGGTCAATCGCATAATATTTTTTAAATTGAAAATTTATAAAAGGTTGATGTTCAGCGGTAAAGCGTGCTTTATTATCATCTGACATCCGGGCAGTCGCTACGCTGCGCGGGTAGTGGTAACCGCTGTGCAGCCGAGCTTGATTTACGATAGATGCTTTTTGTAATAATTCTGGCTCTTTTTCAATCAGACAAATCCGTTGCCCACGCTTCGCCAAATACAAAGCCGAATAAACGCCAAAAATGCCGCCGCCGATGACTACTGTGTCGAAATTGTGTTTGTGTGTTTGTGTGTTCATGTGTTTTTGTCACTCTTTGCGACTTTGCGTCTTTGCATGAAATTTTACTATGTTAATGATGCCAGATGCCAGATTTTTTCATACACATCCGAATAATCAAAACTTTGCAAATGTTGAAAAAATTCTAACGAATCCCGTAATTGACTCAATTTTGATGGTCCAATTAAAATACTTTCCACGTCTGGGCTATGATACGCGTAAAGCATTCCTATTTGATTCATATTGAACAGTTTAGGACGATTTTCTACTTGATTGGCTGCTGATAAAATTTGCCGCAATGGTGCTGCCATGGCGTGTTCAACTTCTGTATTACCGCCCCGTGCTTTGAGTGAACTGTCGGTTCGATATTCATCGGTTTGTAATTTCAATCCACCTGCATTGATACCGTATGTAATAAATCTACGCTTTCCATGAAAGACTTCATATTTAGAATAATCAGATTGTAATAAATTGTGTTTGAATTGAATATGAAAATCAAATTGAAAACTTTCATTTAGTTTTTTGTAAATTTCTGGATGGCGAATACCGGATAATCCAATTGCCAATCCTCTTTTTCGCGCCTCGTCTAATGCTTCCAACGTTTGTAAAACCTCGCTTTCCGCGTCTCGATTATCCCAATGAATCATAAGTAGCCTAAAGTTCGAGCCAAATTGTTGAATATAATCATCTAAATTCATTAAAATAAAACTCTTGTTTAAATTATGCTCCGGGCTGCGTAAGTTGTTGATACTGCCTATTTTAACGGTGGTTTGCAAATCTTGTACGCCATGCGTTTTTATCCACTCCAACAATATCGTTTCTGATTTTCGAAAATCATCGGGCTGTTTATTAATCGGATAATTCGTAGCCGTGTCCACGTCGCGGAAGCCTTGTCCGTGAAAATGGTTTAATAATTCAAAACAAGTTTCGCGCGGTATCGTCCAGCCCCACATGGCGGTTCCTAAAGTTAAAGATGGTTTCATGGTTAAGGTTTGAAGTTTGGATGTTTGGGCATTTCTAGTTTAATAATTCAGCGGTTCAAAGGTAATAAATTGTAGGTTTCGTCGAAAACAAGGATACTATTAGCAAATTTATTATCCGTTCCTTTTGAAAAAACTTAATTTCGGGAAAACGAGCTGCAATATTGCCGCTTGGGCTTATTTCTTGTTTCCAAAAATAAAAACAATGATAGACAAAATTAAACAGACGCTAAAAGATATGACCGATGCCATTCAAGAACAAGCTGCTTCGTTCGGCGACAACGCGAAAGAAAAAGGCTACCAAATCATAGAAGAGTGGCTGCAGATTTTCCCAAAATTGGAAGTGTATAAATTAAATATTACGAGTTTTACGTTGGGTGTCGCCATCAGTCCTTCAGTGGAAGTGGAAATGATAGGCAAACACGAAGATTTTACAAAAGAACGTTTACAACAAATTCTTACCGAAGTAAGCACCAACGCTGCGCTCAAACTGGTTTTTAATACTATCAATACGACCTACGCTTTGCACCGAAAAACGTATGCAACTTTGCGCGAACCATTGATTGTGCGTGTCAAAATCAAACTGTCGCCGGAAGTGCGCGTGACGATTGGCGGTTCTCAAAATCCATAAAATTTGTTTATTATTTGGTAGTTTTTTGTTTGAGAGGTTGTTTAAAATTTGGTTCTGCTAAATTTAAAGTTGCTTTTCCATTCTGCTAAAGCCAAAAGACCGCTCTTTTTGTCCCCGCCATAAATGGCGGGGCAACCAAGAAAGCCAAGCAGTATAATTGCCCCGCCATTTATGGCGGGGGTTATAAGAAAGTAATACCAGGCTTTAGCCAAACGGAAATTACGTAAACAAAATCGGAAAACAAATTTAAACAACCTCTGCGGTTCTCGTTAAACGAACACGTTAAATGGGAAACCTCAAACTTCAAACAAGAAACTTTTACAACGTCAACCAGTAATTTAATTTGAACACCAATCCCCGATTTTTGGGCGCGAAGTCATTGAAGCGAAAACGGCTGCCAATCGTCTCAGTATCAACCAGATAGTTGTCGGTGTAAACAATAAACAAATCGCTCATCGGCGCAAATCGCCATTGAAAACGGCTGTTGATATTAAAATTTTCGCCTTGTGTATTGAGTTGTAAAAAGGTAGTCCAGAAAAGACTTTTGGAAAAGTTAACTTCGATGCGCGGACGCACCAAAAACAGCACTTCCTCGCCATATTCTGCCGGTAATTTCAAATTATTATATTCAAAATCCACACTAAAATTGCCCCACGGCTGTACGCGATAAAGCAAACCCAAGCGCAGCGAAGAAAGCGTGCCATTATAAAATTGCCAAGAATGCTCGACTTCGGCTTCATATACAAAAGTTTTGCGCGGGTCGGAATTGTATTCCACACCAAATCCATAATTGTCATAACGCGCTTTCGGCAAGGGCGCATCATCGGTAAAAGCGAACGGAAAAGCCAGATTAATTAAATTATTTTCCACACCGAACTCAACAATACTGCCGTTTTTAAATAAAAAAAAGTAGCCTACTGTATTTTTACGTTCGTTGAACGTATAGTCGGGATTCCACACATGGAAGTTTTCGATATTCAAACCGTGAATGTTGATGTGGGTGCTATTTTTTGGGAAGAAATTGTAACCCAGTTCATTATAAATATGTTTAAATCCAAGTCGAACGACCGTATCGCGCTCCGCATCCTCATTTTCAATGCGTTGAATAAAACCCATGTCAGCGTAAAAATTAGTGCCTACATCCACCCAATCTAATAAAAATTCCAACTGCCGACCTTGATACAAAAATCCAGTATTATAAAAACGTTTGTCTTTTGTAATATTTGGTTTAAATGATTCATGTAATCCAAGCCATGAAGTCCACTCGCCGCCTTTATTTTGATACACAAATTCAAAACTTGCATTTCGACCATAATCGTCTTTTTCCAATTTTCCATCATCAAAAGCGCTCCGATTCAGCAACATTCCCTGCACGCGCGAACGCCCGAAAACACGCTGTTGCAAGGCTACGGCGGTATAATTTTGCGCCAATACCTCGTCTTTTTTACCCGTCTGCATATTCATCACGCCCATGCGCAGGTTTTTATTCAAATTGCCACTCAAACGCGCGCCAGCTATAATCGGCACGGGCTGACGGTCAGCGTCCAAACCAATCGTTCGAGAAAAAAACGGTCGCACAGGCTGCAAGCCAAAATTGGCAAACAAGTCGCTGTTTTCAAGAAAAAAATTGCGCCGTTCGGGAAAGAATATATTAAAACGGGTAAGATTTGTAACTTGCTCATCCACTTCGATTTGGGAGAAGTCTGGGTTGATAGTTAAATCTAAATTAAGGGAAGACGTAACTGCAATTTTTGCATCCAAACCAACATTGCCTGTCGTTTTTAGTTTGCCATCTGCTTCATAATTAGCATTTGTACCACCGGTCAAATACGGAATAAGCGAAACATTTCCATTCACTTTACGAGGCGGATTATCCCACACGAGTGCGCCCATGTAGCCAAAGTCTTCGGTTTCAAATTGTACCGGTACTTTCGTCCAAGCGTGGTATTCGTTGTTTTTTAAATCATTACGTATAAAATTAATTCCCCATATTGGTCTGTCCGCTTCATAGCGCAGGGTTTTAAAGGGAATTGCCATTTCTACTGTCCAACGGTCCTCATATTGCTTTACATTTGAATACCAACGATTGTCCCATTCGGTACCTATTTCATCTTGAAAAGTACCCAGCAAAGCCTCCGTCTGCACGCCCAGCGGACTTACGCCAAACAAGAAGCCGTACGTTTTTTCATTCACCGGGTCTATCGTAATGGCAAAACCATCGCTATCCCAATAGTTTACATCACGCCGCAAGGTTTGAATAATGTGATTGGTTGTATCATAACAAGTGGCTGCTACGTATAAAAAATTGTCGTCATACGTCATACGAACTTCCGTTTTGCGCTCGGCTTTTATATCATCTTTGGGAAACTGCTGCCAGAAATCGGACGCGACGACCCCATTTTGCCACGTATTTTCTTGTAAATCGCCATCTATGCGAATCGGTTCAGTCGTAGCTTGAATATTTAAACGGTAAATGTCTTGATGCGTTTCTTGCGCGAAAGCGTTAAAATGTAAATAACTTAATAAAAAAAGGGTAGTAAATAACGTTTTCATACTTAGGTGTTTATTCAAATAGAAGGTCGGCAAAAATACGAAGCCATAACGCTGTAAGGTAGCATTGCGTTCCAAAAAGATGAATTAGATGCCAGATAAAAAGATGCCAGATGCCAGACGATAGATTTTAGACTTTAGACAATAGACTTTAGACAATAGACTGGAACGCGAACCCCTCTTAGCCTCAGCTTCAACCTTAAACGAGAAACAAAAAACTTTAAACTTTTTTAAAATCTACCTACCTTTGGCTATTTGAATCTTTTACAACCATCTGGACGCAGGCGTGTTTTGATTCGTTACGGACTATTGGTATGAATTTTTCTTTACAACATATTGAAAACCACCTCGACGAGGAATCGCTTCTGCATGGCGAACAGCTCTTGCAAGATGGAAAGGTTATGCACCTACATGAGGCGGAGAAGCATTTGTGGCTTGCGCAAGTAGAAGATGAGCGGACGCTGGAAGTGGAAGTAAAAATTTCGCCCTCCAAAGTCACCGCCGCATCTTGCGAATGCGACCGCTTTCTACGCGAAAAAAAATGTGGACACATTGCAGCTACTTTGCTCCAATTGCGCCAGGAAATAAATAAAAAACCAAAACCGATTCGCCCGCAGCCTACCAATATGGAGGACGCGCCGCGCCGCCTCACGACAGGCGTTGTGCTCGAACAAATTAGTCACAGTGACCTGGTCGCTTTCGTCAAACAATTTGCCAAAACCAATCGCAACTTTGCCATCGCGCTGAAAACTCGCTTTGCACCGGACGTGACGGATATGGATAGCAAAGAAAAATATTTACAATTATTAGATACGACGATCAGTGCTGCGCGGCGTCCCGACCGTACGTTCAATCATCGCGGTAGCAATAGTATTTATAAGATATTGTTGGAAATTGAACAGCAGATGGAAGACGCCATTCTACAGCGACATTTGGCAGAAGCCGTCGTGATGGCGCAAAGTATTATTGAAAAAATTACACCGTTATTGCGTAAAGTCCAATCTTTGCAAGACGAACTGCGGCAACAGATTCGCTCGGCATTTGATATTTTACGACAAGTGCTGGCATTGTTACCGCCGCCGGGATTGCGCGAATCCATCTGGGAATATGGCGTAACTGAAGGCGCAAAACTCATTTACAGGAGCAGTCAGGTAGACCAATATTTTTTTAAATTGTTGTTGCCAATGGCGGAGGAGCCTGTGAAAGCGGAGCAATTATTGGAGCTGCAAGAGGAACAAATTACGCGTTATTATTTTGAAAAACGACCGTTGGCGCCGGCACTTTTACAAAAATTGACGCTGCTGGAAAAATTAGGAAAAACGGAAGAAATTCAACAATTTATCAATCGCTATCTCGCTACGGAAGAAATTTTGTACTACGCGGTTCGGCAAGCGATGCAGCAAAACGATTTTCGACGTGCTAAGTTATTGGCAAATAGTGCTTTAGAAAATGGCGTTTCAAAAAGTATCGCCGCAGAAATGGAAGAAGTGTTGTTGCAAGTAGCAGCAGAAGAAGGCGATATGGACAGCTTGCGTACCTTTGCCGAGCGGCGTTTGATGGCAACTTTAAATGTGTTTTACTATCAAATGTTGAAAAAAGCGATTGTTACAAATTGGAATATTGAACATCAACGCTTACTTGTAAATATAAGACAATTACCATATTCGACTGGTAAACAGCGACTTATAGCAGCTATTTATAAAGAAGAAGAACAATATAATGATTTATCTGAACATTTACAGCATGTCAAATCGCTTGACCTGACGCGGGAATTTGGCTATACATTGCTTGATTATGATAAAGAGTTGGCGTATAAATTATATCATATAGTATTCCATCATTATTTGAAAAATCATATTGGGCGAAAGCCTTCGGAGAAAATCCGGGCGATTATTCGACAATTATATGAACTGAATGCAGAGGCGCTGGCAGAGCGTTTGATTGAAAATTTGCGCACAGAATTCCCGGAACGGCATTCGTTGATGGAGGAGTTGGAGTTGTTATGATATTGTGATATTTTTAACCCTACATAGCCAGTAATAAATTTCATGAAAGTAGCGCTTTGGACAATTGGCAAAACGAATGAAAAATATTTAGAAGAAGGTATTGCTATTTATTTAAAACGCTTGAAACATTATTTGAATTTTGAACTGATTATAATTTCGGATATAAAGCAAGCTAGCAATTTAAATACAACCCAATTAAAGCTAAAAGAAAGTGAAATTATACTGGCTCGATTAAAACCGGAAGATTTCTTGATTTTGTTGGATGAAAAGGGCGATTCGTACGCATCCGAAGCATTTGCCCATTTTTTAGAACAAAAAATGCAACTTTCTCATAAGCGAATTGTGTTCTTAATTGGCGGCGCATTTGGTTTTTCGGACTTGCTGTACACACGCGCCAACGCTACATTATCGTTATCAGCCATGACGTTCTCGCATCAAATGGTGCGTTTATTTTTTGTAGAACAACTGTACCGAGCCATGACGATTTTGAAAAATGAACCTTACCATAATGGTTGATAGGGAGATAGGTGGATGGGGTGATTGGTTACAGGGTGAACACATTAATACATAAAAACATTAACACAAAAGAAAAATGAGTTTAACATTAATTTTAGTCATTATGACCGGCATCATTTCTTACCAGGGATTTAATAATCCGGCGGTGAATGCGAAGTTGATGCTGTATCCGGTGCAGATGAAGGCAAGAGGGGAGTGGTATCGCTTTATTACGCACGGCTTTATTCATGCCGATTGGAGCCATTTGATTATTAATATGATAGTGTTATATCAGTTTGGCGAGTTTTTAGAAAATGCTTTTGTACAAGTATTTGGAGCCGGCATCGGTCAAATATTATATGTTGCATTATATTTGAGTGCGATTATTATATCCGCTATTCCTTCTTATTTTCAGCATCAGGATAATCCCGGTTATGCGGCTGTAGGGGCTTCTGGCGCTACATCGGCGCTTGTTTTTGGCTTCGTTTTATTCAATCCGTGGGAGTGGTTTTTATTTCCACCTTTACCGGCGTTATTATTTGGCGTCGCTTATTTGTGGTATTCTTCTTACATGGAAAAGCGAGGTATGGACAATATCGGACACAATGCGCACTTTTGGGGAGCGGTGTACGGAGTCGTTTTTACAATTATTTCAGCGTTTGCGTTGGCACCCGAATTGATTAATTACTTTTTTGCGCAACTGATGCAAGGTCCATCTGCTCCTGGTTTTTTAAATTAAATAATGTGGCGCATTTCCAAAATGTGCCACATTTAACAACCTACCAATCAACTACAGAAATGACTTCCGAAAACCCTTGGCAGACGTTAAGCAATCAAGAAGTATATCATAATCCTTGGATTCAAGTTACACATCGCGAAGTCATTACACCTGCCGGTACGCCCGGCATTTATGGAGTCGTGCATTTTAAAAATATTGCAATTGGTATTCTGCCATTAGATGAACAGCTAAATACTTGGCTGGTTGGGCAATTTCGATACGCGCTGAATCGCTACAGTTGGGAAATTCCGGAAGGCGGCTGTCCGCTTGACATGGTACCGCTTGAAGCTGCGAAACGGGAACTGTTGGAAGAAACGGGCATCACGGCTCAGCGTTGGACAAAAATTTTGGACTTAGAAACCTCTAATTCTGTAACGGATGAAATCGGCATGGCATTCGTAGCACAGGGTTTGTCATTCGGCGAGGCAGCACCGGAAGAAACCGAGCAATTAGAAGCCCGAAAACTTCCATTTGCTGAAGTGGTAGAAATGACTTTACGTGGTGAAATTACAGATGCCTTATCGGTCATTACTATTTTAAAAGTGAAAATATTATTAGAGCAAGAAAAATTGTAATTTTGTAATAAGTGTGTAATATGAACATAGGTTCATACATAAATAGATACGCAGATTGTTTAGTGAAAAGTTAAAATAATGCGATTTTATAATGCAATACTTGCGAAGCACGCCAAAGCAGCTTAGTTTTGCTCCACCAAATATAGTCACACACAACTGACTTTTTCCAGCCAAATATCAAACCTAAATTTTACACATTAATTAAACAGAATATGAGCCTTTTGGAAGACCAGCTTAATAGGTTATCCATTGAGTTAAATGGACATTCTATCACTGAATCGTTACAAAAATTGACGGAGCTTTTCTCTGAAAAAGTAACCTTCTCTACCAGTTTTGGTATTGAAGACCAAGTGATAACACATTATATTTTTCAAAATAAATTACCAATTCGAGTTTTTACCTTGGATACTGGACGGCTTTTTCCAGAAACCTATTCTACCTGGTCAAGAACGCTGGAACAGTACAGACAACCAATTGAAGTTTATTATCCAAATACCATTGATATTCAAGCCTTTGCAACGGAAAAAGGTCCAAATAGTTTTTACGAATCCGTTGAAAATCGCAAATCCTGCTGCCACATTCGCAAAGTAGAGCCTTTGAATCGCGCATTGCAAGGACAATCCATTTGGATAACGGGCATCCGCGCCGAGCAATCCCTCAATCGCCTCGATATGAGCAACTTAGAATGGGACGGTGCGCATCAGTTGATAAAATTTCACCCGATTTTCGACTGGACGTACGAAGAAGTTCGCCAGTTTGTCAATAAAAATGGCATTCCATATAATCCTTTACACGATAAGGGTTTTGTAAGCATTGGTTGCGCACCTTGCACAAGGGCTATCCGCGAGGGCGAAGATTTTCGCGCCGGTCGCTGGTGGTGGGAAGACGCGACGAAGAAGGAATGTGGATTGCATGAAGTGGAGTCAGCAGTTTGAGAGAATAAGTGAACTAGAAAGAGAGAAAAAATCCGCATGAATCCGCCCAATCCGCCCAATCCGCGTCATCCGCGTTCCAATTATGCTGTGAGGGAAGTTATAAGTGAAAAAAATTGAATATTCAAAAAATGAGTGAATACAAATTAGATTATTTAGACCTATTAGAAGCCGAAGCCATTCACATCCTGCGTGAGGTGGCAGGGCAATTCGACCGTCCAGCGTTGCTATTTTCGGGTGGAAAAGATTCGATTACCCTGGTGCATCTGGCATTGAAAGCCTTTCGTCCCGGCAAGTTTCCGTTTCCGCTCGTGCATATTGATACCGGACATAATTTCACGGAAGTATTAGAATTTCGAGATAAAATGGCGGCTGATTTAGGTGAAAAACTCATCGTTCGCAAAGTAGAAGATTCTATTAAAAAACATAATTTAAAAGACCCAACAGGAAAATATCCCAGTCGTAATCCGCTGCAAACGTACACATTACTCGATGTGATTGAAGAATTTGAATTTGACGCGTGCATCGGCGGCGCCCGCCGTGATGAGGAAAAAGCGCGAGCCAAAGAACGCATTTTCAGTCATCGAGATGAGTTTGGGCAATGGAGTCCGAAAAGCCAGCGACCAGAATTGTGGAATATTTACAACGGCAAAATTCGCAAAGGCGAGAATATCCGCGCGTTCCCGATTTCCAACTGGACAGAATTGGACGTGTGGAATTACATTCGCCGCGAAAAAATTGATTTGCCTTCGATCTACTTTACGCACTTGCGCGAATGCGTGGAATTGCCTTCGGGACAGTTGTTGGCGGTTACACCTTTTATTGAAATAGAACCCGAAGATAAAATTGTGGAAGTCGAAGTCCGTTTCCGAACCGTTGGCGACGCGACTTGCACAGCAGCCGTACCCAGCGACGCCCGCTCGATTGACGACATCATCGAAGACATCATCCATACTAAAATGTCGGAACGCGGCGCGACCCGTATTGACGACCGTATCTCAGAAGCCGCGATGGAGGATAGAAAAGTGAATGGTTATTTTTAGGGTGATGGGGTGATAGGTTTATGGGGTGATGTTTGAAAGTTCAAAAATTCAATGATTCCGAATAGTCTGGCATCTATTATCTAAAGTCTAAAATCTAACGTCTCAATAAATGGATTTACTACGCTTTATAACTTGTGGCAGTGTGGACGACGGCAAAAGTACCTTGATTGGGCGCTTGCTGTTCGATAGTCGGGCGGTGTCGTCGGATATTTTGGAGACGATTGAACGTCAAAGTCGCAATATGCCCGATGGCTCGATTGACCTGTCGTTGCTCACGGACGGCTTGCGTTCCGAGCGCGAACAAGGCATCACGATTGATGTGGCATACAAATATTTCACCACGCCGCGCCGTAAATTTATTATCGCGGATGCGCCAGGGCACGTGCAATATACGCGCAACATGGTCACGGGCGCGTCAAATGCAGACTTAGCAATTATTCTGATTGATGCTCGTCATGGCGTGGCGGAGCAAACCCGTCGGCATTCGATGATTGCGTCGCTACTTGGCATTCCGCATGTCGTGGTTTGTATCAATAAAATGGATTTATTAGCTTATTCGGAAAATAGATATAATGAAATTGTAAAGGAGTATCAAGAATTAGCACAGCAATTACATTTTAAACATATTGAATTTATTCCGGTAAGTGCTTTGGCGGGGGATAATATTGTAGAAGCCTCGGAAAATATGCCTTGGTATGAAGGTACGACCTTGCTCGATTATTTGGAAACGGTTGAGGTAGAATTGGAAGGAAATTTAAGTAATCCACGCTTTCAAGTGCAATATGTAATCCGCCCTAAAAATGAAGAATTGCATGATTATCGCGGCTATGCGGGTCAAATTCAGAGTGGTAGCTACCGAGTTGGTGACCGCGTCACAGTTTTTCCATCGGGTTTAAGTTCTGAAATTACTGCCATTGAAGTCAATCAGCAGAAAGTACAGGAAGCGTTTGCTCGACAGGCAGTCATCCTTCATTTAAAAGATGATTTGGACATCAGTCGTGGCAATACCATTGTGAATTCCAATAATTTACCAACCGTTTCGCAGGATTTAGACGCGACGCTTTGCATTACGGATAGTTCTAATTTTAATATCGGTTCTAAACTTTTATTACAACACGGTAGCGCAACGGTCAAATCAGTTGTAAAAGAAATTTATTATCAATTGGATGTAAATAATTATCATAAAATTGAAAACCCAGAAACAATAAAGTTAAATGATTTGATAAAAGTACGCCTTCGCACAGCAGAACCAGTCGCTTTTGACGCATATCAGCAAAATCGCAGAACGGGTGCTTTTATTTTGATTAATGAAAATACGTGCCAGACGGTGGCTGCGGGAATGTTGGAATCATAATTTTGAATTTTTAACGATTAATTTTTAATGAAACACTCGCTTTCGCGGGTGGAGGTTCTCCTTCGGAGTTAGAGGTGCGGGAGAGCGGAACACAAGAACACAATGAAAAAATTAACTATAATCGGTGCAGGTCCCGGCGACCCGGAGTTGTTGACACTCAAAGGTTTAAAAGCCTTACAATCAGCGGATGTGGTGCTGTATGATGCCTTAGTGAACGTCGAATTGCTGGCACACGCACCTGACGCAATTCAATTATACGTTGGCAAAAGACGGGCACATAAATCATATTCACAATCGGAAATTAATAATATGATTGTCGAATTCGCGCAGACGCACGAACACGTGGTACGCTTGAAAGGTGGCGACCCTTTTGTGTTTGGACGCGGCTACGAGGAAATGGAATTCGCACAAGCGCAAGGCATTGAAACTGAATATATTCCGGGCATTTCCAGTTCGATTGGTGTGCCGGGTTTGGCGGGCATTCCGGTGACGCATCGCAATTTGAGCCGTAGTTTTTGGGTCGTGACAGCTACGATGTCGGATGGCTCCTTATCTCCTGATATTCAATTAGCTGCACAATCTGATGCAACGGTGGTAGTGCTGATGGGTTTGAATAAACTGGCTGAAATTGTCGAAATTTTTCAAGAAAACGGAAAATCAGAATTGCCTGTAGCGGTGCTGCAAGATGGCTCGTTACCAACAGCGAAAAATGTATTTGGAACGGTAGATTCCATTGTCAAAATTGTTGAAAGTGAGAAAGTTGGCTCTCCGGCGGTGATTGTGTTGGGGGAAGTGGTAGGATTACAATTTAAAACTGTGGAAAAATTGCTTAAAGAAGCCATTTACTAAGCGTCGGGAGACGCTATGATATAGAGTTCGAGTTAGGTCCCGATAGCTATCGGGATAAACCAGTTTTATAAGAATAAGTAGTGTTCATGAACACTTTAAAACATGAACACTTGAACACAAAATTTAATAAAGTGAAAACTCTTGAATCCGTCTTTGGCGTTGACCAAAATTTACTAAAAAAAATAACTTCCGACACGACCGACCAGCAGAAACTCTGGCTCAGCGGCTATTTGTATGGCTTGTACGCAGCAACGCAGCAAACTGACAAAGCCGTTTTCTTGCCAACGGAAGCGCCTGCTGCGATTGAAAAACCAACGGTCACAATTTTATACGGCTCGCACACTGGTAACGGAAAAGGCATTGCAAAAAAAGTGGTGGAGCGCGTAAAAGCACTCGGCTTTCCGGCGGATTTGGTGGATATGAATGACTATTCGGTCAAAAAACTGAAAGACGAAAAAATCTTGCTGGCAATCGTGAGTACGCACGGCGAAGGCGAACCACCTGTTTCGGCGGAAACGTTGTACGAATTCATTCACTCAGCGCGTGCGCCCAAGTTGAATGGGACGAAGTTTGCAGTGTTGGCGCTCGGTGACCGAAGTTATGTGCAGTTTTGTCAGACGGGCATTGATTTTGATTTGCAATTAGAAAAGTTAGGTGCAACGCGTTTGGTCAATCGCGTGGATTGTGACGTTGATTTTCAAGAAGATACCGACCGTTGGTTAGAAAGTGTGTCAGCAAAATTAGAAGCAGAAGTTCCAAAAAATACAAATGGTAGTTTGAATGGAAATGGCTCGGTCGCTTATGCAATCGCTCAGCCCAGCGTAGCTGTCGAATCGAAATACAATCGCAAAAATCCATTTGAAGCACAGATTTTAGAAAAAATTCAATTAAACGGACGCGGCTCTACCAAGGAAACCTGGCACGTTGAAGTCTCCCTGGAAGGCTCTAATTTACAATACGAACCCGGTGATTCACTTGGGGTTTTACCTGAAAATGCGCCGGAACTCGTTGGGCTGGTTTTAAAAAATGCGAATATAAATGATTCGGAATCAATTGATTGGAATAGTGCTAAAAAATCAATTCACGATATTTTAACCTGTGATTTGGAATTGAATTTGTTGTCAAAAGATGTATTAGAAAAGTGGAATCAAAAATTACCCAATAATCAACTCACCGAATTACTAGCTAATCCCATTGCTTTGCGCGAATACGTGTATGGGCGCGATGTGGCAGATTTATTGAAAGATTTTCCGGTACAGTTTGAAGCGCAGGAGTTTGTAAATACATTAAAGAAATTGCAACCGCGTTTATACTCGCTGGCTTCGAGTTTGAATTTTGCACCCGACGAAGCACATTTGACGATTGGAGCCGTGCGCTACGAAAATTTTGGTCGCAAAAGAACGGGTGCTGCTTCTACTTTAATCGCTGATAATCTGATAGTTGGACAATCGGTAAAGGTTTTTGTAGAACGGAATGAATATTTTAAAATACCGCAAAATACTTCCACGCCCATCATCATGGTCGGTGCAGGTACAGGCATCGCGCCTTTTCGGGCATTCGTGCAGGAGCGCGAGGCGCAAGGTGCAGATGGCAAAAGCTGGTTATTTTTCGGAAATCCACATTTTACGACCGACTTTTTGTACCAAACCGAATGGCTGCAAGCCTTGAAAACAGGCAATCTCACGAAATTAAATGTAGCCTTCTCTCGCGACCAAACCAATAAAATCTATTGCCAACATAAATTGGTAAAACACAGCCGTGACGTGTTTGATTGGTTGGAAAACGGCGCACATTTCTACGTTTGCGGAGATAAAAATCGCTTAGCGCCGGATGTGGAAGCGGCGTTATTACAAGTCGTTGTAAAAGAAAGCGGTTTGAATGAAGAAAAAGCAATAGAATATGTAAAGAATTTGAAAAAGCAAAGAAGATACCTCGAAGATGTTTACTGATATGTTAGCCTCCCGCGGATTTCGCAGATAATTTTTAAAGCAGCGTCATCTGCGGGAGAGAATCAATATAAATCATAAAAAAACCATAATTATCATAAAAAATCAGTGTCCCATTTTTAACGATTTAAATTCCACTAAATCTATCTACAAGCTTATAATTCAACAACATGAAAAACCTGTACCCGTTTATTTTTACAGTTCTGTTTTTTGTGTTGAATATCAATGTGTTACAAGCACAAGAAGCAGTCATTACAGGCGTGATAAGGGATAGCGAGGGCGCATCAGTATTGGGTGCCAATATACTTTTAAAAGGCACGACCACTTTCGCAACTGCGGATTCCAATGGTCAATTCAGCATTGCAGCACAAAAAGAACTGCCTTTTACGCTCAGCGTTAGCTTTGTAGGTTATAAAACGCAAGAAATTTTAATTACGGAAGCGCAGAATACAGCTTTGGAAATAATCCTTACTATTGATAACGTATTGGATGAAATCGTTATCACCTCCCGCCGTCGTAAAGAGGTGGCTCAAGACGTGCCTATTGCGATTTCGGTGGTGAGTGGTCCCCTCATCGAACAAACGGGCGCTTTTAATGTAAACCGTTTGAAAGAACTCATTCCATCGCTTCAGCTTTATACGTCTAATCCGCGCAACACGGGCATCAATATTCGCGGCTTAGGCTCTCCATTCGGACTCGCCAACGATGGACTTGACCCTGGGGTTGGTTTCTATGTGGATGGTGTTTATTATGCACGACCTGCCGCAGCTACGCTTGATTTTATTGACATTGAGCAGATTGAAGTGCTGCGCGGACCACAAGGAACTTTGTTTGGTAAGAATACTACTTCGGGTGCCTTCAACATTACTACGCGCAAAGCGAGCTTTACGCCAGGCGCTGATTTTGAAGTGAGCTATGGAAACTATGGATACGTTCAAGCCAAAACTTCCATCACTGGACCACTGGTAAAGGATAAACTCGCCGCCCGAATCTCTTTCTCTGGCACCCAGCGCGATGGAGTGATTGAAAATATAAGAACCGGAAAATATACCAACGACATTAATAACCTCGGCGTTCGTGCGCAGTTGTTGTTCGCGCCCTCCGATAATTTTTCCATCACACTGGCAGCGGATGCTTCTCGCCAGCGTCCCGATGGGTATGCGCAAGTGGTTGCGGGTGTGGTGCAGACCAAGCGGGCAGCGTACCGACAATTTAATGCTATTACTGCTGATTTGAACTATACCTTGCCAACCTTAAATGCGTTCGACCGAAAAATTGACCATGATACGCCTTGGAATTCGGGCAACGATATCGGTGGAGTGTCGCTCAATATTGACACAAAATTAGGACCGGGTACACTCACCTCCACCAGTGCCTGGCGCTACTGGGATTGGGACCCATCCAATGACCGGGACTTTACCGGGTTGCAGTCGTTAGCAAAATCGAATAATTATTCCGCGCATCGCAATTGGTCGCAAGAGGTTCGGTATGCAGGTGAGTTCTCTTCCAACCTGAGTGGTGTCGTTGGTCTATTTTATATTGACCAAGAAGTTAAATCAAATCCTTTTGGAATTGAAGAATCCGGTACGGCTACTTGGCGTTTTTCGCAGGGTTCAACCAGTGCGTTGTGGAAAACACCTGGTCTTTTTGAGGGATTCGGTATCCGTACGAAGTCTTCGATTAAATCCACAAGTGCAGCAGCATTCGCTAATATTGATTGGGAGGTTGCCAAAGGCTTGCACGTATTGCCTGGTCTTCGTTACAACTACGACCAAAAGGATGTATTATACGATAGAACTACATTCGGTGGTCTGGATACCGCAACCTATGCCGGTACGCAAGCCGACAAAGTAGCACTCCAAGGTTTTAAAAATGGCGTTTATAGCAACCAATCTTACGTAGCCGATGCCGAAGAGAATAACGTGACCTATCAGCTTACCTTGGCATACAGACCCAGCAAGCGCATTAACGCTTTTGCAACTTATTCTACCAGCTTCAAGCCGGTGGGTGTGAACGTAGCGGGTCTTCCAACGATTAGCGGTAAGCCGGCAACGGAACTGGCGGTTATCAAACCAGAGGATGTGCGACACTTTGAATTTGGTATAAAGACTTCGCTTATTGATAATTTTACCTTGAATCTGATTATTCACAACACCGACATTAACGACTACCAAACCAATGTTCAATCCCCTGAATTAGGCGTTAATCGAGGCTATATTGCCAATGCTGAAGAAGTGAACGTGCGCGGTGCGGAACTTGATGCCAATATTAAAGTCGGCAAACATTTCTCGTTCTACGGCTCTGCTGCCTACACCGAAGCCAAATATGTAAAATTCACGAACGCGCCGCTGCCATTGGAAGAAACCGGTTTAACTGTGGATGGTGTACAAGTTGCTTTTAAAGATATTTCCGGTGGTGCACTTCCGGGCATCTCCAAATGGGCAGGCTCTGCTGGTGGCGAAGTCTCCACTGCGGTAAAATTATTCAGCAAGACAGCGGATTTCTTCATTGGACTCAACGCATTCTATCGCTCGTCGTTCTCTTCGAGTCCATCGCCTTCGCAATTTTTGAATATCAATGGCTACGCGCTGTTCAACGCACAGGTAGGCTTCCGCGCTTCCGAAGGCGTGTCGCTTTTCGTATGGGGGCGCAATCTTTTTGACCAAGATTATTTCGAGCAATTATTACCAGCAGGTGGCAATGCCGGTCACTACGCAGGCGTACTGGGAGACCCGAGAACGTATGGCATCACGCTGCGGTATAGCCTTTAGGAATTTATAAAATAAAATGAAATCGGTTCATCCCGATAGCTATCGAATATGCATCAGCACAATTAATTTTAACACGTAGTTAATTGTTTAATCGTATCTTATTTTGAAACACTTAGTGGCTGCTGCCCAGCAAATCACTGTTCGACGGAGGAGTTTGATTTGCCTAGCGTTTTTTGGTTACTTTTTGTGGCAATGACAAAAAGTGACAAAGCTCAAGATTTAATAAAAAAACTTAAGCAATAATAATCCGAAAAAGAGGGCAGTAGTTTTATAAATATCAAGTGTAAGTTGTAAATATTAAGTAAATGGCTGACGAAAAAAAACTATCCGAAGTAGAATACATCAAAACCAACAGCAATCTCCTGCGCGGTACGCTCTTGGAAAGTCTTGCTGATGAAGTCACCGGCTCCATCGCCGCGGACGACACGCAATTGATCAAATTTCATGGCTCCTATCAGCAGCACGACCGCGATATTGAAAGCGAGCGCAAGCGTCAGAAATTGGAGCCTTTATACTCGTTTATGATTCGCATTCGCGTACCGGGCGGCGTGGCAACGGCAAAACAATGGCTACGATTGGACGAATTGGCAGAACAACATGGCAGCAATACATTGAAATTGACCACTCGTCAAGCGATTCAATTGCACGGTATTCTAAAAAAGGACTTGCAGCAAACGATTCAAGGTTTCAATCAAGTGCTGATGGACAGCTTCGCCGGTTGTGGCGATGTGAATCGCAATGTCATGTGCAACCCGAACCCAAGTCAATCGCATATTCACGCGCAGGCACTGGAGGATGCGGCAGCACTTTCCGCGCATTTGACACCGAAGACGAATGCCTACCACGAAATCTGGTTGAAAACAGAAGGAAGTGAAGAAGAAGAGGCGGAAACTATCAAAATTGCAGCAAGCCCTATCGAGGCGGAGGAAGAACCGATTTATGGCAAAACGTATTTGCCGCGAAAATTTAAAATTGCCATTGCCATTCCACCTTATAATGATACCGATATTTATTCTAATGATGTTGGTTTAGTGGCGATTGAAAAAAATGGCGAACTCATTGGTTACAATCTTGTCGCAGGCGGCGGCTTGGGTATGACGTTTGGAATGCCAGAAACGTATCCGCGCTTGGCAAGTCGCTTGGGATTTGTGACCAGAGAAAATTTAATTAAAGCCGTTGAAAGTATTGTTACCATTCAGCGCGACTGGGGCAATCGGGAGAACCGCAAGCTGTCGCGGATGAAATATACCATTGATAAATTTGGGCTGGAAGTTTTCACCGAAGAACTGGAAAAACGCATGGGCTTTAAATTGGAACCCAATGCACCTTACCTCTTTACGCGCTCCGGCGACGTATTTGGCTGGTCGCAAAATGTGGATGGCACGCACAATATAATGTTATTTATTGAAGGCGGTCGCGTGAAAGATACGGAAGATTACAAGTTGAAAACCGCCTTGCGCCTCGTAGCGGAAATGCACGACGGCGATTTTCTGGTTACCGGTAATCAAAATCTACTAGTTCGGGGTATTTCGGAAAGCAAAAAACTGATTATTCAGCTTATTTTAGAACATTATAAAGTATTGCCAGAACTAAATAAAACGGGTCTCCGCTTGAATTCTATTGCGTGCGTGGCGCTGCCAACGTGTTCACTGGCATTTGCGGAAGCCGAGCGTTATTTACCGGAGTTGATTGATAAAATTGATGAAATATTAGTTGAAAATAATTTAGAAAAAGAAGAAATTATCATTCGTATGACCGGTTGTCCAAATGCTTGCGGCAGACCGTATCTGGGTGAAATCGGTTTGGTCGGGCGAGCGTTAGGCAAATATAATCTGTATCTCGGCGCATCTTTTAAAGGCGAAAGACTCAATAAGTTGTATAAAGAAATGCTGGATGAGACAGATATTTTGAATGAATTGCGTCCGATTATTACAAGGTATGCGAAAGAACGATTTGAAGAAGAACGATTTGGAGATTTCACTATCAGGAAAGGATATGTGAAAGCGACGACGCACGGACTCAATTTTCATGCTTAAGGAGGATAAGAAGATGGGAGGATTGGAGGATGCACTTCTGACGTTTTCTTATCTTCCCAACTTGTTTCGAATAACAGGATCCTCCTATTTTCTCATCCTCCCATCTTCCAATTTAAAACTATGAGTGCAACGGCAAACAAAAACATTACTTCTACCAATAATCTTTACCCGATTTTTGTCAAATTTGAACAATTCGACCTACTTATCGTCGGCGGCGGTAATGTCGGATTAGAAAAGATTACATCCATACTAAATAACAGTCCTCGTACGCGGCTGACGCTCGTGGGAGAAAGCATTTTAGAAGAAATTCGCACGTTTGCGGCTGATTTTGAAAATGTAATATTGATAGAAAAATCTTTTGAATCGGACGATTTAAATAACAAACAATTTGTAATTATTGCAACAGATGATAAAGAATTAAATCGTTCTATTAAAATACTCGCCGAATCCCGTAATATTCTTGCGAATGTTGCAGACACGCCCGATTTATGCGATTTCTATTTAAGTTCTATTGTACAAAAAGGTGATCTAAAAATTGCAATTTCTACAAATGGAAAATCTCCCACCATTGCCAAACGACTGAAAGAGACTTTTCAAGAATTATTACCAAATGAATTGGATAGCGTTTTGCAAAATATGCAAACGATTCGAGGCAGACTGAATGGCAATTTTGCTTATAAAGTCAAGGCACTCAATCGGTTGACGCGCTCGCTGGCTATTAATGAAAAGGATACGATTGGAATTAATGCGAAGCATTGGAAACGGATTGCAACAATCGCAATGGTCGCTTTTGGACTACTGGTATTGGCAAATATATTGGTAGCGACCGGTTGGCACAAGGAAATTGAACCTGCATTTTGGGGCTTTCTCGTCGTTGGTTTTTTGGCACAAATGGTAGATGGAATGTTGAGCATGGGCTATGGATTGACCTCTGCAATTGGTCTGATGACGCTCAATATTAGTCCGGCAGCGATTTCCGCTTCTGTACATACCGCCGAGATTTTCACCGCTGGAGCTTCCGGTTATAGTCATTATAAATTTGGAAATATTAATAAAAAATTATTAAAAATATTACTTATTCCGGGTATTTTGGGTGCTATTGCGGGTGCATTGCTCTTAATGTGGCTCGATGGAAATGGCGCAAAATTTGTAAAACCACTGTTGGCGGTGTACATGATGATTTTAGGGATTCGCATTTTAAGTCGCGCTTTCAAACAAAATCCAGTAAAAAAGAAAGTAAAAAACGTGGGTTGGCTCGCCGGTGCAGGTGGCTTTTTGGACTCCTTTGGCAGCGGCGGTTGGGGACCACTCGTGACTGGAACGCTTATCACGAAAGGAAAAACACCGCGCTATGTCATTGGCTCCGTGGCACTTGCAGAATTTTTCGTTACGCTGGCAAGTGCACTTACTTTTCTTTCCGTCATGGGCGTGCAGCATTGGCAAGTTATATTGGGGCTCATCATTGGCGGTGTAATTGCAGCACCGATTGCGGCACGATTAGTCGGAAAATTACCCACCAAAAAAATGTTTTTTGCGGTTGGAACGATTATTATACTTTGGAGTGTAAATGTATTTGTAAGAATATTTTGGTGAGTAGAAATACATTGTGAACTAAGTTATTTAAAGTAGTTGCTACGTGTGAGGCATCGCCTGCGGCAACCGCGTGTCGCCTTAGCTTTAGCGATGGCGCAGCCTATGGCGACCGAAGGAGACGTTCTGATATTATGTTCAAGTCAGAGACTCGAACCAGTACCTATGAATTTATTCTGTTATATTTTAATATGAATAGGTATAAATTTTGATCGTATACGAACTCTTGCGCTGGAAGCAATGTTATCGTAATTTTCAGATTCTTAAAAGCGATTTTTTTATGGAAACGCAAACACCCGTCGCCAAACCAACGATTGAAACCACGCAACCCGTTGTAAATGAAACTGTTCTACCAATTCTTTTGGCACTCAGCTTCTCGCACCTGCTGAATGATACCATCCAATCGCTTATTCCCGCCATTTATCCGATAGTGAAAGAATCGTTTCAATTGAGTTTTGCACAGATTGGGTTGATTACCCTTACCTTTCAACTCACGGCGTCTTTATTACAACCGTTGGTGGGCATTTACGTAGACCGGCGACCGAAGCCCTACGCGCTGGCGATTGGTATGAGCGTGACTTTGATGGGATTAGTTTTGTTATCATTTGCCCATCATTTCCTGATGATTATTGGTTCGGTAGCGTTAGTAGGCGTTGGTTCTTCCATTTTTCACCCGGAGGCATCGCGGCTGGCACACGTAGCGGCGGGGAAGCGGCGTGGCTTTGCACAGTCGTTGTTTCAAGTAGGTGGCAATGCAGGAAGTTCGCTCGGACCACTATTGGCGGCACTTATCATCGTTCCGAATGGACAATTTTCGTTGATTTGGTTTTCGTTAGCAGCTTTGTTGGCAATCGTCGTATTAACTGTAATTGGCAATTGGTACAAGAAAAATACCTATCGCATTAAACCTAAAAATAATATTATTGATGTAAATAATGAATATGCATTACCCAAGAAAAAAGTTGTTTTTGCCATCAGTATTTTGTTGGTTTTGATATTTTCTAAATATTTTTATTTAGCGAGCATGGTAAGTTATTACACTTTTTATTTAATTGATAAATTTAAATTGTCGGTCGAAAGCTCGCAAATGCATCTCTTCATCTTCCTTTTTTCGGTAGCAGCAGGTACACTCATCGGGGGTCCGGTGGGCGACCGTATTGGACGTAAATATGTGATTTGGTTTTCGATTTTAGGCGTTGCGCCATTTACTTTATTGTTGCCTTATTCCAATTTATTGGTTACCAGCATTTTAACGGTGTTTATTGGATTGATTTTGTCCTCGGCTTTCTCGGCTATTCTTGTGTACGCGCAAGAGTTAATTCCTGGTAAAGTTGGAATGATTGCCGGTTTATTCTTCGGTTTGGCGTTTGGAATGGGCGGTATCGGCTCGGCAGTGCTGGGGAATTTAGCGGATCATACGAGTATTCAATTCGTATTTAAAGTGTGCGCGTTTCTGCCGTTGATTGGAATTGTGGCGGGGTTGCTGCCGGAAGTGGAGAAGAAGAGAAGTTTGAGAGTTTGAGGTTTGGATTTTCTTGTTTGACGTTTAAAGTTTAATGTGAAAAATAATAACAAGGTTATTGTATTGTAATCTATTTCTTATTACATTGTGACCTAATGAGAAAAGGCTATCCGTTTGCGGGCTATGTGCGTCGCAGGCGGATTTTTTTTTAACAATTAAAATTCATGCAATGAGAAAAATGTATCTACTGTTGATTTTAGCTACTACTTTTTTTGGGTGTAAAACTTCTCAGAATATTGATTCTGAAACAGCATTTTGGGGAGAACTAGAAAGTGATCAAAATTACTTATATAGGACTCCGGCTGCGGACGGCATTGTTGAGTCCGAATTAAATATAGGAAGTATATTACTATTTATCATTCCAGAAGGTGATTTTTACAAAGTTAAGGTTAATAATAATTTAATCACAAAAAAGTTTGGTAAGCAAGCAACGTACTGGCTATATAAACCAAAATATAAAAGACTTTACGATTACAGTTCAAAAACTTCTTACGAAAAAATTATAAGAAGTACTTTGGACATAACACGAAACTATTTTTTGGGTGAAAGAGGAGGCTGTTATTATTTGAACTCTCAAGAAAATCGTATTTATGTAGATAAATCTTTTTGTGACTCTTTCGTAGCTAAAACTAAAAGTGACAAAAAAACTACAGTTCCAGCTCTTCCTCAGGAGGAAGTACTTATGTAAGAGGGCATTACAGAAAAACAAAATCAGGAAAAACAGTTTATGTAAAACCACATACAAGACGCAAAAATTGATATGCCCAAATTACAAAACAAAGTCGCCATCATCACCGGCGGCGCAAGCGGTATTGGTAAAGCGACGGCAGCATTATTTGCTAAAGAAGGCGCGCAGCTTGTTATCTGGGATGTAAAGGAAGAAAAGGGTAGGGTAGTGGCGCAAGAACTGGGCGGAACGTTTTACCAAGTGGATACGACTGATCTGACTGCGGTGGAAACAGCAGCAAACGCAGTAATAGCTGATTTCGGCAAGATTGACATTCTCATCAACAACGCTGGTATCGTGCGCGACGCAACGCTTGCCAAGATGACCGCCGAGCAGTGGCAACAAGTAATAGATGTGAATTTGACAGGCGTATTCAATTGCACGAAAGCAGTGCAGGGCTACATGGTAGAGCGCGGCTACGGACGTATCATCAATGCGGCTTCGGTAGTGGGCATTTATGGCAATTTTGGGCAAACCAATTACGTGGCGACCAAAGCGGGCATCATCGGCATGACCAAAGTGTGGGCACGCGAACTGGGTAGAAAAGGCATCACCGTGAACGCCGTTGCACCGGGCTTCATTGCTACCGAAATGGTCAACTCCATTCCAGACAAATTGCTGAAAATGATGGAAGAAAAAACGCCACTGGGTCGCATGGGAACGCCGGAAGAAGTGGCAAACGCATACCTCTTCCTCGCCTCCGACGAAGCATCCTTTATCAATGGCGCTACCCTGAGCGTAGATGGCGGCATGACCACCTAGGCTGCTGAGTGTTTCGTTCCTGCTGCTTGTAAAAAACCAGTGATAGTGTTATAGTGAGTGTTGCGTTGATTTAACTTTGCGCTGCCTCGAGCGTCACTTCGTAGTGTCGGATAAGCTTTGCCTGATGTTCGGCGATTTTGTTAAGCACTCTCAATTCTTCGTAGATTACTTCTTGTTCTTGTTTCAAATTTTTTACGTACGGGAGCCCTTTTTTCTTGCGATTAATTTCTAAAATTTTTTGAATCGTTTGATTCAAAGTAATTCGGGCACGCAACAATCGGCGCTTCATGGATCTGACTATCATACCCTTTTTTGTTTAGTTCGGCAATTGGATGTATTCTAAAAAAATCAATACGAATATACAAGTATCTACAATAGATTTTTCATACCACCCAATTTTTTCGTCTAAAAAATCAAAAATAGTTTACTAAGTATCTTTGAAAAAGAACTTTTAGCAAAATATAATTTTTCAGCACTTTCAAAATCAATACAGGCAAATAACGAACATCGAAAGCAATTTGTTGAATCAAAAAAATTATTTAACCATTGTTATGAAAATGTGAAGAAACTGCCTACTGCTTTCTGCCTACTGTTTTCTAAAACCCCTCCACGCCATTCACGGTCGTATATTTAAAACTCAATTTCTTCTCTGGATAAATGTATTTGAATGCAGATTGGCACATGAGCGTCGCTTCGTGAAAACCGCACAAAATGAGCTTCAATTTACCAGAATAATAATTGATGTCACCCACCGCATAAATGCCAGGAATATTCGTGCTGTAATCCAGCGTATTTACCAAAATGCCGTCTTTATTTAATTCCAAACCCCATTCCTGCAAGGGTCCAAGTTTTGGCGACATCCCAAACAACGGCACAAAATGATCGGTTGGCAAGGTAAAATCGCCCTGTTTATCGTGCCGAATAACGACCTCATTGAGCTTCCCATTGCCATTCAAACCCACAACTTGCGCTTCTGTGATGAGCTTAATGCGACCCGATTCACTTAATTCCAACACTTTCTCCACGCTATCCGGTGCACCGCGAAAACTCTGCCGACGGTGGATCAGATAAATCTCGTCTGCCACATCTGCCAGATAAATGGTCCAATCCAGCGCACTATCGCCGCCACCCGCCAGCACCACGCGCTTTTTGCGATACACTTCCGGGTCTTTGATAAAATATTCCACGCCTCGGTCTTCAAAATGCTCAATGTTGTCAATCGGCGGTTTGCGTGGCTCAAAACTGCCTAATCCCGCTGCAATGCAAATGACGGGCGCATTGATAGTCGTACCGCGATTTGTGGTGAGTTTAAAGGAATTATCTGGTAATCGTTCGAGTGTTTCCGCGCGTTCGCCGAGCGTGAAGCCTGGTTTGAAGGTTGCAATCTGTTCCATCAGGTTTTTCACCAAATCTTCCGCCAGTACCATCGGAAAACCCGGAATATCATAAATCGGTTTCTTTGGATAAATTTCCGTCAACTGCCCGCCCGGCTGTGGCAGCGCATCCACCAAATGACAATGCAACTTCAACAGCCCCGCTTCAAACACCGTGAACAAACCCACCGGACCCGCGCCGATAATGAGAATATCTGTTTTTATCATTTTTTTGAGACCTTAGACAATAGATAATAGACTTTAGACTTTCCGAACGTGTGCCGCCCTGCAAACTGCCTATAGCCTACTGCTAACTGTTTTATTTAGACAAAAGCAAAAGAGAAACACAAAAGTACCCATTTTGGATGTGGGAAGATTGGTGATTTTTTAGGTAGATTTGTATCGGCGGGCTTTAGTCGCCGAATGAAATACGGGCGCGGCGACTGAAGCTCGCCAGTATCTCAAAAAAGAAAAGCCCTATATTTACTCCTTACTATGCTGAACACCATTCACCAATGCAAAACCTATCCACTCAAAAACTCCAACTCAAACAGCTCGTCACGGGCGAAAATGGCATCGCTGCTGCACTTGAATCCATCAAATTGTTATTACCTGCCGAATCGCCGAAGTATAATGCTTTTTTGCAATTAGAAGCGGATTTTAATCAATTGAAATTAAATGATGTAAAAGGTATTATTTCGGAGGAGCAATTTCGGTTGGCGATTAATCAAATTCGGGAGCGGCTGATTCAATTGATTGATTTGTTGGATACGAAGGATTTTGATACAAGGGTTGATACTCAAAGTAATGTAATTCCGAATGCTAAAAAAAGTAATTACCTACCATATATTATTACAGGACTTTTAGTAATTGCCTTGGTCGCTATTTTTATTTTTAAACCTTGGAAACCTGCTGAAAATCCCGCGAATCAAGTAATGACAGATCAAGTAATAACAGAGCCATCTGTACAAGAATCAGACATTTCAGAACCGGAAATGATTTTGGTAAATAGCAGTCCTTCTGGCGATTATTACATTGGAAAAAAGGAAGTAACGGTTGCAGCATTTAAAGATTTTATAGAGGATACTCAATACCAAACCGACGCCGATAAAAGTGGTCAGGTCGTGATTTGGCAAAATGATGCGCCCGTTTATTTAGAAAATCAAAAAATTAATTGGCAATGTAAGGTGACAGGTGAAAAATTACAAGTTAATGAATATAATAATCCTGTTATTTTTGTAAGTAGAAATGATGCAGTGGCTTATGCCAAATGGCTGAGTGAAAAAACGGTTAAAACGTATCGCCTCCCGACCGAAGCAGAATGGACGTTCGCAGCAAGTGGCGGAAATTTGAGTGAAAAATACGCCTATTATGGAAGTAATAATGTGAATGAAGTGGCTTGGTATAATCAAAATTCGTACGACACAACCCATCCCGTTGGACAGAAAAAACCGAATGAACTCGGACTTTATGATATGAATGGCAATGTGTGGGAATGGTGTAATGATTTGTATCCGGGTCGAGAAGAATACATTGCACGCGGCGGCGGCTGGACGGGCGGTGAAGAATACTGTCGCCCTGACAATCGAGCGTATGGTATTGCAAATAGTACCAGCTTCGTTGGATTTCGGTTGGTGCGGGAGTGAGGGCTGTAACCAATTTCCCGTTCGCGCTGTTTCCAAATAAAAAATCCCACTATGTTCTCGGAAAAAGATAAAACTACGATTGAAAAATATTTTGGTGTGCCGCTGGAAGCGTTAGATTTAGAGCAATTAAAGAAAATTCACCGCGAGTTGCGTGCTAAATATCATCCCGATAATTTTGAAAAATTTGAGGATGAAACCGTGCGCGAAATGGCGACCGAGCGTTTTCAACTCATCGAAGACCTCGCTGCAAAAATTGAAACCCACCTCTCTGGAAAGTCTGCCAACACTGGCTTCACGCGCATGGATGGCGAGGATTTTATGAATGCCCACGCCGTCTTTGCTGCCAATAAATTGAAAATTGAAGTCGTTACAACGGATAAAGATTTGAAATATCAATTGTTTGGTACGCACTACCGTTGGCTGCAATTTGGTGATAAATATAAAATTCCCGACACGCAAGCGTCTATCGTCATGGATGAAGACCACCAGGGCAGAAGCATTGGCTATCAAGAATCTATTAGAATGTACCTGACTTTTGGCGAAAATGAATCCATTGACAAAGTGGTGGAGTGGCTGTATCCGCGTATTAAAGAAAAAGCAAAATCCTTGTTGATTGCTGGCAATCGCATTGAAATTGAGCCGTTCAACATTTTTTATGCTATCCGCAAACTGGCGTTTTTAAGAATCGAATTACCCGCTGCAAGTGAGTAATGCTATTTGCTAATTAATCTGATGACTTTGGCGTCACCAGATTAATTAGCAAACCATTACATTAGAAAATCAGTATATTAGTACATTTATATGTCCATTGAACGCTACGACCGCCGCTTCCCCAATCTGCTTGGCAAACGCCGCCCCGTACCTGATGATTTTGGACTGGGCAATCGCGTCGGCGTGCAAGGCGAACGCCTCATCAATCCAAATGGCTCGCTCAACGTGCTACGCACGGGTTTGCGCACGTGGTCGCCTTACCAATCTTTAGTGGAGATGAGTTGGGGTCGTTTTTTTCTATTGATTCTCTCGTATTATATCACTGTAAATGCAATTTTTGGAGTCATCATTGTTTTGTTGGGTGTTGAAAATGTAGCAGGCATTCAGCCCGGAAATTTTATTCAAAATTTTGAACAGGCGTTATTCTTTAGTATTGAGACATTTACAACGGTTGGCTACGGCGCGATGGCTCCAAAGGGTATAGCGGCACATATCATGTCAAGTATTATTGCATTGGTTGGGAATATTTCATTTGCGTTGTCTACCGGTCTGTTTTTTGCACGCTTTTCCAAACCGCGTGCACAAATTCTATTTAGTAAAAATGCACTTATTACTAAACATAGAAGCACAGGCGAACCAAGTTTACAATTTCGGATTGTAAATAAAAGAAATAATAAAATTATTAATCTGGAAGTAAAAGTATTATATTCTTGGTTGGAAGAACAGAATGGTCGTAAGGAGCGCCGTTTCCAATTGCTTACGCTCGAACGCAAGGAAGTGACGCTCTTTCCACTCAATTGGACCATCGTGCACCTGATAGATGAAAATAGCCCGCTGCATCAAAAACAAAAGGATAAATTGCTGAAAGACCAAGCGGAAATATTAATACAAATTCAAGGCTATGACGAAACCTTCGCGCAAAATGTACACGTCAATAGCTCGTATTCCGCCTCCGATTTATTGTGTGATGTACAATTTGCCCCGATGTATTACTCCGAAGGTGGCAGAACGGTACTGGAATTAAATAAAATGAATGATGTCGTGTGAGATACCATCGTCCCCAACAGCTATCGGGACAGTCGCCGATTAAAACTATCCTACCTATAAGTTGGCTCTTCTGCCACATGACGTAATCGGTGCTACACACTTCCCCGTTGCATCCCTCCCGCGATTCTACATTTCCAAAACCTATTTTTAGTAAGGGAGCAGTTTTAAGTTGGTAGTCACTCAATACATTGACAGGCAGTGATTTAAATTATAAAATAAATCTAATTTAAGCTATCGTTTGTCAATATTTTGAGTGTCTGCTGGCTGCCAATTTTAAACTGCCTTACTGACTTAGTGCGACCCAAATAATCGTCACATCAAAATAGTTAATCGGTCTGATTTATCCCTTTATTATACGGTGTCAATGTACAATTATAAATAATGCGAATATCGGGTTAAAAATGGTCAAAAACTCCTTCAAATGAATGGAATTAACCCCGACGGGGTGGCATATTTATAAAAAAACCGACAAAATTTACTTTGAACCCCAGCGGGGTGACACTATTTACGTATAATGTGTCACCCCGTCGGGGTTCAAAACTCGTTGATTGTCAATTATCTATAAATATATCACCCCTTCGGGGTTAACCCGATATTCGCATAAATAGTCAATAACTTACTTACTTGTCAGCTTTTTTGGCAAAAACATCTATGAGATTGCAGTTAATATTATGCTGTAATTATTTCATTAATCAATAAAATTATTTATCATGGAATTGACAAAAGAACAAAAAATGATGCAGCAAGTTATTTCCAAGGCTTGGCAAGATGATGACTTCAAAAAAGCACTGGTCGCTGACCCGATTACTTCCATTGAGAAATTGACGGGTGAAAAGATAGCGTTGCCTAAGGGTAAAACACTGGCGGCGTACGACCAGAGCAACCCCGATGTGGTCTATCTAAACATCCCACCTCAAGTGGATTTAGATGATGTAGAATTGACGGATAGTGAATTGGAATTAGTGGCTGGTGGGGTCTACCCAATTGGGATTATTGATGGCTGTTTTCCTCCTTTTCCACCAGATATTTACCCGCTCCCGTTCCCGCCAGTCACAACTTGGTGATAGTAATACCATTCTAGAAGTCAGATGCCAGAAGGCATTGAAAAATAGAGCGTTATGTAACGAAAGATACGTCTCTATTTATTGAAATTGGTATAAGATTTTTTAAGCGGAGTCATGAATATTTCCTTTCTATCCTACAGCATTTCTCTGGAGCGGGTCAAGCAGTGTATGGAAGTGAATACCGTATTCGCTGCTCGCTTTTATTACTCCATCGCGCTATTCTTGTCGGATCGTCTTAGAAAGGCAACTGGTAGATTGGGATATGGAGTGCCTGAGGATGAGGTAGATGAAATCAATATCAATGTGCTAAGTCACACTGGTCAGGCAGGCGCCAGATTTAGTCGGATGCTCAACAAATTTGCGGAAAGTTAAAACTTAATCACCATGATTTTGAGATGTTTACTTTCATTTGGACTTACGTTGCTGGCGTATGCCTCCCTCTATGCTCAGACGGAATCAATTCCTTCTGATATAATAAATATATATCAACTGACGCTATCGAGAAGCCCGGTACTTCAAAGGCAAAATATCCAGACTAAAAGGGCATTCGCAGATAGGCAGTTTGCCGCCGGTCAATTTGATTATCAATTGGGTATCGGAATAGCCACCGGCAATGTAATATCTGGTAATATTGGGTCTGAAAAAAGATTTGAACACACGGTAATTGGCGACTCCGTAAATTTAGCTTCCAGATTAGAAAGTCTTACAAAAGTCTATGGTTTGAATATTCTCCTCTGTGAAAGTACGCTTCGAGCGATTGCGCCTTCTTTTATTTGCCGGGAAATTGACTCTATAATGGTGCAGGGAAGACAAAATAAGGAAACCATTTATACCATTGTAAATAAAATTGATCACCGACTTTCCAAGCGAGAGGAATTGTTTTTAGGATTGTATTCCAACGGCTTGCAATTTTATCGCGAAAAAGACTTCGACAACGCGATTTCTAATTTCAGAAGAGCCCTCCTATTTTATCCGAATGATAAACCTACCCAAATATTTATAGCCAGAAGTAAAAACTTTATCAATTCTCCGCCAGAAAGTGCTTGGAGTGGTACCTGGGCGTTTGCTGAAAAATGACCTATATTTTCGTTGGCTCCATTACGATTCCAAGTTGCTGCTTTAATATTGGGCTAAAGCCAAAAAATATTATATAATTTAATCCCACGCTTATTTACCCCAATAAGGGCGGGGCAATTGATAATCAACGCTTTAATAGTTGCCCCGTTCCTCGGTATGACTGGACCGGGATCATAAGGTAGGAGTGGACTTTAGTCAAAATTTACCATAGCAACTTGGAATCGTAATGGAGCCTTTTTGTTTTTGAAAGCATAGGACAGGTTTGAAATAATTTGTAGTAAATTGCATCCGGTGCTTTGCTCATTCTTCCTTCAGTACCGACAAAATATTCCCCGCCGGGTCTTTGAACCAAGCAATGAGTGGTCCGCCGCCTCTGAAAATACCTTTTTCATCCGTTTGCATCTCGCCTTCATATTGCTCGAATTTAATACCTTCGGCGCTCAATTCATCCACTGCTTTTTCGATATTGTCCACCGGAAAATTCAGAACCGTAAATGTGGCAGCAACATGATTATTTTTTTCGTAAATAAAGACATGATTGCCATTGGAAAAATCTAAGGTCAATTGTTCCATCGGTTCACTCACATTCAAGCCAAGGGTATCCTGATAAAACGTTTTAGCTTTTTGTATATCGTTGACAGAGAAGCCACTAAAGGCTTTGGAATGTTGGAGCATGGTAAATGATTTTAAGGGATCGAAAAATCTTTTTGTGTGTTCTGTTATTCGCATAAAACGAAAGGAGCATTGGATTGTTCTGAGGGAAGTCAAGGCAGTGCCATTTTTTAATTAAGCTATAATGGAAAACCAAAAACAACCTGTAACAGTGCCTTTTACAGGGTACGAAAAGTTTGTCATTTTTATACTGGCTATCAGCCAATTCACGGTGATATTAGATTTTATGGTCATGTCACCACTGGGAGATATTTTGATGAAATCGCTTGACCTCACGCCATCGCGCTTTGGGTTGGCGGTGTCGGCTTATGCGTTTAGTGCAGGTATTTCGGGCTTGTTGACGGCAGGTTTTGCGGATCGTTTCGACCGAAAAAAGTTATTATTATTTTTTTACATCGGCTTTATTATCGGCACGATATTTTGTGGCGTAGCGCACTCTTACACAGCATTGTTAGTGGCGCGTATCATTACTGGCTTATTTGGCGGCGTGATTGGTTCTATTTCGATGGCGATTATTACAGACTTATTTAGTTTGCAACAGCGTGGGCGTGTAATGGGTTTTGTGCAAATGGGCTTCGGTGCCAGTCAAGTGTTGGGTGTACCCATTGGTTTGTACCTCGCCAATATCTGGGATTGGGAAGCGCCTTTCTTGATGGTTGCTGGCTTGGCGATTGTTATTGCAGTGTTTATCATGCTTCGGTTGAAACCCATTACGAAACATCTTGCTTTGCAACAAAAGGAATCGCCCCTCAAGCACTTATGGCATACCGTAGCCAATCGCGATTATCGGATTGGATTCACCGCTACGGCATTATTATCTATCGGTGGTTTTATGATGATGCCTTTCGGTAGTGCTTTTGCTGTTAATAATCTGCAAATTACTCAACAACAATTGCCCATGCTTTTTATGGTTTCGGGTGTCACTTCCCTACTCATTATGCCCTTAATCGGTCGGTTGAGTGATCGGATAGACAAGTTTACCATATTTACCATTGCTTCGGTCTGGTTGATAGTCGTGGTAATATTTTATACTAATCTTTCTGCAAGTCCACTTTGGTTAGTTATGATTTTTAATGTATTAATGATGATGGGTATTATGAGTCGTATGATACCTTCGGGTGCTTTATCAAGTGCCATCCCTGACCCAAAAGACCGAGGTGCTTACATGGGTATTAATTCATCGCTTCAGCAATTAGCAGGTGGTATTGCCGCTGCGGTGGCAGGTATGATTGTGGTGCAAAAAACGACTTCCAGTCCGCTGGAACATTATAATACAGTTGGTTATGTAGTAGTAGGAATTTCTATAATAAGTATTTATTTATTACATCGAGTAAGTGTATTGGTAAAAAGTAGAATGGCAAATAAGCCGGTGATGCCACAAGAGAGTGGGGTAGTGGTGCAGGAATTGTAGGAAGAAGGGGGTGATAGGGTAATGAGGTGATAGGGTGATTTACGCGACTAAAAGACGTTGTGGCAAAGAGAAAAAATCCGCGTTAATCCGTCAAATCCGCGTCATCCGCGTCATCCGCGTTCCAATTAATGCGATACGGGACGGAAGAAGTATAGAAATAATAACTTTATTACGTCAAAGTAGCACTAAAATATTATGGAATAAAATGCAGTATAAACATCGCTCCCTTACCCAATTCACTTTGCAAATCAATATTACCGCCCATCGCCGTTTTTATTCTCTGATTGATTTTCTACTTGTATAATGATAGATTCATTTTCAGGTGAATAACGAATAGCATTTGACAATAAATTGACCATCACCCACGCGGCTTTTTCTTTGTCTGCTTTTATAAAATGGATGTCTTCCGGTACATTTATCTGAATCGTTACATTTTTCTCATTCGCTTGATTCTTAACGGTTTCTACCGCATAGCCGATGACTTCGCGCACTTCTACATTACCAATATTCAAATTGATATTGCCGGCTTCGGCTTGCGTAACGTCGAGTAATTCGCTTACTAATTTTATTAAACGTTGATTATCTTTCTTTAAATCCGTTATAATATCTTTTTGTTCGTCTTGTAATGTTCCAAATTTAGGATTTTCCAACAATTTCAAACCAATATCCGTAGAGGCGAGCGGCGTTTTCAGTTCATGTGAAATCTTAGCCAAAAAATTCGTTTTTGCAATATCTTTTTCTTGAAAGGTAGTAATATTAAGTAGTTTGCCATAAATAATCGACACAAGTTAGGTGAAATGGATGGTGAATTTTGTGCCAATATGATCAAAAATATGATCCAGTGCATCGTTGAGGGTTTGCCAATTTAGAAAATCTGGGGGCTT